>WLWD01000860.1_pt1 | contig 234905 bp, 161 predicted proteins | sample 6712731 | NCBI WGS metagenome assembly WLWD01 (sample SAMN12718690, study PRJNA576275) | sponge metagenome | isolation source: marine sponge | host: Mycale hentscheli | place: New Zealand: South Island, Marlborough, Capsize Point | collected 2014-11-01
TAGTCGGGACTCAGCCAGTAGTCTGGACTTCAGAGTGTCAGAACGCAGATAGTAGTCAAGGACTCAGCTAGTAGTCAAGGACTCAGCTATAGTCGAACTCAGCTAGTAGCAGGACCTCAGCTAGTAGTCAGGAACTCAGCGAGTAGTCAGACTTAGCCAGTAGTCAGAACTCAGCTAGTAGTCAGAACTCAGCTAGTAGTCAGAACTCAGCTAGTAGTAGGACTCAGCTAGTAGTCAGGACTCAGCTAGTAGTCAGAACTCAGCTAGTAGTCAGGACTTAGCCAGTAGTCAGAACTCAGCTAGTAGTCAGAACTCAGCTAGTAGTCAGAACTCAGCTAGTAGTCAGAACTCAGCTAGTAGTCTGGACTCAGCTAGCAGTCAGAACTCAGCTAGTAGTCAGAACTCATGGCTAGTAGTCAGGACTTAGCTAGCAGTCAGAACTCAGCTAGTAGTCAGAACTCAGCTAGTAGTCAGGACTCAGCCAGTAGTCAGGACTCAGCTAGTAGTCAGAACTCAGCTAGTAGTCAGGACTCAGCTAGTAGTCAGAACTCAGCTAGCAGTTATAACTCAGCTAGTAGTTAGAATGCAGCTAGTAGTTAGAACTCAGCTAGTAGTCAGAACTCAGCTAGTAGTCATGAGGACTCAGCTAGTAGTCAGGACTCAGCCAGTAGTCAGGACTCAGCTAGTAGTCAGAACTCAGCTAGTTAGTCAGGACTCAGCTAGTAGTCAGAACTCAGCTAGTTAGTCAGGACTCAGCTAGTAGTCAGGACTCAGCTAGTAGTCAGAACTCAGCTAGTAGTCAGGACTCAGCTAGTAGTCAGAACTTAGCTAGTAGTCAGAACTCAGCTAGTAGTCAGGACTTAGCCAGTAGTCAGAACTCAGCTAGTAGTCAGAACTCAGCTAGTAGTCAGAACTCAGCTAGTAGTCAGGACTCAGCTAGTAGTCAGAACTCAGCTAGTAGTTAGAACTCAGCTAGTAGTCAGAACTCAGCTAGTAGTCAGGACTTAGCCAGTAGTCAGAAAGTCAGAACTCAGCTAGTAGTCAGAACTCAGCTAGTAGTCAGGACTCAGCTAGTAGTCAGAACTCAGCTAGTAGTCAGGACTCAGCTAGTAGTCAGAACTTAGCTAGTAGTCAGAACTCAGCTAGTTGTCAGGACTTAGCCAGTAGTCAGAACTCAGCTAGTAGTCAGAACTCAGCTAGTAGTCAGAACTCAGCTAGTAGTTAGGACTGAGCCAGTAGTCAGAACTCAGCTAGTAGTCAGAACTCAGCTAGTAGTCAGAACTCAGCTAGTAGTCAGAACTCAGCTAGTAGTCAGAACTCAGCTTGTAGTCAGAACTCAGCTAGTAGTCAGGACTTAGCCAGTAGTCAGAAAGTCAGAACTCAGCTAGTAGTCAGAACTCAGCTAGTAGTAGGACTCAGCTAGTAGTCAGAACTCAACTAGCAGTCAGGACTCAGCTAGTAGTCAGAACTGAGCTAGTAGTCAGAACTGAGCTAGTAGTCAGGACTCAGCTAATAGTCAGAACTCAGCTAGTAGTCAGGACTCAGCTAGTAGTCAGAACTCAGCTAGCAGTTAGAACTCAGCTAGTAGTTAGAATGCAGCTAGTAGTTAGAACTCAGCTAGTAGTCAGAACTCAGCTAGTAGTAGTTAGAACTCAGCTAGTAGTCAGCTCGCTAAAGAAAATGAAAAACCATTATTAAATTTGCATAATTGGGCCAAACTCTTCTCAACAGCTTTAGTCAAGATAATAAGCTGTTATTAGGCTCCTTTTTCACTCTACATAATATTCTGTTATTGCTTATTAATAGCTATAATGTTACTTTGTTATTATCAGGGATAAAGTGAAGTTAACTAACAACATTAGCAATTAACAGAAATTTGTTGGTCAGTCCACTATGTGTTTAATATCAGAGGAAAAGAGATTGTTGTGAAATGATAGCCATGACTGTCTAGCTCCACCTAAGAGAATATTCCAAAAATGAACTCTCTCGAGATTTTGCTAATTAATCAGTGTAATTTGATAGAATAAAAAAAATGTTTTTGTTACACAGTAGCTAATCAATATCTCAGTCACATGATGAGTTGCAGTAGCTTTTACTCAATAGAGTACTATATGCAATAAGTTGTACTCTAACTACAAATATATTAACATATATACAAATTTTGTGGCTTAGGTTCACACATTGTAGAATGTGAAAAACAACATTCTGGAAATATAAATAGAATTAATTGTGAAAAATGCATAAGGTGCAGAATAAGAGTAGTGGAGGAGGCAGAAAAAGGAAAAAAATATAATATTATAGTATCCACTCACTATATCACGTGAAAGCCTTCAGGGACTTTTTACCGCTTGCAATTAAACTATATTCAGAGGTTTGAAATAATGACCGGTGACTCCCATTTCCCGCCCGGCCACTTGACCTCAAAAACCGCCCTCTTTTCTGATGATGGCAGCAAGCTTCTGCTTTTTGCTTGGACCGCTACGAATTCCCACAGAAAACTAACCTTCGCAGCATATTATTTTTACCTGGACAACTCGCTCTACCCTCTCTTCTGAGGCATCTAATGTGGGTGTTACTGGCCAGGAACACGTTTGAATGCTAAGTTTGTTGGCAAACTTGAAAGGTTAGTCAAGCAACAGTGACCGTGTAGTCGCTATTTAAAGTGAAAGGGATGGCATTATTGTGGAAGGTATACCATCAGTAATCGAGCACCATTGTATCATTAATGTAGACATTATATAAGTAACAGGGAAAGTAGCTTCCTTATCCTGGGAAAAGTAGCTATAATGTGACCCTTTTTTTTGTTTTTTTTTGTTGTTGTTGTTTTTAACTGGCAATTTTGGCTATGTTGTATTCCATTTTTTAAATTTCTTTTTACATTTCATTAGCTAATTGATTTGCTCAATAGTAAATATTTTGGGCATCATTTAAAGTGTGGCATAGATAGCTGTTGGTTTGGGAGTAATTTGAATTACCAGAGATATCCAAGTTGTCTCTATAAGTGTCATCATTTGACTTCATATTGATGCCCATAATTCCATACTTGTAAAAATTGTACTTGTTTTATTTTAGCAATTTTAAGTTGAAGATAGTGGTACTCAAATTGAGTTTTTATATATTATTTAAATCCTTGCTGCAGGTTCGATGTTCATACACTGATAGAATAAATGTATAAAAGTATCCTAACCAACATCGAAGTTAATATCTAGAGACTTCATGATTATGTCAGACACAAAAATAGTCAATCAAAATTTTTATCTCTTCATGAATTAGTCAAACATATACTGGTTATGTATGGTATAAGAACGAATGGGACAACATGATTTAATTTCAAGGAAATACGAAAAAATTTCATCTAATGTGAACTAGACTTCAATGGTATGTTTTAATGCATACTTATGTATATAATTGGAGGATTGATGGAATACGACTGTTGGGAATCGAAATCATAAATTTGGATACATGCAATGAAGGTTGTCCAGTCGAAAACAAAGTTATTATGACTGCTTCATAATCAGACAAAGAAATTTAGTACTAGACTACTGTCTTGGTCAGAATCAATGAGATGAATAGGCTACTATGTTAAAGCGATAGACTGAACAATTTTTTAATTGACATTAAAGGTAAGAAATTTATAGTAACATAGTATGGAGTAGTTCTGCATGAGTGTAGACAAGGGTTGCTCAAGCTGCCTCAAATGCTAGACCTCCTATTAAATGGAGTGTTTATTATATCTATAATGATATTATTATAATGCAACACATGCAGCGATTCTCTCATTTCATAATTATAATCTATTTTATGGTGATTGCCCTGATTCAAAACTCCCAAAATCCATTTTTGCTTATACCCTTGTACAATGTGGTTTCTTGTACAATTTAATTGGCAGTAGCTCAAAGTGAAATACAACTCTATCAATGATGTAAGTTCAGTATTATATAATTATATGTTACAGTGGTGTAGAAAGATGTTTGGCAGGGAGGCTCCAAGGAGACAGGCTTTTTTTTTTTTCGGTTTAAAAGTATTCATGTTGAAATCCCTTATTGCTCCAAAATTGTGGCGGGCTCCAGCCCCCGGAGGCACCCTTCCTTCGCCAAATGCTATATGGCGGAGATACCTTAGAACATTTACTGTGTTGGAAAAAATATTCTATGTATAATGAGCAATTGATTATGCTCATTGTATATTATGGGAATATTCACTCTCATGCTCGTATATGTACTCACATTCGGTTCCTGAAAACATTTACACATGCTCGGGAAATATCTAACCATATTTAGCTGAATCATTCAATAAGTATTGTATTATAATGTATATGCAACAATTAAAAAAATAAGTTCTAATAGAGTTAATTAACCACAAAATTTTCACTATGCACAGAAGTAATACATTTTCTTTTCTTTTTTTGAATGAAGGAAACTATAATACAATGTAAATATTTTTATATTTTATTTTCATTGGATTAAATTTTTTCCTTAGGAATATGCGTATTACCATACTATTTTTTTAATCTTCATCAATTTTTCCCTTATTTAAGGGACATATTTTATAAGATAAATATGGTTTTACATCTGGTTTTACATCTGCCTCCCACCAGCCTCATCAGTCCACCCAGCTGTGATAGGGTACCTGGCATATACTGAGGTGCATATTCAAGGACTTTTACTCTTGAAACAGCAATTGTCCAGGTGGGAATTCTGTTGCCCACACCACTTGCTGTAAGGAAAGACCTGTTCTCCTGTGAGTTCCTAGCCCGGCTCCAGGAGCTTTGCTTGCACGGATCACTGTGGCTCCTTAGTGCACTGGTATCCTGGCTATACCAGGTGCGCATAACCCCTAGCGGTTGAAAGAGAATTTGCATGTTTGTATGCACTGCACTTCAACTTGCCTTCAATAGAAGATAAATACTTTGTGCTGCTGATAAGACTCTGCTTCAGGAACTATTAACATGCTTAATTCAATTATACAACTACTCCAGTTTGCTTGCCATTAGTGCTGAAGCACGGGTCTTTTAAGTTCAAGATCTGTTAATACATTTTTATTAGCCTGCTCGGTTTAGCTTGTTGATAAGGAAGGTGCAGAATGGTGAGAAAAACGTAGTTTGGTAAAATATCAACAATTGATACCTCAGCTATGACTGAAATAAGAGTTACTTTGAATGATAATTTTAGTAAACCCTCAGCTTTCAAAGCAGAGCATGTTTTACAGAATGTCATTTTGAAAATGAGATATTTGAGAGTCCTTTACTATAATTAGAGTGCTTTTATACAACTGCAGTTCATTGCTGCATCAAAATTCTCTCAATTAGGATAAAGTTTATTGAATAACATCTAGAAATAGTCAGGGTCCATATGTAATATCTTCGGAAATTCTTGGAGAAAGTGTATAAACTTTGCATAATATTATGAAAATATGTTTACTTGTCTTCAAAACCAATGTGTATTATTTTCTTAATGTACATTTATAGTGGTCAAATTGCAAATTAAAATAGTAACTGTTTTGTGCAATGGCTCGTAATTGAAATTAATTTTTTTATAAACATGTTATTTCATTTAAAAATACTATGCTTTGGATGAGTGTTGAATTATAAAAATATCGAAGTAGTAATGTAATGTTTCGTGGATTATTATACTGCATATCACTGTCACAATCATATCCATACTCTTGGGTTGATTTTCAATGTAGTAGTCATCACCATTTTTGCACAGAATGGTGCACTGATGCAAGCCTAAGCATAGTTCTTTGATTTACACGACATACATCACTGAGATGAAACAGTACATCACGAGATGACACGGTACCTTACCATCTCAATGATGGAATCGTGTGTGGAAGGACTTATAGATGTTGGCTGAACTGGCGAAAGGCATTCAATGAATTTACAAGACAAATTAGCAACGTGCTGATTGACTCTTAGTAACCATGTGGGATATACTGGTGCACTAGTATATTTTCATAGTACGATTTTAGCTTCAGATAACCAAAACAACACTAGGTTGGTATCGTTCACCACAGGAGCAGTCCATAGGAGCAGTGCACACCAACACAATTTTTACATTGCATTGCCACACCCTTGTTTGCATTTTCAGCAGATTCACTATAAGCATGCTTGTGATGCAGTTTGTAGAATTGTATATTAAGGATCCAACCTGCAGATCATTATTACTTGGGAAGTGTGTACACTGCCTTTAATTAACAAGCCTGCTTCATCCATAAAATGTGCTAGGTCTGTGAGTTAAAATTTATAATAATATTGTAAGCTATGTTCTGCCATATGTATTACCAACTCATCAGAATATATTATTAGCTACAATTTTGATTGTCTACATTGTGCAAATGACTTGCTCTGCTGTATATAGCTGTACTGTTTTTTATAGTTATCATGTCTCCTAATTAATATTAATACTAAAGAAATCCTTTAAATATAAACTCAATATTACCACAGATACTGTAGAGAAGACAAGAACCATGCTCAACCTCAGGAATGTTCCATACTGTCATACTCTTAATTATTGAAGAAACAACAATAATTGATTATATATAGTCTCCTTTTTTAACGATAACCAAGATGTTAACCCAATTGTCACCTGTACATCCATAACTATCAATTTGAAATTACGATGTGCATAGTTTTGAAGAACAAAAACTAAATTTCAAATAAGCATTTAATGTCATTATTAGCTAATTACGATTGTTTAGGAGTTACTCTTTCTCCCTATATGTATGATCATATCACATCTTGAAATTGGCACGCTCTTGATTGGCACTGCTAGGAAACAGGTCATGATACTTTCTAACCTCATATGATTTGAGACTATGTATTTGTAGTCACTGGACAGACATAATAATTCTGAAGCTGTCAGAACGTTCCAATGTTTAAGTTTGGTCAACCTGGTAAGGTGTGACACTTCACTCATGGTGTGCTGCAAGATCAGGAAGCTGGCTCCATTTGACTCTATAAAGGAGCAGGAAGAAGAAAATAGCAGTAGCCTCCTAAATTGTCAACAGCCTTCAAAGTTAAGTTTTTCAAATTTAAATATCCTTTTTTTTTCCTTTTTTTTAAAATCAACTATAGTGGTGTAAACAACTGTCTGCCAGCATGATGATCTCAATTCAAACTGCTTGCTTATGTACAGTTAGTCAACAATCACCTGTACTATACTTGTAGCTAAGCACTTTCTTACACAAAACATAAGCAGATACACAAAAGTGATGAGTCAGCAAAATACTGTGTATGTGTGGCAGTATCTGAATTACACTTTAAAAATCTTGAAAATATAATTCAGTCCCCGATATACAATTTACCTGAAATGTTCAATGATATTATTCATTAAACACAAATTCCCATTGAACCCAATTAACCAATTTATGATATTGCTTATTTTCTCAATTTGTTCTTTTATACTTGGGCAGTTAGAATAGTTTTTTGTTACTCCATATTTTGTTATAAAATACACAAAATTTAACTTTCCCGTGAATTGAGTTTTAAAAAAGTCATTTAGGAATTATCGAAGGACAAAATGGGAACACCAGTTTTGTCTGGGAACACAGTTTTGTCCATTGTTGAGAAGCTGTCCCTTCTCGGAAGCCATCACTTTTTGACTGTTTATCTAATATTTGATTGTACAAAGTGTATTAGATTATATGAATTGAATGAAAAAAATAATAGATCATAGTAAACTGGCTTTTTTGAACAAAAAATAATCACATCAATTAGTCTGTTTTAACCATGAAAAATTTTAAGTTTACAATACTGTTTATAGTTGGTCCTTTCTCTCTGGCTTCTTTTATGTGGTCATGATGCTCCAAATATGAGCTTACATTTTCCAATTGCTTCTTTGAACTTCAACTTTGGTGAAGGATGAAACAATGGGTAGTCACCATTATTATCATCTTCTCTTCCTGTTGATGAAAAAAGCTGGATTCCCTATCTCAGTCATTTATGGAGCTATTTGACGGAGGTTAAAAGTACGTGAATAACTGAATTTCATTCGGGAAGTTAAAGCAAGGGGTCGCTAAAATATTACACTTATATTATGCACACTGATTACGTTGTGCAAGCATAACTTGCCCTAGGTTCATCCTTTTCCCACTTTAGCGATTGGTAAAGTCTGACTACGCGTGACTAAGCTGCGGGTTAGAAATACACTTCATCTATCGCCTCTATGGAACCAAAATAGAATTTGTTGATTAATTAAAATTGTCTGAACTGTAGTACATTTTGATATGTGTCAATGAATGTCCATTAAGTGAAGCACTTTTTGTATGGTGTAGCAATAGTAGGAATCTGTTCTGTCCGTTGTCCGGAACTCGGAAGGTCCGCATCTCGGAAGCTCCTAATATACAATTTTCAATAGGAAATCCATCCGTAGTTTTGTGTTTGTCCGCTGTATCGTGGTTGTTCGTTTTTCGGAAGGTCCGTTGAACGAGGTCCGACTGTAATTAATGCTGATCAACAGACCCTTGTGTACATTTTACATCTGTTTTTTTATATGCAAATATTTATAACTGTCGTGGTATTATTGAAACAGCAACTTATTCTGAGGTTTTGGGTACAGAATAATTGAAAGTATTTACTACCTTTGTGTTGCTCTCAATGTAGTCAGTCTTTGTGATGACCACTTACCGTTCAAAAGCTGACTTGTTCGTGTGTGTGTGTGTGTGTGTGTGATATGCTCGTGTGTTTGTGCGCATGTATTGTGTGTATCCACATGCATGTGTGCGTGGTGTATTGGGTGTATATAGTGAAGCGCGCTGTAATACTACAAACCATACGCAGCTTTCTTTTGTTGTGTTTTCTATGGTTTCTTGTATAATATACAAGAAACCATAGAAAACACATGAACAGTCAGTGACAGTAATTGAATTGACAGTGACCATCTGAGCACAAATGCTCACTATTGTGTATCTCAAGGTATGTACCTTTAGAGAGTATAGTTTCTATTGAACACTCTAAAGTCCCCTTGTAACGAGAGACCATGAGAGTGATTTTCACTGGATTCTAGATGAATTCACCCATACTAAAGACATAAAATCTACCCCATGAGCACATCTTAACACTAGCTAAATATATTACATTTTAACACTTGGTCACAAAATATTATTTTAACCTAATAATTGTATTGGATTTATTGGACTGGTAAAGGGAGTCTGTGCACAGTATAAAGTCCCTTTTTTATGAAATATTATTTACTGCGACTGTTTATAAACATGATGACCCAACTTGAAGGAAGTTTGCTGACGAGTCAGTGATGGACTGACACAAGGTCACCACAAGTTTATCTCATGACCACGGTGTGGTTACACTTCGGGGTAAGTTTTTCAGTTTCAGACTACTCTGGGGATTAGTTTATTTTAGACATGGCAGATGCCATAACATTTATTCTACATCTTGTCAACTAACACAGCATCAGTGGAAGTTGTGCAACAATAAACAACAGGACATGCGATTCACATCACACACTATCATGTATGGCCCAAATCACATTTTAAAATTCTAAGATCTGCCTGTACAAAATTTAGCTTAATTTATTAGTTTATTGTGGTTCTTCGCTGATTCAGAAGTAGATGATACAAGTTGTCACAATTGTAGATTATATATCTCCCCCAAGGCTTTCTTGTTGAGCATGTATTAATTGTGTTTGACAAGAGTGACAGATGTTTTCAACTCATTCAGTTGCTTTAATAGAAACACAGATGTCCTACACATGTTTGCATGTTGCGGTCGTATTGGCTTATCCTAACAGAACAGTAGGCTTTGAGTCCAACAGTAGGTTTTTCTACAGCTTTGAGTCCATCACATGAATGATCACATTGTAAGTTATATTGCAAGTCATACACTGCAATCAGATCCAACTCAAATACTATTACAAAAAAAACATACAACACACAATACCAACCAACCAACCTCCCACCCATCCCCCCCCACACACACATACCCTATTAATCCCACTCCTCCAACTCTCCACCAACATCTCGTCCCTCAATAGCCGCCTCATAAACCCAGGCAAGTACTCTCCATTTCCCTCTATGGCTTCTCTCATTATTTTTAAGATTCTGAGAATATATAACAGTAGAAGCATGTATTTTGTTCTTTAGCTTCTGGTTGTTGTAAGTGCACACCTGGCATGTGCTTTTTGTTTATTCTACTTTCATATCGCATGTTCATTAGCCAGTGTTCTTTTATTTATTAATTTTTTTTTTTTATAGATTCAGTAATCTGTTAATAAGATAGTTATCTTATGGACAAGTTTCAGTACTCCACTGAATGAATGGGCTACCAGGAACAAGGAGATGCTTGGTTTTGATAACAGAAACATATCTTCGAAGAAACCACCCTATGTGACACACATGGTGCAGTCCTATATATGTCCTATATATATGTATAATTGCCACTATAGCCAGTGAGCAACACAGTGCTACTCTAGAGCCAAGGGAAGATCCAGGGGAAACCCCCCCCCCCCCCCAAACAAAGTTATTGAAAAAATTATAAGGACCAATGTACCAATACTGGTTGCAGTTTATAAGTCAACTGCAAGTTAACTTAAGATCTTCACTCATAAATTAGCTAATATTCAAATCTTATAAAATCCATCATTAATAATTCATGTGTTTTGGCCTCAGTATATTTGGCGCCTCCCTGTTCCTAGTGTTGGGTCCGTCCCGCCTAGAAACTATGACAGAGTGTCTATGATATCAGCCACAATCAACCAGACACTGCAAGCCAGGTGTTAATTAACTAACTGTTGGGGATCTTACACAATATGTCACATTGTATATTAATATTGTAGGTTTAGTAATAGACATTTGCTGGTTTGCTGGGGGGGGGGGGGGGGGGGGGGTACTTGCTATGAGAAATAGCCTGTGCTCCAGGAGTTCCTAGCTCAAATCATGCTGGCATGGCTCGGTGCCGTTAGTGCACAGGCATCCTGGCTCTGCCAGGTGCGCATGACCAACAAGAGAATTTGCGCTTGTGTATTTGTATGTGCATGCATGTGTGTGTGTGTGTGTACGTGTTGCTGTTTGGCCACAATAGAAATCCTATATGTTTCCTGCATCCGAGACAGTACAGCGCCACTGGGTCTTTATTCATTCAAGATGTTTTTTTGTGCATTCTCAGCAACTGCAAGTGTCGGGACAGTGTCCATTCCTCATATCAGTTGTGAGGTTTTGTAGATTTAAACAAACAATAAACAATGACTCAGCACAACTGAATGAGATGATGGATGCTAGCAGGCACAATACGTGCAATGTATTAGACATACATGTACATGTGTGTTTCAAGTACGTGCTACATGAAGACATTAACTCAACTATAAAGCTAATTGAAGTAGCCAATGTTCATGTGCAATAGCTACTCCAACACACATTCCATTAGCCAATCCAACCCTTATCAATATTGACCACTTCCTGCAAATATTAATTAAACTTTGACATTCTTCTGAGTTGAACAATGCAGACTAATGATTAAGGAAGAGTAAACATTACTAATTGAATATATCTTTAGAGATCTTGTGATTTCCTGTGTGATTTTAATATGCTAGATTATGTAAGGATTTGTAAAAATTTTTTTACTGTTTTTGTAATTTATCTTATAAGAAATGATAGTAAGATCTTACATAGGTAATCTTGCAAGGTCACACTGGGATATGTTCCAAGTTCTCGAGTAATCTTACAAGATACATCTTGTAAGATCTTTGATAGAAAAATCCTACAAGAAATATATGGCGAGATCTTGCATGGGTACACAGGCAAGATCATACTGGAATATGTTCCAGCTTCGTTAGTAATTCTGACAAGATTATTAGATTCCATTCAATGGTAAGATCTTGTGAAAGTCAGTCTAAGCATAATGACTCATATTGTTATGTATATTAGTATGTATATAGGTGGGTGTGGTATTTATACGTATTGTGTGGGCAACCACGTATTTACTGCCTATGCTGCTTTTGTTTTCCTACCGTTTCTTGTTCCACTTCCTTAGCTGTGATAACTAACAATGGAGAGTTGTGACATTATTCTCATGAGAGGCATTAGCTGTACACAAACATATTCTTCACTCACTGTATCTGTAGTAAACGCTACGAGTATAAGCAGACTGCAGAAGAATTTAAAGTATTTCTCAGTCTAACCCAAATAAACATGTTGAATATAATATAATGTGTCTGTTCATCAAAGCTAATTATAAAACCCAATGCTTGAATATTTAAGTCCCAAAACTATAACCCTGACTGAATTGTCGTGCCACACCACTTGTTAGGCTAGCAGGATTTGTTGTTTATTTACACATTTTATTTGGTAATGATTTTTACAACTCCCAAATGATGTTTGTGTTGGTACCTAGACTTGTGGTTTTTCTTGGAAGACCAAACTTGGAATGAAGAAACCTCAATGTTTATTAGTGGATGGATATGTGGTGACGTGGCTATACTTGCAATAGACTGACTCATCATATTTTGTATGATGCAAACTACCTGGAACTAAGTGTGCATGTGACTTGTTCTGCAGAAATGTGAAATTGCATTAGTTACCAGCTGGCTATTTTTTTAGCTATGACCAGACATTAGTTTATGTTTCAGTAACAGTACATTATAGTTTGTAATCTGTTTACTCTAGCCATGACTTCTGAAATCTGCACATGTTTACTGCGACCCACTCACCAAGCATTTCTGACCTAGGAGCAAACTATCACTTAGGAAGATCTACGCTAGTGAAATTTTAGTAAAAACTTTCCTTGTTTGTTCTTTCGATTAAATATGAAGTTTTCCCCAAAATTGAGACACAAGCTTACTAAGGCAGTATGATTTGACAGCAACCTACAGTGCAATAGTGTGTTTTGACAAGAGACAGAATTTTCCAAAGAGTTCAATGTTGATTCAATGAAAAAACAAGATGTACGGTATTGATGCTTGTAGGTACGCCACTATGTTTCCATATAATGTTCCTTATAGTTAGTCTTGTACCATATGTCAATAGCATAACATCTTGTTAGATGTTACACAACTTCATGCTCAAACTTAAATACTGTATGGTATTGTGCTTGTCCAAATTTTCAGGAACTGTGAAGGAGTGCTGATAGTGTACTCTGCTGCATACTCTATTCCATGAGGCAAAACCATATTTGGTTAAGCTGCAAGCAGTCTATGTTCTCATTTTTTCCCCTCAAAAATTGTCGCTATATTATTATGAGCTGAGATAGTATATAATTTAGCCTATATTTAATAATGTTAGAGCCTAGTCTCAGTTACGTACGTGTGTTTGTGCGTGTATTTGAGGTAAATGAGTGTGTGCCACTACTTAGTGTTGAATATATTCATGTGTGGAAGTTTAAGATTCCCTTGTAGGAAGTAAGCCATTTAATGATGTATGTACATGTGTGAGTATGATCGTGTAGGCGAGGGTATTATGTGTGCGGTTAGGAATATCATTATCTTGTGTGGTGGATAAAATCCTCATTACTTCCCACATAACAGAATCTCTTACACAAAACCATAACACTGCAATACAATTCAACATAATTATGACTTCCATACACACCGCCTATCAGCCACTAATAACAGCCATTAATAAATGATTTATAAATTCAAACAGCTGACACATTTATCCTAAAAAAACAAAACAAACAAAAAACAGTAAAAAAAGTAAAGCAAAAAAGGGAGGGTTACTAAAACCATTAGCAGTGGTAGGGCCAAACCATTAATTAAAAGCTGTTATAGTTATGGTTTTTGTGATATTGATGCATATGCAACCCACACTCAAGTGACCACTAAATACTCTTACCATTGATCTAGTAATGAATATGTCGACATAGGCCAGGATTTAAAAAAAAATTATATTACAAACAGTTTCACTTGCTGCCATTTGGCAAGGGGAGAGGGGGGTGTTTGTGGGAGAGGAGGAGGTGGGGGAGGAGGAGGTGGGGGAGGGAGGTCATACTATTGTGAATGCAAATTAATGAGCACAAGTTGTATATTTTAAGCAAATTATAGACCAGAGTACCCATTGAATAGTTTCAATTATGTGAGTGTGCAAAGCACCTTTATAGGTTTATATATTTGTGTGTGTGTGTGTGTGTGTGTGATCACATGGTTATTAGTGTGGTGTGTGGTGGGTGTGCATGTGAATGTGTGTGCAATTCACAGATGACATGTGAGTGACATCACTACAACGTAGTTCTTCCCAGGATATTCTCCATGCCTACACGTGTCAAGCAAATCAAGCATCCTACAGCTCGGCTTGCTTGCCTAGATAAATAACATTATGTTTTAAAACAATGTTTCTCCTGAATACAAGTTCATGTTCTCATGGGGGATAGGTCAGGGTTATGTCAGCACCACATTCATGTTTTCATAGTGTGTGTGCATGCTTGTGTAAGACATTTGAGCTGCAACAAAAAAAAATTTACTTTCACTAACTGGTTAAGATAATCTTTTTAACCACAAGTATATGTTTATATGAACGATTTCTGGGAGAATTTTGGCAAGAATTATGGGAGTGTAAGTCGGTGTCATAGCAACAATATCAGCACGCACTTTCAAATATAGTCATAACACTTGACGTACACAATCTGTGAACATATCACTCAGGGATTGTAGCCCAAGCAGTTGGTTAACACCTCACCATCTAAGTAACTTGCTAATTGATGCAGCGTACTGTTTACTGTTTTGCTCACTTTGGCAGCCGGTGCTAATTGACCGCACCTTAAGGATGACCATATATACATTATCAGTGCATTAGTGAATTAATATCTCACCAGTGCAAATGATGGAATTTTAAAACACAGTAGAACTTAAAACTTCAAACACAGTAGTATATTATGGGCAAAATCTTATATTTGCCACATTCCCTTTCCCTGTTCCCAAACTCACCGCCACCACAAAAAAAATTAAGTCCTTTGCAAAACCCCACTACTTTCCTAGATGAAAGCAACATAGTTAAAAGTGAAAGCAACATTCAGTATAAGCAAGAGTGTTTTTGATAGCTAGTTTGTTCTGTGGTCAACTTGTTTACATAAACTCACTCCACAGTTTGGTTCACCAACTGCTTATAAACTTTTTAGAGCCGACTTAGCAAAGAGCACATAAGCTTGAAGTGAATCAGAAAGTAAAGTATTCTAATGGTGGAAGCTATGTGTACACATCAAAGAATTGTATACTAATTCATAGTAGTATCCATTCAATGTTTATGATATTGCTTCCAGTTGATATCTAATTTTATTAACAAATAAATTACAAAATCAGGTACGATTGAAAGCATTGACTGTATGTGGAATTCCACATTTTAGTCATGACAATATTCCAGCATCATGTAAAAAAAAAAGGGCAGCAACAAACAATAGTGTGAGAGACCTTCAAGGAACACAAGCTAATGAACTGTAATTTTACGCATGTAAACTAGTATATCGTATTTTGAGCTCATCATAGATCAATCTCATGGGATGTACTATCTACCACAGGTATGTGTCTAGTGTCAATTGATTCTTACTAGCTCACTGAGACTTCCCCTTGCGAGTTTAACTTCAGTGTGTAGCATAATTAGACTTCAGACATTTCAGGTCTATTCATTGCATTGAAATGTACTACGAGATACCTTAAAATATCCCTAGCAAATACATTTATTGTATAAACAATATTGTTTACATTGCATTGATTCAATGGAAAAGTCTTCGCTCTAACAGATCACTGAATGTCAACCAGCATTTTTAACAATGAAGTGAAATACGCGTAGTATGCTCTCTGTTTTGGATATGTTATAGCCCAAACTCGTTAAAACTGAGAATAGATTATCCATTCAGAAGCTAATCTATACACATATGCAATACAGCTCATTTTCTTTCTTCCAATCTATAATATCTTAACCTTTCTACTATCATAGCCAGTGATTGCAAAAGTATACAGAGAAAATTATTGCTATGCCTTGTGGTCTGTTTCATAATTGATGAAGCCCACAATAATTGTTTGTATGCAACCACCTATTTCATTGAATCAGGCAGTCGACTCCTACTCAATGGCAAACATGTAGGATAATAAAGCAATGTAAGTATTCATTAAAAGTACATGATACTTCTTAGTACCTAACAAAGCTGCAATGGTTTACAAAGAGAACTACACAAGATCACAAACACTTAATTCCTGCCCACCTAACCATTGTGTTGATGTGCTGCTGCATTACAACAACAACAATAAACTGTCAATTGTACTTGGACATTATTGTGTGGACTGTCTGGAGCCATAAACTTGTTAAGTTACAAGGTTGAATGTTGGAGTAAATATACTATTGAGGCTTGTTATAAGGCTTCGGCATGAAAGCAATACACCATACAGTACGCAATGATTCTCCTTATATGGCCGAACTCTGCATGTTTATGCTAGAAGAGATTGACACGTAGGCATAATGATCACATAAACAGTAGCAGGTGAGACATGTGACAGCATACTAAGTGAGCTAGATAAGAGATAGTGAAGAGGCTGCTAGCTTGAAGAAAAAAAGTGAAATACTCTCTAAGATTTTGTGTATCTAATCCACATAAAAAATAATAAATAATTTAGTCACAATACACCACACACATACATGTTACCATGATTACAGGATGAAGAGAAGTGCAATGAAGGATTATGTTATGATGCATGAATTATAAACACTGGATTATTTGTGTCATATAAACATATTTGACCAACATTTAAGTGATAATATTTGTCTGATCTAATGAATGGAATAAGGTCACCAGAGACTGCTACAATAGGTACTGATTGTGATAATTAGTGGTATAAAAATCTAGTTATTGAACGATTTGAACATACTTGAATTGTTGCACTCTGTTTGTCATGTCTTCGCTGCTGATCTAATACCCACCTCAGCATACATGATGTCAGCTTGTGAGGAATTGGTCAGTGTTGGATTCTTAACTGAAGGAATATTATCTCCGTCCTCGTTAATATTGGAAGTGGAAGAGATCTGTTCACCATCTGGTTTATATTGAGGGATGGGTGGGGCATCATCATCTGGTAGAATACACTCAGTTGTAGCCTGCTGTGTAGGTGTGGCCAAAGGTTTGTCTTGTTCTAAGACATGATAAATAGGTCCCTAAAAAGAGAAAATCAATTGTGTATAACAGCAGTGTGATATAACAATATGATGATGCCAATTAAGTTTGGTATAAACCCTCACTGCACAGTAACTGAGCTTGTAATAGAAAACAAATCAACAATACAGTTTCAAACGCTAAATTACTGGCAATACTTACTCCACCAAGCTCCGAATAATTTTCTTCTGCCAGTTTGGTTTGTGGTTTCTTGTGATTTGTGTCATTCAAATGAGCATACATTCCATCAATTCCAGTTTCCACTGTCATGTCTGTCTTTTCAAAAGTACAAGCTTGGTTTCCAGAATTGAGGGCCACTTGAGGATTATTACTGCCCTAAGCATTACACCAACATTAGCCAACATAGCAAATATTACAATACAAATTCAGTTGTATTGGAAATGTTATTCTTTAAACCTGATCATGTTTCATGAATTTAGAATTAAAAAGACTAATGACAAATATAACATTTCTTTATTTTCTAATGTCTGCTTTTTGAAACCAGGTGTATTAAAATTTCTCTATCATTTCTTTCTCACTAGTACATCTACTGCTTTTGTTAACTTACATTAATTTCTACCGTTAGTCCTCTGTTTACTCGAGATCTTTGAAATGAAACACAATAATCATATTTTTGACATATTTAAATAGATTCAACAATCACCTTTGAAACTTTTGTAATGTACAATGTTCACCACAACAATCTGTAATAATATGCAACATTTATAAATATTTACTGTATATATGAATTGACTCACTGTGGTGACAAAGGCAGATGACTAGCAAGATAGTAAATATTGAAACTCCAATGGCCACAACGAGTGCTACAACACTTGCAACTATTGTTATTACTACACTGCCAGAATCTGTTGTAGTAATTATTGTACTGCCACTAGGGTCTGCTGTAAACAAATTGAAAATTTGCTAATTTATATCATATTACGGGGAATTTATCTCTAACCTGTTGTACTAGAGCATAAGGTAATTGGATTGACTTCAAATTGCACGACAGAAGTTCTATTTTTTCCATTGACATCAGCAATTGTTGTTAGATTATATAATATTTTCAATTCAATATTCACAGAATCAGAGCTATTTTCTATTATGGTATAATTACCATCAGTGGCTCGTGATAATGTATGCATACAGTTGTTATAGGAGCATCCAATGATATATTTACATGTTAAATTATAGTCTTCTGCATTCATTGAAGGGCAAACATTGAGACCTATTGCACCTATATTTATAATAGAATGAATATTGACTTCTTCTGAACTCTATTTTATAACTTACAAAGTAAATATGGTTCAGAGTATCCCAGTCCTAGACTGTTGTTAGACTTGATTGTCAAGTTATATACTAATTGTTCTTCTAAGCCAGTAATACTGATAGTGGACAATGGGCTAGCCATTGTTTGTGATATCAATTTTATTTCCATATGATTTCGAAGCATAGCAACATACATCATTTGTTTATTGTGACACTCCTGCGGTATCTATATAATATTGGATAATAACTTAGGCTAATTACAATAGTTAACTAATACTTACCTGTACTTTCAGATTTAATGAGTAGGAGTCCCCCACTCTAAATAATGAATATTCAATATCATTTGTAGAAGGTATGTAAGGTAGAGTCTTGTTTACACATGAAGGAGGACTTTGTCCTACTATATTAGTAGCTGTTATACACATGGTAAAGGGATCACATGACCTCACTCCTTCCAGTGTGAAGTTATAGGAGTCAGTATCAGACACATACTCAGTGATGTCTTTCAATTGACTTGGACTCAAGAATGTGAGAGTAATGGTGAAATTAACAGATATTGTAGGAATGATTCTATAATCCCATGATGTCATCAATGAATGATCATTCAGAAGTATATCTACTCTATTTGGAGGATCTGGGATGCCTATTCAAAATAAACACAATTAAGATACTTTTATTCTAAATAAACATATTAAAAGAATCTTTCAGCCTGGCTAGCTTCGAGTTACTGTTACATGCCACAGTATTGGGGGAAGGTGTAACAGTTTTGTGTATTTCATCATATTACCCATGCTCATGTACTTGACATTCAGTAAATGTAGTCAGAGACACTATATAACAAGCTCTCGTAATTACTAAAGTTGTGTTGTTACAGTTAACACCTGGCTACTATTATATGTATATCACATGACAGCTTCTTTTTATTTCAATAGTATATTTAGTGCAAGAACTTACCATATATAGTCACATTTAGAAATTTACTTTTTTCTTGAAGAGAGCTACTATTAATACTAGCACATTCTAATGTTATAAAATCAATGGCTATTTCTGAAGTATTTAGTAAGAGAACAGAAGCAGTCCTAGTAAAATCCGTAATGATTATCCCATCAGTTACTATGCCAGCTACATCTTTATCAAATGGCTTCTCAAATCCAGTTATTGTCCATCTCCGTAGAATCAATCCATCGGTAACATTACAGAATATCCTTGACTCAGTATTCATAGGAAGGACTAAATACTCCTTTGGAAATATGGCAACTTCAACAATCAAAACATGCCATTGATAACATTAAAACAACAAAAAATTACTATCACAAAATTTCTGAAATAATATTACAACAGTATGTTTTATAATAACTGCGTATTTTGTGTATACCAATATCTCAATTGCTCTATTTAATTAATAACGCTCAGTGGAGTAGGAAGTAGGGGGCCAGGGGGGCCAATGACCCCTACAATAATTCTCAAGGGGGGCTTGACCCCCTAATATTTACCCATGCTCTTACTACATTAGACGCTTTACATTTATAATGAATGATTTATATTGTTAAATTACAGATCTGTATAATTATTATGAAAATAAGCAAGTGCTAAAACAGCTAATATGCTATTTAAGACATATCATCATTTTATTGGCAGCCTCTACAAATCATGGCTTACTAGAGACCAAAAGAAAACTTAGTGCAGCATATAGTCTTCTCTGGGTAATTTTATTCCTTCCGATAAAAAAATAATTTCTCCAAACTAAATATGTACACGGATACACTTTGACCTCAGTAGCAACATTTTGATGTAGTATACATTGTACATACAGTCTAAACTATGGCCTAAATTCATCAAGCAAAAAAAAACATAGCTAACAAAATTATGCTATAACAGCTTTCAATCTGTTTTTCTCTCTACAACATTTGTACAGGGTATTTATTAATAATAAGCTTGAGAGGAGTCATATCAACAATTTTTTAATGTCAAGAGGGTTTCTCATTTCCATGACCTTGATAGGGGGACAAATACACCCTAACTATTTGCTCTAAACATCGACTCTCCCAATATTTTTTATCTTCCTACTCCACTGACACTGTAAGTTGATTATAATTTACATCACCACTTCTAATATATTTACGCTTCATTTGCACATAAATCATAGCATAATGAAAGTAAAATGGCTATCATTATTTTCTCAGTATTGAACAAAAACAAAAAAAATTAGTTTTACAAATTCTTAGTGATATGCACTTTTATACAAATCTTAACTTCCTATAACACTAATATCACTCACTACATCACTGTAGACATAACTGATACAAGTTTTAATACCATCATCTTATGTCCAAGTTGAGTTGGCACGACTGCAAGCATGGTAAAACGAGGAATGCACTTAGTAAAAAAGCCGGAAGCAATTTAGTCATGTGAACTAATTGCAATTGTGATGCGCGAGTAAGCGAACATTCATGTGAAAAGGGACAGCTACTCGGGTGCACATCATTAATGCAATAATTTTGCTAAGTAGTCGAGGCAGTCTTGCAGTTCCGAATAGTTTTGTCCTGGCGCTGTTCAGTTCACAGGTACGCACCTAGAACGAACCTGAAGGAGTGAAATTAACAACCTCAGAAGGCTAAGGCGGCCCAACATTGCAAGCTTTTTGAGAATATTGCAACATCCATGGTGTCTATCTATGACAATTGTGCAGTAGTTCACAAGAATGACACTATTGTCCTTACTTATCAAGTTCTGACCATTCATAAAAACTAGATTGACACTTTCTCACCTAAAGGGGTCTAGAAAAAAGCAAAGAAAAAATGTGAAAAATCTTAGTAGTCACCGGGGATTCGAACCCAGGGCCAAAAAAAAAATGTGATAGTCTTGGAAGTCGAGGGTTGTCGTGTTCGAATCCCCGGCGACAACTAAGATTTTTTCACATTTTTTCCTTTGCTTTTTTCCAGACCCCTTTAGGTGAGAAAGTGTCAATCTACTATTGTCCTTTTTTAAAATTTGTACTATTATTCAAACATAATTCATAATTGTCAATTATTTCATTTATTTATATTCACTGATCACAATTATTACCATTGAATAATTGTAACCATTAATATTTACAGAACAGTAGTACAGAAATATTTCGCCATATCACACTCTGACTCATGTAATAAGTATTATAATTATTATAACAAACTATATAATAGTAAAAATTCTCAAAAAACTTTACTGCTCAATTCCAGATGAAATATTTAATAAAGCCTTCCAAATTCAATATTCAAATTGTTGCAAAGGGTGTGGTAGATTTCAGGGCTCCCATACTGTACTAAATACGACATTCTGAAGGAATTTTTGTTTTCCGTGACATTGATAATAAATTACAAATACCTACAGAGATTCATTGTTATGTATCTATATGGAATATAGCTGTAAAGCTTTATTTCACAGTGATCAGTTTAACTACTTAATATATTATAATCAACCACAAAGATGAAACCTGATAGGTTGATGATTAATTTAGCTAGAGTAACATACCTTGGCACTGTACTATCACAAAGATAGGGAGAGCAAAGAGTCGCCACATTGTCAGACAGGTTCAATCGTGTAGTATAGTAGTCATAAAATATAATGCACTTACGTATATATTTTATAGCTACCATATAACTACAAATATAATGTGAACAACGGCCTGGCAGGAACCTCAAACTGGCCAGGAATCCCAAATGAACATCCGACTGAACCGTTAGGAATCTCCGCAAGTTCGAAATACTTCCCTAGGAAGGTAGTTCAAAATTGAGGCCAGCTAAAGTGAAGCTGAAAAAAAAAAAAGTCAAGACGCGCGGATACCACACCCTCGCACTTCCGCGTCCGAGGAGTTAGTCTCGCTGGGCCAGACCCTTTACCAAACGCAAAGCGAGGAAAGGGTCTGGTCTAGTGAGGGGGTGGGGGGCGCTGTGTACAGGGACCAATGAATTCCTGGGGGAAATGTGGTCATAGCACCAAATTACCACAAAACGCGAATTAGAAGTGTGTAGAGACTTCGACATCAAAACAGCATTTAAGTCGGGTAAGACGCTAAATCACATCTTACTAAAGTCAAAGATACTATACCTATTACCACAGAGTCTTCCATAGTGTACAGTATACCCTGCAGTTGTGGTAATGTATATATATGTGAAACAACTAGAAGGTTTGATACTTGTAAGAGAGGTGATGAGAAGGTTTCAGCCATTGCTGAACATGCTTGGCAGCAGCATCACCCCATTAAATGGGAAGAGGTAAGAGTTGTAGACAGAGCCAGTAAGAATCGTGAGTTGAAGATCAAGGAAGCTGCTCTACACATACAGATGACACCTGACAACTATTCCATGCATGCTTGGTGTGGCTACAAAATACTGTCAGATTCTTTACTTTGCTACCTGTTTCTGTTTCGTTTTAGCTCTCCTCCTCCTTGCCCTGTCTTTTTCATTTCTTATCGCTCTCCTTACTAATTTTCTTCAGGAGTTCTAACGCCCTCAAAGCTCTCTGAGCGTTTCTAACGTTTAGTCTACTGGGCATCGCTATGTTGCGGGTACTCATCGATAAACCAGAGGATTCTGTTTAGTGCAATTTGGGACGGGGTCGACCACATAACTAACACAAAAACGCGAGGGTCAAAGTACAAAATGACATACATACGTCCATACATAATATATACAAATAAACTAGTGGTGTGCTTGAGCACAAATGGCGAGCGAGCCTTAAACTACACTATTGTTAAATTTGATTTTAGCAACCAACACTCAAGCTATTAAAATAAAGTCGAGTTTTTAAATTACGTATGAGGTAAAGGGGTTTCAATACCATAGTAACCGCTCCCCTCAACAGTTTGAATTGAAAAAGAAGCAACAAAATCAAATCACGTTATTTAAAATTTTCTTTGTGATATAGTAGTTGTAACGCACAATACTTTCACACAACTGAACATACATACGCAAGACTTACCTTCGTGGTTCGTCTAGTGGACAATGCATTTTTAAGTAAATACTGTTGAGTAGGGCTTATAACTGTGACAAATAGCGCATTAACTTACCACCGCCACTAACTCGAATAGAAATGGAGCTCCCATAAGATTTTGAGTTTTAACGTCTGCACCCGCAAAACAATTCAAAGCCGTAAACAATTCAACTTCTAAGGTGATACGGGTAATGGTCGCTAAACCGGAGGATTCCGTTTAGTGAAGTTTGGGACGGGGTCGAACGCGGAGCAAACACAAATACACGGAGGGTCAAAGTACAAAATGACATACATACGTCCATACATATATATAAATAAACAAACATCCCAGATTTTTTTCATTTTTACCCCTGTAAGTGTCTCGCTCGCTACGCTCGCTCGCCGATAAATAAATAAATAGACATCCCCGATTTTCGATTGTGTTACCCCTGTAAGTGACTCGCTCTCTACGCTCGCTCGCCAAATATATATATATATAGTGCGAACTCATTAGAGAGTCAGCTCCGCTCGCTTCGCTCGCTTCGCTGAATTATTTCAGCGAGAATGACTGAATCATATTTATATTTAGCTATTTAGTTGATTATTTCTCCACCTGGACCACTATTGTATTCCTATGAACACAAAGAGAAATATCACATCGTTGGAAGGAAGTAATATTATAGATAGCAAATTAAGTTATAATTCTGAATTGTGGAACTGAACTGGACTTCAGACCAGTATTTAATCAAGAGTCCAGCATTCCTGGTATTACTGAAAGATCTGTGAATGGTTTAATTAGATGCAATAAAACAATTTTTTTATCTAAAAGTAAAAATTCTTGAAATAAGGACTATAAGATTTAAGCTTTCACAAAAGAAATTTTAAAACTCTATTTTAACCATTATTGACAAATAAAAATAACGATTTCATTTAATACAGAAAGAAAAACAATGAAACAATTAATAATATATGTGACCGGTTTTGGGAAAATCGACCTAAACGCAGCAAACAATTTTTTTCAGTATCCCCGGGTAAAGCCTTATGGGTCGATTTTTTTCAAAAAAAAAAATTATGGCAGAAATGGATAGACACCAGTTAGCTCTAGCTTATGACGCAGTTGTAAGCTCTGGCGTGCTCTAGAACTCACACTAGGAGGCTAGAAACACTAGCCGGTTGGACTCGTGTACGGAGAGTTGCTAAGAAATTATTGGCGGGCTTTTCACTAACAGCCGGGAAAAAACTGTAGCTAACTAATTCACTTACTATTCTACATAATTCACGTACTCACGCAATTCTCGTCATCATAGTTTCTTAAGGAGCCCTGCATTAAGCCTTTTAGACTTCTTTCAATCCGCCTGTAACCGGTTTATTCCATAGTGTCCCGGAGACACGCAGTAATAGTATACGGACACAAGGCACGCCCCCTGACCTTAGCAACGCCTTTACCCGGCGTTTTTTTTTCGAAATCAGCAATAATGAGTTTAGCAAAAATACTGAAGTGTTGTAGTGCGTAGGGCGAAGACGGCTTGTGCTACAGCTTCTAAATTAGGAGGACGGCATCCCAAGGCCCCGTGCAGCCTACTGATAGAAAAAATTAGAAAACTTTAGATGCCGCGTTTTAGGTCGATTTTCCCAAAACCGGTCACATATTATATTATACAAAAACACTAAATGTGGACATAAATTATCATAATTATCAAATAAAGTTAAAATTGTAGCTGAGATTGTAAAGTGATCATAAAGTTATAATAAGTTACATCTGTAAGAAAGTCAGAACCTTAGTAGTAAATAATTGCCTTTGAATTTATTACATGCACTTAATATGTGATGTATATTCTTCAATATCTTAGTAGCTAATGGTCAGTGACTATTATTTTATACAAAAATCTAAAACATCTTGTAGGGATATGGTCACAGATTCAAACTGCACTTCAAATAAACTGTTAAAAAGCATTGATGAAGAACAGTGAATTAATTTTCTTTGCAACTACTTGTGGTAAATGACCTGCAAACGCTAAGCCTCCCTCCCTCCTCCCCCCCCCCCCCCCCCCCCCCCCCCCCCCATTAACTCTGAACCTTTTACTTTGCCAACCCGTATGGGTCGGATCATTGACACTCTACGTTGTCAGCAATTTATATATTTACCCATCTCTATCGTAATGATGTATAGTGTATTGTGGCCGCTGCTTGTGGTCTTTATTTCGTGGCAGAGGGCAAGATGCTGGTTGAAATGTGTGTGTGTCAAATTGTGGTTGTAACATCAGTTTCTTTTAATTGAACTAAGTGAACTCCTTTGACTGTGGCGTTGGGTGGGAGAAGGGAAAGGTTTAAGAGGAGCTGATCCTCAATCAGAGAATCCCCTCCAAAGTTCTTGTTCATGTCAACACCATTCTCTGGTGGCAGGCTACCATTTAGGGATGCACAACACTACTTAATATTTTGAATAAAGAACTTGTCTTAGATCATGCTGAAATTCTCTTTAAAAACCTGGATTTCCAGGGAAAGCTTCAATTGCAATGAAAAAGGCCTCAGATTAAGCATATAATGAATAGCATTGAATAAGTTATTATGCAGCATCATACAATAAGGGAAAAACCTTACCACTAATATATTCACCCAAAATTAGTTATACGCGTTGACAAGTAAAAAAACACTTTATAATTTATTAGCTATAGTTGAAAACATTATTTTCTTATAATAATTGCAAATGTTTTTCTTGTAAAGATTTTGAGGAGTTTCCAAAGCTGATCACTAAAAATCAAACAGCACGCCAGTCTTCATCTCCTCTCAAAAACATAGGATTAGTCTTTAATATTATTTGAAATGTGGCAACAAATGTATACTATGACGTGTGGCGAAGAATGCTTATGCTTATGTAATACAACATACTATTGTGATGTTCTGAATTAGAAATAAATTCATTCACTATAACTTTCATATCCAATAAATCAGTCCTTTCCTTGTATGTGTGCAGAATCAGTAAATAATTGAGATGTTCCTGCGACATAGTTGATCGAAGATAAGTCTTGACTCGTTCCAATCCACTGAAGGATCATTCAGAGGATGCATTCATTGCTGGCATTACCAAAAGCAGTTGCATGAGCCTTTTGACTTGTGACATGAGGGACGGCTGGCCATGTGACAGTGACTTTAAGTGTTTTTTTACATCCCATATTGTAACATTGCTGGTTTCCTTGTAATTTGCTCCCAGTATTATTAAGCTGAGTTTTTAGGAGATCTTTGTTGAAATCATCATTGTATGTCTCACTCTTTTTTCATGTTCAAATTTCAATTTTGAGTACTGCAAAAAAACTGATTTAAAGGGTAGTCAGTAGTTGCCTTTCCTGAAATCTGACATGGCCTGTTTTATATTTGGTGTCAAGCAAGAGGAGAAATTTAGAAAAAAAATTTCGGCATGAATCTCAAGCCTTCATACCAGCTCTTCATGATGATTGCAGTTTTTATATTATACATATAAGATATGCTTTTATTTAAAATATACCATTGTACATTATACATTAAGTAAAATAAATGCTAAATCCATGATAACAAATATATTAGTTAGCACTTAAAGTTAACCAAAGGTGAAAGTGAAGGTGTCCTGATCCAAATATGCTAGTTTCCTTCTTCATGTGTACCACATTTGATGCTTTTATCACATTATTGTAAATATTGAAACAGCGCCCCACACCGGTGAGTGAACATTTGGGCCATTGAGATATCAATAAAATGAATACTTACAACTTATTACAAAGTCACCTATTTTAATTTATTCATTTTTACTTTTATCACTTTTTCTATTATTTTAAACTTTTAATAATTTGAAAAATTGAAAATTGATGACCATTACCTAATGCTTTTTTTTAGTTTACCTGTGTTGAAAACCCTTTACCACCTACCTTACAATTGCCATCAGTAATTAAATAATTTATTGTTTATCACCTTTAAGCAAGCAACCTTAGATTCCTAACTGAACGAAAACAATTGTTCTCAATCCAGGCATTCTTATGTAGTTATATACCTGCCTATTTCAAGTTTTGAGAAAAAAGACTCCACATGTAATAGATACCATGTGGACTAGCTACAATGAAAAAAAATTATAGCTATTTATTATATTTCGCTACAGTGATTGAAATTTTGTTCATGGTTTTCTGCTATAGTTATTTAACATGGGAGAAATATATATTTTATGCATGAGAATGACTTTTTGTTAAAATTGTTGTACTAGGTTCAGTAGCTATTATCAATATGGCTGTATCTGACAATATAGCTGTTTATCTACTCCATTGTCATTAGTAGCTAATACATTTATATATGATATCTTATTACATGAGTCAGTTATGTGGCTGAAACATTTTAAGCGCAAGCTAATTATTTCACTGTAACTTGCGTGCACTCAATGTTTCTTACAAACAATGGCTGTTCATTACAGCATTGGTCAACTTAGCAGCATAAAATAGTTTGCAACTTAATATTAAAATCTTGTTTGATTCATGATCAGTTCCAGCAATAGACTACACAGCACTACTACAAATTTATGGAGCCAGAGGGGAGTGAAAATAAAGCCTGATGAGCGAAATATCTTGCAGTATCACCCCCCCCCCCCTATTGATGTTTTATCATTGCCAGATTAAATGAGTACATTAAGTGTAACTTCCCTTGTAATCTGGAAATTAGAGGCTACCAGTTATTCAGGTGCTGCAAGTATTATACAAACCCGCCCTACTAGCTACCTCTTACAACAGTTGTCAGTGTGGTAATAATACAGGAGGGAATGCCTCAACCAGTTTAGATTGTGCCAACCCATCCATTGACTTTTCATAATTTATAATTATTAATATTATTATTATTCTCTAATTCTTCATAAAAACTAAAGAGAAGCAAAGGAAAAAATAATGTGAAAAGAAATCTTAGTTGTCACCTGGGAATCTGGCCAGCACTTCTGGCTTTAGCCACCAGGACATTAATGTGAACCAATACTCTCTCCTTTTTATCTTTATACTGAGTAAGTACTGTTCGATTCCCAGCAACAACTAAGATTTTTTCACATTTCAGAAAGGCTCAATCTATTATTACATATGGTTATTGTTGCTATTTGAAGCAAAAAAAAAGTAGTGTTTTTCTTATCCTTCTTTTCTCTTCATGTATCTTGGAATCCCTTCTTTTCCTTAATCTGTCGGGCTTGCAGTCCTTTTATTGGGATTGTGGAGGTAGGCTCTGTAAAACTTCTGAAACATTCGCCCCCTTTCCTCACTGATTCCACCCGTAGCTACAGTATAGTCTTTGCTTCAAAATCGCCTTTACTACAGAATGTGGCGATGCTTTACAAACTAGTCCTAGCTTATCTACTATTCACGATACGCACACTTTGCCTTCGTCATTACGGACAGACACAAACACCAAGCACAAACACTCGCCCTAACAATCCAAACACATGTACCCTTCCCTCAATCGCTATTAAAATTAATGACGATATTCCTAAGATACTGTGCATGCAATGTTCAGCAGTGTACTTCATTTTCAATTCATTAGTTTATGTTCATATCAATTATAAAATAGACAAGAAAACATCAGTTGATCCATATCTGTACTTTAATCTTTGGACTGCTCATCAGGTACTTGAAGTAGATCTCTAATAGTTATCAAAAAATCGTCCAAGCCCAGAATCTTTGAAGTATCAGAATAACCCCGATCAGACCTGCAAAGGGGACAGTCTCTCCTTCCATCCTCCCCAATGTACCACTTGTCTGTACACTCCATGCACCCAAGAATTCGCTTACAGCATCGGGCAAATATAGCTGGAGGGATTAATGGTGAAGATTTGCATATGTTACATTTGAATGTGTCATGCAGTTGGGCTAACAAACCCAAGGGTACTTAGTAATATGGAGCAACCTTCAATATTTTAGAAACCTTTGAATCTAATGAGTTAAGTTTTTCATTAAGAAGAGAGTCTTCATCTGCGTTGGAGCATCTACGCTTCTTGGCCGAGGTACTTCAGTGGAAATGGCAAATATTTTTCTGCTCCCCACCTTCCAAAACTTGATGCCTGCAATCAAAATTCCTTTCTTGAAAAGGATAGCAATATCACACTAGTGTTTTAATTTGGAAATCAACATATGTGCCTTTCAAATGATTGTCTTGCTCTACTATAGCCAAGTACTATACACTCTCCCTGTAGCTATATAATAGAAATTTCTGAGTTTGCATGAATCTATAGAACACACACAAGAATAAAAAAAAACTACTTCAAAAACTCTAACATACCTTTAGTAGCAGAAGTATCTACTATCTCTAAGCCATCATTAGATACAATAATGTATTCTGCCCCCCATATCTTTTGAATTTCAGACCTAATAAATGAGGCATTGGCAGTTGATGGCTTAAGGTCCAAATATGTAGCTTCATATGGATAGAATTCTATTTTTCCTCCTGTACTAATCTCCTTCTTTGCTCTAACAACTTTTATGGTACAGCTATTATACATTTTATTTCCAAGGCCTTTGATTGATCTGCATGGTGTGCTACTGGAACCAGAACCAGCTTGATCCCCACTAGGGTTGGATACAAATGTTAGCGGGACTCTAACAACCAACACACAAATCTATGAATTCATGGTTTGTGCAATACTAACACAAAGTAGCAGCCAGCTATCCGCTTCAAACAATTTTTTTTTACTTTTCAACGCTTGTATGAGGCCATCCTTCTACAAAGAGCGAGTAAGTGTGCTCCTCCATATCTCCATACTTGAACTCTTCCCCTTCAGGAAAGTAGCATCTACCGCCAACATCTTTCAACCAAATGGTTTTAGGATCCAACTGTCAAACAACATTAGTATTCGTAGAAACATGGTTATAAGAAGAGTCCTCCACATACAACTTAGAATTTGCACGTAACACATTATACTTACTCCAAATACAAGCCCGATATTAGTGGTCGTAGTTGAGCTGGAGACATTTCGTACGACCTTCCGTCGTACTTCAATTCCACTGTGTCTGACATTCTATGGGAGAAAAGTCACAGACGAAGTACTCCTATAATCGAATCCCTCCGAAGAAAAACACCTAGTCTGCGCGAAGCGGACGAACTGTGAGACACACACGTACACGCGGGCGGGTGTCGCTCTTCGCTCTGTCGCGCGTGGAATATATAGCGGCACGGTGCGGAAGAAAAATTACGCCACACATGAGGGTTTTTAAGTAGGAGGTGGCCCTGAGTGTAAATTCTTATAGTATAGTAACCGCTGGGCTTAGGACGCTGCGATGTCTGCTCTAGAAAACTTGAATGTGTTGCCGTTTGTGAACACCCGATTGAAGAATGGTTATACCCTTAAAGCAATAGTGGAAGAGCTTAGAATTGCCTTTCCTGGTGTGAGGGGGATTAGTGTGAGGAGTTTAAAGCGTTTTTGTGCTAAACACAACCTACATAGCACTACAAGGTGCAGTGACTAGGTTTTGAATGTCTTAGTGGCTTATGGAGCAGGAATAGTAAGTCACTTTTCACTGAAGATTTTAAATGTTTCTATCAATGTTATTACTACTACTACCATTACTACTGACAATGGTGAGGCAACACTTGCTCTATTACGATTTAAAAGTTTTTGGATGATCCAGACACTTATAGGACATTAGTGATTAGTCTCTAATTTGAATCTATTCCAGTAGTTTCATGCTCTGCACCATTCAGAAATTGATAAAATCATATGCTTTTTGCTATGCTCTAAGCTTTGTCATCATGAAGTTTTTGTTAGTTTCTGTAGGTTTTAACAGTTGCTACATTCTGTAACAGTTAGATTTGAATATCATAAATGCCTACATTTAAACATTTTTGGTCTCGAATAGCATCCAAGCGTAATATTCCTAAATGCAGCATATTCACTCTAACCTTTATCATATGTGTATTATCAATTGAACGGAGCAAGTGAACAATATGAGTAGTATTTTAGTAAGTATTTTTATGTGTGTTGTTTTACATAAAGACGAAAGACAAGCAATGCTTTCTCTTTGCCTTCCTTTATCTTCCTCATACTGCCAGCTATAGAAACAAAATTGAGGGTTACTTCACACATGTATACACACTGCAAATATACTCACACATGTATGCACAAACGCCAACAACCACATACACAATCAACTACACATTGACATACACATGATGACATCTGTAATGTTTCCATTTTGCTTAGTACAGAAATATATTAAAAAATGATTTAATAAATCATAGGTTGGCCCGACATATGGTCGAAAGATGATGACTGGATTCCTTACTAGTCAAGGATTTAGAGTCTCTCAGAATCGTGTGGGTTTGGCACTTTAGCGTGTTCATCCATATTATCATTCCTGCAGGAGAAACACTGTGCATCGTCAAGTCAATCCTATTCCATACACTGCTACATATTTTGGCGAAAAGCTTCATATTGACCAAAATGAAAAGTTAATTATGTACAGAGTGACATATGTGTGTGCCATCGATGGTTTCAGTGGAAAGATTGTAGGCTTCGTATCTATGGCCGTCAAAAATAATTCCATCATATACGAAAAGTTATACAAGTAAGAGCACAGAAAAATATCCAGCATATCTGGACCTTAATAAACCAAAGTCTGGTTATTTGTTTGAATGTTTAGTTCTTCTTTCTACACCTCATTATGGTTTCTGTTTGTAAAGATGTTTAGTTTTACCGCATGCCTTCTATGAGGCTGTCTCAATACTTGGAAATAGTGTACATATTCTGACGTTCCTACAACAATAAATGACAGCAGTGTGTGTAGGATGTGTGAAAGTATTGGTTGGACTGTGTCTAATCTTTAATGTCCTCTTTATGTTCACTTACTTTTTTGTTATCAAATTATTAATACTTTGCTGTGATTTTTGGTTGTGCTTAAGTTAGTGAATGACCATCACCCAAAGCTCTTGTTCAAGTTTTGCTGTCACCGTCTTGCTCATTTAAGAATTTTATATAATACATGATATGTGCATACGTACATAAATGTATACTATTATAATATTATACTACAAACATATACTATACTTGCATATATAAATATGTACACGCTAACCAAGATAAAATGCATACATGCACACATTTATACTTATGTGTGTTTTTTAAACTGGTTACTTTATATCCATGTTAAGTGAATTTACCAGCATTATTCTCTGTCTTGCACATTCAGAGAAATTATCCTCACATATGGTTTATGGGACCAACTTCGAGTGGACAAAGGAAAGGAGTGGTGCCTGTCTCTGTTTGTCAATGAGAAGCTATCTTGTCATCGCTACTACACAAGAAAATTTCCTCATTTACAGACATCTTCTAAAAAGGTTGCGAAATGTTTGTGTGGTAGAGATGCAGGTAATTAATCCATGGTACTATTGTTACAGAATCATACCATTGAAAGGATATGGGTAGAAGTCAATAAAAGAATTAACTACCCTATTAAAGAAATTCTTGCAAGGATGGTGCAGAATGAAGAAATATTCTTAGAAGATCCACTTCATCAATACTGTTGTTCATGGCTGTCACTACAAGTAGCTAATGTGGGAACTTCTCTATTTGTAGCATCCTGGAATGCGCATCCAATACCAGGTACGTGTAGAGTTCACCTAGTGGCAGTATGTGTAGTTGCACATCATAACCAAGTAAACTACCACAAGTTATAGCTGATAGTTGTGATCTAAACCACAAATTACAGCACATTACAGAGAGCAACCAGTAATAGCCCATTCTATTTTGTTGGCACACTCATAGCCACAACTAACTATTAGCAACATAATTAGGAAGGAAAAAAATCATAGGAATAATTTTGGTTCATAATCCACAAGTGTTATTGAACTAGTGAAAAGCCACTGCATTCTGAGCTTCTTAGCTGTAAGTATCTAATGACTCCCTCCACCCCAGCTGAAAATTGAAATAAACATGTATGTTTATTGTTAATTAATTCATTAATTTTGCCAAGTCATTCAATTTTATCACCTTACTCCAACTTTGAATCTTAGAGATGCCAGTTTACACAAGGTGCTGCTAGATGGGCTTTTCTATTGATTCATTAATTTTGATGTAAATGGAGAGCAATGGCGTGTATAAAAACCAATTGTTATTGTTGTTGTTGTTGTTGTTGGGAAAGAAAACTGCAGACAATATGTAGGTTTCCTCCCACTCCCTTCCACTGGTTGGTATTGACAAGAATTTGCAATTTTTGTTTGTATTCTGGTGCATACTGACTGATGTGATTAATTTCCTTCTGTTGTGGGAAATATTTCACCTCTAGCTAGCTGGTACATGTTGGGTAAGTGCCTTTAGGTGGTGGTACTGGTCTCCTGTGGTTGGCCAACTCTGGCCAATAGATTAGAAATTGGCTGGTGATCTTTTTAGCTTGGCTCCTCCTCTTACACCACACACACACACACACACACACACACACACACACACACACACACACACACACACACACATATGCACACACACACACACATGCACACACACACACATGAACTTACACACACACATACACACACCTTGGCTTTGACTTCCACTTCCATTAAAAGTGGTCATGTGGCCCTCCCAATGTAAAGAAAGGGCACTGAGGATGAGTCACATCTTGCAACTGTGGAACTGGTCTGCATTATGTACTGCTAGGCCGCTTCAGCTCCTGAACCATCCGTCCCATTCCTTGCATTGCACTGCACCTTCTGTAGATAAATTGGTTTCATTCTATCCTCCCAACACTTGTGCCTCTTAAGAACTGCCTGCCTACTAAAATTACTCATGTTATTAATTACCTGCTGGTTAATGTTTGAGTCATTAAACAGTTAGGGCACTGTGGGTGGGCAGATCGCTGGCACTAGAGATAGGACAAGCTCAACCGATTTGGACAACTCTAACTCAACTAGCGAAAGCAACAAAGGTAGGCACCAAAGCTCGACGACAAATATTTACTCGAGGAACTCTAGCGAACGCTGCCACCAGAGTTCTCCCAGATATCCAGTCCTCCCTTGAAGTATGAATTCAAGTCGGGTTTACTAACGATATGGGGAACTGATGATACGCATGCGTGTCCTGGCTTATATGTCAAAAGACACGCATGCGCACAAATAATGTGGGGGTGTGGTCACGGAACATCCGGACACAAAATAAGCACACAACAACATGACAGCATGGCATACACTAAAGATTACAAGCACACACAGTGATTCACTATACTAATAAATAATTACACACACAACTACACAACATCAATGTTCATGGATTCCTCTTCTCTTTGTTCTTCTTTAACTCTTTCTCGTTCTCTCTCGTCTCTGTCTCCTCTCCGCCCACATCTCCCCCCACCAAGATTCGACTAGAAGGAGGAGAAGCTGAAACAACACACTGGGCGGTTTCATCATCTGTTTCCGTCCATGCCTGCCTACTCATTCCATCAGCATTCGCATGCAACTTGCCAGGGCGATACATAATGGAGGCGTTGAACTGCTGAATCACGAGAGCAAATCGAAGCAGACGCTTGTTCAGATGACTCCCCTTCACCAAAGCCAGACACGGCTTATGATCTGTGACAACGGTCACTTCCTTGCTATACACGAAGAATTCGAATTGCTTCAAACTGGCCACAATGGCTAGACACTCAAGTTCCGAAACCGAATAGTTCCTCTCTGCTGGTCTCAGTTGGCGAGAGAAAAACCCGACAGGTAGTTCCTCCTGTTCTCTAACGACATGGAGGCAACCACCAACACCGGCACCTGATGCGTCCGTATACAAGACGAACACATCCTCTGGGGCTGGAATGACTAAACAACAACTATGACATAATGACATTTTTAACTCACGAAAACAGGAGTCCATCTCCTCAGTCCAGACCACCTGGAGAGGAGCCTTCAAGGAGGTAGCAGGGGTGAGTGCGCTAGAACAATCAGCGAAGTTGGGTATGAATCTACGATAATAAGAAACAGACCCTAGAAAAGAACGAAGTTGTTTTTTCGTCCTTGGCCTAACAAAGTTAGCCAAGGCTGAGACTCTGTGTTCAGGGACTGCAAGCAGTCCCGCACCAATCCTATGGCCTAAATACAACAAGTGTTTTCTGCCAAAGCAGCATTTCCGGAGTTTAATAGTTAAACCTGAGGCGCCAAGGCACTCAATTACCCTTCTCAAATGAATCAAATGATCTGACCATGTACGACTGTATATCACAACATCATCTACATAATTTCGACAGCAGTCAGAAACTGATTTAAGGACATTCTCGATCACTGCTTGAAAAATAGCAGGAGCATTCTTGAGACCGAACGGCATTCTAAGGTACCGAAATTTACCAAAGGGACACACAAATGTGGTGAGTTCGCTAGACTGCTCATCCATTGCCAGCTGATGAAAGCCAGCGGTGAGATCCAGGGTAGACAGGCACGCATTAGGGCCTACATGCTCCAAGATTTCCGTCAAAGACGGCAGCCAGTATCTCCTCAACGGTGTAACCAAATTCAACGCTCTGAAATCAACGCAAATGCGGACACTGCCGTCTTTCTTCCGGACGGGCACTAATGGGCTGGCCCAGGCAGAGTTGGACTCAGCAATGATACCTTCACTCAGCAACTTGTCAATCTCAAGTTTCACCGCCTCTCTTATGCCGGCTGGGATTTGCCTAGGGGGTAAGTTCACCGCAGCAGCTCCGTCTGCAATCTCGATCTTGCAGGTACTTGCTACACACAGACCGGGAGAATCACTGAAATGGCACTTGAGATCACCCAGAAGGGCATCCAATTCATTTTGCCTGAACCCAGGGCACTTGTCATCACTAAGGGCGGCCTTACTAGCGAGCAGGTCATGACTGATTCCCTGCTCCTCTGCAATCAAAGTAACAGCATTGACTGCCAACGGTCTGGATACATACAACTTTAGGTTATCCCTATGAGCTAATCTGGTGGGATGGCCTTCCCCCTTAGAGATTAGGTAAGTAACACGGGACGGCCTTTCGACTACAATGTAAGGGCCTTCCCAGGCAGCCTGAAGGGCTGCGTGCAAACCAGGGATCCTCATGAGCACACTGGAGCCCACTTCCAGCAGCTTATCTTGCTTATGCCTATTAAAGGCGAGAACACGCTTGCTAATACTGTCAGACTGGTTGGCTGCAGCCAGGTCATGTATGACCGCTAGCCTATCATTAAGCTGCAGGAGCCAGTCATCCACATTGACAGGCTCAAAATCACGGTCGACCCAACCCTCATAGAGGACATCCAGGGGACCTAACACATCCCTCCCGTACACAACGCGATGAGGAGAGAACCCAACATCTCTATTTGGAACTTGTCTGAGGGCAAAGAGAGCTAGGGGCAAGAAGTCAACCCAATCTAACCCAGCCCCCACAGCTTTTGAAAGCATAGGTTTCAGACTTCCATGCATACGTTCCACCACGCCGTTTGACTGTGGGCGATATGGGGAAGTAGCAACTGTGTCAATGCCTAACATATTGCAAACACCAGACATCAACTTCGAGAGGAAGATAGTTCCTCTATCAGACAACACACGCAAGGGTATACCAGTGCGACTTATAATATCCACAAAACATTGCGCTGCCTCAGTGGCGGAGGCAGTACGCATGGGTATAGCCTCAGGCCAACGACTGGCCAAACAAACATAAGTAAAAAGATACTTGGCGCCCCTCTTGCCCTTAGGCAAGGGGCCCACTAAGTCCACACAAACACTCTCGAATGGGACACACACGATTTGCCTCTCAACCATCTTGGCCTTCCGGTTGCCAGCACTATTAACACGGAGGCACGTATCACAGGACTTGACAAAAGCAACAATGTCACTGTGAACACCAGGCCATGTAAAACTTTTGCCCAGCACATTTCTCATGCCCCGGACTCCAACATGAGCTGTTTTGTCATGAGCAAGAGAAAGTACCTTGTTCCTGAAAACAGTGGGAACAACTATTCTGGACACGGGGGAATCATTCACCAGTACGGTATGCAACAACAACCCATTCTTAAACGAATAACCATTTAGATTGTTTTCCCCTAAGTCCCTGAACTTGGACAGAGACTCGTCAGCCACAAGGGCACTCTTAAGGGTATGAACACCCTCACTTAACACCGGAGTTGCTAACTGCAACTCATCTACAGAGCTGTCACTACACTCAGGCTCGGGAGGCATGATAGCATCAGGCGAGGGGGTACAATCCAATGGGGAGAAAGGAACACCAGTTTGCCCGTCACTGACAGCACTACCTACAACACCAGCCCCATTCCCATCCTCGTCAGAGCCCTGAAGAAGCCCAACAACAGAAGGATTACAGACATCAGACCCAACACCTACTACAGGAGATACACAAGAAACATCTATGGCTGCAAGCCTTTCAAATTCGTCATCAGAATTAAGAGGTTGGGGATCAGATTCACTAATATGCACTGTCTCAACTTGTAACTGTTTCTCACTCTGCTGTTTAAACTTACTTCTTGTTACAACTCTCACATTCATTGTCTCTTCCTGGTTAGTGGCCTGTGCAGAGGGGGTATAAGAAGCCTCCTCCATAACACCACCAGAGCAGGCATCCACCTGGGTGGATGGCTGGATGCTACGGGTATCACGTAGTTGCCCCGCCTCCAAGCCAGAAACATCAGACTTGGCGGCGGCATCCAGCAAGAGATGCTCTGCTGTGGTCATGTCCATTGGAACAGAAAACAAGACACAACCACACAGGCTGTCAACATGTGCGACAGCCACTCTGGAACTAAAAGTTCGACCCTTAAACGTAAAATCAACAATGGCCGTATCAAGGGTAACAGGTCTGCCGTCCCACCCTTTGACATCCACTTGTTCACCCGTGAGCTGGTCACCATAAACCAAACACCCGGGAACTATAGAGATCTCTGCCCCAGTATCGGGCACGATCTTACACTGTGAACCATTAACGAACCCTGTAACATAAGGGGCACCACTCCTGACTGACACCCAGTTATTATTGTAAGTGCGATTCTTTCTCACACCAGCTTTCCTGCTGCTCTCCGATCTGAAGTCAGAGTTATTACTATCAGCATTCTTTCTGTTCGGGCAGTCCGGCGACTTATGGCCTGGCTCATGGCAGGTAAAGCAAACAATGCCAGTAGCCCTACTATTATTACTGCCTTGAACATTACTAGGAACACTACTGTTAACACTTGACACTTGGCTCCTGCATTCATAGAATCTATGTCCCAATTTATGACATTTAAAACACTCAACTGAATTGTTACCACCATACTTATTATATCTACCACCATGAAAGGGCCTATCAGAATCTGAGGTGTTGATTGACAGGGCAAATTTATTAAGGTCCCTGAAGGACGTAAATTCTCTTTGGTCCATAAGAGCTCTATGCGCTACGGACCTGGACGCTCTGTACGTAGCACAGGCAAAGAAGAGCAACAGCTCCTCCTTGGTTCTGCACATCATGTCCACTGAATCCATTAAACTTTTCAGGTGGACATATGTCTCAAGAGGAGTCATCGACCTCGTCGAACTAGAGAAGTCAGTCGTTAGCTTAGCACCCAGCGAAGTCAAGCTACAGCCAAGCGCTTCAATAAGGATCTCTTTAACCTGCCCATAATCAGTCGAATCTCTGTCAAGACCAGCAACAACAGAGGACGCAGACTTCGATTGTAGTTTCTGTAGCAATATGGTCTTCCAGCGACGCCTTGGGCAGCCTATGTCAAGCAGGTCCGCCTCAAGCTTGCGAATATATTTGGATATGTCTACGCCATCCTTATGCGGGGCTAACACAGTAATTTGCCTTGTCAGATCGGCATCCATGGAGCCCTCCCTAGCCCTATCAGACAAAAGGCCAGACCTACTAAATTCGGAAAAGAACTCACGGAAAAGAGAACGCATCTCGGGGTTAATGGAGGAGGCACTGCCATTGGCACTCCTATGTTCAGGATCACGGTCGTCCTCCGACATTGATGGGTACACTAGAGTAGTATCACTATCAACCAAATCGCCAAGGATATTATATCCACTAGAGCTATAACAAGACAATGAACTAGACGGAACGGAAGTAACAGAACTACGCTCTACACTATTACTATGAGTACCACTGAAAGGAGAATGAACTACAGATACCACTGATGAAGACTCAACTGACACGGCAGAATTACCGCGATTCAATACCACAACCTGCTTCTTGCGTTTGCACACTCTATCTGGTTGCTCCCTCAGGCTCATCCAGGTGATCCAAAGGAGGAAATGTCCTACAGAGACACAACAACAGATCACAAAATGACAAAGTCCAAAAAGTAAACAAAACACTCTGACACAGCAAATGACAAGGTGATAAACACACAAAATGACAAAGTCCAAAAAGTAAACAAAACACTCTGACACAGCAAATGACAAGGTGATAAACACACAAAATGACAAAGTCCAAAAAAGTAAACAAAACACTCTGACACAGCAAATGACAAGGTGATAAACAGCACAAAACCAAATAAGGGAATACAAAACTCAAGCAGCCAGTAAAACGCACACACGAACAAAATGCCACAAATGACAATTAAAGCCAATTAACAGACAAGTAACAAACACGGAAAATGACAAGTTCAACTCAGCCCAAAGTCCAATTAGGCGCCACGTGTGGTGTGCTCCAGATAAAGTAATGGCGATCCAAAGGCGACAGGCGAACGAAAGATGAGCCGTGGTAGTCCGAGTTTGAAATCGGTCAGTAGCAGCAGTCAGACGCACGCGTGAAACCACAGAAACGCCCAGAGAACAATCCACCCGAGTTTGAAATCGGTAGTAGACGTCCACGTAGTAGTAGCACGAGTTCGACAAACGTAGGAACAGACTCGTTTCCGCACCGCTGCCACCAAATGTGGGTGGGCAGATCGCTGGCACTAGAGATAGGACAAGCTCAACCGATTTGGACAACTCTAACTCAACTAGCGAAAGCAACAAAGGTAGGCACCAAAGCTCGACGACAAATATTTACTCGAGGAACTCTAGCGAACGCTGCCACCAGAGTTCTCCCAGATATCCAGTCCTCCCTTGAAGTATGAATTCAAGTCGGGTTTACTAACGATATGGGGAACTGATGATACGCATGCGTGTCCTGGCTTATATGTCAAAAGACACGCATGCGCACAAATAATGTGGGGGTGTGGTCACGGAACATCCGGACACAAAATAAGCACACAACAACATGACAGCATGGCATACACTAAAGATTACAAGCACACACAGTGATTCACTATACTAATAAATAATTACACACACAACTACACAACATCAATGTTCATGGATTCCTCTTCTCTTTGTTCTTCTTTAACTCTTTCTCGTTCTCTCTCGTCTCTGTCTCCTCTCCGCCCACAGGCACCATGGAGGAATCAATTACAAAAATATTTAAAACAATACCTTGGCACTCAATAATTTGTTATTTAATTAGCTCTAACTTTGTCTGCTTTTGGTCAAACCTGCCAACCTCAGACATAAGCTTTTATCATTGCATCTCTTTCAGCTGAAGTTGTGTAGTAAGCTGCCTGGTTTTGTATGTATATATGTTTGTTTGTATGTTTCATTGAAACTCTGTAATTAATGCACATTGAATACACAGTTAACTCGTTTTTGTATAATTCTGGATTTGTTTTTCTATAGGGGTTGGGGTTGCATGGCAGAGTAATTAAATCAACTACATGTTGATTTTAATAAATAAATTGTTAATTTGATGCAGGAGAATACTATAAGTCAGTTGGCTTAGTATTTACAAGTGCCAGGCATGAGTGTGAATATGGCTAATCACACAAATGATAAAGGTGTAAAAATGAAATAAATGTATTATGTACTGCATGCATCATACATGATCCAGGTGGGGGGTGGGGGGAACTCACTCCATGGGTGACATGGGGAAAAAATGCCCCAAGCAAACTCCTAGATAATTGTCTATGGGAAGAGAGTGGACATAATTCAATGTATCTTGAGTCACAGTTTGATCAGACTTTGTGAGTGTCAAAATGTGTCAATGATTGTATGCCTAGCTGGCACAATTTTCCATATTTCTCCCTCTATTTCCTGCCACACATACACACACACACATAGTCCACATGGGTGTGGTTATTCCAGATGCTATAACACCAGGTAAAGTATTTTAATATAACACTCTGTGTGGTGTTAAGCTTATACATTGTGCCGAGTTGTATTTGGAACACTTTTCTTAGAAGGTATTAACTATGGTATTTACAAATATTGATCACACCTCATTCTAATAACAATAAAATTATTGATACATAAATAAAATAGATAAAAATGACAATGCGCACAAGCCCCACCAACAGTAAAACTAAAGTGACCAGTTTTGAAGCTATCCTTCCAATTAGTAGTAGAAACACGATAATGTGCACTTCTTCTCAAACCCATCGTGTTTAAGGCACAGCTGGATACATTGACAACAAAACAAGTACCAAATTAACAAGTATAAAATAATGCACTTTTTAAATACTCCATTCTAAGCCCAACTTAAATGAACATGAACTTTTGGACAACTCAAAAAGATTGCAACAAGGATTAGATCGTCAATCAGTCATACCCAGTTACTAAAATTACTATAACACCATAAATATAAAGCCTTCTATTTCTATAATACACCCAATTTTTTTAATGTATTCACGCAATAGCTAAGCTGGATTCCGCATTCACACTCAGTTTCATTTTTACAAGAATCAATGCAACAACTGACAAGAATGGTAATCAATCAGACAAGAGGTGAGTGGACATATGATTGCATCACCATTGTGGTTTGAGGTAAGTGATTGGAACTGTGGGCTAGAGGTGAGCCAATGAACAAATGTAATTGCACTAATAATAACAATGAAGCACCAGCACTATTGAACACTACCTGGCTATTACAATATTATAATCTCCTTCCAAGCAATCTGTTTGCTATTGTAATGAGGCATCAAAATAGCTGGAGCAATGAAAATGGTACATGAAAACCTGTCTTCATAAGAGAAGAAGCTAAACAGGCCAGAAACACTCACCGGTATACATTTTCAATGTGAAACTTCACTTCTTCCAACTCAATTAACTTCCCTGAGCATAAAGTGAACTACACCGCTGGCTGCAAGAAATTATTTGCTTACGTGATTATGATGTTATGCTAGGGAGAGTTGCCCATAAAAGCTGGTACTATGTAGAGTTGAAAGCTTCAAGAGGTCTTAAATCTTCGTCCTGAGTAAGTTCATACCTAAATCAACTGTTAATTGTTAGTAATCTCCAAAATCAGATCATGACAGACAGACAAACAGACAGGACGACTGCTATAACCCTGTTGCGCATGCGCGCTGAGGGTTAATAATAATAATAATACAAGATCACAACACATATCATCAGGATTTAGCCTACTATGTTCCTTAATCATGCACACTGACAACCATGAGAATTCCTGTGCCCACTAACAAGATCTCACTGATTACAATCATAATTATATATTAGGCCATTATCACCTGCTGAATTAATTTTTTTGAATGATAATAGCATGTATGTAGCCTAGTTTAAAAATAAATCCCTAAGCTGAATCTAAAAGCACAGCAAAACAACAGTATTCACAACGTAGTATTTACAAAGGAATACATCACTTCCTTTACATGTACAGCACAGGGGAAAAAAGTACAGCACAAAGCAACTGAGTTTTGTGATGACAAAATTGAAAGCATATGAGAATAATTAGAATAATAACATAGTTGCCAAGTGTACCGGAACATCCGGTGCAGTACCGGAATTATCAGATCTGCAACGTACCGCACCGGAATTACTACTTAGCCTATTGTTGTACAGGAGCTGCCAGCTCTGCAATCTATTCACGCGTCGCGTGGCCAGCTCTGAATTTCTACGCGGATCAATTAACTTTGGCGCCAAAAAAATCTACAGGTTACCGCGAAGCAGGAGGACAAACGGGTCCGGAATGAGGCTCTACTTGTGAAGCCATTAGAGCAGCTTAAAACTCTGTCTCAACGGTGACCAACTCCATCCTGACTGGTACCAGCTCCTACTACTCCACCAACATTGTATTCAGACTTGGCTGGTATAGACTCCGTCATCATCACTTCAGTTCTTCTGTCAGGATTGCTAACGCTATATTCTTCAGCCCTATCACCTACAAGTCTGAAATTTGTGCAGAACTACCCCGCTCTCACTAATGAGCAACCAACTCCAAGCAACATTGGAAATACGCCGTCACTTCTGCTCCCGACTAACCTTTTCCAAAGTTACAACGGCAATCTCACGGCTCATTATTGTATTTCTTATTTTTGTTTACAAATGGGCTCTTTTTAGAGCTATATACCACTAAAATAGCGAATCAGTAGTCAACTTGAAAATATAAATCGATATTTCGTGGAATTGATCATTGAATTGAATCCAAATTTTGCGCACAAGCAGCATACCCCCCTTAGAATAAAGTTACAGAGAGATTTTTTTAGAATAACGCAGGAGTAAAACGGCACGAAAATTTTACTATTTACAAAAATAGAATATAGATGTTTATTAGAAATATGGCTCCGTAATGTTGCGAAGAAGCCCGCTAGCTACCTCTGGAAAAAAAAAAGAGCACGCTAGTTCCTTCGGCGCTTCGAAATAACACATAATAGTAGCGGTGTGCAGAGCTGTATCGCCGTCCCAGACGGGTCTTCATTCTTCATATTTGGATTGCTGGAGTCCTCTGTTGGTGCTCATTCCATCTGTAACAACAAAGTAAGCCCACAGTACACAGAAAAAGAAATATAAAGACATAGCAAAAACAGTCAATTTGCGGTTACGCGCCTCGGTTTCCGGTGGCAGGGCACCCTTAACGCTTTTCCAGTTTAAACTAACTGTAAAAAAAGCTACACAAAGTCCTCACTACCAATAATAAATATTATTTGAAATTGGAACTGAAAGGAATGTGGTCTATTGATAATGGGCATGGTTTAAGTGTGGCTGACTAAAATGGGTGTGATTTTGGGTGTGGCTCACTAAGATGGGTGTGGTTTTACCTGTACCTAAAATTAGTTTCATAAACTTGGCAACTATGTAATAATCAGTACATAGGAAAGGGAAGGAGAGAGAGCCCTGGGATTTTGCCATCCCATTACCACAATCCTAAGTGTTATGTCCTCAGAATTTTGGAAGTTGTACATTGCCAAATTTTGAATTTTATGAGGAATAAAATTATACAACCCTGCAGTATGGAAAACTGATCTACATGATACACTTCCCTAAAGGCCCATGCATCAAAGTAGTGTGGCTCAATCAATGTGTAGGGCCAGAGTTGGGGGGGGGGGGCTTTGGCTTTGTTATGTACACTTGTGGTAAGATACCCACTCATTTCACTGGAAGGCTGCCTAGGAGCCTACCAAAAAATGTTAACTAACCACTTCATCCCAAATTGTTGGCTCTGGACTATGGCCTCAGGTGGAGGACGCACAGAAGCCAGAATTTCGTCCACCGCTTCTTCAGCTCATTGTTCACTGTACCAATTTCATTTCACTTATGTGACAGCACGCTCTATAGCCTCTTAGTGTTTCTGCATGGTCCAGACAGCATGACACCAAGGAAAATTTCAAGTATCCAAAAGCATGGAAAAAGTACAAGTACAGTGGAACCTTACTTAACGGCCACCTGTCTTAAGCGGCCACTTGGATTGGTCCAGACCGCACGACTATTGCTTTTAGTATACAGAAACCCCTGCAATACGGCCACCTCTCTACTCCGTATTACGGCCACTAATACTGTTAACAGCGGGACCTGCTTACAACGGACAGTTAGCTCCACCCCCAACACACCCTTCGGTATTTCATATACAACGTGCATTCATTCAATAACAATAACACAATGAAAACTACAACAATCCATCAGAACGCTGCTGTCCACAATAATTTTTAGTCTTTCTATATACAAGGACGATCCAAAGAAGTGGTACTTGCATGGAATCTCCAACCCGTAGCCAGCTCCACGATTCACTCTGTTTCCTGTCACCTCAGCCAAAACGCTGACATAATAGGAGCTAAGTTGAAGGGTACATGACCGACTATCACTAGCATTGATTATCGCTACAGCATTGATGTCCTCCTGGTTGGTTGGATCTCGCTCCAAACGTAGCACCTCCCCTACCCAGGGCTCCCATTGCGCTCTATAAGCATGATAGCCACGTATGAACGATTCAAAACTGAAGCTAACAACCTCTGTCTGGCTATGGGCTGGCTAGTCATGATTGATTGAAATGAGGAAGAAGAACCCACACATAACTAGCAGGATTCTGGCTGATAAGTTCAATTGTGAAAAGACACAAGTTAACACTATTTTAGCCCATCAAGACATTAGAGAGCAATATGAATCCAATATTTCCAATGATAGTGTTGTGCTAGGCAAAAGATCCCGTACTTAGAGTGTTTATGGATAATAAAGGGCATCCTGAAGAAGCAACACGACTTACATTCACGGTAGATAAGCTGATTCAGCTTCATACTGCTAGCTTTTGTCATGGTAGACAGAGCACTCTACAAGAGTTTTTTCAGCCTCGTGATATATGATTTTTATAACCAAACTCTACAGCAAACAGTAGTAACACCTAACCATTGTCATTATTTATTCGACACTATTATCATATTTATTCGACACTATTATATTTATTCGACACTATTATCATAATTTGACACTATTATATTTATTCGACACTATTATCATATTTATTCGACACTATTATATTTATTCGACACTATTATCATATTTATTCGACACTATTATTTGACACTATTATCATATTTATTTGACACTATTATCATAATATTTATTTGACACTATTATCATATTTATTAGACACTATTATAATTTATTCATATTATTGAAAACCTTTGAAATAAGGCCACCTTTCTATAAAGGCCAAAATTTTATTCCCGACGTTGGCCATTATAGAGAGGTTCTACTGTATGAGACAAAATTAAAACTACCATTTGCATACAACTATTATTCTGTAAACAACCCTCCTGTCTTGATCTGCAGGACTGAACTTTGTCCCCAGAAAGATTCACTTGAGTGGAATTCACTTACAGTGTCATCACTGTTGTTTCATTTATATTTTATTCACCTCCTTGGAATTCATCACGCATTATTGTTCATTATAATATTAAATTATTAACTTTACAATAGTCTTGATGGGTTACTCTAGATGATTTAAATGTATAGTGTTAGCTGTTTCTTACACATAATCAGCATTATACTTCTGTATTGTATCAAAGTCTCATGTATGACAGGTTAATGTTTTGAATTTCTATATCGTATGGTGATATAAATATCGTAATAAAGCTTAAATTTTAGCTCACTTTATCTACATTGAACTTAATTTCACTAGTGCTAGAATTACCACCACTAGTTTTGCTATGCATGATATAGCTACTAGCAATAAGTCAGTCAGCTCAGTCACATATGCACTTGGAAGACTGATTGCTTGGTCAAATTGGTATGGCTGGTAAGTATAGTATTGTTTCACATAATTTCAGTAACATGGATGTGGCACTGTAGCCACATGCATCCATGTGAATTACATATGTGCACTTATAAAATAGATTACACCACTCTTGATACATTAATAGACTGTTAATGCATAATGCGGTACTGAGGTTGCATTATATGCAATAAAAGTCCTCGTGCTGTCTGCAACTCTAACTAAGCAGCATGGCTTGCAGAGTTAAAAAAAAGTTTGCAGGCATTTGGAATAGCTACATAGCTACTACTGAAACAGGTAGCTAGCTACTCACCCTGTAGTTGAGGCATGATGCAAAAACATTAATATATTTTGGCACACCCAATGAATGTGGCATTAATGGTACTGATAAAGTATGCTTGTTATTTAAAAATAAACTCTACTGCAAATTTTTTTGAGGAGAGTTGTCCATCAAGTTATAATGAATGGAACATTTGGTAAAGGGTTTTGCTACTTAATACACATTTAGTAATGATAAAATTATTGGGTAAACATCGTCAATATTCAATTATTCAATTACTTAAAATTGAAAATTGATAAGTACAGCAGCTTTTTCTTCAAACTTGTAGAAGTGATTTATTAATTTCTCAATGGCCCAAATGTTCACTCACCCATATGGTGTAGTTAATGTCATATCTACTCCACCAACTGATGACTTCACATGTGAGACAAATTTTTCATATGACATTGTGAAGAAAAGAGATCATTCCACTGTATCACAATCTGGTCCTGTTCCACTTTATGAAAGTGTCCAATAGAACTATGGTTGATCTTTTATATAAGTTTCTCACTTGCTTTTAAATCATTAATTTTTGCAATTTTTACAGTAAGTTTATAGCGTGTGAACAGAATCACAATTTAGTTATTATTCTTATTCTTAGTTTAATTAATCATGATTAAATTTTGGTTTCTCGAGTAAATTGAGGGGTCCTTTTTCAGGATTTCTGTTCTAATAAACACAAACTAATTAACAATAATATTTGCAAAATATGTTTTTTGCAGTAACTTATTATGTTGATTGAGAGCACTGCAGGAAGTTGTAGAAGTAAAAGCAGAGAGTAACAAGAGGGAGCCGATAAGCTAGGTGACCAGTTTCTAAACGGTATACAAGGGTAATAAGACTATTGTTGTATTAGTCAGTATCAGTCACATACACAATGATGTACATGGACCCAAGAATGTTTAGGTAAATAGTGAACAGCATAGACACATTGTAATATCAAGATATTAAATTAAAATAAAATAATAAAAAGTAAATTTGCAACATACTTCAACATAATGGCATGTGTACTAACTTGCTTAAATATATTGAAAGTATTGAGTTATTACACTCTAATTTGATTTTTTTAATCCATAACTATGGCGTGTTATGTATGTGTAGAATACTTAGTGTGCACTTTGTTTTACTGACAAAGCATTCATTATATAAGGACAAAACTTACAATACAATATGAACAGTGCACAGAAAGTGATTCAAATGAGGGAAAACAATATTTCTGTTTTACCTCTCTTTTGCACACAAGCTATAGAACTCATGTAGAATTACATGTCAGGATTTGTTATGACATTCTTTATAAACTAACATGAATAAACAAGTGAATAAATTTTATATTTATAAGATCTGAAAAAATAATTTATTGATATGTCTTAAAGCAAAATATATTGATTTTATTTAGGGAATTAAATCACTTTGGTGTTGGAATAAAATTTGGGATTATAGGTTCACTTCGTTTGTATTACGTAATAATGTTTTAGTTCATACTGTAATTGAAGAGCTTACTAGTCTTCTAACTATCCACCTACAGTCTAACATCTGAATGCCAATCACGTAACTTATACAAACATATATATAAGAGCTTTATAATCAAATAGATTGTCACAGAATAACTATGAAAATAAATTATTGAGTATGTCATGAAAGATAAATTTAGTAGATTTAATGTAGTTTGTGTTAGCACTATGTGCGTGCACAGTGTTAGTACTACGTGCATGCACAGTGTTAGTACTATGTGTGTGCACAGTGTTAGCACTATGTGCATGCACAGTAATAGGACTACGTGTGTGCACAGTAATAGTACTACGTCATGCACAGTGATAGCACTATGTGCATGCACAGTGCTAGCACTATGTGCATGCACAGTGATAGCACTATGTGCATGCACAGTGTTAGTACTACGTCATGCACAGTGATAGCACTATGTGCGTGCACAGTGTTAGTACTACGTGCATGCACAGTGCTAGCACTATGTGTGTGCACAGTGATAGCACTATGTGTGTGCACAGTGTTAGCACTATGTGCATGCACAGTAATAGTACTACGTGTGTGCACAGTGTTAGCACTATGTGTGTGCACAGTGTTAGCACTATGTGCGTGCACAGTGTTAGTACAACGTGCATGCACAGTAATAGTACTACGTGTGTGCACAGTGCTAGCACTATGTGCGTGCACAGTGTTAGTACTACGTGCATGCACAGTGCTATGTGTGTGCACAGTGTTATGTGCGTGCACAGTGTTAGTACTACGTGCATGCACAGTGTTAGTACTATGTGTGTGCACAGTGTAGCACTATGTGCATGCACAGTGTTAGTACTATGTGTGTGCACAGTGTAGCACTATGTGCGTGCACAGTGTTAGTACTATGTGCATGCACAGTGCTAGCACTATGCATGCATGCTAGCACTATGTGCATGCAGTGTTAGTACTACCTCATGCACAGTGATAGCACATGTGTGTGCACAGTGTTAGTACTATGTGTGTGCACAGTGTTAGTACTACGTGCATGCACAGTGCTAGCACTATGTGCGTGCAGTGTTAGTACTACGTGCATGCACAGTGTTAGTACATGTGCATGCATGGTTTAAGTACATGTGTGTGCACAGTGTTTTACACTATGGTGCGTGCACATTGTTAGGACACGTGCATGCACAGTGTTAGTACTATGTGTGTGCACAGTGTTAGCACTATGTGCATGCACATGCTAGCCCCTATTGTTTGCACAGTGACAGCACTTGTGCGTGCATTTTAGTACTACGTGCATTCACGTGCTAGACACTATGTTCATGCAGTTGTAGTACTACTCATGCACAGTGTTAGTACTACGTGCATGCACAGTGCTAGCACTATGTGTGTGCACAGTGTTAGTACTATGTGTGTGCACAGTGTTAGCACTATGTGCATGCACAGTGTTAGTACTATGTGCATGCACAGTAATAGGACTACGTGTGTGCACAATAATAGTACTACGTGTGTGCACAGTGTTAGCACTATGTGTGTGCACAGTGTTAGCACTATGTGCGTGCACAGTGTTAGTACTACGTGTGTGCACAGTGCTAGCACTATGTGCGTGCACAGCGTTAGTACTACGTGCATGCACAGTGCTAGCACTATGTGCATGCAGTGTTAGTACTACCTCATGCACAGTGATAGCACTATGTGTGTGCACAGTGTTAGTACTATGTGTGTGCACAGTGTTAGCACTATGTGCATGCACAGTGTTAGTACTATGTGTGTGCACAGTGTTAGCACTATGTGCATGCACAGTAATAGGACTACGTGTGTGCACAGTAATAGTACTACGTGTGTGCACAGTGTTAGCACTATGTGTGTGCACAGTGTTAGCACTATGTGCGTGCACAGTGTTAGTACTACGTGTGTGCACAGTGCTAGCACTATGTGCGTGCACAGCGTTAGTACTACGTGCATGCACAGTGCTAGCACTATGTGCGTGCACAGTGTTAGTACTACGTGCATGCACAGTGTTAGTACTATGTGTGTGCACAGTGTTAGCACTATGTGCGTGCACAGTGTTAGTACTACGTGCATGCACAGTGTTAGTACTATGTGTGTGCACAGTGATAGCACTATGTGTGTGCACAGTGTTAGCACTATGTGCGTGCACAGTGTTAGTACTACGTGTGTGCACAGTGCTAGCACTATGTGCGTGCACAGCGTTAGTACTATGTGTGTGCACAGTGTTAGCACTATGTGTGTGCACAGTGATAGCACTATGTGCGTGCACAGTAGCACAGTGATAGCACTATGTGTGTGCACAGTGTTAGCACTATGTGCGTGCACAGTGTTAGTACTACGTGTGTGCACAGTGCTAGCACTATGTGCGTGCACAGTGTTAGTACTATGTGTGTGCACAGTGTTAGCACTATGTGCGTGTACAGTGTTAGTACTACGTGCATGCACAGTGTTAGTACTATGTGTGTGCACAGTGATAGCACTATGTGTGTGCACAGTGCTAGCACTATGTGTGTGCACAGTAGCACAGTGTTAGCACTATGTGTGTGCACAGTGTTAGCACTATGTGTGTGCACAGTGTTAGCACTATGTGCGTGCACAGTGTTAGTACTACGTGCATGCACAGTAATAGTACTACGTGTGTGCACAGTGCTAGCACTATGTGTGTGCACAGTGTTAGTACTATGTGTGTGCACAGTGCTAGCACTATGTGCGTGCACAGTATTAATAGTACTACGTGCATGCACAGTGCTAGCACTATGTGCGTGCACAGTGTTAGTACTACGTGCATGCACAGTGTTAGTACTATGTGTGTGCACAGTGTTAGCACTATGTGTGTGCACAGTGTTAGCACTATGTGCGTGCAGTGTTAGTACTACGTGTGTGCACAGTGTTAGCACTATGTGTGTGCACAGTGTTAGCACTATGTGCGTGCACAGTGTTAGTACTACGTGCATGCACAGTAATAGTACTACGTGTGTGCACAGTGCTAGCACTATGTGTGTGCACAGTGTTAGTACTATGTGTGTGCACAGTGCTAGCACTATGTGCGTGCACAGTGTTAGTACTATGTGTGTGCAGAGTGTTAGCACTATGTGTGTGTGCACAGTGTTAGCACTTCGTGTGCAGTACTACTTCGTGAATGCAGTGTTAGTATTAGTATGTGTATGTACAATGATAACAGTAGTGCATGCCTAGAGACTTACCATTATTCTCTTCTTCAATCAAGAACACCAGAACCTCAGCACAGATAGCAGCAGCCCAAGCACCATGAAATCTAGGAAATGGAAAAAAAAGGTTATGGCAATATTAATTCTAATGGAAAAGAAAATTAGTTATCAAGCCAAGCAAATGAAGCACCAAAGGTGTGAACCCTCAGCGCTACTATACACTAGCTAGCTATAACAAAATAATTTCTCAGACCGAAAAAATAATATATTTGGCTATTCCTAATCAGGTATCAATACAGCTCAAGCAATGAAACATAGATGTAGCTAATTGCTGTCTAAAGAAGTAGCTAACATGCAGGAGACTCTCACCGGTATATAGTTTCAACGTAAAACACCTGAATTCCAGCTCTCATTAACTTTTCAGTATGAAGCAAAAACTAACGTGGGAAGAAAAGAAATTATTTTCCCATGTGATTGCGACATGACGATAGGGGACATTACCTACAAAAATTTGAACCTACACGGAGCAGACAGCTTGTTAAATCATCATCCTGAGCAAGATCATACTTAAATCAACAGTTAATTGTCAGTAATCTCCAAAATCAGCTGACAGACAGACAAATAGATGGGACGACTACTATAACCCACTTGTGCATGCGCGCTGAGGGCTAATAATAACAATCTGGCCAACGGCACCAATATCATTGCATACTACAGAACCACTAGCCTCAGATGATACTTGATACTTTATAAATATATATCTCTGTTCTATATGCAACAGCACAGGCCACCCAACACTTTCATACTTGTTTCAACTCTAGTGTTATAAGGGCCCAAAGAGTGGGAGCTGGAGGACAACTTGAGGATGCTAGGGAAGGTCTAGTACAAAAGAATAGCCAAGTGAAGGGTGCATGGTAAGGTCATAAGGTAAGGGATAGCATCAGCAGATGAGCAGTGCAATGAGACTGTCACTAATAAAGCATGTATAGACTTGCCAGCAAAGTGTGAGCATCAACCAAGAATGGGTCAAAGCCATAGTCTAAAGAGACAGCCAAAGCAGCCAAGGGAACGCACCACTACAAGTTTACCCTAATAATGCCCACCCTGTAACAAGTAATAGGAGAATATCAGTAAGTCTTCAACTTTTTGGTTGGACATAAATCCAGTGTGGTAGACTCAATGCAGGTGAACCTAAGTCATGCCCCAAAACAAAAACAAACAAACAAACAAACAAAAAAACTCTGGAAAGATTTGTACCTAGACAATAAAAGAGGCAGGGCCACCAACATTATCACTATTAGGGATGAGGCCTGGTTATGTTCACACCCGTTATCAACTTACTTCATGACACTTGCTTCGCCAACATCTTGTATTGACTAGCCTTGATACATCAGCAGTATGTTGCTACCTGCAAAATAAGCCAATGGGAAATGCCATCACTACTGGACAAGATAATACAGGTGTAGTCCTGCTGTATAAAAATACATGGATATAATAGCTATATGATTCCATTCAATTTTTATAGTTGTGCCGCCATTCCATTTAGCTACTCTAGTCTAGCTATTAGGTGAGCGAATTTTTAAATTCACTGATATTATTACGAGTAAGTGACAAGTAGTACCCTTTAGACACTTGCTAACCAATGATAGGATTAGATGGAGGGACAAACATACAAGCCTAATGCAGCTGTCTTGTGAAACCACTGAAGATGACTCTAAGATATATATGTCAAGTTTACATAGCAAACAACCAGTTTCCATTTTTTGTCAGACTTACATACTAGCAAACTCAAACAGGCACCTTGTACACACTATTTGTCTCAAACTACTTAAGAAACTAGTGTACAGAATTATTAGACAGTCCTCCTCTCCCACATCACTAGAGTATTACTAGATTGGCATTACTTTTTTTTAAGGGGCAAAGCTTTTAACTTACTCTTGAAAGCTGAGTGTGATACTTTCATTTAACCGAACCGCCATAATGAAAAGTTAGTCTCATGTACCGATTCACTTTACCAATGAGCCATCCCGCAGTTCTTATCAAAGAATTCTTCTGATTGGTCAAAACCTTACTTTTAGGTCATGTGAATGTCTATCAAAGCTAGGTTTTCATTGGTTGGTTCACGTGATATTTCTTTACTTTTTACTGCTTATATTATATTAAAATATTAGCTACAAGGGCTACAGAGGCTACAAGGGCTACAGAGGGGCTACAAGGGCTACAAGGGCTACATGGGCTACAGGGGCTACAGAGGCTACAAGGGCTACAGAGGCTACAAGGGCTACAGAGGCTACAGAGGCTACATGGGCTACAGAGGCTACAAGGGCTACAGAGGCTACAAGGGCTACAGAGGCTACAGAGGCTACAAGGGCTACAGAGGCTACACAGGCTAATAGGGCTACAAGGGCTACAGAGGCTACATGGGCTACAGAGGCTACATGGGCTACAGAGGCTACGAGGGCTACATGGGCTACAAGGGCTACATGGGCTACAAGGGCTACAGAGGCTACTAGGGCTACAGAGGCTACAAGGGCTACAGAGGCTACATGGGCTACAGAGGCTACAAGGGCTACATGGGCTAAAAGGGCTACAGAGGCTACAAGGGCTACAGAGGCTACAATGGCTACAGAGGCTACAATGGCTACAGAGGCTACAAGGGCTACAGAGGCTACAAGGGCTACAGAGGCTACAGAGGCTACAAGGGCTACAAAGGCTACAAGGGCTACAGAGGTTACAAAGGCTACAGATGCCCCTACATGGGCTACAGAGGCTACAAGGGCTACAGGGCTACAGAATGCGAATTGGCTGCGAGGCTACAAGGCTACAAGGCTACATGGGCTCAGAGGCTAAACAAGGGCTACAGTAGCTACGAGTCACAGAGGCTACAGAGCTACAGAGGCCTACATGGGCTACAGAGGCACAAGGCTACAGAGGCTACAAGGTCTACAAGGCTACAGGCCTACAAGGCTCAGAGGCTACAACACCCAAACACATGGGCTACAATGACTACAGGGCTACATGGCTACAAGGGCTACAGAGGCTACAGAGGCTACAGAGGCTACAAGGGCTACAGAGACTACAAGGGCTACAAGGGCTACAGAGGCTACAAGGGCTACAGAGGCTACATGGGCTACAGAGGCTACAAGGGCTACAGAGGCTACATGGGCTACAGAGGCTACAAGGGCTACAGTGGCTACAGAGGCTACATGGGCTGCAGAGGCTACAGAGGCTACAGAGGCTACATGGGCTGCAGAGGCTACAAGGGCTACAGAGGCTACAGAGGCTACAGAGGCTACAGAGGCTACAGAGGCTACATGGGCTACAGAGGCTACAAGGGCTACAGAGGCTACAAGGGCTACAGAGGCTACAGAGGCTACAAGGGCTACAGAGGCTACAGAGGCTACATGGGCTACAGAGGCTACAGGGCTACAAGGGCTACAGAGGCTACAAGTGGCTACAGAGGCGACAAGGCTACCGGGCTGCAGCGGCCTCCAAGGCTACAGAGCTACAATGCTACAGAGGTACAGGGCTGCAGAGGCTACAGGGTACAGAGGCCTACAAGGGCTACGAGGCACATGGGCTGCAGGGCTACAAGGGCTAACAAGGGCTACAGAGGCTACAGAGGCTACCTATTTTATTAAATTAGTCAGTATCCATTCTTTTTTTTTTGAGTTTTTTCTCTAAATTTCTTTATTCCATTTTTTTTGTTCTCACGATTTAAAAAAACATTTTTTGCCAGACAATTTTTTTTAAATATAATTGTTACATTAACTAAATATTGTAATCTAATTGGTATTTCATTGTGCAATCTGAGTCAAAATTAATGCAAATATATAGCACATGGTCAGCATAACTTTGGCCTTTTGCTTGCAGGAACATCTAAAAACAGCAATATGTAATTTTTGCAAACACAGTTAATAATTCTTACCTGGATTTATTGCAACTGAATTTAACTCTGGTATATCTACAACAAAATTGTTATAAAATATTATAGCTACCTTTATCAACTTTAATTAGCTTATACCTTCAGATACTGTTGGAGACCATGGTTCAAGAACTGGACATTCTTCTGGTAGGTCCATTTCTGTAGCTGAACATTGAAGATGTTTTTATAACATATTTGAACAAACAATGATTCACATACCTTCACTTATTAAATCTTCTATATTATCTTCTTTATTTGTTTTCCCTAAGATCAGAAAAATTTATACAAAATGTTTAGCTACAACTATAATCAACAAACCTTCGCTATCTGCTATGCATTCTTTCTGAATTTGGCTACTTAGCTGAACAGGAATCCCTAGTATCAATATCAACAAAAAGTTATTCATGCTTGCTACTACAAATACAATCAGCTAACCTTCACTCACTGCATCTACAGTGGTGCCTTCCTGAGATCTTTCTGGTTCAGCTGATTCACTGACAACTTCTAATTCGAATTAAAGAAATATCAAAATTATACAAGATGCATATAGCTGTAAACTTAACCGGCAGTTCTTCCAATATCACCTAAATGGTCTAGTTCATCCTGTATATATGATTCATTCAGAACTCCTGTAATATAAATAAGTCATTATAACTTTATACATTTCTCCTTAATTTACCTATACGTAGCAATTCCATCACTTCTTGTGAAATTTCACTTTGCTTTATAATGATGCATTTGTATGGTGTTGTATTTCCTCCAGCTCCCCTTTTGCTTTGCAATATGACATTCTCTTTTGCATTTGCCTTCAGAAATCGCTGTTTAGATCGTTTTCCTAAGTTTGATATTCTTAGTGCCCTTTCAATTGAAGTTCCAGAAAATTTATTTCCATCATTCAAAGATTCATTAACTAGTGGTACAGCTTCACTAGTTCTAATAGCAATGCATTTACCTAGATGGCATGCTGTAGTTACATCTAAGGATAGCATCTTAAGTATCTGAATGAAAATACAATATCTTTATAAAAAAAAACAAGTACTTATTCAATGGCAAGTAGTAACCTCATTTATTTTAAGTAACTGAATCTTTTCAGCAAGTTCTTTAAGGAACGAGAATATCATGTCCCTTGAACTATTAGATTCTTGAACATCTAATATTTTTGATTTTTCTGCTGTTGCTGTCATAGGTGCCATATTGTCAGCAAAAAAATTCCAGCAGTCTTCCTCAGTAACTAGAGGTTCTGGATTCTGAAGTAATCTAGATAGCTGTAAATGTAACAAAAATAACAATGTTAGTGTAGCTACCATGCAATTTATAAAATGATACCTCAATAAAGAAGTACATAAAGACAGACATAGTAGTAGTGAATCTGGCAGGAGAACTAAACTGGCTTAAGATTTTTGATACAAATGGACTTATGTCTTGATTAATGTACTCTTTTGTTTCAGACTTCTCAAATTTAGTACTCAGTTGAACCAGCTGGCCTATAGATTTTGTTGCGGCATCTCGACTTGTGGACATATTGGAGAATAGTATGTTTGCTTCTGGCTCATCTTCATGTTGTTGGAAGGGAATTTGGATCACACGGGAGTGTGCTCTAGGTCTGCTGGCATCAATTTTCCAATTTGCTGTTAGTATGGGAAGAGTTTTAAAATATTCCATACCATTATATGCATCAATTACTAGCTCCTCCCATGAGTCGGCAGCTTTTTCATTGATATCATCAACACAAATCGGAACGGTGGTTTGGCTTGCTGCTTTGAATAAATATGACGGGGTAGTGAGATTGTTGCATGAATGTGTTTCGTGTGCCCCATACAATGCTAATGAACACTTTGTTGCTTCAGATTTGCATGACCCAGGTGGACCGCTTAGCAATGGGACACCGCAGCAACCAAACATGGAAAGAATTGAAGTATAATTGGCTCCCATAATGCACGCACTTGCGACTGCCATTGCCGCCATGAAGTTTTCTGGCATGAATTTTTTAATAGAAAAGCACAATTCATGCAAACTCTCTCCTTCATCTAAAGGTGTTGCAATTTTACAGGCCAGAGATTCCTGTAAGAGTACATTGGTACCATTTACCAACTTTCGTAGCCATAGAAAGGGAGTATCACATGGCATTAGTAGTCTCCCATCGCTGCCAATCTGAATTTTCTCTGACATTACCCATACCACATTACCATCTGCTGTATTTTTTCCTATAATTCTGGCTGCAAATAACTGATCCTGGGTGTGCTCCATCATTGAGTTAGTCAAATCCATCATAACTTTATGGAACTCATTGTCGGACAATAAAAGGAAAAGTGCTCCACCAGGAAACTGCTGATTTATAGATACCAGAAAGTGCTTAACTGTTCCAGACACTTCAGCCATGGGACAAAAAAAAATCCTACATGAAATGAAAATAAATAAATAATTAAGGAGCTAGCTGAAGTTTAGCTAGCTAGCTAGCTATATTTTACTAATGATTTTTGTCGATACTAAATTAGAAATGTCGTATCATTGTACAAGAACAATACGATCATTCATTTTTAATAATAAAGAAATATTTTTTTAGAGGGCTACTATAATTAAGAAAATCAGAAAAGGTATTCACCATTATTAGTTAGTTAAAAATATTATTGGAAACAATTAAATCATACCCATCAAGGTTATCATGATTTCTCTTCAAATGTAGCAAAAGTCCAGGCCCACCTGCATCAGATGATACATGAACAGAAGCCTTGACTTTGATTCCAAAGTTGGATACAGGCTCTCCAGGATTTCCATCATCCTTGATGCGATACATAATGGATTCTTCTGATATAATCCTTGATGGTGGCATTTTCTAATAATTGTATTTGGTATTTGTTAAAATAACAATCATCCCATTCTGACCTAACTATAATTGGTCTACTTGTATACCTTTCAGTGAAATTATTGTTCCGCAGCGCTGTAGGTAGTCAACGTGAGCTGAAAGATTGTTGTAGTTCTGGAGTTGCCAGGGGTATCAACTACCGAGGGGTTGATTTTCTGCGCTGCGCAACCAAAGGCGAGCAACAATTTTGTTGTCCCTGGCAACTAAGATGGCAAAAAGAGGATCATTCCTGTGTTCGTCGTGTGGCACCAGCAATGGTAACAAGGCGCTATCCTGCAAGGGATGCCACCTTCCCGCTCCAAAGAGGAAAAAAGAGAGTTCCTCTTTGACTGAAGTGAATATGACACAAAGTAGATTCAATGCAATTGAGGTAACCCACCTAATTCCTTCTTACTCAAGCCTCAAGTCACACTTAAAGGTATACTCTGTAAGAGTAAGAAAACAAGGACCTGAGTACAGGTATATTTGGATTATTTAAATCTTAATAATGCATTACGATTTATGTATAACTTTTTTTATGTGTGTAGATGCTTCCTCAGTAGAAATAGTGAGCAAGAATGGATTTGCCACTACGATGAATGCAGACTAGTATTTGAAGCACGAGCACGGTCTAATTCATTAACCAGTGAAATTGAGTGTGGCCATGTTTTGTCTGTAAAAAATCAAAATATTCAATGAATAGTAAATTTACAACTTTGTCTGCTGAAACACTGCACACTGTTCCTTTCCCACCTGAAGTGATGAAGATTTTTGAAGAACATGTGCGCACTGATAACTTGAACAATATCATTTGCAAGATTTCTGCCAACAATTTTGTGGTTCAGGACAAAAACACACACGAAAATACTCCTGGAATTTTGCACGTTCGAATAGACAGTAAGAAACAACTATATTGCACATGCAGTAAATTCAAACGCATGCAGTCTTTGAGTGGTGCTACTACAGCTCCTAAAATTTCTAGGCGCTGCTTCCACATATACTTATGCCTTTGGGGGATATTTTCGAGTTGAAGAAAGAGTTTTCATTCGTTCTTTTTGATGAAAGCCACTTATCAGGTATTGCAGATTCACATTTAGCCAAGGAATAGTCCCTCTGTATATGTAGAAGAACATTAATCTTATTGTTGTTAATGATATTTTTGATCTGTGCTATCCATTCAATTACAGGGAGATTATATTGATTGATTATGTGACAGAATTCTAGAACAAATGCGTTAACTTTGTGCACAAGACACCAGACTCTTTTGAGCAGTCATATGTCAAATACACAATCACCAAAATTTTTCAGATAGAGTTAGTTAATAGCATTATTATTGTTCAGTATTAAATCATATAGCTATAATTTTTATATCCTATTTTTTGAAGGTTGTACTGAAGGAAAATTGGCAACCGCAGATAAAAGTAAGAATTTTGTATTTTATTTTTGTGTTAATAATCAACATCAATATTGGTTAGCGAAAGATGAAGAATCCTGGATTGGAAGGAAAGCAAGTGTGAAAGCATTCCATAAGGGTTTTGAATTAATTCCAGAAGCTCCAAGTTCCCCAGAAATTCAGAGTGTTTTAGTGGACATTCAAATGATGAATTCAAACCTAACTTTGGAACAGCATGTATTCACGATGCTTTTCTCCCCCATTCTAAGGCTAGCAATGTTTTTTTTAATTATTAGTATAATTTTTATCGTTGTTTTAAAGGTGTGGGATACTACATATTGTCCAAAAGATACACATTGTAGGTGCTGTTTTAGTTTTCTAAGTAGTGAGACTAAATTGCAGGGTGGAAGGGGCTCTTTTTGGCGATTAACCAAATGTGGCATACATTCAATTAATGTGGTGTAAAAAATTTTGGCAACTGTCATGCTAGGCATGGATTTGTGGATTGGAAGAAAGGTTTGTTTGTTCTTGAGTAAAAAACCATGGTCATTTAAATGTAGTCTGTATAGGTGTTTTTAATATAAGCAATAAGCTGATGGTGTCCCTAGATATTTTATTTGAAATAAGAGAACATGTGAAATTTGGGGAACCACCAGGAAATACAACTTCAGCTGTTGTAAATGCTGCTCTATTGCTACCTTTTGCACCATTGCTCTCCGAAACTGAGATCAGATACCTGAAAGAGAAGCTATATGATGGGTATTTTGCCTTTGAAGCTCTCACAAATAGAGACTGGGATTTAGCGATCTGTGGAATGTGTGGAATTTGTCCAATATTTGAAAGTGGTGATGGCAATGCAAAGAACTGTACCCCAATATCTACTAGCAAGGTATTTACATTATGCTGTCATAGGTGGTGCACCTTATAATTTTATTTTAATGATTTGTTGATCAAGTGGCATAAAGAACTGAATAATATAATGGAGCCACATGAAATAGATGTGGAGGCTTGGTGGAACAATGTTGATTTAAAATTAATTGAGGGTATTGTATATAAATGCAGCAAAGTGGAACCAATAGTTGCAGAAGAGATAGCCCCTTGGTTGCCACCTTCATGCAGAGGAGTGGTTGTCAATACTGAACATAAAAAAAGGGTAATGAAGGAGTCACACAACATGCCAATTGGCTGTACGAAAAAAATGGCTGAGCTCATACGTGAAGGGGTTTATAGTCCACTGAGTATACCTACTTACTCAGCTTCTGAACTACAGAATATATGCTCTCTTGTTGATATTCCTATTAGTAAAAGTGCAACTAAGGTAATGATACTGTCTATTTACTTAGTTATGACTACATATTATAGTGCTTTATTATTTCTTCACAATCTTTTGGTGTTTTTTGTTGTTGTTATTTTACAGCCAGTGATGGTAAAACATATTGAATCACTTCACACATTTCTTATAGAAGGCAAAAGTGAATGCCATGTATTTGAGGCTGTACCTAGTTGCTCTGGTGGAAAAGTTTTTAAAAACTGTCATCACCAAGTAAGTTAGTCATTCATAGGCTGTCAGTTATTTGCAATTGAGGTCATTTAATTTTACCATTCCAAGTTATGGAGATGTCAGGTCAAGTACTCTTATTCACTTTATTGTAAATTTAGGTTATTTCTGCTTCGAAGTTTATTATGAGAAAGGAAAGCACAAGAGACCATGCCAATCTTCTACTATCATCCAAACACATTGGCCTTTGGTATATGCTGTTGATATGGCATGTGATGTAGTGGCACATTTGGAAACGCGAGAACCTGCCATGACAAGACAAATGTGGGGGGAAAGGAGAGGTTGTTTTGAAAAACCCCAATCTGGTGTTAATCCCACAGTAAGTCGCCCTAATAATGAAATGTATTACATTTTAATTGTCAACTAATGCAACTATAGATGAAGCATGTGAAAGAGCTGGACCAAGAGGTTTCATGTAAGGCATTTGAGTTCAATGGATCTATCTGCCATGACCACATGTACTACTGTAAAACTGATCTGGTACATCCTTTGACGCATTCTTCTGATCGTTATGTAGTAGGAGACAGATTTCATGATGGCAAAAAATCTGGGCATAAAAAGGAAACTTGCAAATACCATCACATAGACAACTGTTTTGAGCTCAAAACTTATAAATCCGTTTTGTCTGAAGTTATTAATTAAATCAACGAGACTACAAAGTAGTTCAAAGCAAAACTTGTTTCATTATTTTTCTTACAACAGACTTATGGACTACTGGCATAATAGGGTGATAGTGGACAAGCAATTCAATTCCATGCTGAAGACTAAGAAGGATAATGAAATTATCGCTAGAGACTATTTGCACAGGTTTATTTATCAATCGTCTTAAAACTTATTATGAACACTTGTTTCATTTTTGTGATGTTGTCATGTTATATTTTGTGTAGTTAAGTCAATCTGTAACGAAATTTATGTTTTTGAAATGTTTTCCTCTCCAATTCATATGTTTCCATTCATTGTAACCTTAATTTCCAATAACCTCCAAAGACAAAATCTGTTTCCTTGCAGTCTCAAACATACCCTGGCCCAAACCCTAACACCTAGCCTGCCCTGATCCCAATCACCCGTATTACATATAGTAAAACCCTGACCTAGCCTGCCCTGGCCAGAACGCCCATTATACAATTAGTTATAATATAGTTAAACCCTTACCTGCCCTAGCCCTAACCCTTAGCCTCCTGGGTCCCAGCCTCCAACCATCCAGTACTAGCTATTAATAATACCCTTACATGCCCCAGCCCTAACCTTAGCCTGCCCTGGTGTTTCTTTGTATAGCTGTTAGCAAAACCCAGCACCCATAGGACCCTAACGGTGGTCCCAACCCTCATCCTCTGTCCCACGATAAAAGTAAGTTGCACCACAGGGCGCGCGGCGCTATAATTGGTCACATGATTTGATTAACCAATGAAATGAGTTTTTTGATAAGGAACTGCGGGACTGTAGCTAACTTGCTCCCCATTTGTGCTGAAGCATATCACTAGTGATGTGCTGTAGCACAAATGGAGAGCGAGCCTAAACACCATACTATTTTTATATGAATGATTTTGAATACTAACACTGAAGCTACTGAAAAATATAAGGTCGAGTTTTTTTAATTACGCTTACATGGTAAAGGGATTTCAGTGCCACGGTAGCAACTCGCTGCAAACTGTTTGAATTGAAGGAAAAAACAACAACAAAACAATACACGTTATTTAAACGTTTTCCTTGTGATATTCTTTAGCTAAGTAGTGGCTGTAACGCACAATGCTTTGACACTACTGGACATATACCTACACGAGACTTACCTTCGCGGTAAGTCTAGCTGTTGCGTACGGCTTATAACCAAGACAAAGAACGCATTGACTTACTACCGCCATTAACTCGAATAAAAATGGAAGTCCTGTAAGTTTTCACTTTTTAACTGCACCCCAATAGAATTCAAAACACAGAACTAACACAAAAACGCGAGGATCAAAGTACAAAAAAGCCTTACGTTCGTTCAATATAAACAAATATCCCCGTTTTTCAATTGAGTTACCCCAAGTACTGTCTCACTCGCTTTGCTTTGCTCGCTGGCCATTTAGTAATTAACTAGTGATGTGCTTGAGCACAAATAGCGAGCGAACTAAAACTACACAATTGTTATTATGATTGATTTTAACTTCTAAAAAGCTACTAACAATATGGTCGCGTTTTTAAATTACGTTCATAGCTACATAAAGGCATTTCAATGCCATAGTAACCCCTCCCCGCAACAGGTTGAATTGAAAAAAAATACACATTATTTAAACGTTATCATTGTGATATGCTTGAGCTAATAGTAGCTAAAACGCACAATAGTGCATACTACTGGACATACCTACATGGTTCTAGTGGGCAATGAGTTTTCAAGTAAATACTGTTGGGTACAGCTATAATTATGAGCTAAGTAGTAGCTACGTTATGGATGTACCGGTTCCCCACCCTCCCTCCTTCCCGAGATGGGGTAGTGTAGCCCCTTTTATTTTTATTTATTTTTGTACCTTTTCTTGCTTTGCCTATTAATTGTCGATTTGTGTATAAAAAAAAAACTAAAAAAGAAAAACTATGACAAAGAGCGCATTAACTCACCGCCGTCACAAACTTGAATAGAAATAGAACTCCAGTAAGTTCTTGTGTTTAAACTGCAGCCCCAAAAAAATTCAAAGCGGTAAACAATTCAATTTCTAGTATGATACGAGTAATGATTCAGCGAGCGAGCGAAGCGAGCTAAGCTGACTCTCAGTCGTGTTCAATTGAGAATTCAGATATATATATATGTATGTATACGTACGTCAAAATATTACGCCCGCGCTTCTAAATACGTAATTTAGGTAAAGCGTTCACAGTTCCAGTATTTTTCAATTAACTGGCGCGGAGAATCCTGCTGCAACTTTGTTTCAACCAAAAAGTTTATAGCTACTCTCTTCCTGAAACAATTGTGAAGTCTTTGTCAAGCTGCGCTTCTTTGCCACTGCTTTCGAAGTTTATTCAGGTAATTCTGTTGGGATCAGAGACTTTAGATTTTCTGATGATGGAAAGGGTTACACTGTGCACTACAATTAGATGTAATTTCTGTCCTATTTTTCTGTAAAAAGAGTCCGTTCGCTCGCCATGCATTTGCGCTATTCGAGCGCACCACTAGTAGTTAAACAGGAGGATACCGTCTCGTAATGTTTGGGACGGGGTCGAACGCTGAGCTAACTCGAAAATACGAGAGGGTCAAAGTACAAAATGACATACGTACGTTGTATATGAACTAGTGATGTGCTTGAGCACAAATGGCGAGCGAGCCTAAAGACTATACTATTTTTATAATTTTGACTTCTAACACTGAAGCTACTGAAAACAAGATCCAGTTTTTTTATTTCACATACACGGTAAAGGGATTTCAGTACCATAGTGACAACTCTCTGCAACTGCTTGAATTGAAGGAAAAAAACAAAAAAACAATACACGTTATTTAAACGTTTTCTTTGTGATATTCTTTAGCTAAGTAGTGGTTGTAACACACAATGCTTTGACACAACTGGACACTCACCTATGCAGACTTACTTTCGGGATAGTCTAGTGGACAATGTATTTTCAAGTAAATACTGTTGCTCAAGGCTTATAACAATGACAAAGAGCGCATTGACTTACCACCGCCACTAACTCGAATAGAAATGGAAGTCCCTTAAGTTTTCACGTCTTAACTGCACCCGCAAAAGAATTCAAAACGGTACTAGGGTGATGCGGTACTGATCGATAAACCAGAGGATTCTGTTTAGTACAATTTGGGATCGGGTCGACCACATAACCAACACAAAAATGCGAGGGTCAAAGTGCAAAATTACATACGTACGTCCAAACATATAAACAAACATCCCGGATTTTCAATTGTGTTACCGCTGTAAGTGTCTCGCATGCTTCGCTCGCCAATAAGTTATCAGCATTAAATAACCGTCTAAAATTGGCGATATATCACACTACTGAGCAAAATAGGGGAAGTTAATCCTTATGCACTGCTCTCCATTTCAAAATTTGATCTTTTAAAGGTGGGGTTGTTGGAGGTAGACTGTCTCCTAGGTGGGATGTCCAAGAACACTACTCCCTATGGTAGTTTGTCCCCCAGCTAGCTAAAATATCCCACTGCCTTTACCAAATGCCTACCTGTCTTTGAGTTCTTACTTCAACATGGCCACGAACAGCATGGAATATGAAGCCATATACCAGTTTTTTGCGTGTGGACAGTACCTGGACAGTTGCAGTAAGAATGAAAAAAGAATTCATAGGCGCAAAGCTAAGGACAATTATAAAACAGAAAAAGATTCTTTGTTTTACCGTCCTCCAGGAGGCACTAGCTGGAAGAAAGTTCCATGTTTTCCGAAGGATATAACTCATATTATTAACATTTGTCATTCTCTACCAGAAGGTAATGGTGTTAAAAGCTTATACTGAATACTATATTAGAAAAGAAGATCCCCTTGCTAAATTGTTACTAGGGTGTTTCAACTTGGCAAGTGTGCATACATTTTCTTCTATTAAGGTAAACTGCGCTTTTGATGTAATATTTTGAGAATAGTGTTGGAACTAGCAGCTTAGTTTATCCTCATTAAACCGTATTTCTCCCTGTTCTGCTAATAATTTTTTTAATAGTTTTACTAAGTAATATACTATATCATGTAACACAATATACCAGCATATATGCACAATGTAGCATGTGAACCCAGAGTTAATTGACTTCTAAATGGCCTTACATCATGGAAGCTGCCTTCTAGGCTATGACTACTGGACACTAGAAACTAAGTGGTGATGTTTAAACTATTATTTAGTAAACTTGTGAGTGTGTAATATGTGTGTGTATATATATATATATGTGCTATGTTATGAATGTATGTGTAATATGTAAAGTTGTTAGCAAACTTTCCTACTTTGTGCAGGTGGGCATTTTGGCAGAGATCTGTAGTGGAACTTTGAGCTCTCTGTGTATCATCATCATACCATGACATCATCATTATTGTCTCACGTGCTTGTCATACACACACTTCGTGTTACAGATATTGATTAGAATGACAGTTGTATTTAATACAGTTTCTAGTAGCTAGCTGTCCCTCGACTACCCTACATTGGTGACCCCGACGCCGACACGATGAAGGAGGGAGAAGACAGAGACGCCTCACGAATGGAGAGCTCTCCCGCCGTTCCTACTGTATCAGCCGTCCACCTCAAGTTGCCGCCATTCTGGTCAAGTGGAAGCCCAGTTCTCTACGCGAGGCATCACCGGTCAGAAAACACGCTTCCAGTATGTAGTTAGTTCGCTCTCTCCCGAAACAGCCACTGAAGTTCGGGATCTGTTGTTAAGGCCACCGCTGGATCGTCCCTATGATGTCTTGAATGCTAAGCTTATCAAGCGTACCGCTGCTTCTGAGCAGAACAAGCTCCAGCAGCTCATTGGTGGCGAGGAACTCGGAGACCGTAAGCTTACCCAGCTATTACGGCGTATGCAGCAACTTCTTGGTGACAGACTCAGTTCGGCCGACAGTAGTTCATTTCTCTGTGAGTTATTTCATCAGCGCTTACCTTCCATCGTCCGGATGGTTCTAGCTTCAGCCGATTCTTCTACCGACTTGGGAATACTGGCAGAGATGACAGACAAGATTTTGGAAGTTGCCGCCCCTATGTTAGCAAACGACAGCGATTCCGCCCCCAAACATACCGTGGAGCGACCCCATACCGAATTCGACAAATGAGCTCCAGCAACTTCGCGACGAAGTCGCACGACTTTCTACGTTAGTGCGATCCCTTGCCACACAGTTTCGTCGTTGCAGACCTTCAGGCTCTGCTAGCTCCACTGCCAGGGGCCCTTCCCAAGCTCTTGCAGCTTCACCCTCTGGTACACTCTGTTGGTACCATCAGAAGTATGGTGACCAAGCACGCCACTGTCGTTCTCCTTGCTCTCGTTCTCCTTACTCTCGTTCGTTAAACGACTAGGCCCAGCACTAGCGGCGACGAGTGCTGCTGGCCTATCCAGTTGTCGCCTGTTCCACATAAATGACCGTTCTTCTGGCTGCTGTTTTCTTGTTGATACCAGTGCCGAGGTTAGTATTGTTCTTCCCACATGCACTGAACGCAAGTCTCAACAAGCATTTACACTGCAGGCTGCCAACAACTCGAGCATAGCGACTTACGGTGTTTGATCCCTTTCACTGGATCTTGGTCTGTGTCGAACGTTTAGATGGGTATTTGTTATATCCGACGTGAAGCAACCGATATTAGGAGCAGATTTTCTTCGTTACTTTGAACTCCTCGTTGATCTTCGTCAACACAAGCTTCACGACTCTGTCACAAATCTCCACGTGTCGGGACTGAGACTTTCACCTCCACTTTCTTCAACTGAACTTTTGTGTGTCCGTAGAGTGACGACTCCATGTTCTCACAGCTTCTAGCAGAGTTCCCTGCTGTTACTGAGGCAGTTTCAACAGACAGGCTCGTCAAACACAGTGTCACTCATCACATTCAAACTGTGGGTCAACCAGTCTCGTCACGCACTCGTCGTCTGGCTCCGGAACGTCTCAACATCGCTCGACAGGAATTCGATCACATGCTCGAACTAGGTATCATTCGTCCTTCCTCCAGCAACTGCTCCTCTCCGCTCCATATGGTTCCAAAGAAGACCACTGGTGATTGGACACTGGAGCTCTCAAACGTGTTACAGTTCCAGACCGTTATCCTCTTCCTCACTTACAGGATTTCACTGCCACGTTACAAGGGTGTACAATCTTTTCCTATATCGATTTAGTGAGAGCCTTTCACCAGATTCCTGTAGAACCAGCAGACATCGATAAGACGGCAATAACGACTCCCTTTGACTTGTTTGAATTCACGTGCATGCCATTTGGACTCAGAAATACTGCTCATATGTTTCAACGGTTCATCAATGAAGTTCTGCATGGCCTTCCCTTTGCGTATGCATATGTAGATGACCTGCTCATAGCAAGCCATTCGCCTGAGGAACACTCTCATATGTTTCAACGGTTCATCAATGAAGTTCTGCATGGCCTTCCCTTTGCGTATGCATATGTAGATGACCTGCTCATTGCAAGCCATTCGCCTGAGGAACACTTGCAACATCTTCGCTCAGTGTTAGAACGATCAGATACTCATGGCATTCTCATCAACGTCTCTAAGAGTGTGTTTGGAGTACCTGCACTGGACTTTCTCGGCTATCATCTGGATGCTAATGGAATTCGGCCACTGGATCAGAAAGTCTTAAGTCATCACAGATTTTCCTCTTCCAACATCTCAACGTAAACTTCGCGAATTCCTAGGACTTGTCTATTTTTATCGACGGTTTATTCCTCATTGTGCTGCTACCCTCAAGCCCATTACCGACCTCTTGAAAGTTGGAAGTCGCTCGTCAGATTCTCTCACCTGGTCGGACTCAGCCACTGCTGCCTTCGACAACGTCAAACAAGCTCTTGCTGACACCACACTCCTGGTTCACCCAACTCCAGATGCCCCTATGTCTGATGACTGACGCATCCGACATTGCAGTTGGTACTGTTCTTCAACAGTATGTCAACGGGAGTTGTGTCCAATCACATTCTTCTCTAAGTCTAAGGATGCTGAGACTAGGTATAGCACATTTGAAAGAGGGTTGCTTGCCATCTATCTTGCTGTAAAGCATTTTCGCTATTTTCTGGAGCGACGCCAGTTTCACATCTGGATGGACGACACGCCCTTTACATTTGCTCTCTTCTCGTTCAGATCGACACTCACTTCGTCAAATACGTCATTTGGATCTAATCTCCCAATTCATTACGGATATTCGCCATATTCAGGGAACTCACAACTCTGTCGCAGATGCACTGTCACGCATTGTAGTCAATGACATTTACTGCGATAATTGACTTTAGGGTTATGGCTGAAGCTCAAGTAAATGATCCTGATCTCACCTAGTTACAGTCGGACTCATCATTAAAGCTGCAACGTATTCTCGCTCTCTCAGATGGTGGTTTCATCATATGTGACATGTCTACTGGCACCCCACGGCCTTTTGTCAATGGTTTCCAACGGCCAATTTTTGACAGCCTCCACTCGCTTTCACATCCGGGAAATCAAGCCACTCAACGTATGTTAACCGTTTCGTTCCCAATCCTGCTTAAAAGTGGGTGAAGACCGGTTGGCTTCTCCGAATTTTTAAAAATAGTTACTTTATAGCTAGAACCTTCAGATTGCATACACAGGTGCCCAATGCATTGGAAAAGCATCTAAAATAACATTCAGCCAGGGATGCTTCGACAGTACCTCACAGCAGTTGCGTTTATTTCTTCCTCGGCAAAAAAAAAACATCAGTTCTCCGTTGAATTTTTAAAAAAGTTACCTTCTTCACAGCAGCTTCATTTATGGATCCAGTCATCTCCAGAGCTTTGTAGAAGCAGCGAAAAATTGCTTGAGCCCAGTATCCTTCCAAAACACATTGAAACAACCGCTTCTTTGCCAACCAAGACTTTGCAGTTTGACTTACTGTCTTCTTTTTTTTTATAAAATCGCCTGTTCAACTGGGGGCCTCCCCATTACGTACAGTCTTAGGTAATGCTTATTACATCATAGGAAAAAAGTGAGCGTGTCGTGTGATCCAGGTAACTATGCAAAAAAAAAAATGTTTTCGAAATCAATTTGGAAAGATGGCGTCTACCAGTTACACTGCTGTGGAAGTTTTAGACTTGCTTGATACTGATTCTAGAGACTCAGGATCAAGCGGAGAGGAGGGAGACGACATCTAGGGCTATAGGAGGCCCTGTATCAGGGTTGGTGGACGAGACCCGTCAACTCTGATACTGACAATGGAAGTCAAGAAGATGATCGATGTAAGCTTGTCTTACTCTTGTCTTTCTCTTGAAAACTAGCAAGTTTCTGTTGTGCAAAGGACTTATTTATAGCTATATTGAGATAGAGAAAGCTGTTTAGCTATAATATATATGTTCCGCGCTTTTTAGGAATTTGCGCTTTCTATAGAAAGCCCTGAGCTTTCTGGGAATTCCCAAAAAGCCCGCCAATCTAGGAATCAGCTGCCAGTCTAGGAATCAGCTGCACTTTTTAGGAATACAGGGGGTGATCACTTTTCTTTATCAACAATTGCATCTGCCTATCAGCAATAGCACCAGTGTTGCCAGGATTACCTACAAGTAGCTAGCTGCAGCAGATGTGCTAGGCACATATTGTTCACATGTATGGTGGACGAACAGAAAGATGTGTGCCAAGGGCTGTATGTGAGCAGTTCGTGAAACTATGTTTGATTTGCCATGCTCAAAAGCCTCAGACAACTAGAGCTCCCCTCAAGCCAATTATATCGTCAGGTTTTATGACAAGGGGACAAGTACGTTTTCAATATCATATTTAGATGTGATTAGGGTTGTCATATTCGATTGTTCCGGAATACAGTCAGTGGGCATAGGTATATGACCGCCCTTACTAAGATCATCAATCTTGTTGCAATAGTAGGCAGAATCATGTGCAATTTGTAAAATTTTAAGCTCCCTTTAAAAACTAATTTTTTTTTCCTGGAACATATAGACATCCTATACTATATCCTAAACTTCGCTGTGGTGTGATTGATAGAGGGTGTCACCCATAATGCAAAGTTAACGTTTTTTTGTTTTGTTTTGTTTTGTTTTTTGCGTGTGTGCGTGTTATTTTTTAATAAAAATTATGATTTCAGATTGACCTTATTGACATGAGGCATCGGCCTGACGGGATATCGGGCACTATATGGACCATTAGTCTAAATTTCACATTTTATTTCCTCTTTCAAGAAAGTCAGCACCAGAAGTTGGACTCAATCTGACAAATTGTGTGTTTTGCTATTTGGGAACTCCCCGCATTCTTCATTCCGACAATGGTCGTGAATTCGTAAACGAAATTGTCAGAGATGTTACAGAAAGTTGGCCTAGTCAAGTTACTTTAATTAATGGAAGACCACGCAACCCCCGATGTCAGGGCCTTGTGGAACAAGGGAATCACACCGTTGAGAAATTACTGGGTGCTCGACTCCATGATAGCGATTGTGGTGATTTTCCTTCATGGACTGAGTGGCTTCCTTTAATTCAATGTAAGTTTAGTTATATCGAACACTACTCAGCATTGCTTAAACTCATAGCAACCCACCACTGACAACTGATTGCTAACCTGTCACGCACACGCACACACACACAAAATGAATGTGGTTGAAACAGTTAATATATATGTACTAGTGGTGTGCTCAAATAGCACAATTGGCGAGCGAGCAGACTCTTTACAAAAAAATACGACATCTGACCATAGAGCAGTGTAACCCTTTTTTAAAATATTTTTTTACTCTTCTCTTTCTTACCACACACTTGTTCATGACTTATTTTACTATATTAAAAAGAAGGTCATTTGATACTAATGCCTGAAAAGGAATAGAAATTTCTAAGACACAAAACATCATGTACATTTTTAATGAAAAAATATTACTGGATCTACCTAAGGACTAAACTCCATATTCTTTTAACATAAAAATGAAAAACCTAGTTTTAAAACGTTTGCTCTAACTCATTTTCTTGTAATAATAAGTATCTGAATTTTTGTTGTTCAAAAGCTATAGTGTACACTCAGTAAGTTAGTGGTCATGACAAATAAATGTTTTAACACATCAACACAACACTACAATACCTTAACTACATCACTCACCTTACATTACAGTAGTTTCAAATCCAATATCCAAGCAACTATGCTGTTGTTAGATAGTTTATAGCACACCTACTCTACACACTCTTAAACCTCTTTCCAAGACTCGTGGGCTAGCCAATAATCACTTCTGAATCTTTTTTCCTATTTCTTTCTTCTGCCCAGTGCTAGACTCTCCTTCTTTTATTGTCTTTACAGAGGGGTACAAGAGTTTGTTAGTTTGTTGCGCTCCTTGCGGGCAGCAGGATTCTCCGCACTTGTTAAAAAATACTGGAACTATGGACGCTTTACCTACTTACGTAATTATTAGCGCGGGCGAAAAAGGGGTCGCACGTACCATATAAATAAACAAATAAATAAATAAAGTTACATAGCGAAATCTCGATTGCGTTACACCTGAGAGTGTCTCGCTCGCTTCGCTCGCTCACCAATTATATTCAATATCAATAATGTATAGTTAACTAAAATATTGTTCTTTTAGATCAACTCAATTCTACTGTGCATGGAACTATGAAACAATCTCCATATGAATTGGCATTTGGTCAGTCGCCTCATCAAAATGTCTTTCCTGGAATTACAACTACTTGAGTAAGGGAAGAAGATGTAGACGATTTATTGCAGGAAGGAGAAGATTAAAGTGAGGATCATGTGGATGGGAGTGTGAATCATGTGGATGGGAGTGAGGATCATGTGGATGGGAGTGTGAATCATGTGGATGGGAGTGAGGATCATGTGGATGGGAGTGAGGATCATGTGGATGGGAGTGAGGATCATGTGGATGGGAGTATGGATCATGTGGATGGGAGTGAGGATCATGTGGATGGGAGTGAGGATCATGTGGATGGGAGTGAGGATCATGTGGATGGGAGTGAGGATCATGTGGATGGGAGTGAGGATCATGTGGATGGGAGTGTGGATCATGTGGATGGGAGTGTGGATCATGTGGATGGGAGTGTGGATCATGTGGATGGGAGTGTGGATCATGTGGATGGGAGTGTGGATCATGTGGATGGGAGTGTGGATCATGTGGATGGGAGTGAGGATCATGTGGATGGGAGTGAGGATCATGTGGATGGGAGTGTGGATCATGTGGATGGGAGTGAGGATCATGTGGATGGGAGTGAGGATCATGTGGATGGGAGTGTGGATCATGTGGATGGGAGTGAGGATCATGTGGATGGGAGTGTGGATCATGTGGATGGGAGTGAGGATCATGTGGATGGGAGTGTGGATCATGTGGATGGGAGTGTGGATCATGTGGATGGGAGTGAGGATCATGTGGATGGGAGTGTGGATCATGTGGATGGGAGTGTGGATCATGTGGATGGGAGTGTGGATCATGTGGATGGGAGTGAGGATCATGTGGATGGGAGTGAGGATCATGTGGATGGGAGTGAGGATCATGTGGATGGGAGTGAGGATCATGTGGATGGGAGTGTGGATCATGTGGATGGGAGTGTGGATCATGTGGATGGGAGTGTGGATCATGTGGATGGGAGTGTGGATCATGTGGATGGGAGTGTGGATCATGTGGATGGGAGTGTGGATCATGTGGATGGGAGTGTGGATCATGTGGATGGGAGTGAGTATCTAAAAAGCAATTCCACTAGCATTGTTGCAGATAAAAGTGTGTCTCGTGCCAGGTTGGGAACCTCAAAGAAACATTTATCGATACGAGTAGAGGCAGATAAACGTTACCTCCTAAATGCTGAAAAAATGAAAATGAAATATTGCAAGCAAAAGAGGAAAAAAGTGATGACCTTTACCGTTGGGGTCTTCGTTAGCATAAAAATACCAAGAATTGATCGGTCATCTACTGATTTGCACCGGCTACCATGTGTTGTGGTTGAAAAACTAGGACAGACACACCATTTATACAGATTAAGGTAAGTATCAATATTAAGATAATGCCTACTATTTCCTATATAACTTGTAACATTTCTATATTAAGATTTTCACATTTATGGAAGGCAGAAAATGGTCCGAAAAATCAAAATAGTAATACAATAAAACCTCTTATCTGGACTCCTTAGATACGGGCACCTCTATTATCCGGGCACCTAAATCTGGACATAATTAATTAAATGAGTGGGTGGATTGGCATTTTAGTGACCTTTCCAGACATAACTAGCATTGTTTCAGATCGGAGTTGCGGGCATCCTCTGGTCCCAAGGTGCCCGGATAAGAGAGGTTCTACTGTAGTAATTATAATAACAATACTGTGGAAGTTTACCATAGGAAATGTATTGTCGTTCATATAATAATAACAATACATTTAAGGAACTGGAATTACCGTTTCAAATTAACTTCTGTTGTATGTACACTGTATGTAGGTGTCAACATGGAGTCCTGGATAAATGCTATGGAGAAGGAGATTTGGAAATTTATGGTGGAAAATTGGATTTCATGGTGGAAAATTGGATTTTATGGTGAAGGGATGGAAAGCAGTTCCATCACTATCTTTACGTGAAGCTGCAAGGTACTTGAATGGAGCACTAGGAAGCACATGTAACTGCTTGCAAGGATGTAAAGGGAAAAAATGTGTTTGTTTCAAAAAGAATATGTTGTGCTCTAGCAAGTGCCATGCTGGAACCAAATGTAGTAATATCAGAGAAATTCAGAGGAAAGTATTGATTTCAAGAGGAAAATTGAGCTGCCCAAATCATTTAACAAAAAAGAGAATAAAAGGAAGCCTGTTATGGAGAGCCCGATGGAACCACCAAATAAAAAAATAAAAATAGAAAATACCAAACTAAAACCACCAAAAAATCAAATAAAAATAGGCGATATTACTAATGTGAAAGAAAAAGAAGTTGTACCTATGAATGATCAATCTTGGATACAAGAACTTTTAAGTCAGAAAGAGCTCACAGAATTGAATTCTGGAAAATGGCTCAGTGACAGTCACATAATTGCTGCACAGAAATTGCTTCAGAGACAGTTTAAGCTTATCAGTGGTCTTCAACCTCCATATTTGGAGCAACACAACCAATTTAAGAAAATTACAACCAATGGAGTGCAAGTCATCAATGAAAATAGTAATCACTGGGTATGCGTGTCTACAATAGGTTCTGTACCTAACACTATTGATGTTTACAACAGCATGACAAAATCAAAGATCAGTGCTCACATAATGAAGCAATGCGGAGAATTGTTACGGTCTAAAAGAAAACATGTCACCATTCGGTCTATAGCTTGTCAGCCACAAGTTGGTGGCAGTGATTGTGAACTTTACGCAATTGCCAATGCAACTGAGCTGTGCTTTGGTGGTAGTCCTTGCTCTGCCATGTACATTCAAGACGCCATGAGGAATCATTTTTTGTCATGTATTGTTCAGAAAAAAATCACGCCATTTCCTCGAGCAGGCGAAAGTATAAATCGGGAGGAAGTGATTTTCACAAAGGAATTAAACATATATTGTTTGTGTAGACTGCCAGAAGATAAAAGGCAATGCATGGCAGAATGTTCACAATGCCATGAGTTGTATCACAGCAAGTGTGCTCAGATCCCTAAAGAAGTTTTTAATAAAAAAATTACCTTTTCCTGTCTTCAATGCAAAGTAGCTAAAGCTTGATTGTTCACTATTCACTTTAACTTACTAACCTTACTCATAGTATTCACAGCACAATTATCATTGTAGTTTTAAATAATAATGTTTTAAAATAACTACATGAAACAATTTCAATGGGGAGGTTAGGCTGGGGGGGTGGGGGGGGGGGAAGGCAGCTGATTCATTCATAAATGCCAACAACATACTGTACAATGTGTATTCCTAAAAAGTACAGCTGATTCCTAGATTGGCGGGCATTTTTGGAATTCCCAGAAAGCGCAGGGCTTTGTATAGAAACCGCAAATTCCTAAAAAGCGCGAAACATATATATTTCATTGCTAGTTTTGAGATTTGAAAGTGGGTTGTGGTTTGTTGAACAATTTCAAATTTTCAAAAAAATGTAATTTTTTTTACCAGAATGTACTACTAGGACCAGATGTGTGTATGCAGTCACCCACCCGATTGTGAAGAGGGATTGTAAAGAGGACGCAGATGAGGCAACAGGAGCAGAGTCTTTCAGTGATGAAAGAGAAGATGCCGGACCTGGCGAAGTACACTCGGAGCCCCACCCCCCCTCCCAAACAAAAATCCTGTATGAAACCGCATACAATACATCATAAAATTGCAATTATATAGGATCATGAACAATTTGTTGTTTGTATTACAAATATCTTTGTTGTTTGTGTTTTTGTGTATATGAAATTGTTTTGTAGTGGAGCTCGACGTCCGATGGTATATGTTCCTTGTGGACACTCATAGATGTCTCCTACATGATCACAATCAGCACCAAACACAACAAACAACATTTTATTGTTGAACTAATATAATATTGGTATACAATACATCAAACAATATTATTTCTATTTTTTTTTTTTTTATAGATGGGAAAAGTGGAATTTTTTGGGAAAAATTTTTTTTTTTTTAAGTATTAGTAAAGAGCCTAAATATTATTCAATTTTCTCAATCAAAAAATGAGGGGAATCCCAAACTCTTGGTCTATTTGGCGAGCGAGCGTAGCGAGCGAGACTCTACACAATCGAAAATCGGGGATGTTTATTTATTTATTTGTATATATGTATGGACGTATGTATGTTATTTTGTACTTTGACCCTCGCGTTATTGTGTTAGTTATGTGGTCAACCCCGTCCCAAATTGCACTAAACAGAATCCTCTGGTTTATCGACCAGTACCAGTATCACCCTAGAAATTGAATTGTTTACCGTTTTGAATTCTTTTGCGGGTGCAGTTCAAACTTGAAAACTTAAGGGACTTCCATTTCTATTCGAGTTAGTGGCGGTGGTAAGTCAATGCGCTCTTTGTTATGGTTATAAGCCGTGCGCAACAGTATTTACTTGAAAATACATTGTCCACTAGACTACCGCTAAGGTAAGTCTGTGTAGTTGCATGTCCAGTTGTGTCAAAACATTGTGTGTTACAACCACTACTTAGCTAAAGAATATCACAAAGAAAACGTTTAAAGAACGTGTATTGTTTTGTTGTTGTTTTTTCCCTTCAATTCAAGCAGTTGCAGAGAGTTGTTACTATGGCACTGAAATCCCTTTACCGTGTATGCGAAATTAAAAAACTGGAACTTATTTTCAGTAGCTTTCAGTGTTAGAAGTCAAAACCATTCATATAAAAATAGTATAGTCTTTAGGCTCGCTCGCCATTTGTGCTCAAGCACATCACTAGTTAGTGATATATGGTTGCTATGGGGTTTTCCCAGCCAGCATCGAGTTAAAAAAATAAAACGGTAATGCTCTATTCCGCGGTAGAAGATTAGATTTTTCCGCGCGCGTACAAACAATTCGGGAACGAGAGGGTTAACCTGTAGATTTGTCTGGCCACGCATCATTTCTGATGTTCGTTCCTGGGCATGCACATGTCTTCAGTGTCAAAAGTCGAAGGTGCACCATCATACCACTGTTCCACTCTCAAATTAGACCCGCCCCGTTTTTACTGTGGGCGTTGACGTTTTCTCGAGTTTGAGCTACTACTGTCATGTGACCTTAATTAGTTTCCGGTTTCGCCAAGTGCATTGCTCTTTTGAAACATTTGTGGTCGGGCCAACTCAACGTGGACAACTGTGCAAGTTATTTAAGGTTGATTGTTTCCTTTCTTCAATAGCTATGTTTACTGGGTAGGGTTGAACTGGAGCGACACAGCTAAAGAAAATTTTTCGAAAGTAAATTAGTTTTACACTTGACGTATTACTACCGCTATAATATAGATTAGTTAATGAAGAATATTCTTCTAAACATGCAAACTTTGGAATAACTTCCGAAAGTTACACTTCTTTTTGTAGCCAGTTATTCCTACCACTACCGGGTGTGACTAAATGTATCAACAAAATGAGTAGTGAACGGAAGATAAATTATTTAACTTGCCGCGTGAATAATTGATCCCTCGAGAGTAGTTCTTGCTGTTATGTGACAGCAGTTTCGAAAAACATACAATAGTGACAGCGTAATAACTAAAACGCCCCTACCATATACAAACGTTGACCAACACTTCTTTCAACTCCACCACCAGTTCAACTGTGATATCAATGTTGAAGTGTGTGTAATGCAGGTTAATTAAGGTTGATTTTTTCCTTTCGTCAATATGTTTACTGGGTACTGTTTGAACTGGAGCGACACAGCTAAAGAAAAATTTTCGACTCGATTGTGTATCAACAAAATGAGTAGTAAAGGGATGTTATTATGTGGCAGCGGTTTCGAAAAACATACAATAGTAACAGCGTAATAACTAAAGCGCCCCTACCGTTGGCTCATTAACATAACGGTATATTCTTTAATTTAATTACATCATGCAGTATCCAAGTAAAAAAGTCAGCAGCGGGGTGTCGTACTTTTAGATTCAGAGCGTAGAAGAATGCCAAGCATGGCTCCGAAAAGCTTTCCATTAATTTAAACTATTGATAACTTAAATTATTTAAGTTATCAATAGTTTAAATTAATGCCAATCTACTACAAGCAAACGACTACAATAAGCTTAATGATTAAAACGATTTCTACTATTCGCTACAGAAACCATTAGGGAGAGAAAGTTAGCCGGGGTCAAAGTGCATGAGTTGGCTATTACCCGCGAGTTTTCAGCGCGCGGCTAGTTGGGGAATTGATGAGGAAGCGCTTTAGCTAGAACTATGCATAAGGGCCAATGTCATGCATACATACATATATATATATATATGCATACATACATACATATATTATATATATATTATATTGTCATGCATACATACATATATATATATATATGCATACATACATACATATATTATATATATATTATATACACAACCTGTAGTGTTGTATTTGTTTAACTCTTTTCATTTTAGTGTTACAGTTTTCTACCTAAAGTATATCATTTTCAGTCTTGGTTTATTGAAAGTTCAGCCTTGTCTTGGTATTTTATTTTATGAAAATTGATGAGGCTAAGAAAAATTCTTGTCATTCATAGCTACAGTAAGCATAACATTTTAGTTTTGAAGATATTTTGTTTCATTTTTTATTAAGATGGACTGATTGTCTTTTAGTTTTAGTTTTAGTTTTTGTGAGATTAAATTAGTTAAAATTAACTAAAATGTTGAACTACTATTAGTTCTAGCTAGTACCCAAATAATACTACTTATGACCACTCTTTTTACAGTTTGACAAAGCATCAACACTTTAATGAAAATCAGATAAGCTCAAATATGCCAGTAATTAGCATCAACATCAACACTTTAATGAAAATCAGATAAGCTCAAATATGCCAGTAATTAGCAAATATACATATATTAATATTAAATAAATACAACAAAAATCAACCATACATTTTCTTTTTACAAATGAAATAGCTAGCTAACTCATTTTCTATATTATGTGCAGTAATGACATATGTATTCTTTTGGAATTTCTTTATGATTGGTGCATGCACAGTGAATCCACATGGTACAAACAACACATTGAATCCAGTCTACAAATTCATGGTCGTTGCTGTCATTTTCTTTCAAACAAACTCCACAGACCTTTGACTCAAAATCTTTAAGCTTTCTTTTCTGTTCCAAAATTTCTTTGCTGGATGGCTTGGAGAGTGTTTTGTTGAGAGAAATTCTTTGTTTTTTGGTTGAAAAAAATTGTAGCTGTGTTTGATTGTTACTATTAGGTGGAATTTTTCTTTTAGTAGGCACAGCTAGTTTTTCACATGGTAATGATTTTATCACAGTCATTGCTGTGACAATATGAGACTTGGCTGCAGTCAATGCAGTCGCATCTTCACAATGTGCCACCATACTGCTGAGGTCATCAATCATTGAAAGCAGCAAACTTTTTTTAGTGGAGACGGTACTTGTTTCATTTGTTGCTGATGCCAGTAATTTGTTGAAGTATGGAACAGAGTTTTCAGCAACATTGATTTGGCTAGAGTTCGAGTTCATTCTGTCATTAGATGTCATATTGGAATTCATTGCCACAAGGTGTACATGTTTACAAATTGTAGAGTGTAGAGAGGCATCTAAACATGTGCAACAGAAACTGTGTATACATATTTTACATTCAGTGCAGATCAGCTTGCACATACATTTTTCAGATAAATTGAACTGCTTCTCTATAATATAGTGTGTACCTGGGTTACCTTGAGACTCAACCTTCCACTTTTCACTAGTAATTTTTGTGACGTTATGTGAAGAGTTGTCTTGCATTTCTTCCGCTTTCTTATGTCTCTTGCGTATCTCACAAACTCTATGGGTAGATTTTCCCATTTCTACCTTTCGAAATCTTTCAAAGGCTTTGTCTCGTGCAATTTTCAATAAAACAGTGATAAGAGAATCAATTCTTCTATTCTTTTTATGATAAAGATACACAATTTTTAACACTCTGTGAAAAGCTTCAAGAAACATGTTTGTGTTTACTGTTGACCTCACTCTGTAACAAGAAGCCCACTGTTGCAGTCTATTACAGTAATTCTTCATAAAGTAATCATAAAAACTCTCATAAAATTCTTTCAAATATGTCAATAAGTCTTGCAGCATCACTCTAAAGTTAGCTTCTTCAGTCTCCATCAATAGAACTCTGAGCTGATGATATACTTCCACTTGCTTTTCTTTTTCTACAATATGCTGTTGAAGTGCTTTCCTCCAAGCTCTGTCAACATGCCATGTACAGAGTAACTTTCTGGTGATCCCATCCCCAAATGTAGCTCTCCAAGCTGTGAAAAACTGTTCTGCATCATCGCTCATGAACCATCTGGAATTTATTTCACCAGTTCTGCTTTTTATAGCTTTCAAAAATTCCATCAAAATCAATGAATCTTGTCTGTTGCTAATCATCCACCCCACAGGGATTCCTTCCCCATACTCATCAACTACAAGTATTGAGGTTAAGTGGAAATCATAAGAGTTAGTTCCATGAGTGGAATCCATGCAGATAGCATTGGACCCAAAATTTTTTAGCATATCTCTTTGGAATTCAGTTTGCAAGCACAATAAGAAGTCGTCTTTTGTTGTACTGGTAATATGTTCATGGTAGTCTTCCCCTTGATTTTTAAATGCTAACACTGAATTATAGTCCATTTTTTTGAGCTCTTCAACCCAAGCACTAACACTCATCAAATCATTCTTGTGCTTAACTATTCCTTCAATATTAAATTGAGTTTTTATGTTATGTAAATCTTGTTTACTAATGAGATGCTGTCTATTAATTTTGCTGAATATTGTATCTCGAATATCATCCATAATGCGGTCCATACTAATTCCTTGCAGTAATTTTGATGCAATTTGGACTCGTATTTGGGAAGGAATTCTTAAGTAAGTCAGTTTTACTTCATGATTATGATGAGTAGAACAATACTTGACTTCAACTTGTCCATTGTGTTGACAAACTATAGCCTTTATGTGTGCAGTACACTGACCGCCCACCTTACTTGTCCCTTGAGATTTTAATTGTCTCTGGTGTGCTCCTCTAGGCCTATAATTTCCAGCTCTATTGCAGTAGTAATACCATATTCTTTTTTCATTGCATAAAATGGGAGAACATTGCTGGACATACTGTGATGTAGTAGTAAATTCTTCCTTATCCTTCCAAGACAAGAAGGATTTGAAGTTTTCAAACTGTAAAGTCTCAATATCTGCCTTGATGTTATGGTCATTTCTGATATGTGTTATTAAGGACTGGAGTGTGTTAAATCTGCAAGTAATGGTATCTAGGTGAGTTTACAATAAATTAAGTTTTCTTTGTGTTAAATGCATTTAAAATTTAATGATGCTTTGTATAGCATAACTAATAGCATGTGTTGTCTAACTGCATGAATGTGTACACCCAAAGTAATATAATAATTGATGAAACCTTAAAGCAAATTCACTGCTAGTTGTAATTATGAAGATTTGCTAACTAATTATGTTTTCAGTTTAATTTTAAGTAAACTAATGGAACACTATACTGACAATTTCAAGTTAACTATGTATAATAAACAATACTATGTCAGAAATGGATATGTTTCCAGAGGCAGTTCACTACAAGCGTTTGGGTTAAACAAGAAAGTCCAAATTAGCATGCTCAATCTGCTGTATAATAACACACACATTAATAGTTAGATTTGCTTTAGGCTGATGAATATTAAAAGAGTGTATGCTTGTGATGTCTTGTTTGAAGTTCTGTGCTTGTTTCTATTTGGAAACGAGGCTTGTCCCACAACAAATCCTTTTATGGAAGGAATTATGGGAAGGTCTGAATTTGTAGATAATGTAATGCTATTGTCTGTAATTGGAATACCTATCCAGTTATAATATTGTATTTTAAATTTGGCTTTACTACTACTACTACTACTACTACTACTACTACTACTACTACATGGGCAAGTGTCCACAGTACTGTATGAACATTACTTACCTTCCACTACAGATGCTACAAAATATACTGTGTTTTTCTCCAATCATTCCATGAACTTTCTTGACATGTCTGGAAAGACTACTTTTATGAGAATAGCATTCACTGCAGTAGGGGCATAATTGCTTTTTACTCTGAAGAACTCCACATTTGTCTTGAGAAATTAAACTTGTGTGAATTTTACTGTTTGAAGAAATCGATTTCTGTGAAATACAATTGTGAGCTGAAGACAATGAGCTTGTAGGCCTCAAGGGAGTAAAGCTGGTTAAAGAAGAATCTGTAGCATTATGTGAGACAGAGCTAGGAGAGTCCATACATGTAGAATGGTCAAGTGACATTGAGTTCACAATATCACTCTGAAGAGCTCCACATTTGCCTTGCAAAATTGAACTTGTGTGAATTTTGCTGCTTGAAGAAACAGATTTGCATGAAAAAACATTGTGACGACCTAAAGACAATGCACTTCTAGGCCTCAAGGGGGGAGTAGAACAGGTTAAACAAGATGGGTGTGTAGAATTTTCTGAGGCAGAGCTGGGAGAATTCATATTAGAATCAAATGCACTTGAATTTATAGAATTCTTAGTGGTTGAGGTGTCTGCGTCCAATGAATTCTGATGTGAACAGATTGCTAAAGAATGTGGGTTATCAGAATGGTGGTAAACTGAAGTAGCTAATTCACCTGGGCTTTCAGAACTTTTGGAGCACTGTGAAATACTACTTACGGTAGATGAATTTTCAAGCATTTGTGATTTCTTGTGCAAGGAACTAACTAAAGAAATTTGATTGCTTGATGAAGGGACCATAGAATTATAAAGGAAAGAATCATTAATTGTGACTATCTTGCAGTGATACTTCATTGCACAATTTGGTTCCAGTAAGTGTTGAGGGTTGTAATCAAAATTTAGGGGTCGTGTGAGACGCAATATTGCTGACCTCTTTCGTAGTGACCTGCAGTTTCAGTAATTATGACTAAGTTTTATTTACTCTAGATAGAAACTTACATCAAGCATCCATTTAAAAGTTCCTCTACCATAACTTTTCTCAGCAGTCCCATATGTGTCTGCAATGTTTAATGAACATATTTCATGTATATGATGTGATAATGTGTAGAACATAACATACCTGGTCAAAATTCCATTCCCATCCTATAACTCTGTACAATGCATACTTGACAACAAGAACAATAATAAGCATATAATTTTGTTGATACAGTAATAGTTACCTGAGATGAGAATACTCCACAATCAAAGGTGTTAATTTGCTGTGGTTGATCCTGAAACAATATTAAAAGAACAGTTCATCGCTGACATAATAGCTATAGCTATATAACATTGTTACCGTCCTATGAACATATTGCCACTCATTCCAATGCGGAACTGGGATCCCCTTTTCTAGGCATCTTTCTTCTAAAAAGGATCTAAAATATTTTACCCATTAATTATAAATACAAGGGTAATTCATACTTTAGATACCTAATGTTATGCCATCCAATTAAATAACTTCCTTTATATGAGTCATAGTATTCAGCAGATTTTCCTTTGATATCAACAACTGTATTAACATGAAAAATCCATAAGATGTGAATTATCAGCCCTAGTTATGCACCAAATAGAATTTATTCGCTAAAAACATACTTAATTCAACATAAAATTATATTAGCCTATTATCACTCCAATGATGCATGAGCAAGATCAGCTTTACTAAAGCATAATATCTAATCAAATAAACTAGTTGTCAGCCAGCCATGGCTATAATTTAGCAAGTAGTAGCTAAAACTTTCGGAAAGTGTGTTTTTGTTTGTCAATTTGTGTCCAATGGAACAAGCTGTATACACCACAACTCTCAGATACTATCACAAATACAAGTATCAGAAAAATAAAAAAATAAGAACAAAAAGAAGAAAGAAATAAAGAGCAAAAAATGAAGAAATAGCTATAGAAGAATAGAAAAAAGGGCAAAAAGTATAAAGAAGGGGAAAAATGAAGGACAATAAAGAAGTAAAAAAAGATAAGAAGGAAAAATAGGAAAAAAAGTAGGCTAAACAGTAAGAAAAAGACAAAGGAAGAAAAAACCAAACTAACAAACAAACAAAAAGAATGAAAAAAACATTAAAAAAAACTATAAAGCAAGATAAAAGGATTCACATATCTGGACTCAAACCACTGCTCCCTATCAAAAGTCAAGAACCACAAGACATTCAAAAGGACACAACTGATAGATAGAAACTGATCATTATTAATGTTATTTTGCCGCCTAAATGATGATGCACATGATTAGCTATTCTTAAGAGGCTTTGCCTGCTATAGCAACACAATCGCATGGTCAAATTTTACTCACTTTTTCTATAAAATTAAGTTGAAACAAAATTGGAGTACAATAATTTGATGTCATGTTTAAGCCGTTGGTGGCAGCAGTTAGAGATCAGCTACAGTATGATTAAATTACTGTCAGACAAAGACCAACAGATTACTGTAACCATTATGCAATGCACATCACTTTGAGGGTACAGAGAAGATGGACAATATTATGTATATATATACAGTATATATATATATATATATATATATTACAAAATCTTACCAATAAGGTCCAATGAGACTCTCCTAAATTAATACTACACAGAAGTAGGTCTTGATTCAATATATCAATCTGTAAAGACTTGGTAGTGAGCATATAACATAATATTTATAGCATTGAATCTACCTTTCGATGCCATCTCTTCACTCCTTCATAACCATGTGAACACAACTTGGAATAGAATTGAGAACTTAAAACCAAAACTTTCTTGTTTTCCTTAATATATAATGCTTAAAATTAAAAAAAAAACACTTTAAGATTATCACCACTTACTCGTGAAGCTGTGGTAGCTACTAGTTCAAAATATGCTTCTATAATCTTCACACATATAGTTTTGATAAAGTTATATGTATATCCTAATATAAGGTTAACATTACCTCATCTATTAACCACTCATTACTGAGCAGATTTGTGACAGCATATAAAGGTAGATTCCTGTACAATGTGCGGCCTATGTATATAAATGTATATAATGCTATCCATTTGTTCAATACTTTGTCTACCTTCATCAAGTTCAAACAAAGCCATAAATGGGTCTTGCATGGCTACATTAGCAACACTGACCGGTAGCACCTATAAAATGTTTTGATTGATCATTTATCAGATGTCAAATTTTGTAACAATTTAAATACCTTGTTGTCATCTACATGAAACCACTGACTATGGTCACTACGTGACCGAATAAATGCAGTGTAGTGACCCGTAGTTTCGGACAATTTGATATATTTTATTACTCCAACTAGTTTATACCTCACGTTATTGCCACCAGAAATAGTCAAAGTAGTTTTCTATACACATATAAATATCCAGTCATTTTGTCAGCTAAATAAAATTATATATAATTTCTACACACCCTTAGCAACCCCTGAACAAGACTTCTACAAGAGGTATAAATGTAGCGTGTTCTCAAGAAATTAACTTTTTGTACCTGAATTTGAACTTGAGGTATCCCTGTCCTGAAAAATAAGTCAAACTAAGTTAAAAAAAATTATAAAAATATATAAAACAAATAGCTAACATACTCATTTGCCATTTTTGTCAGATGAATGCTGAGTAACTTGGGGAACCGGTTGATTATGTCTGACTTCTCCATCATTCCACTTTCTTTGCACCTATTGAAGAAAATTTATGAATTTGATTCAAATTTCTCATTATCTTAGTATTTACATACTGTGTGCATTGTAGATCCAGAAGTTGTATAGAGCTTGGCATATTATCTGTCACCAAATCTTGTAAATGGATCTTTTTTCCTCCCTATTTTAGAGGATAAGCAAAAGGGTTTGATGGGGGAGGGTGGGAGTGGTATACGTTTAATTCCTACCTCAATATAGAGTTCCAAAGTATGATTGAGTGTCTCATTGTAGCTCACTGTACCACACTTCTTGCACTAAACTAAATTTTTAAATTGGATAATAAATTGTCTTTCACCCAATAATTTTTGCCAACCTGTAGATAATTCATTGAAGTAACACATGTCATGTACTTTACTTCTTGTGCTATGTACACCAATAGAGCAAGATTAAATCAGTATTTCAAATAAAATGTATTTATTTAGTACTTGGGTGACATCTCAAGAATTTTACTCATTAATTCACTGTAGAACTCTGCTGCATCTTGTTGATGTCCAGCGTTAAATGAGGAACTGATTGCTATGTATATAAATATATATATATATTATTATTAATATTAGAGATGTACAGTAGAATGTCAGTTATCCGGTCACATCAAAATTTAAAGCCCACCTGCCAGTTTTGCTGTTATACTGTACTGTACTAGAGAATGGCTACTGGCAAGAGGAAAAGAGTGGTGCTAAGCAAGGACAAGCTGGAAGTATGCGCTTATCAAAAAAAAGTTATTGGAGGCTGCTTTTAACCATATCAGCAGCTGTATTAGTAAAACATGTACATTGGCTTACCCCCAACACTGACTTAGGTCAACCTCTCCACAGATAACCATTACAGAACACACTGCATTACCAATTTAAAATGTATTATGTACACGTAAGTATTTTTTAAATTGGATTGAACTGTATGTAGTGCTAAAAATAGTAGCTTCAGTTATCGGAATATTCACTTATTGTGTCCGGATAACTGACATTCTACTGTAATTAATTGTAAACAAGGTGCATACATACCTTTTAAGGATTTAATGATTGGGCGAGAATCCAATACAGACATCTTCTGATATTTATATCTACTGTACAAATATTTAAGTACCTGAGGAGCGCACTGGGAACCTATATTTTTTCAAATAGTAATTTTCCTTTTTTATTAAATATTTATATAAGATACCTTGCATTTGGCGACAGTAGTTACACTTTACTCTCTCATGTTCTTCTATAATGTCTTTTACAAGAGCTATAAAGCCATTATGGTTTAATAAGCACTGAAAAACACTATTGGCATAGCAATTCATTGCAATGTTAGTAATTCCTGGTGGTATAGCTTCTTGATCACGCACAAACACTCCAGATAGAGCCTTCCAACTAGTTATTTCTTCAGACTTCCACAGTGAAGTAGACCTGTCCATACTTACTGTGCTAACCGGAAGGTTCAAAGGTTATTTTCAAGTCTTTTTAAGAGCATGATCATCGCCTGCGCGATTTAACGTGCATTTATGGCACGCGCGCTAGCGGGCTAACTTTCTTTCCTTAACGGCACTAATTCGCTACACTGACGGCTGGTACCAGTTTTCACTACCAATGGTCCTGCTATTTGTGACCATCTATAGGAAAACCAGGCACAACGCGGCACCCTTCGAAAATTTTTTTTTGCACTTAAGGAGTTGTCGGCGTCCAGAAATTGAGCTCTCCAAGTTTTATCGTCGTAGCTTAAGTCGTTCCGCTATAATAGACCTAACCGTTCCCTTCCGTCAGCTTGAAACAATACATTTTTAAGAAATCGATCGATCTTTTCTCGATATTACGCACCCCTAAGTTAGCGGTGATGAGTTAACTATCTACTGTTCTTTATGTTTGAGTACATATTAATATGTAATTGCTGTGGGAGTGTCCTCAATCGATTTATAAAGCCATCATTTAATTAGATGTATTATTTCTGACGAGATGGATTACAATAGCAGCCTGCAATCGCAGGAGTTTTTGTATAAGTGTACCATAAAAGTATTTTATTGAAGGTCAAACACTAGTGGTAAGAGCATACCCTATCTTATACTTCACAATCAAGTGGAATTCAGTTAAAAGTCTAATTTGGAGAGCAGTAGTAAGATTATTTCTATATGTGACCGTCTACGGGAAAACCTGGCACAACGCGGCGTGTGCCCTAGGAAACCAACGAGCGTCTAATAATGAGTGCAACAAAAAGCACATAGTTGTTGCAAAATCCAATAGTTTTCTATGATTTTATTGTCGGAAGGCAATTTCATTTCTTTCTATGTTTCCTTAATTTATTTTGTCGCATCTAGTGGCAGAAGAAATTGGCAGCAAATTGAAGTGTATATTTATGAACTGGTTCCGAATGGTTTATTTGTGGAAGAAGATTTTTCAGGTAATCTTTATTGTGGCAGTTATTCTTCAGCTGTGAATTGGAGCTACTCCAACACTTCATCAGGCTGGATTTTGTCTGAAAGTCAAAATCAACCTGTTTCAAGTAAACACAGTAAAAAGTGGAAACAAGTAACACTAAACAATTTGAAAGAAAGTGACACAGGCTTTTATACTTGCAGTGGGAGAGACGCTGGTTATTCTTTTGAAATATACTCAATGGTTAAGGTAATAAGAAAAAGTGATGAAGAGTTACACAACCACCACAATCACGGTAATATTTCACCTAACTGGATAGAAGTGTCGAAGAATAGTACTGTTACTCTTACTTGCTACAGCGTTAATCCAGTAGAGTGGTACGGTGTTTACTTTAACAATCAAAATAAAGACATCGGTGAATATACACTTACTTTATTTAATCTGGAAGAACAACATAGTGGTGAATACATTTGCAGGGGTTTTTACGAAGAAATCCATACCACCCTTGTATTTCATGCAAAAGCTCGAATTATTGTGGATGGTACCGTCACTAGAGTACCAGGACGCATGTTAGATACTAGTGTTACTTCATAAGGAATTTGTTTGCAAGAACATTGTATTAATAACAAATTATTAAGAAAAAGCTAGGTTATTCAAGATTTGTAACTAATAATATGGCAGCTATAACATTCATAGTACCAAATTAAGTAGTGCCAAGAAGTACAAGCTAGCACTGTTGGGTTAATCTGTCTTATGAACTGGGTTGAAACACTAGTTTGTTCGAGAGCATTTCCAACTAAAAAATTCCCTCATAGTATAAAAAGGAAGTTCTTACAGAGAACAAAATCAATCCATGACTCCATAAAGAAAAACTCTCTAGCATTTGTCATCTTTCCTCTGTCTCATCTTCCGTCTTGCTCTTTTCTTTATCAATGGAGTCCAGGCTTATAGGCCCCCCAGCTAAGATCTTGCCAGACTGGCAAATCTTGTACATACTATGATGGGACTCCCTATCGTCATCATCATCCCAAATCCTGGCAACTCAGCTCATCTGCATTAGAGTTATCTTTCCTAGGCCGGTACAGAATGTTAATGTCTCGTTCTTGTAGTTTCAGCGCCATTCGAATCAGCCTCTGATTTAAATGTTTTCTGATCATCAGGGCAATGCAAGCCCTGTGGTTTGTGTAGACTCTGAACGACGTCCATAATAGGTAATAGTCAAAATGGAGGACTGCTGCTACGTTTGCTAGACTCTAACTCAGTTACACTGTAAATTTGTTCTGCCCCCCCTCAGCTGACGACTGAAGAGTGCTCGCCTAGAAAGATCAGAAAAAGTTGTAATCACCATCTGAAGAGTCACTGCCATAATCCGTCAATCTACACTGCTGAATCCTGTGAATATCAGAATACTTCTTGGGACAAAGTAGGTAGAATCGACTGCTTTAAATCTTGTCTCTTTAGAAGAACGCCTCACCAGTTTGCATTTTCCATCTGCTGTACATTATCTGCCATAAGAACCATAAATATAATTGAAAACAGACGAGATGAGCTGTACAGCTCCCGAAAAACTCCATTAATTCCAATAAATTTCTTTTTTACAATAGTCACAGAATTAATACGCACCTGCGTTACTGCCCCTTTTTCAAGTGCTACATTGTAATTGACTTGGATTCATATAGCTAAATTGCTTCCGGTTAAGTACTAAATGCATTCCACATTTACCGCGCATGGGTCGTGCCAACTCAACTTGGACATACTATAACAGCACTGTTAACACTTGTAGCTAAAGTTATTAGACTTTCTAGTTGAATAAAATATCGATCGTTTCATTTATTGGCGAGCGAGCGTAGCGTACGAGACACTCTTAGGGTTAACGCAATCGAGATTTTGCTATACTTATTTATTTATTTATTGGCGAGCGAGCGTAGCGAGCGAGACACTTACAGGGGTAACACCATCGAAAATCGGGGATGTTTGTTTATTTATTTAGATATATGTATGGACGTACGTATGTCATTTTGTACTTTGACCCTCGCGTTTTTGTGTTAGTTTGGTTGTCGACCCCGTCCCAAATTGCACTAAACAGAATCCTCTGGTTTAGCGATCAGTACCCGTATCACCCTAGAAATTGAATTGTTTACCGTTTTGAATTCTTTTGCGGGTGCAGTTAAAACTTGAAAACTTAAGGGACTTCCATTTCTATTCGAGTTAGTGGCGGTGGTAAGTCAATGCGATCTTTGTCATGGTTATAAGCCGTGCGCAACAGTATTTACTTGAAAATACATTGACCACTATACTACTGCGAAGGTAAGTCTGTGTAGGTGCATGTCCAGTTGTGTCAAAGCATTGTGTGTTACAACCACTACTTAGCTAAAGAATATCACAAAGAAAACTAATGTGTATTGTTTTGTTGTTGTTTTTTTTCCTTCCAAGCAGTTGCAGAGAGTTGTTACTATGGCACTGAAATCCCTTTAGCCTGTATGCTAAATTTAAAAACTGGACCTTATTTCCAGTAGCTTCAGTGTTAGACTTTAGGCTCGCTCGCCATTTGTGCTCAAGCACATCACTAGTTTATAAGTTTATGGGATACGTGAGACTTCTGTTTTAGCCCGCGCTTCTAAGAACGTAATTATGTAAAGTGTTTCTAGAATATAAAACAACGCACGGAAAATCCTGCTGTTCGCGTGTGAAAAAAAGATTTAAAAGTTAGTTCTCTTCTTAATTGTTGCAGTAGAACTGTGCTAGCTATAGCTAGAGATTTTGGTGTTCTTCATACTTTAATCTAAGCATGGAGATGTTGAAAAATCAAACTGAAAAGAAAAACTTCATAAATGAAGATGAACAAGAGCTAGACTGGATAAAAGAATGAGAGAGGGTGAGCCAAGAGAAGGACAGAAACTGAGGAAGAGAAAAGGAAGCGGCTTGAAAAAATGAATGAAAAAAATAGCGGGGGTGTTTGTTTATTTATTTGTATACATGTTTGGACGTACATATGTCGTTTTGTACTTTGACCCTCGCGTTTTTGTGTTAGTTATGTGGTCAACCCCGTCCCAAATTGCACTAAACAGATTCCTCTGGTTTAACGATCAGTACCCGTATCACCCTAGAAATTGAATTGTTTACCGCTTTGAATTCTTTTGGGAGTGCAGTTTAAACTTGAAAACTTAAGGGACTTCCATTTCTATTCGAGTTAGTGGCGGCGGTAAGTCAATGGCTCTTTGTCATGGTTATAAGCCATGCCAACAGTATTTACTTGAAAATACATTGTCCACTAGACTATTGCGAAGGTAAGTCTGTGTAGGTGCATGTGTCAAAGCATTGTGTGTTACAACCACTACATAGCTAAAAAAAATATCACAAAGAAAACTTTTAACCCTTTCGTTCCGGATCCCGCTTTAAAGAGGATTGAGACCGGTTGGTTTCTCCGAATTTTTAAAAATAGTTACTTTATAGCTAGAACGTTCAGATTGCATACACAGGTGCCCAATGCATTGGAGAAGCATCTAAAATAGCTTTCAGCCAGGACTGCTTCGACAGTACCTCACAGCAGTTGCGTTTATTTCTTCCTCGGCAAAAAAAAAAAACATCGGTTCTCCGTCGAATTTTAAAAAAAGTTACCTTCTTCACAGCAGCTTCATTTATGGATCCAGTCATCTCCAGAGCTTTGTAGAAGCACCAAAAAATTGCTTGAGCTCAGTAGCCTTCCATAACACATTGAAACAACCGCTTCTTTGCCGACCAAGACTTTGCGGTTTGACTTACTGTCTTCTCCATTTTTTATAAAATCGCCAGTTCAACTGGGGACCTCCCTATTACGTACAGTCTTAGGTAATGCTTATTACATCATAGGAAAAAAGTGAGCGTGTCGTGTGACCCCGGTAACTATGCAAAAAAAATTTTTTTTCAAAGTCATTTTTTTGAAGATGGCGTCTAGAAGTTACAATGCGGTGCAAGTTTTAGACTTGCTTGATGCTGACTCTAGCGACTCAGGATCAAGGGAGAGAAGGGAGACGACATCTAGGGCTATAGGAGGCCCTGTATCAGGGTTGGTGGACCAGACCCCGTCAACTCTGATACTGAAAATGGGAGTCAAGAAGATGATCGAGGTAAGCTTGTCTTTCTCTTGTCTTTCTCTTGAAAAATAGCAAGCTTCTGTTGTGGAAAGGACCTTATTTATAGCTATATTGAGATAGAGTAAGCTGTTTAGCTATAATATATATATATATTTCATTGAGTTTTGAGATTTGAAAGTGGCTTGTGGTTTTTTGAACAATTTTAAATTTTCAAAAAAATTTAAATTTTTTTTTACCACATATACTACTAGGACCAGATGTGAATGCAGTTACCGACCCCGATTACGCAGATGAGGGGACAGGAGCAGAGTCTTCCAGTGATGAAGGAGAGGATACCGGACCTGAGTCTTCCAATGATGAAACACGAATAGGCAGCAGGTTCCAGTGATGAAGAAGAGGAAGTGGCTCCTCTTGCTCCGAGTTCTGGACGTCCTCGCAGTCGGAGAAGGCGGGAATTGAAGAACAAGAGTCGGGTGGATGAGGTAGGGGGAGAGTGGAAGAAAGATGACAACACACCCATTGATATTCCATAATCTTTTGTGTAAAGGACCACAGACTTTGATATTTGTGGCTGCTCCCCCCTCCCCCTCCCTGAACATCCCAAAAGTTGTAATATGTATTGTTATTGTCGTTGTCGTTGTCTGTGTTTTTGTGCTGTTGTAGTGGAGCTTCACACTCGATGTATATGTGTGTGCGTGGAGTTGAAATGTTATTCTGGCGCTTCCAGATCTAACCGGGGAGGGAACAAACTCGGGGGGGCGAGGGGGGTCTTTTTCAATCGGGGCTACTGTGCCCATGTAAGTTGAATTTCATGTATGTGTGTGTACACCAGTCAATTTATATTATGCATTTATTTTTATGATCTGTATTCATTTGTATCTTCTTTTTTCTAGTGTGTGTGTATGTGTGTGCGTGCATTTGTGGAATGAGAGAGAACAACCGTGGACAAACAGTATGTGGCGCTTCCGTATACAACCTGGGAGGGAACTCTGGATCTTTGTGGATCTGGGCTACTATGCCCATGTAAGTTGAATTTCATGTGTGTGTGTGTGTGTGTACACCAGTCAATTTATGTATAATAAATTATACATTTATTTTTATGATGTGTATTCACCTGCAGCTTCTTTTTTCTTGTGTGTGTGTGTGTATGTGTGTGCGTGTATTTGTGGAAAGAGAGAGAGCAGCCATGGACAAACAGTATGTGGCGCTTCCGGATCCAACCTGGGAGAGAACGAACTCGAGGGGTCTTTTTCGGTCTGTGACATCATCCATGCCGGGTAAGTTGAATTTCATTTCAACTTACTGATATTTGGGTGTCCAGCTGGAGCGGAGGGGGGAGGGGGGTGGGGGTTATGGTACAAGAATGTCAGTGAAAAGTAATGACGGGGGAGGGGGGGAGCAAATCAGCGAGGCTAGCTGTTATGTTACAAATATCATTGTTGTCTGTGTTTTTTTGGTATTGTATGGAGGTTCCGGATCCTAACCTGGGAGGGATCGTTCAGTCTGTGACACCATCCATGCCGGGTAAGTTGAATTCCACGTGTGTGCTTGTACTGCTTTTCATTTTCAAATTACACTTTCTCAATACAACGATTGTTTCTCTCATGGACAGTGTGGAGTAAACATACCAGGGGTTCATACAGTGGGAGGCTAGCCCTGGGTTCCTCCCTAGAATTTTGGGAGTTGAATAGAAATGAACATTTTGGAAGCATTTATTTTTAGTCTCATATTGTATCCCATTATGTTTCTATCATAACTGAGTCATTTAGTGCATAGGACCGAACACTGATCATCAGTGTGAAGTATAGACTCTTATGCAAAGATGTGCATCAAAGTAGTGTAGGTTCCAAAAAATGGGTGTGGCGAAGTACACTCGGAGCCCAACCCCCCCCCAAACAAAAATCCTGTATGAAACCGCATACAATACATCATAAAGTTGCAATTATATAGGATCATGAATAATTTGTTGTTTGTATTACAAATATCTTTGTTTGTGTTTTTGTGTATATGAAATTGTTTTGTAGTGGAGCTCGACGTCCGATGGCATACGTTCCTTGTGGACACTCATAGATGTCTCCTACATGATCACAATCAGCACCACACACAACAAACAACATATTTTATTGTTGAACTAATATAATAATTGGTATAAAATGCTGTTACCCTTCTTCCGGATCCCGCTTTAAAAAACGGGTGAAGACCGGTTGGTGTCTCCGAATTTTTAAAAATAGTTACTTTAGAAGCTAGAACTTCGATTCATACACAGGTGCCCCAGCATTTGGAGAAGCATCTAAAATAGCTTTGTCAGCCAGGGCTCTTTCGACAGTACCTCACAGCAGTTGGGCTTTTTATTTCTTCCGCGGAAAAAAAAACATCGGTTTCTCCGTCAATTTTTAAAAAAGTGACCTTCTTCACAGCAGCTCATTTATGGATCAGTCATTCATAGCTTTGTAGAAGCGAGCAAAAAAATTGCTTGGCTTCAGTGCCTTCCATAACACATTGAAACACCCGCTTCTTTGCCGACCAAGACTTTGCGGTTTGACTTACTGTCTTCTCCATTTTTTATAAAATCGCCAGTTCAACTGGGGACCTCCCTATTACGTACAGTCTTAGGTAATGCTTATTACATCATAGCAAAAAAGTGAGCGTGTCGTGTGACCCCGGTAACTATGCAAAAAAAATTTTTTTTCAAAGTCATTTTTTTGAAGATGGCGTCTAGAAGTTACAATGCGGTGCAAGTTTTAGACTTGCTTGATGCTGACTCTAGCGACTCAGGATCAAGGGTAGAGAAGGGAGACGACATCTAGGGCTATAGGAGGCCCTGTATCAGGGTTGGTGGACCAGACCCCGTCAACTCTGATACTGAAAATGGGAGTCAAGAAGATGATCGAGGTAAGCTTGTCTTTCTCTTGTCTTTCTCTTGAAAAATAGCAAGCTTCTGTTGTGGAAAGGACTCATTTATAGCTATATTGAGATAGAGTAAGCTGTTTAGCTATAATATATATATTATTGAGTTTTGAGATTTGAAAGTGGCTTGTGGTTTTTTGAACAATTTCAAATTTTCAAAAAAATTAAAAAAATTTTTTACCACATATACTACTAGGACCAGATGTGAATGCAGTCACCGACCCCGATTACGCTGATGAGGCAACAGGAGCAGAGTCTTCCAGTCATGAAGGAGAGGATACCGGACCTGAGTCTTCCAATGATGAAACACGAATAGGCAGCAGGTTCCAGTGATGAAGAAGAGGAAGTGGCTCCTCCTGCTCCGAGTTCTGGACATCCTCGCAGTCGGAGAAGGCGGGAATCGAAGAACAAGCGTCGGGTGGATGAGGTAGGGGGAGAGTGGAAGAAAGATGACAACACACCCATTGATATTCCATAATCTTTTGTGTGAAGGACCACAGACTTTGATATTTGTGGCTGCTCCTCCCCCCCCCATGAACATCCCAAAAGTTGTAATATGTATTGTTATTGTCGTTGTCGTTGTCTGTGTTTTTGTGGTGTTGTAGTGGAGCTTCACACTCGATGTATATGTGTGTGCGTGGAGTTGAAATGTTATTCTGGCACTTCCAGATCTAACCGGGGAGGGAACGAACTCGGGGGTGGGGTGGGGGGGTGGGGTCTTTTCTAATCGGGGCTACTATGCCCATGTAAGTTGAATTTCATGTATGTGTGTGTGTGTACACCAGTCAATTTATATTATACATTTATTTTTATGATCTGTATTCACCTGTATCTTTTTTTTTCTAGTGTGTGTGTATGTGTGTGTGTGAATTTGTGGAATGAGAGAGAGCATCCGTGGACAAACAGTATGTGGCACTTCCGTATACAACCTGGGAGGGAACTCTGGATCTTTTTGGATCGTGACTACTATGCCCATGTAAGTTGAATTTCATGTGTGTGTGTGTGTACACCAGTCAATTTATGTATAATAAAATATACATTTATTTTTATGATCTGTATTCACCTGTAGCTTCTTTTTTCTTGTGTGTGTGTGTGTGTATGTGTGTGCGTGCATTTGTGGAAAGAGAGAGAGAGAGCAACCATGAACAAACAGTATGTGGCGTTTCCGGATCCAACCTGAGAGAGAACGAACTCGGTGGTCTTTTTCGGTCTGTGACATCATCCATGCCGGGTAAGTTGAATTTCATTTCAACTTACTGATATTTGGGTGTCCAGCTAGGGCTGGGGGGGTTATGGTACAAGAATGTCAGTGAAAAGTAATGACGGGGGAGGGGGGGTTATGGTACAAGAATGTCAGTGAAAAGTAATGACGGGGGAGGGGGGGTTATGGTACAAGAATGTCAGTGAAAAGTAATGACGGGGGAGGGGGGGTTATGGTACAAGAATGTCAGTGAAAAGTAATGACGGGGGAGGGGGGGTTATGGTACAAGAATGTCAGTGAAAAGTAATGACGGGGGAGGGGGGGTTATGGTACAAGAATGTCAGTGAAAAGTAATGACGGGGGAGGGGGGGTTATGGTACAAGAATGTCAGTGAAAAGTAATGACGGGGGAGGGGGGGGGGCTCAATTCAGTGAGGCCAGCAGTTATGTTACAAATGTCATTGTTGTCTTGTGTTTTTTTGGTATTGTATGGAGGTTCCGGATCCTATGGGAGGGATCGTTCAGTCTGTGACACCATCCATGCCGGGTAAGTTGAATTCCACGTGTGTGCTTGTACTGCTTTTCATTTTCAAAGTACACTTTCTCAATACATGTTTCTCTCATGTACAGTGTGGAGTATACATAGGTGTTCATACAGTGGGAGGCTAGCGCTGGGTTCCCCCCTAGAATTTTCGGAGTTGAATAGAAATGAACATTTAGGAAGCATTTATTTTTAGTCTGATATAGTTTCCCATTCTGTTCCTATCATAACTGAGCCATTTAGTGCATAGGACCGAACACTGATCATCAGTGTGAAGTATAGACTCGTATGCAAAGATGTGCATCAAAGTAGTGTAGGTTCCAAAAAATGGTTGTGGCGAAGTACACTCGGAGCCCCACCCCAAACAAAAATCCTGTATGAAACCGCATACCATAAATCATAAAGTTTGCAATTATATAGGATCATGAATAATTTGTTGTTTGTATTACAAATATCTTTGTTGTTTGTGTTTTTGTGTATATGAAATTGTTTTGTAGTGGAGCTCGACGTCCGATGGCATACGCTCCTTGTGGACACTCATAGATGTCTCCTACATGATCACAATCAGCACCACACACAACAAACAACATATTTTATTGTTGAACTAATATAATATTGGTATATAATGCATCAAACAATATTATTTCTATTTTATTTTATTTTTTTATTGATGGGAAAAGTGGATTTTTTGGGGGGAAAAAAAATTTTTTTTTGAAGTATTAGTAGATGGCTTAAATATTATTCAATTTTCTCAATCAAAAAATGAGGGGAATCCCAAACTCTTGGTCTATTTAGTGATATATGGTTGCTATGGGGTTTTCCCAGCCAGCATCGAGTTAAAAAAATAAAACGGCACTGCTCTATTCCGCGGTAGAAAATTAGATTATTCCGCGCGCGTCAAAACAATTCAGGAACGAGAGGGTTAAACAATATTATTTCTATTTTATTTTTATTTTTTATTGATGGGAAAAGTGGATTTTTTGGGAGGAAAAAAAATTTTTTTTTGAAGTATTAGTAGATGGCTTAAATATTATTCAATTTTCTCAATCAAAATATGAGGGGAATCCCAAACTCTTGGTCTATTTAGTGATGTATGGTTGCTATGGGGTTTTCCCAGCCAGCATCGAGTTAAAAAAATAAAACGGCACTGCTCTATTCCGCGGTAGAAAATTCCGCGCGCGTCAAAACAATTCAGGAACGAGAGGGTTAAATAACGTGTATTGTTTTGTTGTTGTTGTTTTTCTTCAATTCAAGCAGTTGCAGAGAATTATTACTATGGCACTGAAATCCCTTTACCGTGTATGCGAAATTAAAAAACTGGACCTTATTTTCAGTAGCTTCAGTGTTAGAAGTCAAAATCATTGATATAAAAATACTACAGTCTTTAGGCTCGCTCGCCATTTGTGCTCAAGCACATCACTAGTATAAAATATATAGCTATGAAAATTGATGAAATGATAGAAGTTAATTAGTACACATACAAAAAATAATTGTGAACCAAGTTGAAGGTGGAGTTTTGACAGAGTTGGTCCTAATCCTTACAATAAACGGCATCTATAATAGTGAAGAAAAGGAATTGGCATAAACACGGCTTTGACAAGCACACAATGTAACGGCAAAAAGGCTGTATTACAAGTTGCTAGCTAAATGATAGCTATATCTCTCTGAAATGTATAGACTATACGGCATTTGTTATTGAACAGGCAGACAAATATAATCTTACCAACATCCATCAGGTGGTCCTGTACGCTCTGCGACAACAGAACACTCCGACTATCCTGTTTCCACACTCGCAACCTAAGATAAATGCATTACAAAGCTAGAAACGTAGCAATCCGAGAAGAAGCCGCTCATTGTTAACAAAAAATTTTAATGAAGACAGTCACGTGATCAATTGAGCCATACTACATGACTAAAAGCTGGCGCGTTTTGAGTGGGAAACCTGTGGTTTTTTCTATTCCCATAGACTTTTGTAATAAGTTTTGGAATAGCACTTTCTCTCCAGTTTTGGCGTTTACTGAGGTAATATTTTTAACCGCTTCAGCGCGAACATTCCAACAGTGCAAACTCCAGATGCGTAGCTACTTCCGTTTTAAAGTTATTCAAGTTTTTCTTGTTACATACTAATACCTGGCCACTTGTGGTCTTGATGTAATAGCGGCGATGTGGGCCAATGTCTATGACAACTCCATAGATATCCCATAGCTTAGTTATGCTGTTCTGTATGGCAACTTGAGGTCCCACATAAATTTATGGCAAATGTCGTGCATGCCTATTATAGTATGACTCAACCTTCTCTTTCTCTGGTCAGCTTCTTCTGCACTCCTTTGCCATTCGGGCTTGAAGGCTCTGTTGTGAGCTGGGAGCGTGTCTTGCACTGGTCTGCCAAAGAGCTTTTGTGCCGGTGAAAGGCCATCTCTTTGACATGGTGCTGGAGTAGCGCTTGTGCCAACTTGCTATCATCAAGGCAGTTGCGCATCCACGATGTGCGAATCAATTTCTTCATCGAATTAACTGTGGCTTTAATTTTGCCGTTGCTTTGGGGGTATGTTGGCGAGGATGTTGTGCGTAGGAATCCCCATTGTTTGGCAAAATCAATGAACATCTTCGATGTGAACTGTGGTCCCTGGTCCGACCAAATTACGTCTGGTGCGAACAAACCTTTGATGCGAGTCATGTAGCTGTTGTAGGATTCCACGCCGCATCTTCAGGGGCGTAGGCAGGATTGTTCAGAGGGGGGGCTCAGAATTAACCTAAAGTCTAACCACGCCCATTTTACCACAACGCCCCACGGGCGTTTCACTGTGGACATTTAGCGATAATTGTTACCCCAGTTGGGATTTCCAGTTGGCTTATGAATAAATTCATAAGCTCAGGTAAAATCCAAGCTATAAACCACAATTTTCAAAGGGTCATAACTACATAATATATTCCCCACTGTTACCATTTTTAAAAGTCTAAAAATAGTCAATGACCTTAGAGGTCACATTCCCAATCTATGCACTGGGGCTTAGCCCTTCTAGAAACCTGAGCAGGGTCACTTTACCCACAGTGGTTAAACGTTATCTTTGTGATATGCTTGAGCTAAGTAGTAGCTAAAATGCACAATACTGGCACACAACTGGACATACCTACATGGTTCTAGTGGACCATGAGTTTTCAAGTAAATACTATTGCTACAGCTATAACTATGACAAAGAGCACATTAACTCACCACCGCCACAAACTTGAATAGAAATGGAACTCCAGTAAGTTGAGTTTAAACTGCACCGGCAAAAAAATTCAAAGCGGTAAACAATTCAATTTCTAGTATAATACGGATAATGATCGTTAAACAGGAGGATTCCGTTTAGTGGTGCTTGGGTCTGGGTCGAACGCTGAGCTAACTCGAAAATACGAGAGGGTCAAAGTACAAAATGACATACGTACGCTATAATTATATAAACTAGTGATGTGCTTGAGCACAAATGGCGAGCGAGCCTAAAGACTATACTATTTTTATATGAATGATTTTGACTTCTAACACTGAAGCTACTGAAAATAAGGTCCAGTTTTTTAATTTCGCATACAAGGTAAAGAAATTTCAGTGCCATAGTAACAACTCTCTGCAACTGCTTGAATTGAAGGGAAAAAACAACAACAATACACGAAACGTTTTCTTTGTGATATTCTTTAGCTAAGTAGTGGTTGAAACACACAATGCTGCTTTGACACAACTGGACATGCACCTTCACAGACTTACCTTCGGGATAGTCTAGTGGACATTGTATTTTCAAGTAAATACTGTTGCGCACGGCTTATAACCATGACAAAGAGCACATTGACTTATCACCGCCACTCACTCGAATAGAAATGGAAGTCCCTTAAGTTTTCACGTTTTAACTGCACCCGCAAAAGAATTCAAAATGGTAAACAATTCAATTTCTAGGGTGATACGGGTACTGATCGATAAACCAGAGGATTCAGTTTAGTGCAATTTGGGATCGGTTAGACCACAGAACTAACACAAAAACACGAGGGTCAAAGTACAAAATTACATACGTAAGTCCAAACATAATATAAACTAGTGGGGTGCTTGAGCACAAATGGCGAGCGAGCCTGATAGTTAGGTAACATAAAATGGTACTATGTTTTAGCTTACTTCATGCAAACACTATAATAGCAGTTATGACATTTGATTTCAGCAAACAAATACAAAATCACTCTCTTACCTTATTAATGGTAACTTTTGCAGTATCAAACATCAACCATTCTGATAATCTCAATCACCAGTATCTCTTGAACAAGCTCTCAGCTATGATAAAAAATAAACCAGTGTTATTATTTGTAATTTTAGCCAACAAAATATGGATTTACTACTTACATCATTCTTGAGTATTGATAACTTCTGTAGTATCAAATTGAAGTTACTTTGACTATCTGAATTACCTTGAATTCTTGACAACAAGCTCTCACCTACAAAAACAAAAGACAATCAATTTTAGCACACAAATACAAAATTACTTTCTTACCTCATTTTCTTGAGCAGGGTAACTTTTGTAGTACTAAATTTGAGCTAATCTGACTATTTGAATTTACCAGTCACTGTTGACTAGCTCCTCTTAGCTACAAAAAAGTAAGGCTAGAGTTAATTTTGCATATTTAGCTAACAAATATGGAATTGCGTACTTATCTCAGCTTCCTTCGAGAAGTAGTAGCTTCCATAGCATTAATACTACGGCATTCTGACTATCAACGGCTCTTGACAACCAACAACCGGCACTCCGTATCCCCCCATAAAACGGCGAAGTTTTGAAATTAAGTCTGGAAAAGGGTCTTCAATGCCATAGTAACCTGTCAAATCAACTTTTTGTGTCTTGAAAACAAGCGTTTTAGCAGGAATTTTCTCATACTTTGGAGCTTAAGTATAAAGTAAGGTTTGCTTTAGGAGATAAAAGTTCCCCGCGCGCGCATTTCAAGAGCATACGTGCCATCCATACATATATATATAACATATACCCGATTTTGCATTATCCACCCCTAATACTGTCTCGCTCGCCAATAAACAAACAACCCCTTTTTTCAATTGTCTGCACGCTTCCCTGGCCAATAAGTTATCAGCATTAAGGTTCTGATATAGTGTTTCGCCCACACATTTGACATATGCCTCAGTGGTCACAACTACAACACCACAAGGATGTAATAACAATTAACACCTCATAGCTGTCAAACCAGTAGGCAGAAAGTTATTGATACAGCAAGGCAGTGATTGTTCAAGTCATGGCAAGAAAAACAAAACAAAAAAAACAGGATAGTGTGAAAGAAAATATTATACAGCAAGATGACAGTGACCATAAGTCATAACATTAAAAAACAAAAGGATATGTGAACAAAAAATAATTAATTTGGTTCCCTGATTCCACCTTTTCTATAACGAGGAACTGCAAGTTCTGGAAGTAATGCACTAAAATAAAATTTTCTCAATTTAGCCAGCTGAATGCCCCACCACTTCTGATCTCTGTATATTCTTTCAACGTGTAAATCTCCAGTTGTATGCACCACAAAGTCACACCAAACTTTATCAGCACAGTACATTTGACACTGCACCTGATAGTAGTAGTCGTGCTTTCTTTTCAGTCTCAGATGATTGTCAGAGTCTAGCTCCAAGCAGAACGTGGATGTACTGCAAGCCTCAGCAATACTATTGTTTCGAGCTGCAAAAGGGCACTTGATCTCTAGGATACCTGATGGTTGATCTGAGTGTCTTGGGTCATGCACTATGCCGTCAGGACTTGCGGCGAGCCAGTTATTGTTACTAGAGACGATCAGTCCGCTACCAGATACTGTAACATTGCAACCACCTCTTTCTTTGTAAGAAATATACTGATTCTTTACAGTAGCTTCCATCAATGAACCATATCTGGTTGCCTGGGTTCCTCTAAACGTGGAGTACAACATCTCACGAACCTTGTTACTTCTCTTAGTCTTCTCTCTCATCTTACATATTCCACCCACTCTTGATGCAGTTATCCTCACTCTCCTTTCAACAGCCCATTCTTCACTGTCAGCTTGACCTCTAGTGCGGGACTCAACTTCAATAGCTTGTTCATGGCTGACTATCACTCTAGCTTGATAAAAACTAGACTTTAGCTGTTCCAAGCTTTCCACAGAGATGTCTTCAGCAATATCATCAGGAGCAATGCCACCATCATGTCTGCTGTATGCTTTATGTGCAGCAGTAGAGTCCTGAGACTTATTGTACTTGCTCATTCGTCGTTTTTTCCTGACCTTTTCAGTTGCTTTTCGTTTTTTGTCGGCACACAATCGCTTAGCTGAATGTTTAGCAGAATCAACAAAAACTTCATTAGGAGGATAATGAGTCATTTGCTGCCAAGCTAGTGGTCCCCATGCTTTGCCGAGATTTTGTCTCAATCCTGCCCCCATACACCTGTGCTCCCATGAGCCACTCTGTGACCTGTGGATTACTTTTCCCCCATCAAACTTCATTCGAATATGCATCCAACTTTCTGCTAAATTGGTAGTTTCATTGGTCACAAGTTGTCTTGCCTTACCAATTAGCCTGCTCAGTGCCACCTGAATATCATGTAGAAGTCTGGGGTTGATTACTGGTGTTGGCTCACCCTGTCTAGCATCAGCTTCAGTAGATGGATCATCGTCAACCGTTTCAGTCCAAAGAACTTCTTGATCATCTACTACGTCTGAAAAAAAAAATAAATAAATAATTAGCAAAATGATTGGTAAGTTGTAGTTATAAATTACTATAAATAGTGACCGTGCGTGCTACTCAAGTGTATTTAAGATATTATTGAACTATGGGAAATGGCAAAAGGAAAATGCAAACTGGACCAAGAGTAATTTTTACCCAAAAATAACATTCAATTAAAAGTAGCATGAAACTCCTATTTATGATTTTACTTTTCATTATAAGTTTAAAATAAATTAACCATACATTTATCATAGGCTATTTCTTTATTGCTGTGGACTACACGAGTGCAAGTGTCATACTAACATAAACGCCAGCAGAATATTTTTTTTGTCAGTGCATTGATGAGAATAGCACTTGAGGCATTACATGACAGGTTTTTTACATGAAATGTACCGTACAATTAGTCCTTATTGTGATAAACAACATTATAATTGCATGAACTAAGATGCAGTCATATTACAACAGAAAAATGTTTCTAGAGAATTATATTATATATTATATATATATATCTATATATTTTGAAATTTAACTCACCGATCAGGTCACCGTCATCACTAACTTCAAAATTGACGACACTACTGCCAGTACTCCAAGTTTGTGAAGAACCTGGATCAGCTGCAGCTGAAGAACTTGACTTTGGCGTTGGAGATGTTGACCTCATAGCCATTGAAGTTGAAGATCCTGAGGAAGACGGCAAGGACAAACTTGTAGTTGCAGCTGGAGAACCGAGTGACTCTGACATATATAATTCTGAGTTAGACAACTCAGAAGGAAGGGGTGGGACAGACTTGGATGTCATGCTGGTGTTTTTCTGTGCTGTAGTACAGAAGTCTGTACTACAGTTCCGGTGAAAACCAAAGCAATGGAGAGGTCCATTTCTCAGGTCTCTTTGAAGTAATGATAGTGCTTTCCCCTGGTCCTTCTCCTTACTTCGCATTCTTATAGCACTTCTAGCTGCAGCAACAAGCCATCGTCTTTGATTTTTGGTCAGACCTCCAGTGCCTTTATATGAAGGGTTGTCTTGAACAAGCCGCTCGAGTGCACCTCTGTAACATTTACAGGCATGATTAGCACATTCAAGTTTTTTTATTGCATGTCCCCATCCAGGAACACTTTGAAGTAGAGTAGTATACACCGAGCTGTCACCATCTCCAATAAATTTCATGTAACATACACCATGCACTCTTTCTGCTTCCATAAATCCATCCAATATTATATCTGTTTCCATCTCTGATGATGATCGGTTCCAGTTCGATAACATTTGTGCTTATCTGTGGGGATATTCCGTGCACAAGCATAACAGTATTTGTTCCGGACACCAATGAAGAGAATATTCTTGGTGGCAGCACCTATTATTATTCCAACTCCAGAATTAGCGTTGTAGGAGTGCTTGTGAGACCGCTTACTCCAACCTCCATCCACGATGACTGTGATAGCAGGAACACCTTCATGATACTCATTTTTCTGCTCAGCCAATCGTTTCTCTTCTCTTCCTGCTTCAGCCATGCTTTCCAAGAGTTCCTGCTTTCAAGCTTCACCGATTGCCCTTTCAGTCTGAACAAAGCTAACATTGGTCATCACAGGCACTCCTACAATGCTCATTGACTCTTCTAGGTTGCTGTGCCCCACACCAGTCACCATTTGCCCCCATACAGCTGCTAAATTACATTGCCAACGCTTATAGCCACGAGGACCTTTGACCTTAGTGGAGGTTGGAAAAGCAATAACATGACTACAGGTAGTGCATTTGGCTGACAGTATGGAGGCTAATCCATCTCTTGATTCAGCATTTAGAACCACAGACCCAGAACAATGGCTTGCATGCTTACTAATATTCTCAGTGTACAGTTGTAACTGATCTAAATTTATTATTCTGCTGCCTTCCAAACTCCCAATCTTCTCTTTGTCAAGTATTGGATTATTTACTGTTTGACTCTTTAGTTTCTTTTTTTCCCAGGGTAGCTTTTTTCCCCTGTATGCATGCCTGTTATGCTTACTGTATGTCGCCCTCCGATTCTTCTGGATCCCCATCCACACGAAGATCAGAGCTAACTCCAACGGAGCGTGGGGGATTTCCCGCGAACGCGGCGGCAAGAAGAGCACTTCCTGGCTTTACGGTCTTCGAGGGAGATGGCTGAACTTCACCGCCAATTAGTTTGAACTTGGCCAGCTCTGGAATGACGGCAACGTGTTATTCTACTTCAGCGAACTGTGAGGCGGGGCCTATCACAAAGTTTGTTTTTTTTAAATGCCGGTTGAAACACAGTGAAGTCCGGAGTCATCTTCAGGTCTAGTTTTCCAGAGTTATGTTCACGGTTCATGGTGCTGTTCACGGTTTGCCGATAGGCGTAGAGCTATAATAGCTGAGATGGGCCCTGCAGAATTACTTTTTATTACTTTCTGGGTATAAATTGTCTCTTCTGGACGGGAGGTATAGTTCTACCTTGGCGGTGAAGCTGCTAACTTTAGTTTAGTCTGTTACATTGAATTATCCTTTTCTAATTTTTATTTATGAACTAATTTTAGAGGCATTTTGACATATTTTCATTATAACACAGTTTTGACTTCACTAAAATGATGATATACCAAATAATGATAAAAAAGATTACTGATGAATAATTCATGAGACAAATGTATACCAGAACCTTAAACTAGTGATGTGCTTGAGCACAAATGGCGAGCGAGCCTAAAGACTATACTATTTTTATATGAATGATTTTGACTTCTAACACTGAAGCTACTGAAAATAAGGTCCAGTTTTTTAATTTCCCATACATGGTAAAGGGATTTCAGTGCCATAGTAACAAACTCTCTGCAACTGCTTGAATTGAAGGAAAACAACAACAACAAAACAATACGCGTTATTTAAACGTTTTCTTTGTGATATTCTTTAGCTAAGTAGTGGTTGTAACACACAATGTTTTGACACAACTGGACATGCACCTACACAGACTACTTACCTTAGCGGTAGTCTAGTGGACAATGTATTTTCAAGGAAATACTGTTGCGCACGGCTTATAACCATGACATAGAGCGCATTGACTTACCACCGCCACTAACTCGAATAGAAATGGAAGTCCCTTAAATTTTCAAGTTTGAACTGCACCCACAAAAGATAAACGGTAAACATTTCAATTTCTAGGGTGATACGGGTACTGATTGATAAACCAGAGGATTCTGTTTAGTGCAATTTGGGACGGGGTCGACCACATAACTAACACAAAAATGCGAGGGTCAAAGTACAAAATGACATACGTACGTCCATACATATATACAAATAAACTAGTGGTGTGCTTGAGCACAAATGGGGAGCGAGCCTGATAGTTAGGTAACATAAAATTAAGTATTGTTACTATGTTTTAGCTTAGTTCATGCAAACACTATAATAGCAGTTATGACCTTTTATTTCATCAAACAAATACAAAATCACTCTCTTACCTGATTAATGGTAACTTTTGTAGTATCAAACATCTGCCATTCTAATAATCTCAATCACCAGTAACTCTTGAACAAGCTCTCAGCTAAGATAAAAAATAAACCAGTGTTATTATTTGTAATTTTAGTCAACAAAAATGGAATTACTACTTACATCATTCTTGAGTATTGATAACTTCTGTAGTATCAAATTGAAGTTACTTTGACCATCTGAATTACCTTGAATTCTTGACAACAAGCTCTCACCTACAAAAACAAAAGACAATCAATTTTAGCACACAAATACAAAATTACTTTCTTACCTCATTTTCTTGAGCAGTGGTAACTTTTGTAGTACCAAATTTGAGCCAATCTGACTATTTGAATTTACCAGTCACTGTTGACTAGCTCTTAGCTACAAAAAAGAAAGGCCAGAGTTAATTTTGCATATTTAGCTAACAAATATGGAATTGCGTACTTATCTCAGCTTCCCTCGAGAAGTAGTAGCTTCCTTAGCATTAATACTACGGCATTCTGACTACCAACGGCTCTTGACAACCAACAACCGGCACTCCGTATCCCCCATAAAACGGCGAAGTTTTGAAATGAAGTCTGGAAAAGGGTCTTCAATGCCATAGTAACCGGTGGAATCAACTTTTTGTTTCTTGAAAAGCAAGCGTTTTCGCCTGAATTTGCTTACACTTCTGCGCTTAAGTATAAAGTAAGGCTTGCTTAATGCTGTAGTTTCAGAATAAACTGGGGTCAAGCCTAAAAAGCCGTCTTTTTTGGAGAAAGTTTCTCGCACGCGCGTTTAAAGAGCACATGTACCATCCATACATACATACATATATATATATATAACATATACCCGATTTTGCATTATCCACCCCTAATAGTATCTCGCTCGATAATAAACAAACATCCCCGATTTTCGATTGTGTTACCCCTGTAAGTGTCTCGCTCGCTATGCTCGCTTGCCAATAACCATCTACAATTGGCGATATATTACACTACTGAGCAAAATAGGGGAAGTTAATCCGTATACAGAGCTCTCGGAAGTAGACTGTCTCCCAGGTGGGATGTCCCTGGACACTACTCCCTATGGTAGTCCCCCAGCTAGCTAAAATGTCCCACTGCCGTTACCAAATGCCTACCTGTCTTTGAGTTCTTACTTCAACATGGCCACGAACAGCATGGAATATGAAGCCATATACCAGTTTTTTGCGTGTGGACAGTACCTGGACAGTTGCAGTAAGAATGAAAAAAGAATTCATAGGCGCAAAGCTAAGGACAATTATAAAACAGAAAAAGATTCTTTGTTTTACCGTCCTCCAGGAGGCACTAGGTGGAATAAAGTTCCATGTTTTCCTAAGGAGATAACTCATATTATTAACATTTGTCATTCTCTACCAGAAGGTAATTAATGGTGTTAAAAGCTTATACTGAATACTATATTAGAAAAGATAAGATCCCCTTGCTAAATTGTTACTAGGGTGTTTCAACTTGGCAAGTGTTCATACATTTTCTTCTATTAAGGTAAACTGCGCTTTTGATGTAATATTTTGAGAATAGTGTTGGAACTAGCAGCTTAGTTTATCCTCATTAAACCGTATTTCTCCCTGTTCTGCTAATAATTTTTTTAATAGTTTTACTAAGTAATATACTATATCATGTAACACAATATACCAGCATATATGCACAATGTAGCATGTGAACCCAGAGTTAATTGACTTCTAAATGGCCTTACATCATGGAAGCTGCCTTCTAGGCTATGACTACTGGACACTAGAAAATAAGTGGTGATGTTTAAACTATTATTTAGTAAACTTGTCAGTGTGTAATATGTGTGTGTGTATATATATATATATATATGTAAGTATGTGTAATATGTAAAGTTGTTAGCAAACTTTCCCACTTTGTGCAGGTGGGCATTTTGGCAGAGATCTGTAGTGGAACTTTGAGCTCTCTGTGTATTATCATCATACCATGACATCATCATTATTGTCTCACGTGCTTGTCATACACACACCTCGTGTTACAGATATTGAAAAGAAAGACGAGTTGTATTTAATATATAGTTTTTAGTAGCTAGCTTTCCCTTGACTACCCTACAGATCAAACGCAGCAGAAGGTAGCTGAGAGTTTTTATTGGAAGTCCATGTGGAATGATGTGAAAGAGTATGTAAGAACCTGCCCCGTTTGTCTGACTACAAATGAAGCCAAGTTTGTTAAGGAAGCTGTACCACTTCATTCAATTCCAATCAAACCAGAAGTTTGGAGACAGGTATGCATTTATTTTCTTACTAATGTAGCTATAGACCCCTTGCTTTGATGTAATTTTTAATTACATAAGCGTCCTGAAGTTATCAAATTAATTTATAAATAATGTTTCAGTTTGTAGCTATTTGTAATTGCAATTTAGTAACTTTGAGATTAGCCATTTCATTATATGAAGAGCCAGCTAGATACAATCAAGGAAGGGAAGGTAGAGGACAATATAACATCAGATATAACAGCAAACCTTACATTTAGCCCACTTGGGTTGTTTTACGACCGTAGTTTCATTGGAAAAACAATTCACTTTTAGTGGAAGTGGATAAGTATTCCACCACACAATGAAGTGCTTTATTCTTTTTCCTTGTAAATTTAATTTATTGTTGTATATTTTGACATTTAATTAAGGAGCTTCTATGATCTGAACAACAATATCTAGTTGATAAGAAATGTCAAGTTGGAATTAAAATAACAAGTTAGCTAATGGTCAATTAACTAAAGAATTACATCTTATTAATAAACAAGAAACAAGCATTGTCTAAACAAGGATCAGTATTTACAGAGTGCACTGTAATACATTTGACTTATGAACCAGCTTTGCTAGTCCTAAATAAGTTTTGATTATTAATCTATTCATTATTTCTTTTTTTTAAACCTATGTTAAGGGGGGGGGAGGAATCTTAAACCATTTTTGTATACATCATAGCGCAGGCTAAAGTTTTCTATTATTATGACAGAGTTTGAATTATGATAGCTTGAATTGTGATACCATTAGCATCACTCATGGGGGAATAGCTATTTGTATCCTCTTCATCTTAACAGCGTCAATCTGAGCAAAACATGGTGTTTTCTTCTTCCAGTCTCTTTTAGTGAAAGCTCTTCCACTTTTGCAGAGGATAATCAACAAGAAAACATGGCTGCAAGTAGTTGTTGGGAGTAAACTAACAAGTTACTAGTAACTAGTGATGTGCTTGAGCACAAATGGCGAGCGAGCCTAATGACTATACTATTTTTATATGAATGATTTTGACTTCTAACACTGAAGCTACTGAAAATAAGGTCCAGTTTTTAAATTTAGCATACAGGGTAAAGGGATTTCAGTGCCATAGTAACAACTCTCTGCAACTGCTTGGAAAGAAAACAACAACAACAAAACAATACACGTTATTTAAAAGTTTTCTTTGTGATATTCTTTAGCTAAGTAGTGGTTGTAACACAATGCTTCGACACAACTGGACATGCACCTACACAGACTTACTTTTGCAGTAGTCTAGTGGACAATGTATTTTCAAGTAAATACTGTTGTGCACTGCTTATAACCATGACAAAGAGCGCATTGACTTACCACCGCCACTAACTCGAATAGAAATGGAAGTTTTAACTGCACCCACAAAAGAATTCAAAACGGTAAACAATTCAATTTCTAGGGTGATACGGGTACTAATTGCTAAACCAGAGGATTCTGTTTAGTGCAATTTGGGACGGGGTCGACCACATAACTAACACAAAAACGCGAGGGTCAAAGTACAAAATTACATACGTACGTCCAAACATAATACAAATAAACTAGTGGTGTGCTTGAGCACAAATGGGGAGCGAGCCTGATAGTTAGGTAACATAAAATGTTACTATGTTTTAGCTTACTTCATGCAAGCACTATAATAGCAGTTATGACATTTGATTTCAGCAAACAAATACAAAATCACTCTCTTACCTGATTAATGGTAACTTTTGTAGTATCAAACATCAACCATTCTGATAATCTCAATCCCCAGTAACTCTTGAACAAGCTCTCAGCTACGATAAAAATAAACCAGTGTTATTATTTGTAATTTTAGCCAACAAATATGGAATTACTACTTACATCATTCTTGAGTATTGATAACTTCTGTAGTATCAAATTGAAGTTACTTTGACCATCTGAATTACCTTGAATTCTTGACAACAAGCTCTCACCTACAAAAACAAAAGACAATCAATTTTAGCACACAAATACAAAATTACTTTCTTACCTCATTTTCTTAAGCAGTGGTAACTTTTGTAGTACCAAATTTGAGCCAATCTGACTATTTGAATTTACCAGTCACTGTTGACAAAGGCCAGAGTTAATTTTGCATATTTAGCTAACAAATTTGGAATTGGGTACTTATCTCAGCTTCCCTCGAGAAGTAGTAGCTTCTAATACTACGGCATTCTGACTACCAACGGCTCTTAACAACCAACAACCGGCACTCCGCATCCCCCCATAAAACGGCGAAGTTTTGAAATGAAGTCTGGAAAAGGGTCTTCAATGCCATAGTAACCTGTCGAATCAACTTTTTGTGTCTTGAAAACAAGCGTTTTAGCAGGAATTTTCTCATACTTTGGAGCTTAAGTATAAAGTAAGGTTTGCTTAATGCTGTAGTTTCAGAATAAACTGGAGTCAAGCCTAAATAGCCGTGTTTTTAGGAGAAAAAAGTTCCCCGCACGCGCGTTTAAAGAGCATACGTACCATCCATACATACATACATATAACATATAACCGATTTTGCATTATCCACCCCTAATACTGTTTCGCTCGCTCGCCAATAAATAAACAACCCCGATTTTTTTCATTTTTACCCCTGTAAGTGTCTCGCTCGCCAATAACTCAGAAAGTGTAGGTTTACTTTTATTGTAATATAGAATACAATTGTAGAGCAAAGATTATGAGACATAAGAAGAAGTGAGAATAAAACGTAACTAAGAGTAATACGAGTAACAATGGTAATTAAATGCAATTCGTCGATGTTCGAAGTCGGAACGGAGTACGAGTGCATGCGTAGTAAATATAAAAATAAAATGAATGTTGAAATACGATATGTAACTAGTGGTGTGCTTGAGCACAAATGGCGAGCGAGCCTAAAGACTATACTATTTTTATTAACTTCTAACACTGAAGCTACTGAAAATAAGGTCCAGTTTTTAAATTTAGCATACAGGGTAAAGGGATTTCAGTGCCATAATAACGACTCTCTGCAACTGCTTGAATTGAAGGAAAAAACAACAATAACAAAACAATACACGTTATTTAAAAGTTTTCTTTGTGATATTCTTTAGCTAAGTAGTGGTTGTAACACACAATGCTTTGGACACAGCTGGACATGCACCTACACAGACTTACCTTCGCAGTAGTCTAGTGGACAATGTATTTTCAGTAAATACTGTGCGCACGGCTTTATAACCATGACAAAGAGCGCATTGACTTACCACCGCCACTAACTCGAATAGAAATGGAAGTCCCTTAAGTTTTCAAGTTTGAACTGACCCGCAAAAGAATTCAAAACGGTAAACAATTCAATTTCTAGGGTGATACGGGTACTGATCGATAAACCAGAGGATTCTGTTTAGTGCAATTTGGGACGGGGTCGACCACCTAACTAACACAAAAACGCGAGGGTCAAAGTACAAAATGACATACGTACGTCCAAACATATATACAAATAAATAAATAAACTAGTGGTGTGCTTGAGCACAAATGGCGAGCGAGCCTAAAGACTTATTGACTTCTAACACTGAAGCTACTGAAAATACGGTCCAGTTTTTAAATTTAGCATACAGGGTAAAGGGATTTCAGTGCCATAGTAACAACTCTCTGCAACTGCTTGAATTGAAGGAAAAACACAACAACAAAACAGTACACGTTATTTAAACGTTTTCTTTGTGATATTCTTTAGCTAAATTATGGTTGTAACACAATGCTTTGACACAACAGGACATGCACCTACAGACTTACCTTCGTGGTAGTCTAGTGGACAATGTATTTTCAAGTAAATACTGTTGCGCACGGCTTATAACCATGACAAAGAGCGCATTGACTTACCACCGCCACTAACTCGAATAGAAATGGAAGTCCCTTAAGTTTTCAAGTTTGAACTGCACCCGCAAAAGAATTCAAAACGGTAAACAATTCAATTTCTAGGGTGATACGGGTACTGATCGATAAACCAGAGGATTCTGTTTAGTGCAATTTGGGATGGGGATCGACCACGTAACTACACAAAAACGCGAGGGTCAAAGTACAAAATGACATACGTACGTCCAAACATATATACAAAATAAATAACATCCCCGATTTTTTCATTTTTACCCCTGTAAGTGTCTCGCTCGCTACGCTCGCTCGCCAATAAATAAACATCCCCGATTTTCGATTGTGTTACCCCTGTAAGTGTCTCGCTCGCTACGCTCGCTCGCCAATAAAAGGTTAAAGCTAGCTAAGTGAAGGGGCTAGGCTTCATGATGTAACTCTTGGAGGGACTGGTCCCGAACAGTAGTTTCATTGAATAGACTTTTTACCTGAAGGTGCTTCAGATATATCCTCGATAAATATTGACATTGAACCTAGTATTACTAGTGGTGTGCTTGAGCACAAATGGCGAGCGAGCCTTAAACTACACTATTGTTATTCAAACTACTAAAATAAAGTCGAGTTGTTAAATTACGCATATACGGTAAAGGGGATTCAATGCCATAGTAACCACTCCCCTCAACTGTTTGAATTGAAAAATAAGCAACAAAATCAAGTCACGTTATTTAAAATTTTCTCTGTGATATTCTTAATAGTACGTAGTTGTAACGCACAATACTTTCACACAACTGAACATACCTACGCAAAACTTACCTTCGTGGTTCGTCTAATGGACAATGAATTGTCAAGTAAATGCTGTTGAGTAGGGCTTATAACTGTGACAAATACTTACCACCGCCACTAACTCGAATAGAAATGGAGCTCCCATAAGATTTTGAGTTTTAACTGCACCCGCAAAACAATTCAAAGCCGTAAACAATTCAATTTCTAAGGTGATACGGGTAATGGTCGCAAAACCAGAGGATTCTGTTTAGTGAAGTTTGGGACGGGGTCGAACGCCGAGCGAACACAAAAATACGGAGGGTCAAAGTACAAAATGACATACATACGTCCAAACATATATATAAATAAATAAATAAACAAACATCCCCGATTTTCGATTGTGTTACCCCTGTAAGTGTCTCGCTCGCTACGCTCGCTCGCCAATTAATAGCGTTTGTTATTCTGAAGAAGATGACATCAAGGAGTCTCCATTTAGTCAATCAGAAGCACATAAAATAAAAATATCTGACACCAACACCTATGGCTTGAATGAAGTGAAAGGGAAGGTAAGATGTAATATGACAGTTTACTTAACATGAAAATTACAAAATGGCATAAGCAAATACTCTTAGAAGGAGGATGGTTATCTGATAATCTCATAACAGCTGTTCAGAGATTACTGAAGTATAGTTATCTACATATTGGTGGTTTGCAACCACCAATTTTTGGTGAAACCTTAACTTTTGAAGTTCAAAGAGGCAAATTTGTACAGGTGCTTAATGTTTATGGCTCACATTGGATAACTATTTCAAATCTTCTGTGCTCATCGGGTGTTGTAGCTGTTTATGACAGTAAACCATACTGTATGCTCAGCAATCAAACAAAAAGAAAAATAGCATGACAAATGAGGAGGCTATTAACATACCTATTGTAAAAGTTCAAACTCAGATGGGTACCAGTGATTGTGGACTGTTTTCCTTAGCGTTTGCCACCTCACTTTGTGCAGGTGTTAATCCCACAGAAGAATGCTCTATACCCAAAGTGACTTTCGTGTTCATTTATTTAAGTGTGTTGAAAACAGGAAAATTACCCCATTTCCAACTAAAGTAAGAAAGAATATAGTTGTTATTCTTCATCACTTTACTGTGGAAGTGCACTGCACTTATAGGCAGCCAGAATAGGGTAGAATGATATCATGTGATTATTGTCTAAAATGGTTTCATAAGGATTGTGTTAAAGCTCCGAAAGCTGCTGGAATAGAAGGGGTTGTATTTGGTATTGTGTGTCATGTTCACCTCAACTGAAACTTAACTGCATATTCACAATGTCATGCATGTATCATTATTAACCCTCAGCGCGCATGCGCCCAGAGGGTTACAGTAGTCATCCTGTCAGTCATTCCGTCAGTCAACAGGGGATCTCGAAGATTACGGCTACCCAGGCTTTGAGAGCGACATCAAACTATAGCACTTCACAGAGTAAGTCCCTTTAATGTGCCAGAATTTTTACTTTTGACTTAGTTTTCAAGAAAAAGCGAGTAGAATTTCAGTCCCACAATCGTACGTTACGGTAATGGGAACCGCCCCTTAAAAAAACTTGCTTGTCACGTGAGCCAGCTTGCAGGTTGCAAATCACTTTTAAATAGCTAACAATTAAATGGATTCAGCGTGAGGTGTTCCGTGGCATAGTTGTTGAGTGAGCAAATAGCTAACCTAGAAGTCTCTGGTTCAAATCCAAGTAGATGCTTTTTTTTTTTTTTTTTTTTTTCTTCATCCTGTTTTTTTTTTTTTTTCTTCTTGCCTTATTTTCCTCTTCCTACTGTTTTTATTGCTTTCCTACCTTTTCCTCTCATTTCCTCTTTTTTTTGTCCCTCTTCATTGTCTTTTTCTCTTTCCTGCCTCTCTTCATGCCACTTCTCTTTCTTTCTTTTTTTGTTTCTACACTTTTCCTTTTCTTTATCATACTAGCTAACTAGCGCTGAGGGTTTGCACTTCAGTGCTCTAGTTGTTTTGTTATTTCTCATTTTTCTAACTTTAAATATTAAATTGGCTATCCAATTGTTAAACTCCCACTATAGCAAATTGTAAAGCACTGTACTTGATATAATCTGAAAAATAAAATTCCATTGGTTTGTTTATTATGAGCGTTCAATTCTGCCATTAGATAAAACAATGTATAAAGCTCGCGCCAAAAATATTTCCCCAGTATACTCCAAAACTCAATACAACAAAAGTATGGGAATAGGGGGGGGAAAAAGCACAGGTTTCCCACTCAAAACGCGCCTGCTTTTAGTCACGCGGTACGGCTCAATTTATGACCTCAATTTATGACGCGGCTGTCTTCGTTAAGGATTTTGTAAATAATGAGCGGCTTCTTCTCAGATTGCTAAATTTCTAGCTTTGTATCCTGACTAGTTTAGGTTGTGATTGTGGAAACAGGATAGACGTAAGATTATTTGTCTACAAATGCGTATAGGCAATATATTTCAGTGACATAGCTATCATTTAACTAGAAACTTGTAATACAGCCTTTTTACCGTTACATTGTGTGCTTGTCAAAGCTGTGTTTATGCCAATTCCTTTTTCTTCACTATTAAATTCCATTAGTTGTAATGATTAGGACCAACTCAGGCTGCACTCCACCTTCAACTCGGATCACAATTATTTTTTGTGTATGTGTACTGCTTCAATTCTGTCATCTATCAATTATTATCGTATAATTATATTATTATAAATAAATGAAACAATTGATAATTTTATTTAATAAGAAAGTCTAATAATTTTAGCTACAAGTTAACAGTGCTGTACTGCTGAATCCTGTGAATATCATAATACTTCTTGGGACACAGTAGCTAGAATCGACTGCTTTTAATCTTGTCTCTTTAGAAGAACACCTCACCAGTTTGTGTTTTCCATCTGCTGTACATTACCTGGTACTTCCGGTTAAGTACTAAATGCATTCCTCATTTACCACGCTTGAGGTCGTACCAACTCAACTTGGACATACTATTGTTACAATCTCACAAATGCTGCTGACTCCTGCTAGACCTGAGTCAGGCGATTTTGTGCTCTTTGATAGCTCTAATTAATGCCTGTGCTCTGCTCCATGACTTCTTTGCAAGCTCTAGCCAACCGCTCTCTCCTGCTCATCCACCCCGTTCTGAATGTAGAATACAAAAAAGAATAAAAACACACAAAAAAAAGATACAAGTAATTAAAATTATACCAAAAAAACACCACTGCAGTGAACAATAAACAGAAAAACATTGATAAAGTCACATAAAACAGTTTGTAGCCAAGTTCGGCGATGGTGTGGGGCTGAAGTAGACTCCTTCGATGCTGTTTATGGCGAGAAGCATCGCTGCTGCCAACTGTGGGGAAGGGTCGCCGTTGGCTGGCAAGGATCTTTGCTCAGTCAAATGCAGGCCTCCAGGGTTAAAGGTAAGTTGCCACCAGTCCTCCTGTGAAAAACGGAATGGTAGCTACTCACTGGTCACCCTCCTAGTTCTCTGAGACAACGTTAAGTCTTACACTAAATCTGAAAGTCTTGAAATAGGCGGTCTGGTCGTGCGTAGTTTCAGTTAAATAAGAACTCATTGCTCATGCCTAGATTTACACAAATTTAACGGTAAACTTAACCACACACAGGAAATTCTTAGCTAGCTACCAAGCCCCACTAATAACACACTTTTTTTGACATACACATAAAGACTGTCTTGGCCTTCAGCTCTTCTCTCTTCCCTTCTTCTCTTTTTCTTTGACACCATTCCTCCTTCGTCTCATCTTCCGTCTTGCTCGCTCGCCAATTATAGCAGTCTTACTCACCAGAATCTACTAATAACTTGGTTCCTTTAATGTATGCACTTAGCTGATATAACTGTCACACTTCACACTCTTGCTGCCACAAATCTTCTAGAATTCCATGTTTTCAATGCATTTTTGTACCACAGATTAAGCCAAAAGTGCTCAAGAGCCTATAGCACTGCTTAGTTGGTATAAATGTTATAGCTGCTAAATTATTAGTTTATAAGCATTGAATAACCATTTTATTAATCATTTATTATTAGTACAATGTTTTTGTAAAATACTTGTATCCAGCATTCTTTCAAATTTTCTAAAAATTAAGAGATTCATTTTTTCTAGTGACGATACCGTCCACAATAATTCTAGAGGTAGCATGAAAAATTAGGGTTCGGATACCTGCATAAAAACCCCTGCAAATGTATTCGCCGCTATGTTGCCCTTTCAGATTAAATAAAGTGAGAGTATACTCACTGATGTATTTATTTTGACTATTTAAGTGAACACCGTACCACTCGACTGGATTACTGCTGTAGCAGGTAAGAGTAACTGTACTGTTCTTGGAAACTTCTATCCAGTTAGGTGAAATACTACCGTGATATTGGAGGTAGTGCAACACTCCAACATGTTTTCTGATTACAGTAACCAAGGAATTTATTTCAAAAAATTGACCATTATTATCTCTTCCTCTGCAACTATAAAAGCCCGAGTCACCTTCTTTTAAATTATTTAGTCTTAGTTTTTTCCACCCTTTACTGTGTTTGCTTACAACAGGTTGATATTCAGCTAATGAAATACTCGAGTAGGACCAATTCACAGCTAGGGAATAACTGCCACAATAAATATTAGCTGAAGAATCTTCCTCCACTATTAAAACGTTAGGAATCAGACTGTGCATGTACACATCGATATGCTGCCAATTTCTACTCCCACTTGATGTGACAAAAGCAATTAAGAAAATATAGAAAGCAATGAAATTACCTTCAGACAATAGAAACATGCCCCTATTATTGTTATGGCATTAAGAAACTTTTTAGTTTTAACTGAAAATTGAGACGCTCGTTGATTTTTAACCAATATATCCTACAGATTATTGACTAAGTGAACTAATGTTCTATCTGTTCGTGCTAGTAAGTTTTAATTGCTATTTTCACCGAAGTTAGTGGAGGTTGTTAAGTTAATGCGCTATTTCTAATGGTTATATGCCTTATGCAAAAGTATTTACATGAAAACTTTGTCCACTAAACTAACCACGAAGATAAGTCTTGTAGGTATGTCCAGTTGTGTGTAGGTATGTCCAGTTGTGTGAAGGTATTGTGCGTTACAGAGAATACCCCGCAATGCTATATCTACTAGAGCTCTGGTGAAGCGTACTTTGTAAAGGCCACTAGCTTAAACTTAAACAGTTAGTTTATCGATACTTACCGGTATAATCCCTGGAAATTTAATTGCTTACCCCTTGAAAATCCTTTGCCTATTAGTCAAGTCACGGAAAGAGTATAACGAATGGCTTGTGCTGGTATATCCAGTAAACAAGTATGTATAAAAGTGTTGTGCGTTGCTAAAGAATAGCAATAAACTAAACAAAAATATTAAACTAACAAAAAGTATTATCTGCTAACATTCACATTTAAATTTCAGTCAGACTAACTCGCTCCCCATTTGTGCTGAAGCATATCACTAGTATTTAAATAACTCATATGTATGAATTACAGTCTCCAAACTATGAAATTCACAAAATCAGTCTAATATTGGCAATATATCACACTACTGAGCAAAATAGCTAAGTTAATCCATATGCAGAGCCCTCCATTCCAAAATTTGGTCTTAAAAATTACGCTGACCTTTCTTTTTTGTAGCTGAGAGCTTGTTGTCAAGGGTGACTGGTAAATTCAGGTACCACTACTCAAGAAAATGAGGTAAGAAAGTAATCTTGTAATTGTTTGCTAAAATTAATGGTTTTGTTTTTGTAGCTGAGAGTCTGTCAAGAATTACTGGTAATTCAGATATTAAAAATACCTTAAATTTGGTACTACAAAAGTTACCATAACCAATACTAAAAATTTAGTTAAGTAGTAATTCCACCATATTTGTTAGCTAAAATTACAAAAACAAAAACAAAAAACACTGGCCTTTTTTTTTTTGTAGCTGAGAGCTTGTTCAAGAGTTACTGGTAATTGAGGTGATCAGAATGACTTCAGCATGCTAGAAGTTACCATTACTCAGGTAAGACAGTAATTCAGTATTTGTATGCAAAAATTAATGGTCAACTGCTACTAGCTATACTGTTTTGCATGAACTAAGTCAAAATACAAATTATGTAGTAACAACACTGTACTTTTATGTTACCTAACTAGGCAGGCGAGCTCAATATTTTGCTCAAGCACACCACTAGTATGTATATGTATGTTATGTAAAATATATACATATGTATGGATGGATGGTACGTATGCTCCTTAAACGTGCATGCGGGTGCCGGTTTTTCTCCTAAAAACATGGCTTTTAGGCTTGACCCCACTTGATACGACAGCATTAAGTAAGTCTTACTTGGAACTTGGGCTCCTAATTGAGAGATTGTTCCTGCAAAACACTTATTTGTGAAGTCCCAAAAAATTACTGTGACAGGTTACTATTGAAACCCTTCACCAGATGTAATTTCTAAATCTTTGCCATTTTGGGGGGATGCTAAATGCGGCTTGTTGGTTGTCAAGTGCCACTGGTAGCCAGAGTGGCTAAATATTAAAACCAAGGAATTCATCATCTTGGGAGAAGCTTAGGTAAGTAAGTAGTTCCATATTTGTTAGCTAAAATTACAAAAATAACCCTGGCTATTTTTTTGTTTTGCTTTTGGTAGAGCTAGAGCTTGTTCACCAGTTATTAGTAATTGAAATAGTCGGAATGGCTTCAATTGGATACGACAGAAGTTGAGGTAAGAGAGTAATTCTGTATTGTTTGGTATTATTAATGGTCAACTGCTATTATACTTTTTGCATAAACTAAGCTAAAGTATATTATGTAACAACTGTAGTTTTATGCAACCTAACTAGGCAGGCTTGCTCGATATTTGTGCTCAAGCATATCACTAGTACATATATGTATGTATGGATGGATGGTATGTGTGTGCTCCTTAAACGCATGTGTGGGTGCCTTTTTTCCTCCTAAAAAACACAGCTTTTTTAGGCAAGCCCCACTTTCTTCTGATACTACCGCATTAAACAAGTCTTACCTTAAACTTTAGGCTCCAAATTATGAGATAATTCCTGGGAACGCTAGATCACTGGTAGTCAAGAATGGCACTTAATATTATACGAAGGAAGCAACCACTACTTGGGGAAGCTGAAGTAAGTACGTAATTCAATATTTTGTTGGCAAAAATTACAAAAATAATTCTGGCAATTTTTTTGTAGAGCTAAGAGCTTGTTCACGAGTTACTTGTGATTGAAGTAGTCAGAATGGCTTAAGTATAACACTACAGAAGTTACCACTACTCAGGTAAGAGAGTAATTCTGTGTTTGTGTGCTAAAATTATTGGTGTTCTGCATGAACTAAACCAGTTTAATATAAATTATGTAGTAACAATACTGTAGTTTTATGTTACCTAACTAGGCAGGCTTGCTCAATATATGCGCTCATCAAACACACCACTAGTTATCGAGCAAGATACTGTTAGGGGTAGACAATACAAAATCAATAGGGTAATGTTAGATGTATATTATAATATTATATAATATTTACTCCACCCTAGATATCTTCACATTGATATCTTTAGGTGTATACCCATGAAATAACTTGCAATATTTCAAGGTTGTTATTTCACACTGTACTGAGCAAGCTCATTACCCTGGTAGTTATAGCAACCAGCCAAACTCAGCACTTTTTCCTGGTTTTACAGCTACCTTCCTCCTGTGTAGCAGTTCAACAGGTTAGAGCAGCTGCTATAATATCAGCTGGAGGTGAGGTTAGCCCCTACTACAACTTTTGTTTTGAGTTACCTACTACTAACTCTACACAGCAGTGAAGATATCTAGTGTGGAATAAATCACTTATTACACAGGGCAGAGTGATATGGCTAGAAATTTCACTCTCAGGCTTTATTTTCACTCACCTGAAAATAAATTAGCCATGCTTGGTGAAATATTTCACCATATCACACTCCTGACTCGTGTTATAAGTACTATTATATTATAATATATAATATATATATATACAGTATATATATATATATAAATTAGAGCAGCAATAAACTTATGATTCAAGCATTTGCATTTGCAATCACCTTCATTGTTCACTTTTTAACTTCACTCTTTGCTTATGAAATTTTTTAAATATTTCAAGGGGGACGAACTGACTTCAAGGGGGGACGAGCACCGCCCCCTTGGCCCCCCTAAATAAACTCCTGGGTCATACGTATGTCTCTTAAATGCACACGTGGGCTTTTTTTTTCTCCCTACAAACACAGCTTTTTAGGCTCGACCCGTTTCTTCTGATAGTACAGGATTAAGAAAGTCTTACTTCAAACTTAGACTGCAAATTGTGAGATAATTCCAGCGGAATGCTTGTTATTTCTGTGACTAGTTACTATGACATTGAAAAACCTTCACCAGACGTAATTTCAAATACTCGGCCGTTTATAGTAGCTGTGAGTACTTACTGGGTAACTCAGATAGTAAAATGTGATATTAGAGACTACAGATAATACCAGCTCAGGAAATTGAGGTAATAAAGTAGTTCTATATTATTTTGTTAGTGGTCACAATGGCTGCGTACTTATACTTTCAAAAAGGACTGATAAGTTCTTTTGAAGTGTTCATTTTGTGCACCAGGCTCACTTGCCATTTGTGCTCAAGCACATCACTAGTTTATATATAATTTTGGATGTACATATGTCACTAATACCTTGAACCACCTCACATTTTCATGTTTGCTAAGAGGTCGACCTCATCCCATACTCACTAAGCAGAATATTTTGGTTTATCGATCTTTACCCTTATCATCCAAAGAAATTAAATTGTATACCACTTTGAATTATTTTGTGGATGCAGATAAAACTTATAAACTTACCAGAAATTATTTACTATTCAAATTAGTGGCAATGGTAAGTTAATGCGCTTATGCAACACTGTTGTTCTTGAACAATATTCATTGTCCCATAGTCTAACCACAAAGGTAATTCTTGTGTTGGTAAATTTAGGGAACAAGTGAGTTGAAAGTGTTGTGTTAGAGTTACTGCTTAGCTAAAGAATAGCACATAGTAAATGTTTAACTAAGAAATAAATATATTAACTGCCTTATACAGCCTTTTGGCTACTACAGTAATAAGCTAGTCCTAAAATAGGGTTAAAGTTCAAACCTCTCTGGAATTCCTTATAGGTTTTAGGTTCAAACCTGTCTGGTGTGGGGGCTCTTTGGGTTGTCTTGACGTGAGCTGACTGTAAAAACCCAGCCAGGCCAAGCACTCACACACGGGGACGCTCAGCACTATGCACAAGCACTGAGTGGCTGATTCAACCATTCTGCACCCCCAGCTCTCTAGTATAGAGAGCGTTCCTACGCAAATGGTTCGAGGTTTTATGAAGGAGCAGGCGGAGGCGGACGAGGAAAACCGAAATTCTTCACTTTCGCTGAACAGAAGAGTCTTCGACTGAACAGGAATATTTAGAGATTTTGAGAAGCCAAAATGAAAGAAAAGGAGAGGGTTATATAGGAGAGCTAGATTAAGTGATTAATTGAGAACATAATAACATAATATTAGTGATAATGTTTCTGATAATGGATTAATGTTTCAGTCTAATTGTACATTCCAAGATGTGATAGCTTATCCAGGGTGAGACCCAGACATCTGAAATTCCTTAGAAAATCCTGTTGTTGCTTTTTTGTTTTTTAAGCCAAACAGTTGCGCAAGTAGTTACTATGGCACTGAAATTCCTTTACCATATTATACGCAGCTTCATGTAGCCTAAGTTGTGAGGCTCGCTCGCCATTTGTGCTCAAGTCTACCTGTTGGAGCGAGCGAGCAAGATGGTGAAGAAAGCAAGGACAAATAACACAAACAGTAAACAATTAATTAGTACTCCATTCATTGCATTCACACTTCATTCACACACACACACACACATTATCTTTATATAGACACCCCCCTTGGACTATAGTTTATAGTGGACTGACCCAGTTCAGTTGTTGTAGCTGCAGATATGGATCAAGTCACTCTGCTTCAACTCTTCTAGCCACTAGAGCTGGAACCTTACTTCATTGCAACGCATCTCTTCTTTGCTTACTGTGATAGATCAGGACACAGGACTGCCATCTTCGAGATCCGTGTGGCAGAATGACTGACTGACTGACGGACAAACTGTGTACTGTAACCCTCTTGTCCATGCATGCATGCTTTAATTAACTATTAAGTCAAATTCTGACATTCTGCTGATTTAAATGGTAGAAATGAACATCAGAGCACTTGCTAGCATCAGAAAAGTCTAGACCAGGAGGCTCCCGTCCCACTCCCGCCCAATAGTCTAAAAAAGCTAAATCAAAAGAACAACTATGGGGCTTCTAGCATACCTTCCAACTGTCACAATCTCGCTGGGTCAGTCACAACCTGGAGGCTCCAGTCCTCAGCCGAACCAGTCCAGCTTCAACAACAACTTGTCCTATCGTATTCCAACCACGATATTATTCCGGATATGTAAGGGCGTGTCAGCAAAGGGAAGATGGTGGGGGCGTGTCTTGCTTGTACCTTGCTGCTGTCTTCCTTTACCTAATGCTGGACTTAAGCTGTATCTGTTGGATGACAGATAGAAAACACGAAACGCGTTTTGTACCTGTGATTGGATGCAACATTGACTCGAGAATAAAGATACCAGGCGGGGGTAGGCAACGCACCATATACACAGAATCCGGGGGGGGGGAGGGGGGGGGGCTCTTTCCTCTCCAAACGTTAAAAAATTATAATGCACAAAGGAACCAATACACACAATTTTGTTTATACATGCTAATTTATGCTCTTCAATTAAAATAAATGTACGAACCATTTAGATATTTACCATATTTGGGCCCCTCCCCGTCATTAACGTTGGAACCGCCCTTGGGGTTAACACTATGTAATAGTTAGAGCATAAGCGCTTAGGTACTGGTGGATTTAGTGCACTGAAGCCCAAGGGCCTTAGGGCCGAGGGCTGTGTGCACTAAATTCACCAGTACCTAAGCGCGCATGCTCTAACTATTTTAGATCCCGTTTACGCATGCCCAGTTTCCACTAGCAACTTTGTTTATCAGCATTTTCGTAGAAATGGCTAAAGGCAAAAAATAGTGCACACTTACCAAGTTAGTACACCTAGTAACAATATAGCAACGGGATTTAATGTAAGTAAATGCTGCTCCCAATTTGCCTTCACTATAGTCCTTAAGTTTTTACATCAATTATCCAACACAAAACTAAACAAGATACAAATTGGAGCCATTTTATACTACATTGTGGTAGTAATGAATGTGTGATTTGATTAGTTTATTAAAGATACTATGTTTATAGCTAGTTTACCCTTTGTAAAATGTGCCTGTTGCTACTGAGTACATGTTGATCAATACAGCTATCTCTCTGGTTAGCAAGAAGTCCTTCAACGGCCTAGCCATGGAAAGTCTTAATGAACCATCAATTTACATGAAATGTATGTATGTTTGTTAGCCATATATAGGCACATTGTTCAAACCCAAACCTATCAAAAATTTGCGAGTCACTTATCATATAAGCATCACCATTTTTTTTCTTTGATTGTCTTATCACTATAAAGTTTAATATTTACTCAACCAGACGGAATTATGTAACATAAGTATAAATCATTTCTGCTTGAATTTGTGAAGTTCAGACATTTGCAAACAAATTTAAGTCTGTGAGTTGTGGTTCAGACAGGATAATCAGCTTCAAAAGCTAATCAGTAGGGAAGAGGTAGAACCTGCACTCCCAGCTAATTGTTTTATGCAGATATTATAATTTTTGCAATGTCACGATCCACCATAATATAAAATGTTACATGCCCCAGAAGATGTTTAAAAAAAATTTTTTCAGGAAGTTGATCAGTTTCATGACATACATTTTGAATTTGGCATTGTCACTGGCCCCAGATTAAAATTTATGTCTAAACATTCTACATACAACCCTGTGCTAGGTATAGCTATTACAAAAAATAACTATTCTTGGAGGTAATATTTCATTGGCATGCTATTTTAAATTTTCACAATGTTCCAAACTTCAACAAAAAAAAAAAAAAAATAGCCCCAGAAACTAATTCTACATACCCTAATGCCTGTTTTCTTATTTGAAGTAAATCTTCTTTGTGGTGGCTTCTTTGATTATGGACCAGATAGTTGACTACGAATGGCCTGGGGCACTAGCTACACTAACTTAAAAATAATAATAATTGTTGTGCTGATGGTGTATAGTGCAAACTGGCATTTTTTATCCCAATTATATAAATTTTACAGTAAATCTGGAAGTAGCTAAGTGTCATGTGAAAGTCGTCAGCTCTTATTTTACGAAGAGGAGTTATTGTCGACTGCCACCAGAGGCAGTCTTAAAGATCCAGGTAAATGGAGGGATTATAGATCAAGAGTCTACCCTTATCTCTCACTAGAAGCTAAGGTTCTAAGCACTGGCTTTATGGTTACAATAAAAATAAAAAAAAGTATATATAATGTTAACTGCTAAAATGCTTGTATGTAGCTAATGCACAAATTAGTATTACATAATTTTTAGAGGTAAATTTTCCATAAGCCTGTGAAAATTCATCTTCAACCCAATTGCTTGGGTAAGAGAAACCACACTACTTTACCACAACAAAATTATTTTAGATTGTGCTGTATAGCTACTTACTCCTTGTTCTATCATACATACCATCTATATGTCACTTGAGCATTCTCTTTTTTGTGTTCGTAGCAATCTCTGATTTTGGAATGTAGCAGGGCTAAACCAAAGAAATAAGCAAATTATTCTTGACACAGCTAGAGCATAGCAACATGCATCCAAGTGACTAAATTTCTAAATGCCGCACTATTTGAATAGAATGTAAATGAACCAATCAGGCTTGCATATGACTACCTACATTCCATGTTATATTATTACATAATTATATAGATTTTGTATATACAAGATGAAACCATCATAATGTACCACATTATTGTAAAAGAAATTTTGTTATTGATGTGTCTCAGTTAGGTAAACAAAATGGGGAAAAAACACAGAGTGCCAGGATTTTATCACCCCACTTCCTGGTCGCATCAGAGCAGCACTTCTCCACCTCCAGGTAGCTATTAGCATCCTCACTCATACATCATAGCACTAAGTCCCCAGGATTATTTTTGCAACATTTCTTCCAACTACAAAAAATATTCAATCCAATTATGAACAGCAGCAAAGGCATTTCAGAATTTGTGAAGGGTATTCCAATGTCCGTTCTAATGCATTTCTACCAGAGGAGGAAGTGCAGGTTTTTATCACTACTTAAGCAATTACCTCATGGTGAAAACTCTACAACTCACAGCTTTGCCTAACATTGCTTCAAATCCTACTAGGTAAATGTGTTCAACTCAGGGTTCAAATAGCTGAACATAGCCAAGTAACCCACTTTTCCAGGTATGGTTGAGAGGACTGATAAGTGATTCCATCTCTATCCTCACACCTCTTGGTTCTATTCATGAGCCAGTATAGGTGTCCGTAAATCTGAGAGAGAGACCACCATAGACAACAAACTCCACCCACCTAGCCAGATCTACCCTCATAGAAACCCATAGAAATTTGATTGGTAGTGTAATGCTTGGGAATGGTTGGCCTGGACCCCCAAAAAGGCCGAGGGTCCAGTTTTTTTTTGTTTATTTACGTGATTGTCATTCGTATTTTATAGAGTGTGAACTCAGCAACTTCTTTTCCCTTCGCAAAGTACTACTCCTCTAGCTACACGAATGAATCGGTTTCATAAGAATACATCCACCTTGGTTGAATGCTCGGTTCTAGATCAGATAGCAAGCATGTATAATGTTCTCAAGCTGAGAAGAAACTCATTCTCATCATAGTGATACACCACATACTTAGCCTCTCTCTCCCACTTACCACCTGGCTGAGCTGGTCAGGGTTTAAGGAGGAGAGAGACCAACTTACAACTCTGTATCAACTATGGTCACACTTTACACACACCTCATCAGAGGCAATTTCCATTCTGAGAGTTTGGCGTGAGACCTTCAGTGTGTCTAAACAAAATTTACAATGCAGATGAGAATATCCAAACTAAGCACCATTCAAAGTCAGTTATTTTTTTCTATGAACTTCTTAAACCCTGAACGGAGGCAACACTATCTATTGCACAGTAAGGTGGTACACACTTAGTGCAACATGTCAATATTGGTAGCTCTAATTTCTCCTTTCCTTAAGTGCCCTTTCTTTGTTAGCGCCGGTTTTCTTCCCGTACTTTAGCACTTCATATTAAGCGCTCCATGCATACCATATATATACTGCTAATTGACACTTAGCCCCGTTTTTAGGTTACCACTTGTTAAGCGCCCACTTTTTTAAAGTGCCATTTCCGTACCGTTCGGAGTTATAAGTACCACAACCCACATCTATGGTAGCTACTGTATTAGACAGTATTCTGCCATTCCAGTGTCACCTTCCGCTGTGGTTATAGTTACGTAGCTATTGCCCTCACAGTAATGTAATAGTGCAATGTAATATATTATAGACATGAATGCTCACCAAACCCAAACCCAAACCCAAATATTAATTTGATTACTGATAATGACAGAAAGTATGAGATATAAAGAAGAGACCAGTGAGATAGAGATAGTTACTGTCTTCCTCCCATTCCTGGAGAGCCTTGTTGGAATTGTTTCATCATGTTCTGAAGTCCTCCCATACCACCTGTGTTGTGTGTGTGTGTGTGTGTGTGTGTGTGTGTGTGTGTGTGTGTGTGTGTGTGTGTGTGTGTGTGTGTGTGATCAGTATGAGCATCTCAAGCACAACTTATATTGGGAAATGCTATTGATCAATTAAAGGAAAGTGAATATTTTATGCCATAACACTAGGTTTAGAAAAAAATTTTTTTGTAAATATTGTTGGCGAGCAAGCAAAGCAAGCGAGACATTTATAGGGGCAACACAAATGTAAATCGGGGATATTTGTTTGTTTATATATAAATTTGGACGTATATACGTCATTTTGTACTTTGACCCTAGTGTATTTTAGTGTTGGCTGGGTGGTCGACCCTGTCCCACACTTCACTAAACAGAATCCTCTGGTTAGCTATCATTACCCATATCATTCCAGAAATTGATTGTTTATCTCTTTGAATTGTATTGTGGGTATAGTTAAAACTCAAAAACTTACGGGAGTTCTATTTCTATCCGAGTTACACAGCGGTGGTAAGTTAAATATTAGTCATACATAGTTATAAGCCCTACGCAACAGTATTTACTTGAAAATTCACTGTCCACGAAACTAACCAAGAAGGTAAGCCTTATGTAGGTATGGTCAGTTAAGTGTGAAAGCATGGTGTGTTACAAATACTACTTTGCTAAAGAATATCACAAAGAAAATGTTTAAATAACGTGACTTGTTGTTGTTGTTGTTGTTTTAAATTCAAACAGTTGCAGGAAGTGGTTACTATGATATTAAATCCCCTTTACCGCATACACGTAATTAAAAAACTTGCACTTTTTTTAATAACTCTTTGAGTGTTAGAAGTTAAAATCAATCATTTAAAAATAGTGTAGTTTAAGGTTCGCTCGCCATTTGTGCTCAAGCACAACACTAGTATTCATGTATATACCTGTTAATATACATAAAATAATGCACACTTAATCTCCTCACCCATCTGTTGCAGTACTCTAGGATCGATCATCTTAGCCACTTGATGGTTGAGTTTAGCCATTTGTGCTGGATTCACATTCTTCGCCATGTCACCTCCTAAACACACACACATACACACACACACAATAGACACATCACTGAAAGATTAAAACTATGTATGTACTGTATAATATCAATAGATACCAATCCACCAACAATAGAAGGGAAAAAAATATGTAAATTGATCAGTGAACTTATCTCAAAACAAAACAAAAAAGCCATTACCTTACAATAAAGCTTTTCCTAAAAAATTATTAGTGTGTATCTGAGCTAATATACTGTTGGCATTGAATACAGGTAAATTTAGCTGCACTCTCAGTCAAGAATGACTGAATGTTAATAATTACTCTGGGCCATGATATGGAGGATAATCAGATCGTAAACAATCAGGGAGATTGACTAGTTAAAAACATGGCTCAACATATTGATTTCAACTTCCACTGCCACTGCATAGCAGAAGCAATGAAGATTAATGGACCAAGAAATTACATATATAGCAATTGGAAAACAGTATGACTATATAATATGTGTTCACACAATTCTAATTTTTCCCCTACAATATTGATTGGTCAGTCCAAACTAAAATTATCTCAGGGTAGGATCCAGGGGGGCCTTCCCAACCAAGTTATTCAATACGGGACAATGCAGTTTCCAGGTCAACTGCGTGCTAACTTATGTATGGCTCTTGATTGACAAATTAATATTCAAATCACATGCAATCAATTATCAATTTTTTTTTATTTCATGAGTTTTTGACCTAAATATATTTGGGCCCCTCCCTGTCGTTAGCGCTGGACCCATCCCTGTCTGTACTAAAACTAGCATCTTTACTAAGAGAAACTATGAACAGAAACAATGGCTACCTTTAAAGAGTCCCTTCATGCCTCCCATCTTCTTGACCATGGCTGCAAACTTGGTGTATTGAGTGAGGAGATCATTGACTTCTCTCTGACTGGTACCAGACCCTCGTGCTACACGAGTGGTGCGACCTTGCTGTTGACGAAATAGCTTGGCACCCTGAGGATGGTCCAACTCTGGAGGTACAGAGAACAACAAAACAACAACATTATATTGCTTATACACAGACTAATATTAGAAAATTCATATTTCCATATAAATTCCAATAATTTTCTTCCAATCCCGCCCCGCCCCCATTCTTTGCTGAAGGAAATAACAATAATAGCTGTGAGTGATTTACATAATAAGGAAATAGCAGAGAACAAGGAAAAAATCCATTTTTGACATCTTCAATTCCTAAATAGCCATTTCTGTGACTACATATCGTGAGGATAGAGAGAGAAAAAATCTGTCAAGGCATACTTCATGCCAATTGTTCCAAAAACTCCAGGCAGTCCAGAATTTTTCACTTAGTCACTGTTCTGCAACAGAGTCGTATTGTCAGTACCGGGAGTCTAAGCTCAATGATGCTCGTAACTGTTTACTACATACTGTACGTATAACCAGCATACAGTAGGTGTTATACCTAGCTGATCCAATACCTAGCTGATCCAATATCTAGCTGATCCAATATCTAGCTGATCCAATACCTAGCTGATCCAATACCTAGCTGATCCAATATCTAGCTGATCCAATATCTAGCTGATCCAATATCTAGCTGATCCAATACCTAGCTGATCCAATATCTAGCTGATCCAATATCTAGCTGATCCAATATCTAGCTGATCCAATATCTAGCTGATCCAATATCTAGCTGATCCAATATCTAGCTGATCCAATACCTAGCTGATCCAATAGCTATGTAGTTGTAATTGGGTGAACTGAATAATTCTCCACTTTTCTATACTCAGTTAAAAATTCACACACAAAATTGTTCAATTTTTTCATAAATTGAAGTTAAGTTGCCGCATCTTCTTTAATCGATCACTACCTATTTCCGCCGAGTCTTCTCCACTGTTGTCTTGAGTTCAGCCGGAACTTGGAGTAAATAGATACTTATCATGTTATCTTTGTATCGATAATTCCTGTTGTTTTAGGTGTGGTCTGGGGATGTGGCTTAGTATCACACAATTATAAGTTGGTAACTCTGACTAGGGGTATTTCTTATTGGAACCTTAACACTCACTCTTTCAAAGTGCTGCATACCTGTAACAAAAATGACCCCTTACCCAATCTACACAAGCTGGCTAGTACGTACGTACCTTCATCATTCATTGAATCCATAATCGTCATGAGCCTCTTCAACCTCTTTGCACTTTCTTTCTCGTTCCCTTTGCTCATGAAGTCTGGACCAAAACCAGGCATCATACCCTGTCACAACACATCATTCATACCACAGCATAGGTAAAGGGTGGAATAGGTAAAGGGTGGCATACCCTGCCACAACATATCATTACCACAGCATAGGTAAAAGGTGGCATACCCTGTCCCAACACATCATTATCACAGCATAGGTAAAGGGTGGCATACCCTGCCACAACATAGGTAAAGGGTGGCATACCCTGTCCCAACACATCATTATCACAGCATAGGTAAAGGGTGGCATACCCTGCCACAACATAGGTAAAGGGTGGAATACCCTGTCCCAACACATCATTATCACAGCATAGGTAAAGGGTGGCATACCCTGCCACAACACATCATTATCACAGCATAGGTAAAGGGTGGCATACCCTGCCACAACACATCATTATCACAGCATAGGTAAAGGGTGGCATACCCTGCCACAACACATCATTATCACAGCATAGGTAAAGGGTGGCATACCCTGCCACAACACATCATTACCACAGTATAGGTAAAGGGTGGTATACTCTGTCCCAACACATCGTTACCACAGCATAGGTAAAGGGTGAATTAGGTAAAGGGTGGATTAGGTAAAGGGTGGCGTATCCTGTCGCAACACATCATTCATACCACAGCATAGGTAAAGGGCGCCATAAGATATTGCACATAATAACAGAATTAAGCTATTAGTAATAGTTAGAGCATAAGTGCTTAGGTACTGGTGGATTTAGTGCACTGAAGCCCAAGGGCCGTAGGCCCGAGGGCTGTGTGCACTAAATTCACCAGTACCTAAGCGCGCATGCTCTAATTATTTTAGATCCCGTTTACGCATGCCCAGTTGCCACTAGCAACTTTGTTTATCAGCATTTTCGCAGAAATGGCTAAAGGCAAAAAATAGTGCACACTTACCAAGTTAGTACACCTAGTAACAATATAGCAACGGGATCTAAGAATCATTTAGTAGTAGTGCAATTAACTTCAGCGTGCATGCGTGCGAGGGTTATTAGTTACAAATAAATAGAAGAATCTATTTCAGGTCATATAATATTATCTAGAGTGAAATATGTCATTAACTGTGCTAACTGATAGCTCCGCTATGTATGGTGTCAACAGAAGCTTTAAGATGTACATAAGCAAGACCACCAAGTGTACACATGTGGCACACACACACACACACGCAGCACTGCTTTAATATTTAACAAACTGGAAATGCATAACGAAAGTATGTATGTGTGTGTGCAGGGCTTCATACAGAGGGGGGAGGGGGGGGGGGGGGGGGTGGCCCTGGAATCCCCCCCCCTAGAAATCTGAAGTTTTAATTATAATTATAAATGGTAACTCAGAGCAAAATTCTTTTTTATTATTAAAAAAATGTAAACCAAAGCACAATTCTTCTACTTTTTTGTTTGAAAATCTCTAGAACTTCATCAAAGTTTACAGCCGAAAGCCAGGGCCTCAATGGCAATTCTTACGAGCTGGCGAAGGTTTTAGTCAAGATCTTTCAACTGATGCTGTTCCAAGGAAGGACGAGGAGTGTGTTCAAAAGTTGAAATGTTTCTGAAAAAAATACCCGTATACCTCTGAAGTATAACAGTGGACAAAGCAGCTCATATTAGCATTACCTCCCCCCCCAAAACGTGAGGACCTGCACCCTCCCTCTCTGTGGCCTATTCAGCCATACGCTATCCTAAGCAGGAATTAAAAAGTATTCCCCGAAGCCCTGGTGTGTGTATGAATTGTGTGCATGTATGAAGCACACATGCAGCCAGAGTGAGGAATCTGTGCTAATAGAGTGAGCAGCATGTGTACGTAAGTATGAGCCATACTGTTTCACAGTATTATTTATTGTACTACTCACAATGATCTGGTTGATGGGTCCCATCTTCATAATGTTCTGGAACTGTTCATACATGTCACGCAACGTGAACTGACCTGAAGATAAACCATGTATAGCTTCATACATAAAAAACAACAACAACAACAACAACAACTACTTACTTATACAACTTCTACATTATCTTTACACCAAGCTGTGTAATTGAATTATGAGAATAAACAAGTGTACACAAGTTCCTGTATTTAGACTATTTTTTTCCTCAAGATCACTAATTATTCAATTTTAGGACAGACGACATAAATGGTGGAATTAACAATCTATAAAACATACATTTGCGAGTATTGTCTCGTCAGTTGTTCCATGGGACAATAAAAAAGTCATTCTCGAAGTCCCGTCAAAATTTTGAAATTCATAAAATTTGAAACTTTCACTACAAGAAACACTTGCAAGCTTTTTGCCATTACAGTCACATGACAGGTTACACCAAATATACACCCAATATGGGGAGCAATGCCCCCATAACCCCCATTAATCCCTCAATGCTCAGAAAAGTAGCCCCCTCCCCCCCCACCACTCAGATCAGATACTGGATACTGTCACAAATGCATGCTTTCTGGTATTTTGGCTATACGGCCATACAACACGCCCATAGAGTGGGTGGAGCCTCCTAGGAATATTCATGGACAATTGACGGCAAAGTTGGACTATGTGTGTTAAGACTTCTCAACAGCAGAGCACCACAAACACAAACAGCAGAAGTGACTTACCATGTTTCAACTTGTCGATGAGTTCCTTGTTATCATCCAGATTCAATTCCTGTACCTTGTCCATCAGACCTTCTATGTCTCCAAGACCTGGATAGACACACAGTACATATGCATGTGTGGATACACATACACAAACACACACACACACACACAAACAAACACACAAACAAACACACACACACACACACACGATTTTAAGTCTGATTTGAAATAATGTGGTTAATTATTAATTATAACATTACAAGCATGTAAACAAATTCAACATATTCTTTGTGATATAGAAATAAGTACATGTACATGTATTCAGTATTTGCAAAGCAAGGTGAAAGAGCTGAGCTCAACTGGAGATATGTAGCACTAATTAAGAAAAAACCTCAACTAGTCAAAGTATAAGCCAAACAGTTGTCGCCGTCTTTATAAAAATAGCTTCAAATACAGTGGCTGTTGGACTGAGAAAATTAGCTATTAAGATAACTGTAATCTCCATTTTCAATGTCCCACATTCATTTGCAAATATACCAATATATAACACTCAGTCCCTAGCTAAGCCTATTCATTAAGCACCACTTCACCTAACTCAATCACTCTACACCCATCACCTCAGCCACACCCACACACTCAATTCCCTTACTACCACCTCACACACACACACACACTCACCCAACCTCTTTCTCTTAACTGGTCCCCATTCGCTCACCCAGTAATTTACTGACGAAGGGGCGTGTCTTGAAAGGCTCCAAGTCATCGATGTGTTCTCCAGTGCCAATGAAAGTGATAGGACTCTTCGTAGCGGCAACCCTACGGTACATGTACAATGTGCACTCACATCACAGCGAGGGACAGACAGATCAGGAACAGACCAGGAGCTCACTGAGTTCATACTTTTGTTACACACGTTCATCCAACTGACTATTTAGTAAAATAGACATCATAATCTCGTAGTCTAAGCCATATTTAATATATAAACTAGCAGTGTGGTTTAAGAGGTTGTATTGCAGCAAAGAAACCTCTTCTCTCTGCCACTCACAGAAACAATAGGCTGAACTTGTGTCACGAGAAAAAGCAACAACTGGTCTAAGCAACAAAGGGGTCGTGTACTATTTTCTGATGAGTCTACATCTGAGCTGATACCGTCTTCTATAGCCAATATTAAGTTGGGAGTAGAAAGAAAAAAAGTAGTGATCGGGCATAAAAGTGCAGGAAGTCAGAAACTACACATGACAGTCGGTAGCTACAGAATAATAAAATATGTGCATACTTCAAACATATTTCTGTTATACTATGGACTAAATCCAGCGACTAAATAAAGGTAGCAGATGAAATATGTATGTAGATCACACTCAACTCCATCCACGTCATGTACATAAAAAGGTCCAGTACACGTACGTACCAATCCAAATTAAGCTCTACCATTGTTCAAAGAGATCAAATCAGGAGGTGATTGCCAATTCAATAAAGCAAGATGATCACTGATCAATTCACGCACATATTATAATGAACAATTTAACCAAATCATAACATCTGTGTAAGGCCACTACGGAAATTAAGGTGATTAGAAACAACAACTACATAATTGTAGATAAAAGCATATTGCCATTTAGTGTTGTATATTCTTCACACTTCATTGAAAAACAAACAAACAAGCAAAAAATTTGTTATTTCTATACTGGCAAGTACCCCGCCACACAATGGTGCTTGATGTAATAACTTCTATAATACTAACGCAGTAGCATAAGGCCCTGTATTCAGTCTTACTATACTTTACTACTTGATTGAGTTACTTCTCACTCAGCAATTAACTCTAGAGCAATAAATAATCTGTTTACCAAACATGAAATTTATACTTATGAAGTCATTAAAGTCCACCTAGTTCAAGACCACAAACAAGAACAATGGTGGAACTCCACACCACCCTCCTTCTATATCCATTCTAGAGCATTAAAAGCAGAAGCAAATGCGCAGGTAAGAAGTGATTCTGTCCGACAGAACAACTAACAGCACATGTGTAGCTACCATAGGTAACAGCACATGTGTAGCTACCATAGGGAACAGCACATGTGTAGCTACCATAGGGAACAGCACATGTGTAGCTACCATAGGTAACAGCACGTGTGTAACTACCATAGGGAACAGCACATGTGTAGCTACCATAGGTAACAGCACATGTGTAGCTACCATAGGTAACAGCGCATGTGCAGCTACCATAGGGAACAGCACATGTGCAGCTACCATAGGGGACAGCACATGTGTAGCTACCATAGGGAACAGCACATGTGTAGCTACCATAGGTAACAGCACATGTGTAGCTACCATAGGTAACAGCACATGTGCAGCTACCATAGGGAACAGCACATGAGTAGCTACCATAGGGAACAGCACATGTGTAGCTACCATAGGGGACAGCACAGGTGTAACTACCATAGGGAACAGCACATGTGTAGCTACAGTAGGATGACTCAGAGGACTAGTGCAGAATGAATAGCTACATGTTAGCTTGACTACTACAATTATTGAAGTGTGTCTAATAGTTCATAAAAACACACATATGTGTACTGTATGTAGAGACAGATGGGAAAAAGAATTAATATCGCATATTTACATACAAATACACATTGCCCAAACTTTATGAAATCCATTTATAATAAATATTCCCCAAACTATGACTCCTTTATTCAGAAATGCTAAACAATTCAGCAGCTAAATTATTAACAAGTGTGACAATCAAGTCATCCGCGATGTGTAGAGATCCTCAGAATTAATTTTCACAACTAAGCCAATCTTTCCTAGCACTCTTTTATATTAATACTAGAAAATGCTCGTGTAGCATTGGTTGGGCGAGCGAGCGAAGTTCTGGGGAAATGTTGACACTTTCAATTGCATTGGGGTCGTTTGATTTGAATTTGCATTGGTTTTCTTCCTGCAGGTTGACAAATCTGAATTCACATCTCATTATTAGTAGTAGAATATGTAATGACATGTAAAGGGGGAAATGATGATTGGTAAAGGGTAAAGAATGGTACTCCTCATGATAAAGTAACAATGATAACAAAATAATTTGTAAAGTACAGAAAAGGGGAAAGGGGGGAAACGTGTAAAGGGGAAACATGTAAAGGGGGAACCGTGTAAAGGGGAAACATGTAAAGGGGGGAAACGTGTAAAGGGGGAAATGGGGATGGGGGATACTCTGAAGTGTCCACATGCTAAGCATGCTCGTGTAGCATTGGTGGTTGGGCGAGCCAGCGAAGTTCTGGAATGAGCGCGCGCGTTTAAACGACCACGTATTCAGTTTAAACGACCACGTATGCGCGCGCGTTTAAACGACGACGTATATGCGCGCGAGCGTTTAAACGACGACGTATTCAGGATTTCCATAGACTACATCTTAGAGTTGCTCGCTCGCTTCGCTCGCTCGCCAATAAGTGTTAAATATCTCACTTGTAATTTGCCCACTGACACACACACACACACACACACACGCACACGCACGCACATGCACACACACACACACATCAAAGACTCACTTGTTTACTACTTGTATGCACACGTTGTTTACTGTTGGTGAAAATAACTAAACAGTTTCCCAATTACATACCTCATATGGGAATAGCCAAACATCACACTAACTGCTCACTCTAAAAACAAAAAGCCACTGGAAGTTTAGAAATTACCACAAGTATGAAGAAAAAGCTAAGACCAAACAAGGATATAATACAACATAACAAGTTTCTGAGCTGCTTATTTATTCTAGGAGAATGCACTCTCAGGAGGGTTCAGTCTAATGCAGCTACTTTAGTGAAAGTTTTGACTTATTAAATGGCATCGAAGAACACTAATTATGACTTTGTGTCTAAACCAGATCTGAGATTACTGTGCAGCTCTTGCAGTAAGTTGGTGAGTATCCCCAAGCAATGTGAAGACTGTGGCAAGCTGTTCTGCAGTGCGTGCATACTCAAGAATGGCACTGACCCTTGCCCCAACTGCAAAAATAAGACTCCAAGATTCTTTATCGACAAAAAAAGTAAGTCCTTCTTCTTTAAGTCTGATTAGACATGTTAAAATGTTTTAACTACCAGGAGTAACTTATGGCAAAACTCAATCAATACAAAAAGGTTCAGAAAAGATAGATCAGAATTTGTCTATACTCAACACATTATTTATTATTATTATTATTGTTGTTGTTGTTGTTGTTATTCAATTACACAGGTCTAAAAGAGGTCCTAGAGGTCCAAGTTCACTGCAACAACAAAGCAGCTGGCTGTGAATGGACCGGAGTCGTACCCAAGCTAGACAGCCACTCGGCCAACTGCCCATTCTCACTCATTCCTTGCCCCAGGAAATGCAAAAACACTGCTGAGCTGCAGCTCATGAAGAAAGACTTGGAGGACCACCTGAAGAAGAAATGCCCCAAAAGAGCTCACAAGTGCAAGTTATGTGGAGAGAAGGGCACGTATGATAGTATTACAAATAACCATACAAGAGTCTGCGTTATGAAGATTATAGAATGCCCTAATAGGGACAAGGGATGTCCTATAATACAAGAGAGGCTGTATATTAAGAGTCACGTGAAGGAATGCAGCCATACTGAGGTTTCCTGTCCGTATGACAGTCTCGGGTGTCAGGCGAGGATGCTGAGGAAGGACTTGGAGAAGCACAAGAGAGAGGCTCGGGAAGAGCACATGGAAAAGGCGCTGGAGAGCATTAGTTCTCACGAAGAGCGAAACCAAACGCTATCAGAAGGAGAGTCGTTTGTATTCAAGGTGCCTGGATACTCATTAAAGAAAGAAAACGAAATGTTCTATTCGAAATCATTCTACACTCACCATGGGGGGTACAAGATGCACATCAGAGTGGAGATAAACAGAGACGATGACGCTAACGGCACACACTTGTCCGTCTTCTCCCAAATAGTAACCGGACGCTACGACAGCATATTACACTGGCCCTTTCAAGGAACCATCACTTACCAGCTGCTCAACCAACTGGCAGATGACAGGCACTACAGCAAAGGTATCACACTCAACCCCAGCGACAACATGTACGTGGAGAGTGTATACGGTTGCCCCAAGTTCCTACCCCACTCTTCTCTCGGCTGCAATTTGGAAAACCAGACCCAATATCTCCAGGATGATACTCTGTACTTCAGAGTGCTGGTCGAAGTAGATAGCTACAAGCCGTGGCTGGTGTGCACTGGTAAAGTCAACATTGAAACCTTAAGAGCCGTTAACGACAATAAAACCTTAAAACCAAAAGAATCCGTCATCTTTAAAGTGACAGACTTTACCACCAAAAGCACCGGCAAGGATTGGTTTTACAGCGACTCCTTCTACACTAGTCCCAGCGGATACAAAATGAGTGTTAACGTCGTCCCAAGTGGGGCAGGGTCTGGCGAGGGCACACATGTAGCTGTGTACACCAGCTTGTTAGAGGGAGTCTACGATACCAGTCTGTCTTGGCCCTTCCTCGGGAATGTGACCATCACTCTGTTGAATCAGCTGTCAGACGACAACCACCACACACAGGTGCTGGAGTACGACAGTTCGAGCAATGCCTACATCGGAAGTGTCCAGGGCACGTCCCAGTTCATAACACATTCCAGACTCTCTCTTGATCCAGACAAGAACACACAGTACCTGCTGAAAGATACACTGTACTTCAGAGTGAGTGTGGAGGAGGAGAATGGGAAGCCATGGCTAACATGCACGCATCATTAGCAAACAATAACAACAACAAACTTGTTTTCATTTAGTTATAACTTGATGGTTCACTTTAGTATGTACAATAGGAATTTTTGTACTAAAAATCACAATTTTCCTGCTTGCAGCACATCATAATAATAGTGGGCGTGGCAGGGGGCGGGGGAAGAGGGATATGAATTTGAATGTTACATGAGTAACTCCAATTGTACAGTACTACTTTAAGTACACACACAGAATTAAAATAAGTACACAGAGGATTGATTGCTTGGTGGGAGGGTGATGTACATACACACAATCAACTACCAGAACCACAAAATTACAACAATACAACAACAAAATCAACAACAACAAACAAACAAATGCATGAATCAATCATTGACAATCCATAAATGAGAAAAGACTAAACCAGCAAATAAAACAAAAACAAATAACCCACAACTCACGCGCTGAGAGCTCCTCCCCCTTTGGCATGTCCATCCAGCTTGGTGACAATAACTGAGGCTACATCAACTTTCTCCTTAAAAGCACGCGCCTGAGCTTCACACGCCTGACCTATGCTGGCATCCATCACAAACACCACATTCTGGGGGTTCTACAGAATGAAATAAATACGTACATGAAAATGTGAAGTCTAGAGACCCTTCAATAAAATTACTCTAAAAAGGGGGCTGTCGGCAAAATGAAACAACCACATACTAATGATTCAGTCATTCTCGGCTGAAATAATTATTATAATAATAGCAAATGTTCTCGTTCTAACAGCCAATATTGTCAATATTGGCTGTTAGAATGAGAAATTTTTTTTTATTATTATAATCATGTACAAGTTCAAATTAGCATAAAGTCAATATCTGGTATGTATCAGTGAAACAGAACAATGACAAAACCTTGAAGCAGCGGCTGGGCTCAACTTTGGGCAATCTAGTTTTACTAGTGGTAATGTCATATGAGCTTTGTCCTTGTAATGACTACAATACTATTTAAAATACCACAGAGTCTATTGGATGAAATTTATTAGGGACATCCATAATAAATTTCATCCAATAGACTCTGTAGTATGTATGGACCTCTCTAATTAAAATAAACGGGAACCTACGTAATGTAGATGATGCACAAGTAATTCATATTAATTAGACTTAATCGAGTTATTAGGGTATGTGTATGGTATCATGCATCCCGAATATTATATTAATGTAAACCACTTAACAATAACATCAAAACTTAAAAATATAAATAAAATAATCTGACTTCTGAGGTAGACTTCATTAATAAAGGCAGTCGTCCTTCCAAAAATACTAAATCAACATATACCGTGCATACATACCTAGTACCTACTATAAAAAGTTTCGAATTATGTTCCGTGGAATGGCCGTTGCACAGGGTGAAGAAATAATAAAAAAAATTTAAAATATATAAGAAAAGGGTGTAATGGTACCAGGATTGATAAATTACGGATGGCAGTTACAGTCAACCAGACAAGTTCAACACTACACAGTTACAGTCAACCAGACATGTTCAACACTACACAGTTACAGTCAACCAGACATGTTCAACACTACTCTTTAATCTTTCCCATTCTCTGCATACATGTTTCTAGTAAATATTGTATAAAAAAATTTTTTTATCAAAAAGAGTCCCGATATTTTGCTTACAGGCTCATGAAATAATGATTTTAAATCAATAAATTTAATATTTTAACTTAAAAGTAGTAGATATAGTTTAGCATTTAGTCAAACAAACTAAATGCCTAACTATATCTACATACTACTAATTTAAGTTAAAATATTGAATTTATTTATTTATAATTATATTGAAGTAGTAATGATTGAATTTTATGAAACAATGATTTTGCGCACAAAAAAAAAACTGTCTAATTCCAAGTTGCATTGTGAAGTATAGTAAGTACGGCCTTCATACACTATCTATGGTCTAAATGCTAGGGTCATCACAAGCTTGGGGTTAGAGATCCAACTGTAGCTGGTAGAAAGACTATAGAGAGGGGATGAGCTCACAGCAGAATTCATGTCGGAGCTCAGTTGGCCAGCTAATCCAAGCTAGTCAGATTATTGTACGAGTTGCTTTGCAAATCCCAGCACTGTTTAGAGAATACAAGGCCTTCTAGCTATGGAAGAGTTTCTAGCATGTAAAAAGTAGTGAATTGACGGAAAAGCTAGACTGTAATTTAACATCAGCATAGGTCGTTTAATACAAGCAGTAAGGAATGCGACTGAAAAAACTATGGGACAAATAGGCTTTGCTAGTTCCTTTTTACGGACATTTTACAAAATAGAATATGAAACTTAATCATAGCACCTAGAGTACATGCATACATTCATACATACATACATACATACACACATTGTATGTACATACATACGTAAATACACACCCTAACATACATACATATATATTACTAATACTCTTACCACTGCCTGTGAAACTTGCAACATTTCCTCAAACAAGGAATCCTCCTGTTTGTGTCGACCACTGCACACAATAGCAACCACCAACATGAAGTGGTATGCACAACTACTACACTAACAGTACATATGTAGCTTATTAAATGAAATACTGTATGAAAAATTGAAGGTTTTTGATGATCCAATTTGCTAAAATATTAAAGTATGCAGCTAGATGAGGACTTATGAAAATTATAGCATACTAGTATATTGTTTGGGGTAAATATTATTATTATAATTATTATTATTACTACTACTATTATTATTATTACTATATTATTTTACTGTTATTTTATTATTAATATTATTATTATTATTATTATTATTTCTACTTAATATTTGTATTATTATTGTTAATTATTATTATAACTATTATTATTATTAATTCTATTATTATTACTACATGTATGTATAATGAAGCACCAAAGGTGCGAACCGTCAGCACTACTAAACACTACCTAGCTATTACAATATAATCTTAGACCAAAAGAACAAGCAATCCACTAGCTATTTTAATCAGGCATCAATATAGCTCGAGCACTGAAAATGGTACATGGAAATGCTGTCTTCATAAGAGAAGAAGCTAAACAGGCCAGAGACACTCACCGGTATACATTGTTAACGTGAAACTTCACTTATTTCAACTCCATTAACTTTCGCGAGCATAAAGCAAACTACACCGCGGGCTGCAAGAAACTATTTGCTCATGTGATTATGACGTGACACTAGGGGGTGTTACCCACAAAAGCCGGTACCTACGCAGAGCTGAAAGCTTCACGTACTCTCAACAATTAGCCCAAAATTTAAAAAAAAGTAGCACAATGAAAGGTCCTAAATCTTCATTCTGAGTAAGTTCATAACTAAATCAAAGGTTAATTATCAGTAATCTCCAAAATCAGAGCGTGACAGACAGACAGGCAGACAGACAGGACGACTACCAACCCTCTCGCGCATGCATGCTGAGGGTTAATTATGTCTATGCATGAACAACACCGGAGCAAGTCACTATTAGTCAAATACTAAAATTCAGTCCGTTACCCAGTGTGCAGCTCAAACACAAGCTACTTACACTTCTTTATCAGAAGCGAACCAACACTAAAATGTATCAATACATTACCATCAAATGCCAGTAGCAATCTATCTCGCAAAGCCACACCCCTCACCCCTGGCAACAACCCCACGCCCACCTGGTGTCCACAATAATGATCTCATATCCTTCCTCCTTGAATTTCTCCACCCCTTCCTGCGCGATGACCACAGGGTCCATCTCAGTATAGCTGCCATAGAAAGGAATGCGAGCTTTAGTGGCATTCTGCTTGAGTTGGTCAAATGCTCCAGCTCTGAACGTGTCCGCACAGATGAGACACGTCTTCCAGTTCTTACGCTGGTAGAAAGAGGCAAGCTAAGAAACATAAAGTTAACGATTTTTTAAAAATTTTAAGTAAACACAATAGGAAACAGGACAGACTTGAACCACAAATGAAAGAGTCTAGCTATAGCTTCCACATAAAAAAAAAAAGGGAAAAAAATTCCATTCGATAAAATAGAAAATAGGGATTGAACCACAAAAGACCACACAACTCCATAAAATAGTTTACAACCTTCAGCATAATTAGAATATGATGTATTACACACTTCCTGATGTAATGGATGGTTGGTAAAGAGTGGGCAAACACTTGTTTAGACACATTGAATGGATTAAACATTATTTTAAGGTGAAGCAGAGGAATAGGGAGGGGAAATTAATGTTTATGTAATACATAGGTAAAAGAAGAAATCCAAATCCCCAGAGTTAACATGAGTTTGGGCACTTAACCGAATACTACTACAAATCAAAATAAAGATAATGTTGATAATGGCTTTTAACGCTACTGAAGTCCTATATGTACATAGCAACACTTCCTCCTCTGGAAGTGGTTGGAGCAGCTGGGGGGGGGGGGGGGGGGGGGGGGGGGGGGATAGACAGGAGGGAGGAGGGAGGGAGCGGAAGTCTCATACAGTTGGTTGCTAGGTTTGAATCGCTTAGCAGATGGTGTTTTGGTTTCTGTTTATATTTACAATGGAACTCCAGTGCTCATAGCAACTCCTTCCTCCTTTATTCTAGTTCATCATCCAAAGTAGCTTCTCACGATATAAATCTCATTTTATATGCAAGCCATCTTTTCTACAGTTTCAGATCAACTGTTATCGCAGCAGCCATCAATGTTCCTTCTCAGAAAGAAGACTAATGCATCGTAAAGGAGAAGTTTCATGTTCTCTTATGATTTAAAGTTCTTGTGAGTAATTATAACACCTATCTCTGGAACCCTACTTCCTTGTCCTAACCCTGGGGCAAAGCAATAATGAATTTATAAAATATGTATAATAAATTGTGTAACTGTACCATGTGCTGAGTGAGCGAGACACTATCAGGGGTAACATAGCTAAAATTGGGGATATATATATTGGCAAGCGAGCAAGACATTTACAATTACAGGGGTAAACACAATAGAGATTCCATGATGTTTAGTTGTTTTTTTAATTTCTTTTATTTACATGGTCCGTGCAACGACTTTTTTTTTCGCCCACACCACTAATCACAAAGTTGGTAAAGATTCTTAATAAACAACCAGTCAACCGTTCAGTAGTGATGTGCGAGCATTGAAGGAAGATGGAGGTAAGAAAGTAATTCCATAATTTGTCAGCTAAAATTAAGGGTCAGATCTTGTAATGGCAAAAATTAACTTTCATCATATTTAAGATGTCAAATGTTTACACCACTGATATTTCATCTCCAGCCACACAAGCCAGGCCAGAATGAACCATACCTGGTTATTTTTCCTTTGTTTGCTGTAAGACTGATATGTTTAATTTATTGATCGTTCATCTCTTGTTTTACCTAATTATTTCTTTTACACCTTTTCACACTTCATGCACCCTAGGTTTACCATTTATGGTCACCCTACATAATAAATTTCAACCAATCAAAGTCAGCCAGCTTTCAGAGATATTTCTCCTGTATCATGCTCACTCAGGATGTGGGTGTGTTGACTGGTTTTCTATATATACTGGCCAGTCGGCTCACCCCATCAGTCAGTCTTTAGTTCTGTAATTCATAAGCCGATTTTTAATTAAAATAAAATTTAATTAAATAGCCCCAAGGCAAATTACTGAGCCTTCGGTCCTGGATTAGTGAGATACGGGCGGCCCTCAACCACAACCCCTCCTAGTCCAATTCCATCGAGATTGCCTCTGGTGGCAGCATCTACCTGGTAGCAGTTGTCTCTCAATTAACACGGGGACATGTTAATACCTTGCTAGCAAAAAAGAATTTTATAAAATTTTCATATTCGCTTGTTCATCCAAATATGAAGGATTGGCGAGCGAGCGAAGCAAGCGAGATACTATCAGGGGTAACACAATTGAAAATCAGGTATATGTTTGAGTATATTATGTATATATATATATGGATGGTACGTATGCCCCTTAAACGCATGTGTGGGCTCTTTTTTCTCCTAAAAACAAGGCTTTTTGAACTTGACTTGTTTCTCTACAGCATTAAGAAAGTCTTACTTCAAACTTAGGCTCCAAAATGTGAGGTAATTCCAGCGGAACACTTGTTTTTCAAGTTACGTAAAGTTACTGAGACTGGTTACTATGGCATTGAACACCCTTTTACCAGACGTAATTTCAAAACCTTGCTGTTTTGGGGGGCTGCTAAGTGCTGCTTGTTGGTTGTCAAGAGCCACTGGTAGTCAGAATGGCTTACTAAGGAAGCTACCACTACTCTGGGGAAGCTGAGGTAACTACGTAGTTACATAGTTCCATATTTGTTGGCTATATTACAAAAATAACTCTGGCCTGTTTTTTTGTTTTTTTTGTTTTTTTGTTTTTTTTGTAGATCAGAGCTTGTTCAAAAGTTACTGGTAATTGAGGTAGTCAGAATGGCTTAATTCAATACTATAGAAGTTACCACTACTCAGGTAAGAGATTAATTTTGTATTTGTTTGCTAAAATTAATGGTCAACTGACATAATTATACTGTATTGCATGAACTAAGCTAAAATATAAATTATGTAAACTATAATTTTATGTTGCCTAACTAGGCAGGCTCGCTCGATATTTGTGCTCAAGCACACCACTAGTCTATATATATGTGTGGACCTACATGTCATTTTGTACTTTGACCCTAGCATTTTTGTGTTTGCTTCATGGTCTACCCCTTCCCATAACTCCACTAAACAGAATCTTCAGTTTAGCAATCCCTTATCATTCAAGGAAATTTAATTGTTTATCCCTTTGTAATAGAATGTTTCTAAGTGCCACAAGATGCACTTAGGTCTTAACAACTTACTGTTAGACCCAACACTGTGCTGTAATTCTTCAGAACTTCTTGTTGTTGTTTTTTCAAGTCGCAAAATGTTATGGCGAAAGGTTACTATGGTATAGAGACCCTTTACAAGATGTAATTTCAAAAATGCTTCTGTTTATAGTGGCTAGTGCTTGTTGCAAAGCTACTGGTAAGTCAGATAGTCAGAATGCTATAACAGAAAATACCAGTACTTGGGAAATTTTGGTAAGATAGTCGTTCTGTATTGTTAGCTAAAGTATGGTCACAACGGCTACGTACTTATACTTTTAGAAATGGACTGATAAATTCTTTTGAAGTGTTTCGTTTGTGCACAGGCCCGCTCACCATTTGTGCTCAAGCACATCACTAGTTATGTCTGAAGCCCTTTGGTATGCAGTCATAACCTGGAATTTACACCTTTTCATATGTACTTACGTCTAAATACCTTTGGTACTTTTAAATATTAGCTGTCATTTCAAACATTGTGTGAAACTACTTCTGTTGATTAAAAAGCATATTCTTAGTCTTTCCCATATAGCTGATTATATGATACCATTTCTTGAATGTACCAACAAAAAAAAACATACCTGTAGGCCTTAAAATGGTATACTCAAAATTAATAAAGGTAAGGTGTTGCCTAAGAGACAGAAGCATGACAAATTAAGACATCTAGTGTGCTTGAACAGATCAATACAAGCGAAACAGTCCAGACTAACAGAAGCAGCACTAATACCCAGCGCACATGTGCAATGAAGATTAAGCAGCACTAATACCCAGCGCACATGTGCAATGAAGATTAAGCAGCACTAATACCCAGCGCACATGTGCAATGAAGATTAAGCAGCACTAATACCCAGCGCACATGTGCAATGAAGATTAAGCAGCACTAATACCCAGCGCACATGTGCAATGAAGATTAAGCAGCACTAATACCCAGTGTGCATGTGCAATGAAGATTAAGCAGCACTAATACCCAGCGCACATGTGCAATGAAGATTAAGCAGCACTAATACCCAGCGTGCATGTGCAATGAAGATTAAGCAGCACTAATACCCAGTGTGCATGTGCAATGAAGATTAAGCAGCACTAATACCCAGCGTGCATGTGCAATGAAGATTAAGCAGCACTAATATCCAGCGCGCATGTGCAATGAAGATTAAGCTGAGTCCGACAGCAAGTGGTTCCAGCATACCTGTACAATGGAGGAAAGAGATAATTAGAACTCATACAGTTAACTTTTCCGTCCTTTACATGGCCCTGGTATGCTGTGCACTGAAGCCAGCGGCATAGAATGAAGTCGATGTATGCAGTTTGTATGGTACATAAGTTGCCATTCAGAGATAAACTCCAAAGTCCACTTAAATCAAACCTTTCTTTTCCTCGTGCAATAGAAGCCCAATGTAGTTAATCAATAAACTTAATTGGCACGAAGGAAAGAAATCTGTATTAGCAAAATGAAATAAAATACCATAAACAAAACACAACTATAAAAAACCTCCATCCTCTTGAGCAGTCAGAAGTAGACTGGCTAAGCCTCACCAACTACGTGGTCTTCGGGAAAAAATCAAGAAAGCTTTCGAAACAGCACACAAAAAATGACCATCACAGCTATCATCTTCCCAGTTCTAGTGGCAGTCTCTCTGCTAGGTGCTTCAAGTGCTGGAATACTTACCGGGTGTGATGACTGCTTCTCTCGTCCGACTCGACTGCGATACGGAAACATCGTCTTCGGCGGAAGCCAATACGGAGCTTTTTCAGTGAGTGCGGCAAAACAACAATAATACACACAAGGCACTTGAACATTTAAATGTATATGTTATAAAAATAAGTGCTGTTCACATATTTTCAATAATTAATCATTTTATTTTCATTTAAATTTAAACTAAATACTACTGTTTGTTTCTGCAGGTTGCCAGCAACGGCTACATTGTATTCCTGACCACTACTAGTCAACGTATCAGAGGCTACCCTTTTAACCCCATCCCTATCTCCCAGGCTAGAGGAAGTCCCATGATTGCCGGGTTTTGGTCTGATATAAATCTGGCATGTCCTGGAAGAAGAGGCATAGTCAGCTACACAGAGACCTGTAACAGTCGAGTCCTGTACAACGTGAAATGTGCCACTCGAGACCGATTCTTCAACCCCACCTCAGCCATTGTGGTTAGGTACTACAGAGTGCAGAGGTACACCTGCCCGGCCGATCGTAAAGTGAGTGTTATATAGTACTATTAAGAAATCTACTACTCTGTGGATGTGGGTGAGGTGAAAAAGGGGGGGGGGAGGGGGAGTTTGCTGCCAAAAAGAGATTTCTTCCAATTGAATTGTCCATTCACACCTATATCCACCTCAATGGCCCTGCAAATTTTCTGAAGGTGCAGACATCACATGATATTTGTTTTGCTTTCTCAGACTAACACCTTCACCATCACCGTTGCCACGGACCGGCGTACCCGTCGCAGTTATGTCATCATGGAGTACCAGAGGATGGAATGGAACAAAGCCACCTCCAGCAGCAATAACCCGATAGTCGGCTACTCCAACGGCGCGGGGCGAGGACGCCAGGTCCGCCTCCCGAGAAACCCAGCCGCTTACCTCAACCAGCGCCGCAGACTCGTCTACCGCATCAACCAGAGATTGGTGCAGGAGCTCCAGATGAACAGAGGCAACCTGGCCCTCCTGCAGGGATTGGGCGAGGAAGGAGCTATCCTGCAGCAGACAGACAAGCAGTCAGAGTCTGCATATTTGGAACAAGAGAAGCCTGTTGAGGAGCAACAAGATGAATCAGTGGACGAGCAACAAAATGAATCAGTGGACGAGCAACAAAATGAATCAGTGGACGAGCAACAAATCAAAGGGGAGGAGCTTGCGTACGAGGAGCAAGACAAAGACAATGCAGATCAAGATGTCATAGTCCAGAACTTTGCACAGAAAAGCCCAGCCATTGTCGATCTGAGCCAAGCCATTGAAGAGGTCTTGAACAATTAATTGCTATGTAGTTCTTTCTTCCTGAATTTCAACTTGTTGTTTAGCAACAGGCCATATAGAACATTGTCCTAGCAGTAGTGTCTTGTCTGTCTTCTTTTATTGAAGTATAATAGCAATCTCATTAATAAAAAAAATAAAAAAATTTGAAATGTACTTGCAGGGTAAAACAAGGAAATTCATAATAACCACCATGGAAGATAATTACAATTATTTGTATCAAAAATAATTTAGACTTCCTTTCCATATTTATAAAATTACCATCTTCTGACAGAGGCTTATATCCTGGAGCTTTACTACAAACCTTTCTCAACTACTCATGACAAGCAAGCTAGCCTAAATAATTTCTTTAAATCATTTTTAATGAAATAACCATTAGATTACTATGAACATGTATCAGAATGAATTTAATATTTACAAATGAACAGATGCATTTTTTTTTTAATGTCTTAGAATTTGCACTAAGTAAGCAATTTCGTGAAGTCCAATGCTTATCACCTCTAGATATCCACTTAAAATACATTAGCAATTTGAAGTCGTGTATTCATCTGTTAATTGCATGATAAGAGAAGAGTGTAACTACACTGATAGAAACTTTAAAAAAAATTTTTTTAATTTGAACAATTATAGACTCTGGATTAAGATATACCAGGCAAATGGGAAACCTGATTAATAATCCCTCATTCATGGCCATTTAGACGTAGGCTAGGTGGGGTTAATCCAAGGCGGAAGTTCCGGCATTGGGTAAGGGCGGCACGACGCGCGCGGGCGTGCTGGGCGGGTAAATGGTGAGAGCACATGGTCAGTGGTTCAGTCAGTCATTTGAGAAACACAACGCAAGACTCTGTTTCGAAGCTCTGTGTGTTTCTGAAGCTCTGTGTGTTTCTGGCGAGACTGAACCCTAGGTACAAGCGAATGGCCGATGAGGGCACCACTACCGATGGGGCAGGACCAGGACCAGGACCGACCCGGAAATGATAGCCTGCATACAGAAGGTAGTTGAGGAGACAGTCAGGCGACTTGTAGCGAGGGCTCCAGCTCCGGGGGGGGAGGGTACACCGGTGGAAGGCGCAGCTGGAAGTACTCCGGCATCAGCAGCTGGTGAGCCAATTCAGAGGGGTTGGTTGGTGTGAGATTAGTGCAATACTTTTAGATTGCGTTGTTCCCTAGGGCTAGCTGGAGGCTGTAGAATACCTGGAATGTTGGTTACAGTACTGGTCTTAGCTTCCAGTGTGGGAATAGATAATCAATAGATAATAAGCAGCTGTGGTTAGTGCATGGGGTAGTGCGATGTACTTCTAGTTCATAGGTAACCACACCTGGTTCAGGAGAAAAAATTTCTTTTTTCTTTTCTTTTTTTGGACTGTGAGTTCTGTGGCGAGACCCAGGACGGTACTGGTGGCGCTACCCCAGTGAGTGATATATGGTCCCTGTGGTGTGACCCAGGAACTTGTGTGCCCATGGTGGCGAGACTTGAGACTTTAGCATGGCTGGTCCCTGTGGCACTGTGTAGGCCAGTGGGCCGTCTCTTTCTGCTGCCAATGTGCAGGTGTGGAGTGGTTGGCAGCCAGTGGTATGACCAGACTGCTTGGTTTCTCAAAAATTGTATTCCGGTGGTGTGACCCCGGGTGGGTGTGGTTTACAGGCACAAGTGTGCCCTTGATATTAGAGGTGTTCTGGATACATGTGTCACTGAAACTGTGTTGGTGTCCATGTAGGTCTAGGCACAGTTGATGCTGGACGAGTGCGTGACCTCGGTCTCCCAGTCTTTGATGACCACGGGTCTCCGTTAGTGGCTCCCGTGGAGGGACCCAAGTGTGTCGGAGCGGGTCGGGAGTCTGCCAGTTCCAAGAAGGGTGATGTGACTGTGCAGAAGTTCCAGCTGGGCCCCACTCTGCCAGTAGTACCGGCACGCATTGTGCGACGCGTGCTGAGAGGTGACTACGTGGATATGGCCGAATTATCAGAGGACAACTTGGAGCTGGAGCTCCGTCGGTCGACTGAGGGCGAGGAGGGGAAGCCCACCCCTCCAAGCAAGCTGAAGCCGGTGGCAGACCCGTTGACCTGGGCGAGGTCTTTCTGCATTTATGCCGGAATCGTTGTTAGCGCCCATCCCGACAAGGCTCGGGATCTGTTGGCCTATCTGGCTACACTGCTGGCAGGTGCCGAGAAGGGCGATTGGTGGAGAGCTTACGACAGTCGGTTTCGACAGCAAATTCCGGCGCTTGAGTCGGCGGAGTTTGGGAAACTCGACCAAGCGCTCTTCACCCGTTCCATCTTTGCCACTGGCGTTGCTGGCAGTGGTCAGCGTGGAGGCGCTTCTGTTCAGGCAGAGGGCAGGAGTGTACCACCAGCGAAGAGGCGCAGAGTGGCGCCGTGTTTCGCTTGGAACGACGGGAAGCTCTGTGCTTCTACTCCATGTCGATTCTCACATGTGTGTTCGAAGTGTGGTGGGGATCACCGCAAGTCTGCGTGCACTCCCCCAGTGGAGAGCGCCTCCGGTCCAGCCAGTAGTGTCTGACCTGCGATCGTTTGAGACTGTGGAGCTGCTGTGTGCTCATGACTTTTGTGTGTGTTCCACTTGCTATCTGATCATTGTTGATTCCAATATGTCGATTGTTGTCATTTTGCTTGCAATTATTTGATTGGAATTTCTTGTCGAGTGGAAACTTAGATTGGGTACACTGTTGTGTTTGTGTGAGTAGGAGTGTTTGCGGGGGTGTACTCGCACGTGGCTGATTTGCTCACCTTAGCTGGGCGGAAGCCGTTAGACAACACTCATTCCCATCTGTTTCCGAGAGAGTGGAAGCTCTATCACAACTCCGATGTGTGCCGACGCGTGGATGAGCCACCTGCAGGACCACCCCGACAGAGCGTATTGTGGGTTTCTCTTGGATGGTCTCCGTGCTGGATTCTGGATTGGGTTCCGATATGGTGGAGCCGTCTGCAAGAGTGCAGTTTCAAACATGCCCACCGCTCGTGAGCACCCTGAGGTGGTGAGCAAGTTCTTAGAGACTGAGTTCAGAGCAGGCAGAGTGATCGGCCCAATTGAGGGCAAGTGTCTGTCTTTGGTGCAGATCAACAAGTTGGGGTTGGTGCCTAAGAACCACCAGCCGGGCCGTTGGAGGCTCATAGTAGATCTATCTTCACCCAAGGGTGCCAGTGTAAATGATGGCATAGAGCGTGAAGTTTGTTCTGTGAGCTATACGTCAGTGGACGCAGCTTGCGAGAGGGTAGTCGCCATTGGTCGCGGTTGCCAGCTGGCCAAGTTCGATGTGGAGGGTGCCTTTCGAACGGTGCCAGTTCATCCCGATGACAGGTGGTTGTTGGGCATGAAGTGGGAGGGCAAGGTCTACGTAGACAAAGTGTTGCCCTTCGGTTTGAGGTCCGCTCCTAAGCTATACAATGCAGTCGCGGATGCTTTGTTGTGGATTATCGTCCACCATGACAATGTCAATGGTTTGCACTACTTGGATGATTTCTTGCTCTTCGGCGAGCCAGATTCACCACAATGCGGATTGTCCCTGCAGCGGGCGCTGGCCCGGTGCAGGGTGGTGGGGGTGCCTGTGGCCCCCAGAAAGACCGAGGGCCCAACTACCAAGTTGGTTTTCTTGGGCATAGAGATCGATACTGTGGCCATGACACTGCGGCTGCCAGTGGTCAAGTTGGAGAGACTTCAGAGGGAGATCCAGAAGTGGAGTACTCTGAAGTTTGGAACTAAGAGAGACCTGTTGTCCCTGATTGGTCAGTTGCAGCATGCTTGCTGTGTGATCAAGCCTGGTCGCTCTTTCTTGAGGAGAATGATTGAGCTGGCGAGGTCGGTTCGGGAGCTGCACCACAGGGTCCGTCTGAATGCAGGCTTCCGTTCAGACTTGAAGTGGTGGGCCTGCTTCTTGCCCATATGGAACGGCAGTTGTCCAGTGTCCAGTATCCTACTGAGCATGCCAAGTGTGGAGTTGACCTCAGATGCTTCTGGCTCTTGGGGCTGCGGTGCATATACTTCACAGGGCCACTGGTTCCAGCTGCCGCTCCCGGAGAGCTGGTCTGGCATACACATCACCATCAAGGAGTTGCTTCCTATTGTCCTGGGTGTGGCTGTGTGGGGCGAGATGTGGCAGGGCATGAGCGTCTCTTGTAGATGCGACAACGCAGCAGTGGTCGCAATAGTGAACTCTGGCAGGAGCAAAGTGGATAGGGCTATGAACCTGATGAGGTGTCTATCCTTCTTTCTGGCCAGGTGGGGAGTGTCCTTGAAGTGTAGGCACATTCCTGGAGTTCTAAATGGGGCAGCTGATGCTTTATCCAGAAATGCTTTGCCTTCCTTCCAGCGTTTGGTTCCAGGGGCGAACGAGTCACCCACCGTTCTTCCGGACAGGCTGTTGGAGTGCCTGGTGCTCGGAACGCCAGACTGGACCAGGGTGGACTGGATCGGCACGTTCAGACGTTTTTTATGAGAGGACTGGCAGATAACACCCTCCGGGTCTATCGCACCGGTCAGAAGCGGTATTTGGAGTTTTGTAGCCGAACTGGGCTCTGTGGAGTCCCAGCCTCCGAGAGTGTCGTGTGCAAGTTTGTGGCACAGCTTGCTATGGAGGGCCTCAAGCATCGCACGATCAAGTCATATATGGCAGGTGTGAGGCACTTGCACATTGGCGAAGGCCTGGGCGACCCATTCCTTCCTTCGTGGTCAAAACTTCACTACGTGCTGAGGGGTGTGAAGAGGTCGCAAGGTGACTGTGACAAGAGAGTGAGACTCCCTATTACGCCTCCTTTGTTGCGTAAGATGAAGATAATTTGGGATGACCAGGCTGAGGACAGCGACATTGTCATGCTGTGGGCGGCATGCTGTCTAGCCTTCTTTGGCTTCCTGCGTGCTGGAGAGTTCACCGTCCCTGATGACTCCTCCTTTGATCCTTCAGTGCACCTTTGCTGGGGTGACCTGGCCGTGGACAACCCAGTGAATCCAGCCGTATTGAGTGTTACTCTGAAGGCCTCCAAGACGGATCCCTTCAGGAAAGGAATCACGTTGTACATTGGGCGTGCGACCTCGGACCTGTGTCCAGTGTCAGCAGTGTTGGCCTACCTGACAGTCAGAGGCAAGAAGCCTGGTCCACTCTTCGTATTCAAGGATGGCAAGCCCTTGACCCGACAGAGACTGGTGTCGGCAGTCCGAGAAGCCCTGAGGTGCGCCGGGGTGGAGGCAGACAAGTATGCCGGTCACAGCTTCCGAATTGGGGCTGCCACTACAGCTGCCTCGAGAGGTTTGGAGGACTCTACTATCCAGACGTTGGGTAGATGGCGTAGTCTGGCCTATCTGGAATACATCCGGATTCCTAGACACCAGTTGGCCAGTTACTCCGCTAGGCTGTGTTGATGTATCATTCAGACTGAGGGGTCATGTTTGTGTTAATACCATTGTACTTGTCCAGACTTGTATTTTACGATGCATTCATGTTGTGCTACTTTGAATAATTGTTTCTGATGTGATTGAGTCAATGTGGGCGCATGAGTTTTCTGTGGGTTAGGCCCTCCCTTCCGGTTCATGTGGGATGGGGGTTGCCGCCTTTGGGGCAAAGGTCGTGCCTTCCCTTGGAGGAATTAAAGGGGTTTATCCCCACCCCGTTAATTTGCCCCAACTCGGCAACTGCTGATTGGGGGCGGGGCTTCCGGCCACCGCCCTTGCCAAACCACTCAGCTATTGAAGCTGCGGAATCAGGGAGGCCCACTGATGACGAACATGGAGATGAGGGTGAGTTTAACGGAACGAGAGGCGTAGGATTAAACCATTCGTCGCCTCTGCCCTGGTACTGGGATAGACTATGGACACACCTGGCTGCAGTTGTGGCGGGTAGGCATGGCAGTAGCTGCCCCAGTTGGGCGGGGCTGAGTTGAAACCTTCCCCGGTTGTAGGTGAGATCTTCTCCTCCTTTCAGCCCCGCCCTATGATATTCTTCTGCCTGGGGCTGTATTGCTTTGGAGGCTAAGCTGACTCCTTCGCTGTCAGCTTGTTTTGCCCATGGCCAGACCCCTTCCCATGTTGCCATGGGCAACACCCGCCTCACTCTGATTCCAACCCCTACCATCTTGAGCTACTACCTTGCCTCACTTCAGGACTTGCAGACCATGAAGGAAATTGCCCCCCCCCCCCCTCCCCTCCTTTGTTTTTTCTGTTGTTACTTATCACTACTCTCTCGGGTGGGTGGGTGTGGTGGGACAGATTATCCCCGTCGCTCATGCTTTGTCCTGTCTTACTCAGAGTGTCTTTGTGCCACGTGGCTTCTCATGTGACTCCACCCACTCTTGGTGCCCTCTGTCCTTTGCAACCCATCATACGTCCCTTTACCGAACCCCTTCTTCCCGGCCTTCCGGCTCCGGGGATGCGGGTCTCCGGCTCCTGGTTAACCTAGGTCAACTTCTTGTGACCCTCATTCAAATCATGTGTATGTATGTATGTATGTATGCACATACGTCTAGATTCTCACCGACTCTTACGTTAACTTAAATCTGTCTCAACACTAAAGTTTTAGGATGATAAAAGGAAAAAACAAAATGAATTTACACATAGACATTTGCACTAATATGAAGAGACGTACAAAGCTAAGCTACCGACAAAAAGGACAGTGAAAAAATATTCTAAAAGTGCTCGTTTATATTTCCCTCCTAGGTAACTTATTGAGAATCCAGTGTGAGCTATTTAACACAATAGCATACTACATAATGTAGAGATCTCAGTTAACTTCACTCATTCGATAGCTGACACATGTATAAGCATAATAGGTACATGTACGCAGGCACGTGCAAGCACTAGTACACCAAAAACTTAATCGTAGACCTTTCTTGACATTTCCGTACTAGTAAATAGCAAGACAAGGAAGTTCTACTTACTTGGTAAACTGAACATACCCAGTCCCCAAATGATGCACTTCCAATTTAAAGAAACTATCTGTGAATTATTCCAGATCCCAACCCCTCCCTCACCTTGGTGCAAGTGGTGGTCTTGCCACTCCCCTGCAGGCCCACGAACATGATGACATTGCTGCGGCCTTTCTGAGGCTGCCACACCGGCACGCCTGGATCTATCAGGGAGCACAGCTCGTTAAACACTGTCGACTGGATGATCTTACGCTTGTTCAGGCCGGACGCCATTTCATCAAAGTCTATGGCTGCCCTACGACACAAGAAATGTACACACATACACACATTTTAAACGAATGCATGCATACACTCTCTTATTAAAATCAAATTACATGTCATACACTGATAGGAAACTAAATATTACTACTAGACTATTACTATAACTATGTACTACTACTACACAAGTACTAAAATAACTCTATATAATATAATCACTATTATAATTATTATACCATTACCACTTCGATTATGATGATGATGATGATGATTACTATTATTATGATTATTATTATGTTGTTGCTATGCACTATCGCACATGGCAATATTCTATATACATGTACATATATCTGGTACATATGTACATACATACCAGGGCTTCAGACTATTGCATGCCCAAGGTCACCGGAAAATTAATGTCAAATCAGGTAAGGTTAAATTGATTAGTTCCAGTATTGCTGTTGTATTATGTTTGACTTTGTGTGTGTGCTAAAATGGGAGGAGTATTCTCCATGTTTTCTCACTGCTACTGTATGATCTCTTGTACCACAAGGACCATCCTCACCTGACATTTTGTCTGAGTTTCCCCACTAACTTGACGTTGACATCGCCCTCCAAGAGTGCCGTGCAGATCTCCTTCAGCATAGCCTGCAGAACCTGTGTGTGTGCCATGACAAATCTAGTAAAGTTTGTTCTGCTACGGTAGAGTAAACAAAAAAGTACATATACTGTGTGGTAATGAAGAGGAAATATTAATTGATAATAGACTATTCACGATTAAAATATGCAGCATAATGTGATATACAAGAAGAGATTACAGTACATGTTTTTGTATGTTGTGCTATTAGCAGCACGAGATTTCAAAATGTTGTATGTAGGTGAAAGAGCATTAAGCATCTATTAGCTGACCACTAGTTATTGATACAATATCTAATCATACTAATGCTATTATAAGTTCACACTTTCTTTCCCAGCTTAATTTTACTCATTAGACTACTACATAAATAGTGATAAATAATATTAACATCCAAACTGAATATGTACAGTACGCCAATATCTAATATCCCATTCGGAAACGATATTGTAAGTCTTCCCTGAACTATAATACTAGCTATTTTCTTCTCTAATCTCTTAAGTAATCAAGTGTACCAACGAATGTCACTTACCTCTTCATTTATGACGGTAGCATTGCTAAGTGAGCGAAGAGCGGTAGTAATTTTTCGGCCCAAATCAGCCAACACCATTGTGCCTCGCCTGTCTGATTGTGTCTCTTCTCGTCCGTCTGCCTTCTTTGTTAGTTACAATTACATTCGCGGGGCTTCTAATTCTATTTAAGTAGCACCACAACAACTCGTTAAGTTAATTCCTGGTAAGAGGTCGCTTTACTAAAGAAAAGTAGTAGTCTTCAGGGGCGGATCCAGGGGGGGGGGGCCCAGGGGGCCCTGGCCCCCCCCCCCCCCCCCCCCCCTCCCTTACACACACACTACACACACCAACATGTGATACACACAAGGCACAAACATGTAATACAGCCAGCATTTAATACTTCTTTCTGTGGTTAGTGTACTTCGTTTACACCATGACCACTTACCCATGCTTGTGCTGGCATTCTACTAACATTGCCTTATGATAGCAAGATTGCCGGTTTGTAATGTGAAAATGTCAAAGAGAGTTCAGTCTAAAGATCCAATTCAGAGCTCGACCTGTGGCAGCACAAATGGAAAGCTGACTCTGAATTAGCTGTAAGCCTTTGTACTCCAGAGAAAAGCCTAGTACATGCAGATTGTGATTTCTTTCCCAATATTCACACTCTTTTATGTAGAATGGGCACATTGCCAGTTACAAGCTGTGAATGTGAACGTTCCATCAGCATGCTCAAATTGATCAAGACTTCACTGAGGAGTAGTATGGGACAAGACCGTCTTAATGGATTGGCAATGCTATATTACCACCGTGACATTGAAATTACTTCAGAGGAAGTGGTGGATGAATTCTCCCGTCTCTATCCAAGACGGATGGTATTATGACTATATAACTGCTTCAATAAATTCTTGACTAATTCCTTATTGTTGTCAGTGAGTGTAATTTTTTTCGTGTATGTAACAAATTGAAATATTCAGAAAGAAACCAAAAAAAATTAATTAGTGGGTGTGATAAAATGGGTGTGGTCAAGTTTCCACTTAACTTTCGGCCCCCCCCCCCTCTATAATGCTGCATCCGCCCCTGGTCTTACTAAAGAAAAGTAGTAGTCTTACTTATGGCAGTAGCTTGCTGACAGGAGCTTGCTGATAGTGTACTGTTGGCCCATCGTTAGATTGGTTGTAGTCTAGCGAGCTGGAAAGTGAAATGTAGGTGGGTCAATGGGACAGGGGTTGCAGTAACGAGGATTTATCCCATATATTGTTATTGCAACTTCTCCATAAGCTCAAATAGCCTAACATGGCCGCTACTGGGCAAATTCTGTCACTACACTTTCTCGTCTCGCAGCTTGTTTTCCAGCGATGGCTAGTCCATAGAGCTCACTATCTGCTTCTCTGAGACAAACTAAACAGCAGTGCTACCTGAGTCATTGTGTTGGTATTTGCCTCTTTTTGCAGGTTATAAACTTTATATTTTGTCTGCACTTAATTTTTTGCAGGTTAAATTTACAATAAATTCTGTTGTTGCTGTATCTGAATCAGATATTGACAATTGTGACCCTGGATTATAAAAGTGTTGATTTTTCCTTTCCAGAGCCAAATTTAAACTTTACATAGGATCTGCTCCCATTTGGACTCCGTCCTATACTATTCAAGCACACAGTGAGCCTGTATTTCAGATAGATTGCTTGCACCCTCCTCTTCTATTGAACATATTCTGACCTATTCTAGCACACATTGATTCCACATTTAAATGAGTCTCGAGGAACAGATTGTTCTAGAAGAATGTCACAATTGTGCGTGCATTGTGTGATTTAGTCATTGGCGACTATTATTCATTTTGATTGTGGCACCTACATACGTGGTGATGGATGGTGTTCTGTGTGCACAGGAACAATAAGTGGCTCACAGTTGAAGGATGGTGTGGCTAAGTGCTCAACTACGGAAATTTCATGACTACATCGCCTTATACTACATGATGGATGTGAAATTAACTACCTTTACCAATCATAAGACATGAATCTGTAGAGATGTCACATTCATCTGCTGGATGTTCCCTTCATTATAGTGCACTTGCCTCGATTGTTGACGGGTTATCACTATCTGTCCACCCCTGGACAATGCATTGGCCACGAGTCTCAAACAGGATGGAGATGTGTTGGGATAGATCCCACATCATAACTTTAATTTTCTATTTGCCATGTTACTGGAAATAGCTGTTGTTTTGTTTAGTCCAAGAGATTTATTATTATGTTGCCATCTTCATCTACATAGTTCGTGATGAACTGCTATATTTTATGTATCATTTTGTTCTAATTATAATATTATATAGCACTATTGGATTAGCTTGAATTTCAACAACACTCTTACTAGATCTCTTGTACAGATAGCTAACAGTAGTTGTGGGTGGAGTGTCTTGGCTTGTGATTTACCTAGAAGCCTATAACTCTGTTTGCAATAAAAAATACTCTGTCTTGTCTCAGAGTTTGTTCTATCATAGAAAGAACATAATTTTTTTTAGCTTCAGTTTGAGTTAATGCCACAGTTTTAACATTTTGATTTAGCACAGGGTTAAGTATATTGAATATTTACTTTGAGATTTGCCTTGTGGGAGTCCTTTATGGGCAGAAAATACACCAGTTCTTCAAATACCATCATCCTTTTGTGTAATTTATTGAAGTGTGATAATCAAAGGGACTTTTTAGTTTTAATGTCAGGGTTAACTGGAGGAGCCCACAATCAGTCACAAATATATAAGCTATGTAATGCTGTTGTTGTTCATGTAATTGTCTATTGTTATGTTTTACTTGTTGTATAAAGCACTTGGTCATGGGAATTAATCTGACTTTCCTACTACATGTGGTCATTCGTATATAACACGCCCTGAAGGGAGAGTCACTCACCAGAAAATTCATCATGGCTGATTCTAGTTACAACTTTATCTCTAAACCTGATCCTAACTTGAGGTGTTCCATCTGCTTGGAAGTAGCCAATCAACCTAAGCAATGTGAAGACTGTGGCAAGCTTTTCTGCACTGAGTGTATTGACAAGAACGTGGGAAATTCTTGTCCCAACTGTAGGACTGACAAACCTAGATATTTCAAGGATGTTAAAAGTTAGCTTTCTTCATACTATTTAGCTCTATTTTAGAATTTAATTTAACTATATAGGTGGCAGAGACATCAAGGAACTAAGAGTGAGATGCAGTAATGTGAAGAGAGGCTGCCCATGGACTGGGACTGTGGGATCGTTAGCCCCACATTCGGCTATTTGCAAGTATTCTTTCATTATGTGTCCTAACAAATGTGAGTATGGTGGCAAGGTCCAAGAAGTAAAGCTCATGAGAAAGGACTTAAAAGACCATCTCAAGACTAAATGTCTGAAGAGACAAGTTAAGTGCCTGTACTGTGGAGAAAAGGGTACATTCGAGAGTATAACAGCAAATCAGGACAAAGTTTGTGACAAAATATTGCTACCCTGTCCCAACAAAGGGTGTAAGTTATCAGTGGAACGAAGGATAACCAAACATCATGTGTGTGTGTGTGTGTGAGTTCACTGAAGTAGCCTGTACCTATGAGAGCCTTGGCTGTGGAGTGAGGATGATGAGGAAGGACATCATCAAATACCAGGAGAATGATGACATAAGACATCTCCATTTGCTGCTGAAGAGCTACATTTCTTTGGAAGAGAAGTATTCCGCTTTAGAAGAGAAGCATAAAGAGCTGGTTACAACACACCAGGAACAAAGGCAGACACTATCAGAAGGAAAAGCTCTCATATATCCTCACAGGGTATTCTGGCAAGAAAGAAAAAATGTGATAACTTACATTCTCCCAGTTTATACTCATCCTGGTAGCTACGTAATTACCATAGGAGTTGGTGCAAATGGAGTTGGTACTTTCGGCACACATTTGGTAGTCTTTGTTGAGATACGACGTGGTTATTATCATCACCAGCTAGAATGGCCCTTTCAGGGAACCTTCACATGTGAACTATTGAACCAGTTGGCGGATGACGGACATTACAGGAAAGTGGAAATATTCACTTCCTCTGACGACATTTAGACAGGAAAATGTATTTGGTATTCTGACTCCTCTCTCTGCCATGACCCGGCCACCAACACACAGTACCTCCTGGATGATACACTGTACTTCAGAGTGTCAGTGAAAATGGACAACCTCAACCCATGGCTGGTCTGCACTGATGAAGTAAGCATGAGTACCATCAGAGCTATAAAAACAATCAAATAACGTTAAATGATGGTGAACAGTTCACGTTCAAGATATCAATAAAGAAAAATGCTGGTGTGACAGCATTATCAGCAATGAATTTTACACAAGTCAAGGTGGATACAACATGTGCATCAATGTATATCCGAATGGACAGATGCTGGTATAAAGGCACTCACATGTCTGTATATGCAAGGCATTTGAAGGGCTACTATAGTGATATTTTGTTGTGGCCATTCAAGGGTACTATCACACTCACACTACTCAACCAGTTATCAGATGAGAACCACCATAGCAGGATAATTGATTACGAAAACATCGACAATAGTGGTACTGTAGGCAACAATGTTGGTTTTTCAACGTTTATCTCCCTAACTGCTCTCTCTCTCTTGATCCAGTCAAGAACACACAGTATCTCAAGGATGATGCACTATATTTCAGAGTGTCTGTGATAGAGACCACTAACTACAAGCCATGGCTATGGTGTGCAAACTGAATTGAATTGCCATAATAATTGGTTCCTAGCATTTGAAAAATTAGTCCAATTACTGTGATAAAATGAAATTTATTAGATATTGTTATAAAATTAATTATATCATTATTATTATAATGTATTACCAGTACAGCACACACAGCTAAAATAGTTGGTGGTAGCTACTTTGACATTAAACATTGGCCGTTTTTTTTTTGCATTTTAATCTGTTCACAAATTTAACATTTTGACCCCACAATTAATCTATTTTTTTATCCTTTTTTTTAATTCCTATATTATTTTGAATTAGAGAAACTTTTCTGTCAGCTATGAAATCCAGTGTCATTTAACCTCTGTTCTCTCAAAAAATATCATGATAAATATATTAAAACAATCATTTTCTTGTTTTCGTTTTTTGGAAAATGGCATGCCATTATGTAATTGCCCCAGGTGAGAACTATATCCTAGCAGTCCAGATGAATTTTTTCTAAATAATGGTTAAACTCTAGCTATCTCCTATTGACTTGTTAGGGCCCTAGAACTCCAGGCTTGTCCAAAGAGCAGCAGACATTAATTTGGCCCTGAGAGACCTACATATCCAGGCCCATAGTCAGGGGGCTGTGGGGGGTCACCAGTAAAAATCTTTGAAATTAATGATATTCATAGCTGGGGTTATGCTTCTCTGACTGACAGACTCATTTTTTTATTTCTAATTATTCATATAATATCAACTTGAGGCAACTTTGTCACCACAGAAAAAGTGAGGCTAATAAGTAAATGTCGATATGTGACAATTAAGTGGGTGTGGTTATGATAAATGAGTTGAAAGTAACCCCCTTGGAGATCATTTTGTTGGCGTAATGTTTAAAAAGTCCATAGCAACCATAACAAAATCTGATACTTAAAATTGACAACAACAACAAAATAACCAGAATAGAGCTGTTAACAAATTGGTTGTAAATACATTTGCTATAGCTACATTCAAATTCTGTATTTACTGATTTTTACTGAATTTTTTTCTTTGCACATGTGCACCAGCGAAATTTTTTTTTATATAGATTGTTGATCCAGTTGATGCAGCTACCGCGCTATAACCAGTGTCGCCACAGCGACGACATTAGCTTAATCCTAGAAATTGAACCGCGCTATACCAGCCGTTACGCATTTCCGGGGATACCAGTTAAAAGTTAGAACAATGGCGGCTCCGAGTCGTTATTTCGTCACTATTTTGGGTCTGCTTATAGTTTTGACCTACGTTCTGGCGTGTCCGTTTCATAGAAGGGGAAGTCGTGGACATACCTACGGTGATGAAGATGACAACCCTTTCCCCCTTCTAAAACAGCGCTGGGGTGACTTCGATTCTGACATAGACTCTTACTCTATCCGGTCTCATCCACATCATCGCCGCCGAATTTCACACCACAGAGGTCACAGTTTGGGGTTGCCAGAAAAACCACCCCAATCCCAGCTTCAGAGATTAAGAATTACACCTGCAGTTGAACTACCGGGCTTACCGCTTAATTATTCAAGATCAACTCCTCGGCGTCTACCAAGAAATTGGTTACAACTCAGCGGAAGTACGAGCGAATGTGGTTCTGTAATTGATATAATTTCTGTTTTGTTAGTCAACATTTACTTTAAAAATTTCTGATGTTTTTCTGATTGGAATGTGGTCATTAGATGTGCATTTGGTGGCTTTTTATTAACCTTTGCAGTTAAGACTAGGGCTAGGGCTAGGGCTAGGTAACTGGAATGTAGATATAGCGAGAGTCTACAAGAAAAATAATTTAGACTGACCAGAAATTGATAAAATTGTGATGTAAAAGTCTTATGTGCAATGTACTATGAGCTAGCTAACAGCTACTGCAGTATGTAACTCATGTGTATTAGCATTACAGTTAGTGTGAAGCTCCATGAGGCATATCACTTGGCATTGTGCACTATATCAAAGTTAAAAAAAATGTATGTCCACCCCCAAAGGTTACTTCATAACGCTAAAAATTAGCACGAGTGCAAGAAGTTAAGGAGAAAAGACTTTGAAATAATGCCAGGAAAAAAAACAACCGTAAGAGCTACTGTGGCAGAAAATGAGAGACGTTCGCAGTTAGGTCTTATCAATTTCGCATAGTCATTTCCTATTCTATTAGAGGTAGTGGAAAGTTTTGTTGGTTAATGCGCTGTTTGTCTTGGCTGTACACCTTACGTAACGGAATTATTCTTACTTGAAAATTCCTAGCTCAACAGTCAAGTCACTAAGTGCATACAATGCAATACTTTGTTTACAAGGGCACTGGTACAATAGAGCATTTTCAACGGGGCGTACTTTGGAAAGGCAGGTTTAATAGATCCATATTATTAGCGGTTAGCATTCAAACTTAACTTCTGTTAGACCACCTCGCCTTCATTTGTGCTGGAGCACACCACTAGTACTTTCACAAATTGTACCGAAAATAGCAAGAAATAAATCGTAGCTTTATGAATGAGTTTTCTGAAACCTGGGCACGCGAAAGCCTGGGGTTCAATAGGTAACTACCGGGCGGATACCTCCGTGAAGGATAGTCGCGGGTCCGCGGGGTAAGAAATCGTTTCCGCCAAAACACACGTTCCCAGGGTACCACTTTTAAAAAATCAAGCCACAACTATGGCTTCTTCTTGTCACAGAGTTTGGGTTTTGCTTATAATTTTGGTGTACTATGCTCAGACCTGTCCTTTTCACGGGCATGGGGACCATCAACATACCCATGATGACGACATGGATGACGACAATCCGTTCCCAAATGTAAGAAAACACATGCAGGACGTGGACAGATTAGATTCAATAACAAGAAAATCTTTGTCGCCATTGCACCATCAACGCAGTATCTCACCTGGGCAAGGTCACTTATTGCATATAGATGATGGCGGAATTTCACCTTCCTTGTCCCGTCTTCAAAACCCTCGAATACTATCAGTTCCTAAGATACAGGAAGAGTCTACTGAAAAATCTGTGGTTGTTTCTCGCAGAAATCGAAGACTTGGCAGACGTTATCCACGACGCCTACATCGCCGTTTAAGCGGTAGTACAACCGAACGTGGTTCTGTACTGAATGTGATAGTCTTTATTGTTAGCTTTGTGCATAAAGATTTATGAGATATTGTTTGAATATGTATTGTTGAACTAAAATGTGCAGTTACCAGTTTGCAGTATGCTAAATAAATCCTACCACTTCAACTAGTCTTGGAGGGTGTTTATTCACTGCCTCAAGGACCCCCTCCTCTTTTTATACCGATAGTTAACTTATTTACTTTACTTACTTGCTTTTTGTCTGTTTGTTTGTGTAAGTTGTTTATTTGTATTTGTTAGTTTATTTGTTTATTTATTTATCTGTTTATTTATGTGTTTACATATTTTCTTATTCACTTACTCACTTTTACTTATTTTCTTATTTATTTCCTTGTTTATTTGTTGGTTTCTGTTTATTCATTTTTTTTTTTGCTTACTAGTTTACTTACTTATTTGTTAGAATTTTTTAATTCACTTATTTACCTATAATATTCATTTAGCTACCTATTTACTTATTTAGTAATTTATAATATACTTATTTACTTATTTACTTTCTTATTTTATTTTTTATCTATTTTTTATTTATTTGTTCCATCTATTTATTATATGTTTGTATGTTTGCTTTTTGTTTTTATTTATCAGTGAGTTTACTTACTTGTTCATGGAGCAGTTCGTTTTGTTTTTGTTTTTATAAATTTCATTTATTTTGCTTTATTTATTATTTTCAAATTTGTTTATTTATTTTTATTTATTTAGCTACTTGTTTGTTTAGTTATTTTTGCACCTTAGCAATTTTCACAAGGGAAGATCTTCTCGAAAGTGTAAAAAAGATGCATCATTAACTTACAAAAAAATTTACCACTGTTATTTAACCCACCAAGCTAATTCCTCATAAAATATTCCGTACTGAGCCAATTACATTATGCTACTTTGGTGGTACAATAAATCAGAGTGTAAGCTACACAACTTACATAGCATTCAAAAGTTAAATAGCAATAATTTTCCATTATCATCCATTCATCCTAAACCTATCAATTTGAATCCTAGAATAGTATACAATTTTAGGAGTAGCTGTACCTTATCTTTTATACCAGGCCAATGATCTGAACTGTTAAATACAGACATGCTGCCCACAGTGATCTATGTCATCTATTGCAGGCTTTACTCATTACTAACAAAAGTTTTAGCTGAGCACACATGATTTGAGCCCTGTAAAACAATGCTTATTAATCTTTCAATGTATCTGAAGCACACAAATTGATTCACCACAATTCAATCACATCTACCACACCTAAATGATCTTTGCTGAACACATATACAAATTCTATCTTATCTTCACTCAAAACTAGCAGCAATGGCTCAATCACTGCCTTCTTTTCACATGCCCAAATAGTTGACTCCTTCTCATGATATAAATAGTGCTACAAAAAAATTGTAGCCACAAACAAAGCTGACAGGCCTCATTTTCGAATATTTTTGAACAACTACAACCAGCATCCACAAGTCATACACAAATATACATGTCATTATTACATGCACAAAAAATATAAATGCTCTACAGTAGTCACACCATGGCTGGTTTCAAATAAGAAACAATCTAATCATAATGAAATCCTCCTGAAAAAGATAATAGCTCAACTCTGAAAGTATCAAATTTCAAAATTTTGGTTGAGAACCACCATATCAAAAGTACCCACTTAGATTAGCTGAGCATCCCCAATAATTTGATATTTTAGGTGACATTATTTGATCAAGAATTACACTATTTAATTTGGTAGCTATTTATACGTGTATAAGAAAGCCACAAGCTCAATATTTTGATTTTTGTTTTTCATATTTCGTCAAAGATTGCTCATACCACCCACCAGGCAAGTAGAGTCAGTAACCATTCAAAGCGAGTGAGACACCCAACTATCCACCATCCGACCACACGTAACCTTGAAACAAAAGTAAACTGCAGATTACGCACCTGGACGCGCAGGCTCTGTTTCTAAAAGCCATTGTACCGGACAGCAAACGCGTTGCTTTGGTTATATGAATCGTCAGCGCGCGATTAACTCTATACAATGTCCCCGCCCTGGTGTTGTTATTTCCCTGTAGTATGGGGTTTTCTCCTTATAATATTGAGTTGTTGTAATGTTTCCACACAACCATTTCCTGACCAGAACGAACTCCAGCGTATTCAGGACAAGAAAGACGACCAAGGTGCATTACCGGATTCGGAACGGAACTCACAAAGCGGAACGGTAAGAGGAGAATCGTTTCCAAATTTGATACCATATTATGAAAATGACATTATGTGGAAATTGTGGTCTGAGGTTTGTGCTACTTCTGCTGCTTACGCGTGCCATTTGTATAGAAAACAGGTATACGCATGGGTAACTTCCCCGCCTCCTATCGAATCGGCACCCGAAGAGTCGCATAATGATTCGCCTTACCCATTGATGGAGGAAGGTCTCCGCAGGCGTGTCCCGTGGAGTCAACGTCCCGGTGGAAGTTCGGAACTGGGTACAAATTCGATCCCCGTAACACTTTCATCAGTAGGCGTTTATTCAATTATTAGGTTAATTTGAAGATACTACTTTTGTAATCAAATTTTCTTTCTTAACAATACAGGATCTACACATCGATGTAGTATAAGTGAATCATCAACACTGTGAGTTTAATGTGAGAAGTTCTAAATAATATTATAAGCTACCCAGGGCCCTATTTAGTAAGTAAGCAGCCCATCCCCCAGTAGTTTTTATATTGGGATTGGATGGTTATCAGAGATAATCCCTAGAATCCATGGTTTAACTATTACTTATGCAATATAATACAGTCGAACCTCCGAACAACAGCCATGCATGGGGACGAACCCTTTGGCCTTTGTAGAGAGTTTGACCTTATTTCGGAGTTTTTTTGGATTAGATGAAGATCTTGTAGACCCAGAATGAAAAGTGACGTGATTAAATACATTAAATGAATCAGACGGATTCTTAAGACATTTAACAAAAAATAATAGGTCTAGTAATTGTAGGTAGTACATTAGTGGTAAAATATTGAGATGAATAAGTCTTAATTTGTAAGAAATATTATAATTATTTAAAATGTATTTAGTTGCACGCCGTTGAACTCTTTCCAATAAGATAATGTCTTGTATTTTGTTGGGAAACCATAGCTGGGAACAGTAGGTCAGCTGAGATCTTACAAGTGATAGATAGAGGGACTTCTTAATGTTAATGGGTGATGTGCAAGGAATTGTTTGCCTAATTAAATACAGAGACCAATAAGCTTTGCTGCATATTTCTTTGATGTGGACAGACCAAGATAAATGATATATCAGAGATTAAAATACCTAAATCTTTCTGTTGAGTCACTGTTTTAATTGTATCATTACCGATGGTGTAATTGTTGTTAGTATATGATGATAGGGAGACGTTCATGTATGCACATTTAGAAGTATTTAAAGAAAGTTTTCAAGATTGACACCATGACAATAAATTGTCAAGAGCCTTTTGAAGAGCTAAGTTCTCACTTGCAGAGTTTAGAGAGGCAATAAGTTTGGCATCATCAGCAAATAAAAACACAGACGAAAAAGAGCAGATGTCGTTAACATAAATAAGAAAAAGCAGAGGTCCAAGTACACTACCTTGAGGTACACCTGATTTGACAGGAAGTAAGTCAAATTTACACCCTTCAACCTCAACAAAATGCTTTCTATTTTGTTAGTAATCTTTGAAAAGTAACCAAAGAGGACCAGTAATGCCAGTTAGCCAAAGTTTATACAGAAGTTCATTGTGGGGGACTGAATCAAAGGCTTTGGCAAAATCAAGAAACACAATTTCTGTGTGTCGCTTTGACTCCACAGAATTGAAACCTGAAGTAAGAAGTTGTTGAAGAGTGGATTTATTTCTGATAAAACCAAATTGTGTCTTTGAAATTTTTGGATATATAAAATCTATTATCTTAGACTATTAATTCTAGTACTTTATGAAGAATGTTTAGGAGAGAAATAGGCCTGTAGTTGCTAACTTCAGATACACTTCCTTTCTTGTGGAGAGGAAATAATTTGTGTACCTTCCAGTCAGCTGGAATGGAATGAGATTCCATAATGACAGTAAAGAGAAGAGAAACTGTATGTGCAAGTGAAGATGCGCAGAATTTGTAAATATATGGGAACGTAAGTTTAGCTTAGTGATATACGATATTGATGAATGTCTTCAAGGCACTTCACATCAGGTTAGGTTAGACAGTGATCAAAAGCAAGTGATATCAGTATTATCTTCACTCATGCCTGATATCTCTAAGCTTTCTGTTAGAGATTGCACGAGAATGGGTAAATATAGCCCCTCTCATGTAAGGCCTCGACCTCTACTTGTGAAGTTGTTGAGAACAACTGAAGTGTCTGTAATCCTATCCAACCGAAGTAAATTGACCAAATCAAAGGTGTATATTAAACCTTATATGACCCCTTCAAAGAGAAACTCTGAGAGTATTCTCTTAAAGGAGAGAAAGTCTTTGATTTCCTCTGGGGAAAACCCAAAGGACATTAAAGGTAAAAGCAACAAGCTTCTTTTAAATGGATCTGTCTATGGATCAGTCCAGGGCTCCTCTTTTCACTCAATGTCCAGAATTCAATTCAAGTTTTCTCTGATTCGCATGTTGACGTGGATCCAGTAGATAGCACAAGCTGTGGTCCAAGGAGAGAGAGTGAACAAAGGCGCCGGTTATGGCCTGGAAGTGCCCTGTATCTACCGCGTGTTCGGCCCACCTGTTTATGTCTGCCGAATGAGAGAACTAGTTAATAGAGGGACATCTGTAATGAATGTAAAATTAGTATTAGCATTCATTTAGTATTATGTCTTTTATTAAATTGAAAGGCACACAAGTCATAAATTAGTTAGGTGGCAAGCTAAAATTGAAAGGCTAGGCAAAATGGAGGCATCAATAAGTTGGGTGTGGCTAACTGGCCGTCCCAAGAAGTAAATTTTGTACAAGACATTACATTTTGGGGCACACAACTTGGCCGTTGTCCGGAGTAGAGAGTCAACCGTTACTTGGAGTCATAAAATCCATTACAAACATGCAGAAAATACTCCGTTCCCAACAGTCTGACCGTTGTTGAGAGTCTGACCGCTTCTCGGAGTCCCGTTGTAGGGAGGTTCGACTGTATTTTGGCCATTTTAGGGGATTGCATTATGCCCCTCTCCCCTTCCCTCTGAAAATTATCCTAACCTTCATGAAGCTATTTACCCCCAACTATTCATCCATTTTTCGAACCCCTCCTGAAATTTATAAATATTGATTTGATCTTTCATTCTGAAAATAGCTACCCTCATTACATTATTTGTTACACGTTATACAATTCGACAACACATAACAGATATTTGTACAATATTTTTGTCTTAGCTGTTTGTTGTTGAAAGTTGTTTGAATTTTTATTCTTCCACTAAGTTCTTCTTGGCTTTATTATGCTTGACTATACCCAGGCAATCATGACTACACATACTGGGAATGATGACTACCCACTCCACTGGGTACACTGCCAGTTTCTTAACAGATAGTGTTTGTGATGTTTATGTAAATCACAATATTTAGTCCATATGGACTGTTGAAATGATCCTCCGCCCACCAGCACTAAGGCTTCTGCTTTGGCTGCAATATCACTCTGTATCAGACTCAACAACACGGAATCCTTAGATTCTGTCACACCTTCCAGCATCTTCTCAAATTCATCTTGCTTGTAGGTGGGTTGAATAATCTGTTCAAGATAGTGAGAAAAATTCCCAGCGGATTCACTCCAGTCTTTCCTGCGCACCCAAGATAAACTGCCATGAGCTCCATAATCTGAGAAGAACAATGACTCCACAGCCTTGTCTGTGACAATGTCAAGAGATTTCTGGTAATCTGATAAAATATTTTTTATGCAGAAGTTGTTGTTCAAATTAATCGAGAAAATAGAGCTATTCAATTTTTCTGCTCTCAACATCAAAACCACATATTTCTTTCCAAATAAGTATTTTGTTATAAAGTTATTAACAATCCCCAGCACTTTATTGCTTAGCAAGAATGAAAAAGATGGAGAGCTTCTATTGCCATCCTTGAAAAATCCTGATTTTTTAGGCAATGATCTTTCATACAATCCCTTACACTTCGAGTTCTTTAACTGTAATCTAAATATCCTTTGTAGACTAATACCTCTCCATTCTTCAAACATTACTGATTTGCTACCTGGGCTTGAATGATGAGGGCCAAATATTTCTTCCCAAAAATGGGCATGGTCTATTGATAAATACACAGAGATACATTCAGTGGTTATGTTAAACTTATACCTCTTCAGAAATACAAACCAAGAGTCTCCCTTCATTTCTTCTAAAGTCCTGCATGGTGAACTTTTCTCTCTATATTTGATCTGCACATATACTAAATCTCTGTTAGCATTTTCTAAAAAATCTTCAATTGAAACCAGTACAGAATATCCATGATTTGAATTTAAGTTGTTCCAGTAATCTATATCGAAATAGTCTCTGAAACGTACTGTGTTCTCTACGTCAAAGCGTAGCACTCCGTTCCCATCACTCGCGGAAGAAAAGATAGAAGGTTCAACCACTTCTCTAATATGTACTGAACTGGCCCAGCACTGAAGATCAAACATGTTCTTGATACCATTGGTTGTTTGTTCCCAATACTTTAAACTAAGAACCATTGGTCGCCTAGGAACGGGAAGTAATGTAAACTCGGCTCCAACTGGAACCGCCATACGAGAACGAATAACACTAACTAGAAGGCAATTTGTTACGAATATGATTGTAAGCGATATCGAAGCACACCTTCTTTCGAATTTGTACATACGACAAACTTTACTATTTATTCTGAAAGCAGTCGTCATTTCAGAATTTTTGTAGGCAGTATCAAATTCTATCAGTGACTGTAAGTCCACCCACCTTAGCCGAAATATTTAATTCGGTTACTATATCTAGCTACAAGTCACGTGTGGCAGTTCTGATCTTTCACTTTGATACTGGCAAGACTGTAGACTACTTACATGAATGAGTCTTATATTATTGTGTGTGTGAATCTACTAATGGATAGTTTGGAATGTTGTGTTGTATGTTATGGCTATGCTGGAATGACGAGTGGCTGAGTGAATTGTGTGTTCATCAGCTTATCATCTCTGAGTCTGCCACACACGCTTTCATTTTCCGCAATGGGCGGGCTTGGGGCACACAAAACAACTGTGATGTAAGACCTAGTAGTTGTCACTTGTCTTTACATTCAGTTCGGTTTTGCAGCATATGTTTTCATTTATGGAAGTCAAGGACACCTTGAAAACTACATGGTAGCTTCTTGTAGTCTGTGGTCAAGCATAGCAAAAATGAAGTATTGTTTATATTGTAATAAATAGTAATGTAACAAGATAAGGGAAATTTCACATGTGTTAGAAAATATGCTATTTTGATACCTACCCACAGTTAATAGACGACACACACACACACACACATGCATTAGCCAAACCACATGCATGAAAACATTGAGTGAGTGAGTGAGTGAATGAATGAATGAATGAATGATATAATGAATGGATTAATGATATAATGCAAATATCTAAGGGCAACCTTCAAATACCTTGGGTAAAAGGTTTACCAGAGCTACCAAACCACACCAAAGCTTCCTCACTGTAGCGGTTGGTAAAGGGTTTCGCCCTGAAAAACTAGCTTCCTCTGGAATGGAACGCATTATCCCCCTTGCCAACACCGTAAACTCGGTGTCTCCAATACTCCAATGGCAACGCGTTTGCTGGAATTTTTTTGGTTTCCAACTTCTTTTTACTTCGTGAAACATTCAATTGCTGTAGGTAAGAAGTTGCCAATTGATTAGTTTGGAAAAAGGCATGAGGCGAATTAAAGCCAGATCCACTAAGACCCACAAACTAACTGATAAATCAGGTATGTAGTGATATTGCCTTGACTCTTTTAAGAGATGTACATTTTTGTTTTCTATTTTTGTAAAGCTTTACTTCTACTTACCAAATGCATCACAGATAGTTAGATAGTTTCCCATATTGTAGGGCCTTCAAGAGTACCAAATTCCAAATATCCTGGATTTACAAGTTCAGATAACAGCGAGTTGTCATCTTCAACAAAAGATAGTTCCCCTGAACATGACTGCTCCAAAAGAACTAACCACTCAGAATCTAGTTTCTACTCTACCTGCATCAATGAATCATGTGACAATATATCTCATGAGTCTTCACATCGTTCCAACAAATCCACTTCTTTGGAAGATCAAAGCAATTCAAAACTTGTGAGAGAACAAAAAGTTCATGATGGTAATCCTGAGGTGTTACGCATCCAAAAGGAATTAAAGAAACTGGCTAAAAACAAGAGGAAAACTCAACGGATTATTCGACAGCTCAAGCATCAGATAAATTCTGAAGAACAGGTAGATATGAGGGGTAATACAACACAAGTGTAAACAAAAAAAAAAAAAATTAAATATGACTACCAATGATTCATCACTGCGAATGAAATTCTTAGATGGTAATTGATCTGTGTATTATATTATATTGTATAGTTAATGAAAATCAAAGGAATTGCACAGAGCACAAATTCTACTACTATATCCAGTGACTCAGATAAAGCTTATAATCGAAGTCGGTTGTGTCTCGAGTCTGGCTTAAATAACAGCAGTTTAGATGAACCAATGCCAGCAGGGCCAGCTATGAGCACAGGATTGAAGAGAAAAGTAGCATCCCTGGCCAATAAATCATATGACTTTACCAAGGAGATCCAGACTGTTAAGACTTATGTGCACACTGATGGAATGAATGTATGCACATCAGTCACAACAACACAGTCCACTCAAATTAGAGAACAAGATCCCACAATAGAATTCGCACAGCATTCTGCAACTTCTTCAAAGAGTAGCTGTGAATTTGCAGAGAATAGAGACTATTACAGAGGAAGATATGAAAAAAATCAGCCAATCCAACTAGTTTCTACTGCCAGTAGCTGCTCAAATAAGCATGAAGAAAAAACTGATGAAGAGGAGAGCACTAGTGAGAGGTTGACTTTTCATTCAACTGATAGCAATGACTACAAAGAAAAGAAGTTAAGATCGCGTGTAATGAAGTGGAATGAAAGCGTACTACCAAGAAACAAGCCATGCAATCATGGAGTGGAAGCAACTAATGATGTTTATATATCCGGATCCACTACTCCGAACAAGTACTGGGATGCGTCACATGGGTCATCTAGTCTGTCCTCCATCTGCGACTATCAAACACTGTACCAGTCAGAAACTACATCTACTCCACAATCCAGTTATTGTGATGATACCACAGATGGAACATTGCACAGTTCATCTGAAGATGTGAGATAAGTTGTTCTCGTCTTATTTTTCCTGTTAATTTAATGGTATACCACTTTCTAAATTAATGACAACAAAAAATAAGTTTTAGTTGGACAACATTAGTCCACAATATAGCCACTGTAATATAGTTAAGCTAGTATTTTATTAAGATAAATTTCAAGGTACTTGAAGCATGTATAAATTTTTTCACAATGTCTTATTACAGACTAGACACAATGAGAAGCCTCTAATGGAGGAAATTATGAACTCTAGCAGTGACAGCATCAATACATTTCTGACCAATCAGAGTACTCACATGCTTGCACAAGCGGTTGCAATCAAGCATAGTGCTGAAGACAAACTTGTAGAATCATGCAGAAAGAAAATCAATCGGCCATCACTGGACAATGCATGTATGCTTGGGATATCTCGATCGGATTGGAATCCAAAATTTTCCCAGAATTTCTATTCGAGAGAAGAGTACGAGGAATTTCCAGAAATTGCAGACAATTTCCCAAGCTCTCCCATATACAAGTCTTACTCCCAGTCTTCATGTGTGGTTCCTCAGAGAGAAAAAGAACTTGGTGTAGCAGTTTCCTTTTCCTCAGGTAACATTCCAGAAATCATGAGGGAGCCTTGTGATGCTACACGAGCTATTAGAAAACGTTTGAATTTGTTATCTATTATTAAGTCCGGTCATTTAATGCCAAATCGAAAATCCGACAAAAAAATATCCGAAACTGAATCAAAGAAATCACTGAAAACTGAGTCATCTATCTTTAAAAAGAAACCACCAATTTCAACGAAACATCAGGCCACTGACACTTCAAGCTTAGTCAATGCTTGCAAGAGAAAAACAACAAGAAAAAGAAACGTTAACGAAGAATGTGATATTCCCAACATAGTGCATGAGATAGACCGCTGGAACAAAATGTATGAAATTGAAGAAATGGCTAAGTCCCGATACATAAATAAATATGCAAGTAGTCCATGCACCAATCAGAGACACAATGAAAGTCATGCTAGCCATTTGGAGGCCCCGAACAATAGCAAATGCAGATTTCCTACTGCAGAGGGGAATTGTCTAGACAGAGGAACCTTGGATATTACAGAAAGTGCTGAGAGAATCTACAAAGATTTAAGAACTAACTCAGGTCGTGTTAAGGTAAGTTATGTGGGATCAGAATTAATAATAAATTCACCACAGTTACCCTTTAACCAACCTATAATAAGACATGCTTACTGCTGTAGTAGCTAAAAAATATGTGTAAAGGCAGCTGAATGCTTACTTTGTGCTATTATTTAGCTAAGCAGTAGCTGTACCGCAAGAGCTTTCACATATACTCTTCACTGGACATACCAACACAAGACAGATTTTTTAGCTACAGCAGTAAGCATGTCTTATTATAGGTTGGTTAAGTTTAAATGTGTGCACTAATTCCTTGTTTTTGTTGTTTTGTCTTTTTAAGTCAAACAATTGAAGCAAGTGGTTACTATGGCATTGAAATAATCTTTACCATAATGTAAAAAAAATTTAAAAACTCGACCGTTTTTTTAGAAGCTGGAATGTTGAAGTTAAAATTATTCGTATAACAATACTATAACCTAACTAGACTGGCTCACTCACCATTTTGTGCTCAAGCACACAGCTTTAAAGATAGTATAGTAATTACATATATTATATATATATATGCAGACACGACACCATCAGCTGAGGAATATATTCAAAAGAAAAGTTTCAAAGAAATAAATTATGTTTCTCTATATCCATATAGCTATTATGTTTATTTTTTTTAATTTTAAATGCAACTTTTTTTTTTAAATACTGCTTTAATTAATTGAGTAATAGACATTAATAGCTGGTAGTAAAGTAAATGATTAATGGTATGTTCTCTAAATCAACTGGGATATGGTCTAATAATGAACTTTGGCAAGTGTTCTCAGTATTCAATTCCTGTTCCACCAAGTTTGTCTATTTGAGGCATACACATTCTTCAGTACCAGACAAAAATGATGAATATGCCATCGTCAATGAAATTTTACACTAGCCAAATACTCTCACATTCAATATACTGAGCACTTTTGTGTGAAGCTAATTGCGGCACTAAATTAATTGTCAGGAATCCAGCAATCAATTCATTACCCTAGTAGTACTGCTAGCTTCAAATGAGCTTTTTACGTGTACAAAATGTTCAATGTCCATTAGGATTTTGGGTATTCCCAAACTGTTAGGTAGTTTCTCCACTTCCAAAAATTTTGTCGTATATGACAAGAAAGAAATTATATTACTGTGGGTACACTCTCCACTGAAAGAAGAGAAGAAAGAGGGAAAGGTGTGAAGAGATGACAGGAAGTGAAGACAGGAAACAACAGCGATACACAAATATAATATAATAGTTAGAGGCTGCCTCGGAGGGAACTATTTTTAGGGTCTCGAAGTCCCTAGGCTATAACATCCTGAGTGCTTAGGGGCTGAGACACCCTAAATACAGTTCGCACCTAACCATATTGAAGCGCATCACATCATCTGACTAATTTTGACAGTAGCCGTGGTTCTTAAAGACACGATTGGATGGACTCTACATGTAGAATCCTTGCCCTGAAGGTGAGGGCGCTCATAAAGTATCCTCCCTGAAGGAACTAAGGGATTAAGGTACCTCTGTCACAATACAAAAACTTTGTTCTAAATCAATTAGGCACTTTGAAAGTCTGCTGTTAACACTACAGATATTTATAATACAGTGTTGTGAGATATTCAATAATTTAACAGTGATTAAATACAATATAGGCTATAGCTATAGCTACATATATGTTATACTTTGAATACTGCAAAATATCACGAGTCTGTCGTATGTATTGGGACGAGTGCCAATACCCCGATCAGACGAGTGATATTTCGCGTATTCAAGTATAACATATTTATCATGTACGCATGCGCAAACTTAATCTTAGCAACGACAATTTTTCTGGAAGAGATGAACTCGAGAAAAGTTGAAAGCAGCTCGTAAAATGCTTAAAAAAAAAAAGGAAAGGAAATAAGAACAATGCTGCTGGTCAACAATGGTTGCATGTCTTACCAAGAATAGTGTACCAGAAACACAGATAATCCAACTAACTGGGCATAAACATCTACAAAGTCTAAATAGCTATAAAAAAGCATCATTACAACAGCAAAAGGAAATGTCTCATGTCTTGAGCTCATACAAAAAGCCTCAAACTAATCCATCTTCTTCATACCCTACAACACCATCGAGTGGTACTGTGAACCAAGATTTAAGTGCTCAGTCCTTCTTTGCTGGAGCAACAATCACCAATTGTACAATAAATATTGGTTTTCCTACAGCAACACAAACACAAAGTTTCACCACAATGTCCGCTGCACCTAATGACACACAACCACAAATGAAGTGACTTACAATTCATACATATACCTACATAGCAATAGATTATTATTAAGATTTAACAAAAAACCTAAAAATATTAAATTAGCCTAAGGGGATGCAATAACACTTGTTAGAATGCCCAAGGGGACGCAATATGGGAAAATATTGGGGTTGTATTAATCTCTATGGGAGTACTTGAGTTCAGTACATGATAAAGCGTAATACTGCTATAGTTGTAAAATGGGGAGAATGTTGACAAAGTTCGACAAACAAGCACATATCAACGCAGAAAAATCTCCAATGTTGCAAACTTCAACATAAATGCGTATCTAACACTGGAGAGTGCTCACACAACAATGGAATCAACTAAACGGGTATGGTCAATTTTAATTCATGTTACATTTGAAAAAGCAATAGTGCTGTGAGTCAAATGTATATACAGCACTAAACAGTACTTCAGGCAGGACACTAATCTTCCCAGATTATCACCAAATAATAATTTTTGCTGTATTTCATCATGACTAAAAAAGGTGGACTAGGTTCACTAGATCTGATAGTTAATTCCACTACAAATTCAAAACTTGGCTTCAGTTACACAAATGTAATGGATTCCTATGGTGAAAAAACTTAATTTATTTGTAAAAGAAAGCCTCAAAATATATATTGAAATACTGTAGATGTTGCATTGAATGTGTACCAGGCATTTTGGTTTTTGGAGCTGAAACCTATTAAGTACCCGACTTATCCAAGTAGCTCTTCATGTCTTTATAGGGCCACATTTTCTTTTCTGCCAAAATGCGGGGAGTCGCCTCGTCATGCCATGCAAATAAAATAAGTGAAAATGGATGCTCACAATTGGTGAGATAATATTAGCTATTCATGACAATACACTAACATGTTGTCAAAAATGTCCATGTGTTACCACACCTGAGTTAATGTTAAAGTAAAACAAAATCCCACAATAGTTATTGTGCTACTCTCTGACTCCCCATTCCATTGTTCCAATGTTTTCTGAAATATTTCAGAGCGCAAGTCTTGAATAGTGTGCACTAGTTGTTGTTGTTGTTGGTTAGCTTTTTTATTAATAGTTTCAGTTAATTTCATCTGTTAGTTGTTTCTACCTTGATTGGTACTAACCACGAACAACCCAATACCAGACAATATGCTCAATAGTACCTGATAGTGGTCTATGTAGACCTACTGAAAGTTCACTACTAACCACGAACAACCCATAATACCAGACAATATGCTCAATAGTAGCTGACAGTGGTCTATGTAGACCTACTGAAAGTTCAATACTAACCACGAACAACCCATAATACCAGACAATATGCTCAATAGTAGCTGACAGTGGTCTATGTATACCTACTGAAAGTCCACTAAGAACAATATATTTTGCAGCACCTGAATAGCAGTCACTTCTATGTTCTAGACAACAGATAGAAGGTAAGCTAAGAAAGACTCAGAATAGGCATCCCGAATAGCGGACATTTTGATCGCACCCTCTAATTACAGCTAGAGAGAAAAGGTTCATTGATTCTTCTGATACCTGTTATTACTGCAGTGAGCTCGTTGTTTCTTCTGTCTGTGTAGCGGTCACATTTCCATGCAACTGTATGTGGCATAGTTCATAACTGTGACCAGAACTAGCTATAATATTCGCCAGCTAACATAATATTCGCCAGCTAACATGATATTCCAGTGACTGTTTTGATACCGAAAATGGAATAACATTATATAGAAAGGGGTGTTGGAACAAGTGCGGCTGCACGGCCGCACCAATATTGTAACACACAGGGGACGTGTCTATTAATTTTCTACTCTTTACCTGATCTCATGGTCGTTGTCGAATTTGGGCGGTAGAAATCGAGCGGTCGAAATAACTTTTGCCGGCATTAAAATATCTAATATCAAGCCTTTTGAAAGATTATTAGGAAACTCCACACCAGCCTGGTCCTTTCTTTACTATTCCAAAGTGATCTTTTGGAAAAACAAACATACTGCATAGTTCAGAGGTCTTTACAGCATTGTTGGTCTGCAAAATGGCCACTATAGCTGCCACAAAAGGCAGGCATTTGTAAGTTCTATTGGTGAACTCAGATTTTTTAGTTTTTTTTCTTGTCACTGTGTTATTTGTTTTATATGCCCATGTAGCTATATTAGCTATACATTATGCACTCTACATAATAGCTACAGTATAACTATAATTTAACATTATTTATTGGACATGAACCTACTGATTTTTTTTATTATAAAAATTTATTTGCTTTGTAATAAATAAAATGTGGCTTGCTGAATTGTTGGGTGTGATTACAGTGGCATTTGAATTTAATAGATTCGCAGAATATAGACTTAAACTCTTTGGTTCATTGACAGTAAAACCACTGTCTTGTCTTTTCTATTCACTACTTGAATAAACGAGTGGGTGTGGTTAGGTGGGTGTGGTTATTATGGCTGCACCAATACGATTTGGCTTCCTACTCCCCTGAGACAAGTCTGACCATTTTGATTTAGACAGTGCCATTCTTGGAACCTAGTGTAGCTGTTCTTTCAAATCAAATTAACCCAAAAATTTTTTTTTAGCAGAATGATAGCTCATGTAAAAACAACAACAACAAAAAACAGGAAATTGAATACTGAAGGACTAAAATCATTTGTAAACAAATTATAAATATCATGAGTTTTCATTATTGTTGTTGTTGCTGTTGTTATTGTTTTTGACTGTGATTATTAATCATGTCAAATAATATAAAGACGAAGTGTAGTTTGTATTATACTGGGTGACCAATAATACATATAGACAAATTTGTTTTAATTACCAAGTTTATGAAAATATTTACTTTTCTATCGCAATTTATCATCAATTTGTAGAGTTATTACTTAGATTGGGAACACAAATGCTAGAAGATGGTGATTCCATAAATATAACGAGTATAGGAGCTGACCCTGGAAATACTTTAGTGTGTAACACTACCAATGTTAATATGGACTGTTGTAGAAGAAATGTGACCGGATTTGCGAAAAGGGACCTTATCGCGCAAAAGCTAATTCTGAGATAAAGACCAAAAATGCCGCATGGATCATTTTTTCTGAAATTTAGCTTTTATCCATTAACATAACATATAACTCTATGCTAACCTTCACGCAAAGTTTCAGGACCTAGTTCAGTCTGCAAAGCAGAGAAAAAGCTGATAGAATACACCATACACAAAAACGTTTGAATATCAATAACGCGTGCACGGAACTGCACCGCGGGAAAACATTAATTACAGTTACGTAACCGCCCGTCGTTATAGTAACGGGTGCGGTTAATATGGAGTCCCACAGTGCTAATGAGCTAGCTGGACTTGTGAATTCATTTAATTTCTATTCCCCTGGGGACCAGCAAGCTATAGCCGGTGTTATTGAAGATTATTTTACTTGCAGAGAAGAAAATGAAGAAGAATTTGATTTTGGTAAGTGCAAATTCAATAGTAAGTACAAATACATTAAAAATCTAAATCATGCTTTCATAGATTTTGATGAAGTACCTGATAATACTAGTGATGCAAATGAAATGGAGGAAATGGGCAGTGTTATTGAAAGTGGCACAGAGGATGTAAATTATATACCAGAATTGGAATGTGATGAGGGTGCTGATGAGGAAGAGACAAGTGAAAACCTGGAGTCAATTGCTATGTCAAGGTTGAGCACCCTATGTGACGACACAGAGATCACACTTCAGCCAACTGACATTGAAGAAAATCGATTAGTTGCCAAATTCTTTGATGAAGGCTGTGGATGTTCGAAGTTGAAAGGCCAAAATTGTGTTCAACAGTTTTCTGCTAGTGTGGTGCAGGAGTTCAGATCGCAATGCCAACAGCTATCTCGAAATGAATTAGACATGATTCTTATTGGTCAATTGGAGGCTTTTGGAGACAACAGCGACAACACTTCGACTGAGTGGAGGCATTCACCTACTCAGAGGAGCAGGATTCACTGTTCATACCATCACAAAGGAAAAATTGTCTGCCTTAAAATGTTTCTCTTTCTGCATGATGTAGGAATGAAGCGATTCAAGAACATAATTAAAAGTTATCGGGACAATGGGATTCTTCCTCGGGTCCATGGAAATTCCAAACGACTGCCCCACAATTGTCTATCTCTTTCTTCTGTTCATCATGTCATTTCCTTCCTGATCAACTACACAGAAGAGAATGGCCTGCTTCTTCCAGGACGACTTCCAGGGTACCGCAGCAGTGATATGAAACTCCTGCCTTCAAGCACTTCCAAAAGGGGCATATGGAAGCTTTACAAAGAAGCAACAATCAAACGTGATGATGTACATACCGTTGCATACACCACTTTCTGCAAGTTGTGGAGAAATCTTCTACCATCTGTAATTTTGATGCGACCTATGGCAGACTTGTGTTGGCAGTGTCAGCAAAATAGCCAGATCATCTTGCGGACCACAAATTCTTCTGAAGTGGAGAAGTCTGAAGTACTTGAAGCAGCTCTTGAACATTTGAGAATTGTGACTATCGAGAGATCTTTTTATCGGTCTATAACAAAAGATTGTCGTCTTTCCATTCAATCACATTTTTTGGTTGATGGCAAATTCCAACCTCCACCATTGTCGTCATACACACCTGCAAATTCCAAAAAAATTAAAGTTCATTACTCATTCGACTATGCACAAATGGTAAGATCTCTTAATACTATTAGTAATGGTTGTCTAGGAAAATAACTTGAATCCAATAATAATTCCCGCCAAAAAAAAACATTTTTTTTGGCCTGATGTTACCCCACCCCAGCAAAATATTCTCTAAAAAACTCTGATACACATTATAATGGAATTGTTATACTGTTACAGGTACACTACCCATCCAATCCCTTGCAACCGGGTCCCATATACTTTTTGGTGCCTAGGAAGTGCAGTATTTTTGGTGTGCACTGTGAAGGAATTCCTCGACAGGTCAACTATTTGACTGATGAAAGTGCTGATAGTGGAAAAGGTGCCAATGCTGTGGTAAGCCAGCTTCACCACTTTTTTGAGACTCATGGCCTGGGAGAGTCTGAAGTATTTCTTCATGCGGATAATTGCGTGGGACAAAACAAGAACAATTGCATGTTGCAGTATTTAACTTGGAGGATACTTACAGGAAGACACACCAAAATCACCATTTCTTTTTTGGTCGTAGGTCACACCAAGTTTGCGCCGGACTGGTGTTTTGGTCTTTTGAAGCAAAAATATCGGCGAACACAAATAGGAAGTTTGACAGGCCTGGCAGCGGTAGTGAATAAATCAGCAGAGTGCAACTTCTCTCAATTAGTTGCAACTGAAGATGGCAACACACTGGTCACTGCGTATGATTGGACATCGTTCTTTGCCACAAAATTCCGAAAAATCCCTGGCATAAAAAAATTTCATCATTTTAATTTTGATGTGAAACATCCAGGGAGTGTACTTGCGAAGGAGCATGCAGACACCAGAGAAATTGAGATTAAGATACTAAAGAATAGTTGGATGCCAGATCCCACTCTCCTCCCTTCAGTTGTACAGCCTAAGGGTTTGTCTCTTGAAAGAAGCTGGTATTTGTATGATAACATTCGTAAATTTTGCCCATCAGACGAAATGGATCTTACTTGTCCTCTTCCAACTGCCCCTAAGCCATCTAGTAGAGCAGGCACACCAATCCCATCAGACAGTGAACCAGATATTCCTGATAGAAATGCTCCAACTCCTGCAAGTCACAATCCAGCAGCACAAAGATTGTGTGCAGTATGTCGACAGCCAGGTCACAATTCTAGAACCTGCCCAAGTAAAAACCAATGAACTAGTTAACTAGTTCAAATTCATATCACACTTCTATTAAGTTTTTCTTTTTATTGTAACAAAACTACTTCTTAGCTAATTAGTACTACTATTCTCTATTTACTACTTTTATTTAATATCACACTCTTGTCCATGTTTATTTCTTGTTTGAATAAAATTACTTCTTGGCAAGTTACTATTAACCTTTAAAATGGTCTCAATCAAACTTCCTTGTTTTCATTTTAAATTAACTATGTGCAATCTCTTTGTACCTTATAGTTAGGCTTACTTTGAGTTAAGTCTTTCCTGTCCACAATTCAGGCCTAGCTACTCCCGCTAGAGACGAGTTACATAGCGTTTAGTCCTTCTTTGACCCGGCAAAGGTAAGGATCGTTGATAAAAATGAGCCCCACCCATACGTAACTCGGAAATATACGGGAACATTGCTCGTCCGCGTTCAAGTTTAAACGCGTTTTTCTCCACAAAATGTTTTTACGAAGCTACCGCGTTGGGCGAAAGTAAACGCTTATAACTCAGCCGTTAGGAAGCGCCCGGAGCCACATTATAGCTCATTTTAATGCTCTAAGATAGAACTATCTCGTGGTACCAATAACTCAATTTTTTTATTTTGCGCGATAAGGTCCCTTTTTGCAAATCCGGTCACAAATGATAGTGGAACAGAGGCTATTGGAGAATGGCATTCGCCAAATGGATCTCATGTTATTTCTTTAAAATTAAGAGAAAATAAATGACACATTATACAGAGTAGTTGATGCTCAACAAATCCGACTTGAAAGTATGGGATCTCCGGAAGAACCACTTGGGATATACACATGCTCAGTGCCAGATATGAGTGGTATGCTTGTTAATACAACCATCAATATCATTAATGTCTTATCTAGTAAGTTTTTTTATTAAGTAGCTAGATATGATTATACTATTCATTTGCTAATAATTGTTAATCTGCAAAATGTGAATTCCATTGAATTACACCAAATTTTTTTTTTATCTGACACTACTAAAAATTTGATGCATGAAAGCATAAAACCTTGAAATTTATAAGTACGTCTGTAAGGGTAGATGGAAAAAAAAATGGTTTGAGTGGAAAGATGGAATTTTTGACAAAATGCGCTATGTAAGTATTGAGTATTTTAAAAGTTCATGGTTCATGATGGGAACATCTTTTTATCCTGTAGCTAATTATAATCTAACCCACAGATAAAGCAAAAAATTCTAGCAAGATGAGATCAATCTCTATCCTAATTACGTCAGAGTTAAATACAAAATGTGAATCATTTCATGATCTTTCATAAATATAAATCAACATTAATTGTATTGTGATTGCAGTTGATTCAGTCTCTATTGATCCTACCACTACTGAAGTTGTTGGTGGTGAATCACTGAATTTAACATGTACTGCTACAATTATTGGTAGAGGAATTCCATCATTTCGTTGGACTGGTCAAGTGTTTCGTGGTCCACAGCCAGGTCAGGCTGTTCAAGGAAATCTTAATATTATATTCTCAGACACATTAGCAATAGAAAAAGTCAGTCAAACTAATCGAGTCATTTATTGTGAAGTGTCTATAAGCAATTCAAATTTACATACTTCAGCTCATATTAGAGCAACAGGTAAGGTCCTATGTAATGCCAAAAATGAGTTTGTTTATAATCACTTCATTTTAATGTAGTTCCCAATCAATCAGCATTAGTCAGCAGGTAAGTCCAAGGGTATGAACAAATTACATGCTCATTTGCAATGTGAACATATCATCAGCATTAATGGCAATGGTGTTTTACTCATGGAGTGAAGGAAATAATTTAATAGCAGGAAATACATCTTCTAATCAGTTAGATTTAAGTCCTCTTGATCTATCTCGCAATGAAACACAATACACCTGTCATTTTGAAGCCTCTTCTGTGTATCGACATAATTCAATTATGGTGTGGGCCCTTCCCTCCGCAGACGTAAGGCACACAACTATGGGGACAGCTTAATGATCGCTGCCACCAGAGTGAATGGCTTCCAAGCGCTGCCGCAACAACCGTCAAGGTAAAACTTAATTTTAAGACTATCCAGACACTGACTTTCCAACAACATGGGGGCGGCTTTTATATGAGTAATAAACTCCGCCCATAAAACTCAACAGAAAAACAACTCGTGCAACTCACGAGGTTCCACAACTCCACAAAACATGACCATAAAAGGAAACGTACACAAACAGTCTCTTGACATGCGCACACAATGCATTACAGTTCATACACACACACATAACACTGTCTCTTTGACTCCATCTGTGTTTCTTCATGTGGGCAGGCCCACATATGGGACAAAGTGAAGAACATCTAGTTATAATATTTGGCATCTTTGTGGTGAGGCACATGCTTGTTGAGTTGTCAGATGATCACAATAGCTAGCTCGCTACTTTGGGAATCTTATTTCTTCTATTTCACAACAAAATGAAAAATAAAATGACATAAAGTAGCAAAAGTTACTCAAATCACGATGAAATGCTGTAACCTGCTCTTTGGGCACCTTTTTCATGTTCATTTTTGAATTCTTCTAATTGACAAGTAGCTCATCCTTCCTTGCAGTGTTATGGTTTGATCTCGGTGATGTGCATAAAAACCTATTGTATTGACACCATTGCTATCAAGCACCCCTGTAAAAGATTCAACACCAATAATCCTGAACCAATGGGTCTAACTAGAGTTCCACCCACACTGATCTTTGTAATGGTAATAGTTCACTAACAGAGACAGCATACATTATCAGTAAAGTGGCTAAAGTATAGCTAAGGCAAGTAGGGGAAAAAAGAAGCGTGGATGAAAAATTGTCACTCTAGCTAAGTGTTAGTAGCTACAGAATTAGTTACATATCTTAATGTGTGACTATTGCATGACAAACTTTTGAAGTTATCCCCCCCAAAAAAAAAATTCACTTAGGGCCCCCCCCCCCCCCCCCCCCCCCATCTATCTTGGGTATATCTTGTGCGTAAGCAACATAGGTGTGTATTCATGAATAATTCATCAGCAAGTCGGTAAAGTGTAGTCAGTACTGTAGTGGTTACCATCATTATTTACAATGCAAAAATAAATATCTGGATAAATTTGCTGCTTTATAAAAATGACAGTATTGTTGGTTGTATGTAACAGAATTTTTAAAAAATCAATTGTGGGTAAAAAATGCTATACGTAGCTAACAGTGAGTTCTAGTATTATAAAGATGACGTCAACAATTGTTTTTGTCTGGTTTTTCCATCCCACCCTCCCATTACATAAAGCTTGTCTGATGTCATGATGCAAGAGCAGGTATACAGTGCATGAGGTAGTTGTCCTATCTGGATCCAGGTATTGGTCTCAGGGACATAGCGCTGGATGGTGAACACTGGCTTCTTGCTCTTCATGTCCCTACCACCAACTGCAACTAGAGATCTGCTGATATTGAGTGGACAGGAGAGTGAAGAGTTGAGTGGAGGAAGTTTCCTCCACACTTTGGAAGTCTCCGATACAGAGCGTGAAACAAGAGCCTCCAGAGATACGCTGAAGACATCGGGAACGTAGCCCAAGTCGCCGCAGCAACCTCTCATGAGGTACCAGGAATCTCCTATGGTAGCAGACTTCATGGCCATCCATGGTACTGGTGTAGAAGGTCCAGTTGACCACTGCATGTTCATAACATCAAGCACTTCGACAGCCTGCAAGCAGCACTCGTTCCAGCCTCCAGCTACCACCAGCCAGTTCTTATATGAAGTGACTGAAGGTTCCCTGCGAGGAGTGGGCATGGCAGGATAAGGGTGCACCCACTGGTTACCTTCAGGCTGCCATTCTCCTAGCTCACTGCTATAAGAGTAGTCTCTGGCTCGTCCACCGACAAGAATCAACTTCTTGTTCATGGCTATCATCGCAAACCATCTGGTTTTGTACGGAGTTAAAGTATCCCATTTGCAAGACTGTGTGTTGTAGGCCATCACTATGTAGTTGTAGTCACTCTTATCTGTCAATCCTCCACCAACGTATAATACATCATCAATTGCCACAGATTGGATGCAGACACTCATAGTTACTGGCATGTCAGGACCACGCTTCCAGTCCAGTTGGAGTGGTAAAGTCTATAAAAATACAACATTCTTTTGTCAAAATAATCTTATCACAAACTGTGGAGAGTGTGGTGCACACTAGCTTGTGCAATTGTTGATAAACTCTATATACAACTTCATAATCTACATAATAATATGCTTGTGTGTCAGTAATGACGACGACGACGACGACCGACTGACGACGACCGACGACGGTGTGTGTATTCATGAATAATTCATGAGCTTGGTACGGTTTGGTAAAGCATCGTCTCTTTACCATAGATAAAGTGTCGTCACATTCTGTATAACTTGCTGGTTATTTCTAAAAAGCGGGTGCAATAGAGATGATGGAAGGCGGCGTAGGTATCAAAAAGGAAGGCGAGAGTACGGAAGAGAAGGTAAAAGGAGATTAATTGTAACTGAAAAGCGGATGGAATCGGCGAGGTAAGGCGGTGTAGGTTTAAAGTGGAAGGGACGAGAAGGCAAAAAGGCAAGTGATTAATTATAACTAAAAAGCAGGTGGAATTGACGAGTAAAGGCGGGGGTTAGTGTTCAAAAGAAAGGCTAAAGTACGAAATAGAAGACAAAAGTTTCTCAAAGTCGGACAGAATGCAGGAGAGATATAGGGGCGCCATGACTCAAAAAGAAGAGCTGAAGATAGGAGTGGTGGGATAGAAGAAAAGCTCAGATAGTTCAGAAAAAAGAGAGCAGGAGAGGGAAACTTATGTAACCTTAACCAATGGTAGAGAATGATAATTGAGCAGGATAACTTGTGCTACTGCATTCTTATTTTATATGTGAAGTATAATGTTATAATTTCATAATGTTAAACTCACATTACAGCTTAAATACAATAATATATAGCTAAAAGAAGGAAGGATAATCACACCAAATTATGTATGGAACAGGATAGTCATAGAGGCGCCATCATATCACTCAATTATGGCTGCCTCTACGCTCATACATCACTAACTACCAATTCTACTCCACTAAATCAGTCCCCACGTATGAATCTCTACCAGTTTTATAACCTCTAAATCACTTCCAAATTATCCCTAAATCATTCCCAACTTTACACCAATATATTACTCCAACACATCAAAATTGCTCCTAACAACTCTACACCTTTATATATATATATCACTCTCAATTATATACCTCTTCTACACTTCTAAATCACTCCCCACTTTACAATTCATTCATAATTTACATTTCACTATCATTCCTATTTGTACACCACAATTTAATAAGATGAATTATTTTAATAATTTTACATGAAGGGAGGATGAGCAAACTTACCAGTGAAACATTCTTGCATTGTTTTCTGTCCTGCAGCACTGGTGCAGATCTTTGTAGCTCTTTTGTGAGTCGTTCCACTTCAAGTTCAAGACTTTGGAGTTTCTCCTCTTCGTAATGAATTTCTAAGCAATTTTTTTGAGCCGTCAATTGGTTTTTAAAATCAGTGTGGAGTCTAACATTTTCCTTTCTTAGTTCATTATTTTCACTCTTCAGTTCATTATTTTCACTCTTCAGTTTATCCACATGTAATTGGTCCACACCAGTTTCCTCCTGATGATGCTTCATTTTGTCAATAAGCTGCAAATTTGTATTTTCTACATTTCTTTCCAGCTCCGCAATATTGGCCCTTAATTCTTGATTTATTGCAATGAGTCTATTTTCAGAAACCTAATTATAAAATGCAAAATATGGTATCCTAATTCTCTATAATTTTGATAATGATAGTAGTTTGAGTAGCTAATATAATATTATCGGAAAAAATGACTTTGAATCTACTTAAAGAACAAGTAATTAATTATCTCTCAGAATACACGTGACAAAACCCATTCTTGCACTAGTAAATCTAAAAAAAATGATGGATTTAAGCTATATTAAACCATAGGACTCAATGATACTCGTGGCTTTAATGCATATTCATTTTGTATGTTTATTTTACTATTGTTGTTGTGTGGTCGTTTTCTCACTTAAGTCAAATTTGGGATTCAAACAAATATTGTTTTTATAAAGTTAACAAATTCATTATCTGCCACACGCAATACCTCAAGTTCTCGTATCCTCCTGTTTTTCTCTCTGGTTTCCTTCATATGCAATACGTTGGCTATAAAGAGAGTTTTCTCCAGATCCCCTGCATATGTTTCCTCCATTGTATCTTGTACTGACTCTAGTATTCTAAGCAGTTGCTCAGCAGAGGGTCTAGTCTGGGGAGCGTTGTGGAGACAAGTTGTCACCATCTCTACTAGAGTAGGGCATGAACTAGAAAACTGACTCTCTAATGTTCCCATATACACTTCACGACGTTCCACTTCAGATCGACCGATGATACGGCCAGGATTGTGCGGATCTACGAATGTAGCAGACAGCAAGTTTTCAGGAAATACCTAATCACAAAAAACAAAGTTTATATCATTTTTTTATGTCAGTCACAACAATCATATTAATGAATGCATTTTGTCCTTGGTATAAGGGGTCATTGGTAATTATTTGCAACAATGAACAGAGTAAAAGGATAAATTCAACTACTAGTGAAGTAACGTATAGGTAAGCATGATAAAAATTAATACACCTGTGTTTGTTATGAATGAGTAACCATTTTAATCTAAATATGAAAGTTATAAACATTTCCTTGACCAGATAGCTAATTAATTCTACGAAGTGAAGCAATTATACAGTAATAATACCAGCACTGCATCAAGCCAAACTAAATACACCTATGACATAACACATGCATAGATCTAGACCCAAAGTTTATAATAGAGTTCTAAGGAAATATATTGAATAAGTGTAACAGACATGTACATTCCATCTTCCTTATACGCAACAATTTTAGAATGTATCAAAGCACCAGTCACACCAACTTTTCATATATTTTATCACTGCCGCCATATTTTTCCTAAATAACTGCAACACCTGGATGCTGGGTAAAATAATCTTGACATTCATAATAAATTTGCTTTAAATACTCAATTTCATTTTAAATGAAGCCAACATGAGACCTAAAATACAAATAAGACATTTCCCTATACCCAGCCAAAACAAAACAAAAAACAAAAAAAAAACCAAAAAAAAAACAACTCAATAATGTAGAAATACAGTAAACTTAATGAATTGCTTTTAGCTAAATTAAATTCTAATAAAGGAATTTCACTAAGATTTTCTAGAAGTAATTGAGTGGAATTTAATACCTGTATCAATATATAGAGAGCAAGATGTCCGAAGGAAAACACATCCAAAGAGGTTCCATATCTGTGGCTATCACCAAGAGCCTCTGGTGGCATGTACACAGTAGTCCCTGGATTCTTGGTCAGAGTTTGAACCAGCTGCCCTGGTCTGAAGGCGACCATACGAGAGTTTCCCAAGTCTGTGATCTTAGCTGTCAGAGACGAAGTGAGCAGGACGTTTCTGGCAGTGAGATCTCTGTGGACGATGGGTGTCTTCATGGCATGTAGATACACCAATCCACTACATGTGTCTCTGAGAATGGACACCTTCAGAGGAAACGGAATAGTCCGAGCATACTGTAGGAGATCATCTACACTCATTTCCAGTTTCTCCATGACCAGTAGCGGGAGTTGTGCCTCCTTGAGGAAGCAAAGACCCAGGAACTGTGTTATGTTCGGATGTCTCAGGCCTGCCATCAGTTGACATTCTAGTCGATACTTCTCTATTATGTCTCCCACTCCTGCATTTCTAGGATCCAGTAATATCTCGTGCATACATTTAGCAGCACAAGGTACTTGTCTGTATTTCACCTGCAATGGAGAGTAATGATAGCTAATGCACACATAGTCCAGAGATTACACACTTCATTAACCTCCTACACACTAATCAGTTTTCGGCCGTTAGGTTTTGCCACACTATACTGTAAGGATTGTTACCTAATTTCAATCATAAATCAGACTAGCTTAAATAAATGTACGAGTAGAATGGCTTATTGCTAAAAAATAATTATAAAAAAGAAAGAATTATGTCATTGCATGAGCAAAACTAAAACTATTATATATACACGAAGACACATAAAGATTAAAACAATTTCCTAAAGATCCAATCACTCATCCAAGACATTTGGATACCTATACCTACTGTTGATCACAAGTTTACATGTATTTCCATTAATTTAATTAGATTGAAATTTGGAATTTGATAGTAGCTTATATGCAACTATTGAGACATTTGCAGGAAAATTCTAGCTAGTTATATATCGTAGAGAGTAATTTCTCATGAAGCTATAAAAGTAAAGCTTGGGAAACAATAATAGCTTATCTTTCCATATCTAAACCCCAAATATTATAACAAGCTATAATGATATACAGCTTACTTTCTTTGTTGCAAATCAGCTAGCTACAGAAGTATGGATTAACTTCAATCCACCATCCTTGTTAATTATAGTCACTTAACTGAACTACAGATATGCCTTCGTCTTATGGCTAATCAAGAATTCCAATTTTTGTGTAAAACATTTATTATACAATTATATACTTGCCAATTCATATTTAATGTCTCCTTCCAATTCATTTGTTACTGAGCAATTCCTTTTATACTGCAGGCAGAATGTTGGGGAATAATTTAAAGTCTTACTGTTATCAGCAGTTTGCTTTCATTTGGTTGAAACACGAGTAACAAATGAATTGGAAGAAGGTATTACCTTTAGCTATAACTGTGCTTATTTAACTTACTTCAACAACAGAACCATAGGACCCAACCCCGAGAGTCTTTCCAGTTGGTTCAACTTCGTCCAAGAAATACTGCTGCAAATAAGAATCGCTATTGAAGCTCCTAGACCACCCTGGCCTCTCAGCCATTTTCTACCACAGCTAATACAGTGTCTCTTAGCGAGGAGAATGTCCGTGCCTTGCACCCTAGTTTTCAGTTTTCCGGTGTGATCTGAGCTACCAAACCCGCAATTCGTCATGCAGGACAAAGTTCAAGGTGAGACTAACTCACATGAGAAATAATGATACCTGTTTTCCGGGACGGGATGGGACGCGGTATAGAGGCCTTGCGTGAGGGGGTGTGGTCCTAGCAACCCGTTGCTATCCACCATTTTGGAGGGCAGCGTGGTCAGCTGTGACGACCGCGCACTTCTATGGTAATGGAAAGAAAGTCAGAGTATTTTGCTAACTTGTCTGTAGATGCAAAACTGAGATATGAAACTAAAGTAACCAATGCTGGACTTACTCAAGATCCATATGCCATCAGAGAATGGACTGAAAACCCTGAGAACTTACCAGAAGTAAAGTGGAGTGACATGATGCTTTATATGGTGACAACTCCAAGCCCATATACCAGAGAGGAAATAAAGGTAAAAATACAAATGTCCTTTAGAGAAGAGGACACTATTTAACTTAGTGTCCAGCTTTGAGCCCTCTTAGTGTCCTTCATATTTTTAGGGTATTTTAGTTAACTAACGCCCAAGCTGCGCTCAGGAAGTTTAGCTTAGCTTCTTGCATTTTTACCAACCTACTTGAATAGCCAGACCCTTACCTTTACTACGCAACACTTCATAGCGGTTTAAAACAATATTTTGCTTTATTATAAATGAATAAATTGTCATGGTAGACACACACATTAAGCGTATATAGCTAGAACAATTTCAGAAAAGTGTTGTCACAGTTTTTAAAACATAAATAAAGATTATACATACAAAGTGTCATAATCATAGAAACACTGGTTATCCACGAGGTCCATGACCACTTCTGACTACCAGGGTGGAGTCAACCAGTCCACCTATAGCCTATAGCACACACACACACACACACACACACACACACACACACACACACGTGATGTACTGAATGTTGGATATGGCATAAAGTTGGGTAAGGTGTATATAATATATATGCACCTTACCCAACATCATAATATGAGTAGAGATGTGGCCTGTTTGCATATACAGTATGGAATGTGGTCATCGTATCAAATTCTCATTCTGGTCGGATAGGTTACTGTTCTCTGCAAGCTTCTCACTACCTGGAATAACATGTCAGCTAGTCGTGTGTTGCCCCAGTAACAGTAGATACAGTAGAACCTCACACACAAAGAAGCAGGCTTTCAGTTCACAAATCAGAGGTTGTTCGCTTTATGAGGTGATACAGCAGGAAGAACCTCAGTTGCAAATTACAGATGATTTGCTAGAGAGTTCACTATCAGAGGTCCCAGTTTCCAGTAGTGACAGATCATTATTGAGTCAGATAGATTCTATTTGGAGTGTCTTAGTGCAGACACTCCTTAGCACCAGATCAAGCTAACCACCCTTTACCATCATGGAGTAGTACCTGTCCGGTGCTGAGCAAGTCCTCTAAATCTTGTCTCACCTAATACAAGGAAAAAACAAACAACAGCAACTAAAAACAACAACAACAGAACACCTAATAATGATGAGGATAGTTGCCTGTTGGATGCATACAATCAATGAGTAGAAGTATGTATGTATGTTGCCTGTTACTATGGTGATTTCTTTGTTCTTTCCAATTACCTAGCACAGTCTTGACAACTGCTGCTATCACGACTGAACGCAAAGTGATGACTACTTACTGAATCACCAATATTCAGTTGGAAAGGTTCTCAAGTACGAATTGGCAATACAAGCAAGCAATCTAAACTAAAAACAAAACAAACTTATATACATACATGTATGTCTGTACATTTGTGTGTTTGTGTTTTGGTTTGTGTGTGTGTGTGTGTGTGTGAACCTCTTACCAGAATTTACTGTAATACACCAGGGATGGAGGAAGCTCTCATGAATTAGTTCGGCCAGGAAGTGGGTGTGGCCTAAACAGTTTGTGGGTGTAGCCAAGGATAATTCATGGGTGTAACAAGCCTAAACATACTTTTATTTACTATAGTTGTAAATAGCGCTTAAAAAAAAAAATTTTTTTGTACATGATGCCATCATAGCTAGAATAGTCACTGACAGAGCTAACTACATTGCAAACTATACTTACTGATAATAATTATCTTAAACTTCGCTATTTATCGCTATCACTAATGCCAAGCTACCACTAAACAAACGTGGGAGAATGAAAATAATTGGTAAATATCGTCAATTTGGAATTTCCCTTTATGGATAATAGTTGTTTCGGAATTCCCCATTTCAAAAGATGGTCTGGCCAAAACCAGACCAACCGGACCGGTTCCTCCGGACCTAATACACATTGGGCTGACTGAATATTAAGCAAAGCCCCTCCCACCCACCCACACATATGCACATACACACACCTACGTACATCGTCCATGTCATAGGCCATGTCTCCCACATGCAGTACTACTATGTATGAGTCCACTGTCTGTCAGAGACTATCGTTGGTAGAGATACACAATTAGCAGTGCCCATACACAGCCATCACCATGGAGGGGGAGGAGTCATCCAGGGTTGTCATGGTGACCCAGTTAGTCCAGCCCTCTGGTAACCCACATATGTAGTCTATGGTACATAAGTACATTTACAAGTATAGTTTCATGAAGTGTGTATCCATGACATCACAAGTGGCTACATTATAATAACTATTAGAGAATCTACGTTGAAAGCAGCTAAGCGCAGCCAATAAGTGTTTGTAACACCACCAAAGGGGATCGATTTGACACTAAGTGTGAATGTACACATTATTTAATGGATATGGTAGAAGTGAGGTAGTTAACACAGCAGTGACGAGTGAGATGCGTAGCCATAAAAGCTAACCAAACTTGGGAGCACTGGACCATCAGTTCTTGGCCAAGTACTGACAAATACTGGGCCCCATCATGAATACTGCAGTGGGCGTGTTGGTGGGTGCAGCTAGCGAAACACCAGGATGGTGCACAGCATGCATGATGAGTGAACACAAGTTTGGAGAGTAGAAGTGACGTTTATTAAAAAAAAAAAAGGGAAAAAAAAGCAATATTGTATATAGTTAGATGTAGCTACATTGATTCATAAGCCCCAATTTCGACAAAAAAAATCAGCTTTATGAAGCTTTCATCAGTTGTGTGACAGTACAAAAAAAAATTCAATACTTTATCTAACACTTCACATTCTGCCTTGCACATGTGTGATATTATTCCACTAGTCTCAGTTGATATTGATATAGTGTTTGTATTCAATTAGTTACTGTCTACTTATTGATTTATTTAAGCTACTCCATAGTAAAGAGTCTAGCCATTATGTATGTGTGTACATAATGTACTTCTAGCTGCTACTGGAATAAAACATTGAACAGAATGCCGTCACTGAAACTACTGGCATAGTAATGTCCTTACAGATGGTTTAAAACAACAACAAAACAACATAAATGTCTGGTATATGCAAAAAACAAAACAAAAACAACTACTGGGAAAAAACACAATTAGGATAAGTTACGTTTAATTGAATTACCAGACTCTAACATCCATTTGTGAGAAAAACAATAACAACAACACACTAAAGGCCAAAGAGTTTTTAAGTAAACACTGTTGCATAAGGCTTATAACTGGACAAATAGTGCATTAACTTACCACCGCCACTAACTCAAATAGAAATAAACTCCGGTAAGTTTTTAAGTTTTAACTGCACCGCAAAAGAATTAAAAAAAAAAACGGTAAACAATATTATGATACGGGTTTTAGCAGCCTCTACAAAGCTTGGCTTATATTATAGACCAAAAGAAAGCTTAATGCAGCAACTGTGTAGAAGTGTGTCAATAAACATTTCCATGATTAACACTTTGTGCCAAGTGGATGGATTGTTGGAGTGTTCTCAAGCCTGTATCACTCACAGGCAGTCTGTCTTTGGAACAATAACCTCTTCATCTTGGCTTGAAGAGGACCGTTCCAATCAATGCCAAATTGTAATGTCCTCCTTGAGAATAACAAAAGTTCTAGTATTCTGAGATAAGAGGTACCTCTAATATTTACTTACATACACGTTTGCTTTATCTAGCTGTTGGTGGTTTGACTCAATAGCTATACAATACAATACCACTACTTTCTAAAAAGTTCAGTAATTGCTTTCAGAAGTGATAGGCATGACATTTTCTATTGGAGGGGGTAAGCAGAAAGTTACTATACAGAGGCAATTTGTTCATTACAGAGTTCACTGGCAGAGGTTTCACAGTATTAATAGCTAGCTAAATATTACACATAGTTATAGCTAATTTACTAATTCACTTCAGCTCAGTCAGAGTATTGACAAGTTTGAAAGAGTCCCACAATCCAAAGTTGTATTGGTGAACAGTTACCTGTGCTTGACAAGTCATGATTGTTCCAAGCTTCCCAGTGAAGAGAGTGAGAGGATTATTAATTCTTGGGAGGGACATAGTGAAGGCAAAACATATGGATCTCATTTTCAATATTAAGTAAGAATTCATATTCTGTGGAAAAAAGATGATTTAAAAAAAGATAAGTACAACTGTGAATACATCTTGCCATCTTTCAATTCTCTGATTGTATACTGATCTTCCCACAATAAAACTGCCATGTCCAGGACCTTGATGATCAGTCATACATTGAGCTACATCTACATTTTGAATTCTCCACCCCTACCACCTCTAACATGGCTAGAAAGTCCAAATTGATACACAGCATTTGAGAATAATTGTAACACAGTTTCAGCCCTGTTGTTATCAGTAGCTTTCAAATAAATAATCCGTCTGCTAACCCCATCAATGCATCCATGAGTCACAATTCAACACCTGGACATAATATGTGAAAACTAAAGTATAGATACTTCATAACACACAAGGTTTGTTCGTTTGTTCATTTTTTCACATACATAAATAAAGATTATATTATATACAAAATGTCATGATCACAGAAATAGTGATTATCCACGCGGTCCATGACTACTTCTGACCACCAGGATGGAATCTACCAGTCCTTTAGCCTATAGCACACACACATTCATATAGCCACCAATTGAATTGAGGTGTGGTACTAAATATATCTGGGGCCCCTACCTGTCCTTAGTGTTGAAACCGCCCCTGAATTTAATGTTCAGCTGTGCATGTGCAGCAACAAGTGTGACTGGAATACCACAATTTTTTTTAACCAGCAAGCAAGCAATTAAACTGTATGGCAAAAGTAAACTATGCACTTGAAAATAGGCTCTGTTGTTAAGTAGTTATATGTACTCATGTTTTAAGAGTCAAACTTACATCAATTCTGTTTCTGAATGTCACTACTACATTTTAAGCATGACTTGTTCACCCATTCCCATTCCACACCAGTAGCTTGTATACCCACTCCCATTCCACACCAGTAGCTTGTATAGGACTTAAATATGCTTCTTATATAATGGAAAACTTGCAGAGCACGAGTACTCTATTTAATTCAAATTTATCCCACCAGAGTAAGAGTTTGATACAATAACAACATTCCACATTGTATACAAACAGTTCACACCTTACCCAACAACATACCATACTCAACATCAGTACAAGATAGTGTAACATTTAGCGTGTGTGTGTGTTCATATTGGCTAGTAGTTATGTCTACAAATATAGTAACATCACATGACCAATACTATAACTGTAGTGTGACTGGTGCAAGCAATATGGCTGAAGATAATGGAGCAAACGAGAAGACTTTACAGCAAATTGAAAAGGAGATTACTTGTGCTGTCTGCCAGGAGCACTACACAGAGCCTAAGGTCCTCCCTTGCCTCCACTACTACTGTAAAGAGTGTGTCCTCAAACTCTCCCTCAGGACACCCTCCAAACCCTTTTCTTGTCCAGAGTGTCGCAAGGACACCATCCTCCCTGAAGGAGGCGTGGAGGAACTCGACAGCTTTCTTTGTGAATCGTTACAAATCCAACTATTACGCTCTAGAGCGAGTCCACGGCAAGGTAGAGGTAAAGTGTGAAGGATGCTCAGACTCTGGAGCCAAAGCTGAAGCACTCTGTCGCCATTGTGCTGCTTTCATCTGTGAAGAATGTGTCAAGCAACACAAGAAACTCAAAGCCTTCAGTTCTCATGAGGTAGAGTCCTTAGAGGAACTAAAGCAAGGTCGAGCTAGAGCGATAGCAGGAAAGGAGCCTTCCACTAAGAAGTGTCCCACTCATAAGGAGCCGCTTGTCATCTACTGCTTTGATTGCAACTCTCTCATCTGTCGTGACTGCACATACAAGGCCCACAGAGACCATAACTTTGAATTCAGCGAAATAGAAGCTACTGGTCAAAAGAAAAGTATTCAAAGCAAATTAAAACTACTACATAAGATTTCTTCCAATTTGTCAAATAGAATTAAAGATACTCAAACCATCAAGCAGGAGGTAGAGGCCCAGGGGATCTCTGTAGCCAACACCATCAACACCTCCTTCAATCAACTCCAACTCATCCTAGAGGAACGCAAGCAACAACTACTCCAGGAATCTGCCAAGATAGTTCAAGAGAAGACAGACAGGCTCACAGTACAGGAGAAGAACTTGTCTCTAGCTCATGCAGAGGTCCAGAGTATCACAGATTACACAGAGAGATTTGTGAGTGACTGTTCTGACAATGAGGTAATGAGCATGCATACCGAGATCAAGAAGAGACTAGAGCAAGAGATACAAAAGTGGAGTCAAAGGAGTAACATGGAGCCAGTGGAAGAGGCAGACTTGGGGGTAGAAGTTGGGTGTGTAGAGGCTCTACAGCAGTTCTGTCAGGACAAGGCTACAATCATTAGGCTTAGTATAAACCCCACAAAGTGTACAGTAGAAGGAAAGGGGGCAGAGATTGCAGTGGTAAATCAAATGACTAACCTAACCCTAGTAGCACGACTAGCCAACAACACTGTGACCAGACGTAGTACATGTAGAGTAACTGGTCAATTGAAGTCTCTGTGTGAGGGACCAGTTGTAGAATGTGAGGTAGAGCCATCAGGACCTGGAGAATATCGTATCCAGTACACGCCCACTGTGCGCGGACGTCATGAACTAACTGTGTCAGTAGACGGACAGCAAGTAGCAGGTAGTCCCTTCCCTGTGTCTGTCTCTATCCATCCTACACAACTAGGCAAGCCTGTCAGAGTGTGGAGAGGACTGAAAGTACCTATTGACATTGCTAGTAATTCCATTGGAGAATTAATTGTTGCGGAATTAAGTGGAGATATTGTGAAGATTCATGAGGATGCAACTAGAAGAATACGAGTGAAGAGGTCAACATCCGGATTGAGTGAACTGTTTGGTTTAGCAACAGATGAACAAGACAACATTTATAGCACTAGTCTAGACTCCAATAAGATAATGCGATATGATAAAAATGGTAATAATGCTCAGGCATACAAAGTGGAGCAGGTGAAAGGTCCAGGACACTGGGGAGTGGCAGTATTAGAAGAGGAAGTGTTGGTATGTGAGCGTCACAATGAAGGTACTATCATGGTGTATGACAGAAGAGACTTCAAGTACTTGAGAAGTATTGTACACAAAGAAAGTGGGCCATTATATAGGTTATCCATAGACACCCATAGCAACATCTATACGACTGATCATATCAAACACATGGTTAGAGTCTTCAGTAAAGATGGCGTCCTTCTCCGCTCCTTTGGCTGTGACAATAATGGAGTGAAGATATTGAAGAATCCTAGGGGTGTATGCGTGTCTGGTCAGTTTGTGTATATCACCAATTATCATGGTCATAATGTGTCAGTGTTTACTACAGCAGGAGATTATGTCACTTCATTTACTGGCCTGCATGGTGACAGAGCTGGTGAATTCAGACATCCTATTGGTATTACAGTGGATATTAACAACTTTATATATACAACTAGCTCAGTAAATAGTACAGTTCACTGTTTTTAATCTTTTTAAATTATTTTGTTATTTGTATACAGCTAATTCAAGCTATAAAAAAAACTATTATTTTTTATCTTATTTGCAGCACATGCATGTGTTTCATGACCCTGCTTGTATCATTCCATATCACCTAAAATTAGTCTTGTACAGTAATTCAGTTTTGGTACACATCTATTAGTACCTTGATTTAAAAACAAAAACAAAAAAACAACTTGCTGGAGGAAAAGATCTGGACAAACAGTGCAAGCAAAGCGCACTGGAAATTGTTAGGGTAACCACGCCCTTTTAATTAACCACACCTTTTTCAATTGACCACACCCCTATAAGGCTCCATGCATGAGCAAGTCCCCGTCTAAGAAATTTTAAGTACAGCAGGTAGCCATTGCAGAACCTGGTGGCAGCGGAGATCTACTACCTTCGAGCCCTCACTTCTAATAACCCTGAATGGTGGTCCCTACTCTTACATATATATAAATATTTATGGATGACAACTCTTCAATTCAGCTTTTTTTTCTTTTTCTTTTTGGCCATACAGATTTATATTCTGAGATAGAGTTTGAGAAATTATTAACACCTGGAGTACATTTAGGTACTGAAGATTGATAAATTGCTTAGCTAGCTGTTTCGACTCAGGCCTCAACAGTCAGGACTGGAACATGGAGACAACCAATTCTCTGTTGAGCAGGTCTCGGGACTGGAGCCTTAAGCGTCCTGACCAAATAGGGAAAGGGGTCAACTATGATGGAGTCTTATATTCTAACCCAAGTGCTACTAACAACATGTAACAGACACTCGCCTCACCAGTAGTTTTAATGGAACTCTGATTCCAGCATTCTGGTAAACCACCGACAAAAGCAAAACTACTTTAGGAGGCCGTGATCTTCAAGCATTTTGGTATACAGTAGAAGACAAAATAAAGTTCCGAATTCAGTTCCATAGAACAGTCGTCGCACCGATTAAAAAACGGGGGGGGGGGGGGGGGGGGGAGAACAGTAAAACAGTAAGCTGTTTGGTAAAAAAAAAAACACGGCTGTTCCGTTCAACCGCGTTACCGTTTTAATCTTTCTCGTTCACCATAGTCTCACTCAAAGAATTATAAAAAATCGTTTATCAAATAAAACGTTCCGATTTTTTGTTTACAGGCTCTTGAGGCGGAGCTTTTTGTAAAAAAATTTGAAGCCATCCTATTCGAAGTTGTCTCGTGGAGAATTGTTAGTTCGACCACTGCACAGTATCGATGTTTTCTCGATGTTAGGGCCTTCTCAGGCTTAGATTTTTTTACTACTGGAGGTCCATCAGTAGCTAACAGAAGACCTACGAAGTGCGGACCTCATTTGAGCTCTGTGCCCGTTGGAACTTCGGTCTGCAGCTCTATTGAAGCAAGTTAATGGTCGACACAAGGCCATAGCTTGCTGATATAGCTATGGAAGAGTTTCTAGCTAGAAAATATCTGTGAGTCGATGGAAAAGCTTAACCGTTTTTACCCTTTCAGTAAACGGTGTCGGCCGTTTTGTCAAAATGGTACGAACACAACGATAAAAACTACGGTAAAAAAAAACTACCATTTTACAGCCGTACCACGGAACGAAATTCGGAACTTTATTTTGTCTCCTACTGTAGCTTGATGCATACTAAAAAACCCAAATTTCAGAGAGTTTATCAGAGGCTTCACTGTATTTGCTTTTGCAGTAGTGACAGATTATTAATTCCAGCTATTGAGTCAGATAGATTATATTCTGAGTGTCTTAATGCAGAACCACCTTAGCACCAGATCAAGCTAACACCCTTTACCATCATGGAGTAGTACCTGTCCGGTGCCGACTTGGTCCAGACTGATGTGCGTGTCGTTGTGAACGGTCATGCGAGTGTAACTGTAATCACGGCTGTTGAGAGCCACAAACTCAGGCTGGTCCGGCAGCAACTCTGACAACTTCTCGTGGTTTCCCTACACAGTATAATAAGTACACGCAACATCAAATAGTTGCAAACATGTTCAGTAGTGTTTATTAAGGAAATGACCTTTTTACTTAAGGAGGAAAAGTGGTGGGTAACACTGAAAATTGGAAGTGATAAAAATATTACTAGTGATGTGCTTGAGCACAAATGGCGAGCGATCCTAAAACTACACTATTGTTAAATGATTGATTTAACTTAACACACAAACTACTAAAAAAAGTCGAGTTTTTTTTTTTATACAGTAAAGGGGATTCAATATTCAGTGCAACTGTTTGAATTAAAAAAAACAAAAAAAAACAAAAAAAAAACAACAACAAAAAACAAGTCACGTTATTTAATCATTTTCTTTGTGACATTCCTTAGCTAAGTAGTAGTTGTAATGCACAATACTTTCACACTTAACTGAAGATACCTACGCAAGACTTACCTTCGTGGTTAGTCTAGTGGACAATGAATTTTCAAGTAAATACTGTTGCGTAGGGCTTATAATTATAACAAATAGCGTATTAACTTACCACCGCCACTAATTCGAATAGAAATGGAACTCCGGTAAGTGTTTTTTTTAGTTTTAACTCCACCCGCAAAAGAATTCAAAGCGGTAAACAATTTAATTTCTAGGATGATACGGGTAATGATCGATAAACCAGAGGATTCTGTTTAGTGAAGTTTGGGACAGGGTCGAACACCGAGCTAACACAAAAATATGCGAGGTTCAAAGTACAAAATGACATACATACGTCCACACACACATATAAACTAATATCCTCGATTCTCAATTTGACACCACTGTATAGTGTCTCGCTCGCTTCGTTTGCTCCCCAATAAAGCCAGCAAACTGGTATCTAGCATTAGTACCATATGTTGTGATAGCATTATACACAAAACATAGCTTCTTAACCTGCTTCTGGTATGAGCTTATCTATGTATATCCCCGTGGCGTAGGAAGATGGGGGGTGGGGCTCCGGGGGCTGGAGCCTTCCCCCCCCCCCAATTTATCAAAGTGATTTCTCACATGAACACTTTTAAACCACAAAACACATGCCCTTGGAGGCTCCCATACCGAAATATCTTCCTACACCGCTGCATCAACTAACAACATCTAGCAGTACTGGTGTAACATGCACACACACATACATATGTACATCTATAGGTAGCTCATCTAATGTCATCTTGCAGTAACAGCAGAATAACTATCAGTCAATCACTCACTGCAGCTCCAGTAATAATGTGAATTAGTCCACCTGCATCTTCATAAGGATTACTAGATTTAGATCCATTCATCACCTGAGAGACAGATGTAACAGCAGTAGTAGTAGTAGTATAGTAGTAGTAGTAGTAGTAGTAACAGTAGTAGTAGTAGTAGTAGTAGTAGTAGGAAGCAACAATAGTATTGATAGTAGTAGTATAAAATAAAAATTATTAACTAGTAGTACCAGACTACACACCTTGTAGTTGTAGAGCGGCCATTGTCTCTGGTAAAGATGGTTGTGCCCCCAGAAGGACAGGTCCACTCCTCCTTTGTAGAGCAGGTCCTCTAAGTCTAGTCTCACCTAATATAAGGAAGGAAAAAAGAAAAAAAAACAGAACACCTAATAATTATGAGCTCATTGCAGTCAAACAGAGTCCTCAGCATACCTATAAATAAAACTGACAGAATGCCCCAAAATATGAATTTTAAGCCTTTCAAGTAGAATTGGAATTGGAATTGGAACAAGAGCTATTAAATTGGAAAAAATAATAATAAAAATATTTATTCCATATTAGATACCTTTACAATGCTATTTTTAGGTATGTGACCACTAGAACTCAGTTACCATGATGTTATCCCTAGGCAGTATTGGCAAGCTCAACACCTAGCTTATCAGGATTTCTAGGTTTTTACAGCTACCTTCCTCTAGTGTGGTGCCTACCCAACCATGTTAGAGCAGCTGCTAAAAATCAGCTGGGGAGTGTGGGGGGTCCCTAGAGAGTTTTAAGGCCTAGAGTCACCAACCCTAGTACAACTACTTCAGTGAAGATATCTAGCGTGGAATAAACCATTTATGGCTAGATATTTCATTCTGCAGGCTTTATTTTCACTAGCCTCTGGCTCAGGCTCATGAAAATAAATTAGCCTACTCTGTGACATATTTCACCACATCACACTTTGACTCTTCATAAGTACTATATATATATATATAGTACTTATTACATGAGTCAAAGTGACACATAATATATATATATATTATATATTATAATATATATATATGATAATGGTTGTGGATGAATACAGCTGATAAGTAGAGGTAAGTACTTTGCCTGTTTGTTTGGTGATTTCTTGGTTCCTTCCAATTACAGCACAGTCCTGACAACTGTTGCTATGCCAACTGAACACCTCAACACAATGACTACTCATTGAAATACTATTTTTAGCTGGAAAGGTTCTCAAATACAAAATTAGAAAGACAAGCAATTGGAAAATGCTGGGGAAAAGAAATTGGGGGGAGGTGAGAGGAGATGACAACAGGCAAGAACTATTAATCTCTTCTTAATCATAGAAAGTATTCACTTCGCAAATTTCAGGATTATTTAATGATGAAAATTAAAATCACACCAACTGCTGCTCCAGATTAGCACAATTAATCATTATTATGCTATATATTCATGATGAACAAAATTAATTTAAACTAGAGCACAAAGAGTGCAAACCCTCAGCGTTATTTATTTTGTTTAAAAATGCAATAATTTGCAAACGAAGTCACTACTGTGGAATAAAACAGTTCTTTAATTTTCAGCAATGAATCAGCTTTATTTATGAATGTAAATTTGATTTAGCTAGCTATATAATTATGTTAGCTATGGCATAGTGTGGACAACTTTAGTCTAACAGTATAAAGAAACGTATCCCTATACTAGTGATGTGTGGCTCTTCAGCAAATCAATAGAGTTTATATGCGCAGTAACCATAGGAACATGCACGTTGCGCACTTTTATGAAGAGCAGGCATACTTACAATTGATGAAAGAATCACACCTCCAGTAACAGAAGAGACTTCATCACCAGAGGAAAAAAATCAGCACTGGAACTTGTCTGAATTAGGCAGGGTAAAAATTGCATGCTTATGTGAGCGCACGTAATTCATAATGCAGGTAATTTAAAAAAATGAATGGGTGTGGCCACATAGCAGCACTTACCGTAGCGTATGCGCTTTCTCAAAATCAGGCTGAAATTAAAGCAAGTGGCAAATTAAAGGGACTAAATCGTCATCTAGTCTGAGTTCCTCTTCTCTCAAGGCTTAAAAATCCACCGGCTTCGAGATCCGCTGTTGACAGAGTGACAACAAACAGACAGAATGAATGATAAACAGACTACTGTAACCTTCATGCACATGCGCGCTGAGGGTTAATAATATCGTGGTAATACTATAACCTTTGACCTTTACAAAATATTATGAAATGTTTTTATTCAAGTTGTTTATTATCAGTCACTTTAGGTGAAATTTGATTCAAACAAACTGTAGGTAAAACATAATTTGTAGCAATAATAGAGATAAAGTGTCTTTAAAAACCATAGACAAATAAAACCAGCCACTCAATAAAAAATATGATCATAAAATACAGTAAGCCACAATTGGTATTTATGTAAAGGGTCGTCAATACCATAAACAATGACTAGTATAGGTTCATTCACATGGAAGACTGACCTTACTATCGACTCTGTTACAGTCATCATATCCATAGGTGGTACAGTACATGGGCCTATGACCCAGTGAGATGACCCACGGGTGCTTGGCTCGCTGGGCCGGCTCGTTGGCCTTCTCCAGGTCCGCCTGTAACCACTTGTGCTGCTCCTCCACTAGACTAGGGTTGAGGGTGGAGTCAAAGTAGAACTCTGTACACAGACTGATGATGTGTAGGAGACCAATATCCCAACTACACACACACACACACACACACACACATGCACACACACACACACCATAATAATACATACACACCATAATAATACATACACATAAGGTACATAAAGGTTTTTATATACCCATGTCTCATACACACATGAATATGTAACACACACACACTTTAAATGAACATTTCCTATTACACTGCTGCAGTGGCAAACTCAATACAGGCCGCTATTTCATGAACTCAATTTGCTAATTTTCCCTTTTGTGTGAACATTTTCATTGCAATACTATCAGAAGATGATTGTGAATTTGTGACAGCCATAATATGACATAAGATGACTACAGTCACGTGTACATGGCATATCTAATTCTCTATATTTTATATGTACATTATCAATTTACATACACATTTAAGTATTAGGCAAAATCAAATAATGAACAAAGGACAACAAAACAAATACACATTATGTATACACACACACACACATGCACACACATGCACACACACACACACCATAATAATACATACACACCATAATAATACATACACATAAGGTACATAAAGGTTTTTATATACCCATGTCTCATACACACATGGATATGTAACACACACACACTTTAAATGAACATTTCCTATTACACTGCTGCAGTGGCAAACTCAATACAGGCCGCTATTTCATGAACTCAATTTGCTAATTTTCCCTTTTGTGTGAACATTTTCATTGCAATACTATCAGAAGATGATTGTGAATTTGTGACAGCCATAATATGACATAAGATGACTACAGTCACGTGTACATGGCATATCTAATTCTCTATATTTTATATGTACATTATCAATTTACATACACATTTAAGTATTAGGCAAAATCAAATAATGAACAAAGGACAACAAAACAAATACACATTATGTATACACACACACACACACCTGTAATACAAACTATTAGTTCCTCCTGGCATTGAAAATCTGTTCTGGTATTCAGAGAAGTTGCTGAAAAATAGAATGACAATATTGGAATGATGATACTGAAGGATATTTTTCCCTGAGTGAATATACACTCAGTAAACCACAAGAACAGTCAAATCTTACTTCTTCTTCTCGTGGTTGCCAGGGGTAACCATGTAAGGGATCTTGCTCGCCACTGGCTGTATGTTGTTCATAAAAGCATCTCCATTCCTGCCGTTATCCTAACAGATTAAAAGAAAACTGAATAGGTTAGTATAAAGAGATGAGTAAAAAGCTCTATCACTGTTATTACTACCATTATGAAAACAAAGAACAACAAACTTAGAGATAGACCATTGTAAGTTTCATATCCACAAGATTCTGTAAACTTACACATGTACATGCATGTGTGCCAACCATTTACCAGCCTTTCGATTTTTACTGTACTCTACACATAAGGCTTAGTGAACAGTTACACATACACACCAGGGATTCATACAGGACTTTTGGCGGGCGGGGGAGGGGGGGATTTTGTGGAGCCAAAAAAAAAAAAAAACTGACAAGGAGGGCATCAAAGCTTAATTAGTGTCTTACTGACAAGCCTGGGTAAGGTTTTGTAGTAACTTGGTGTCCTGATTAACACCTGCATTTTCCCCAGGAATTCGTGGGTCCTGTACAGCGCACCCCCCTCACTTGACCAGACCCTTTCCTTGCTTTGCGTTTGGTAAAGGGTCTGGCCCTGTGAGCCTACCCAATTACAGCTGGGTGGACTGGTGGGGGTGGTAGGTTACATACATACACACAAACACACTCATATATATACATACATACATACCAACACACATGCATACATACATAGTCCATGTCATAGGCCATGTCCCCCACATGCAGTACTGCTTGTATGAGTCCTTTGTCAGTATCAGAGACTACAGCTGGCAGAGACACGCCATTAGCAGTGCCCAGATCCCCATACACAGCCATCACCATGGAGGGGGAGGAGTCATCCAGGGTTGTCACGGTGATCATACTACTCCACTTGGCTGGCGACCCACAAGTGTAGTCTATAGATAAGTACATAAGTACGTACAAGTATATTTACAAGTAGTTTCATGAAGCATACCCGTGACATTACAAGAGGCTAAATTAGAATAACTATTCGAGAATCTATGCTGCCAGAAGCTAAGTACAGCTAATAAATGTTTATAACACTGCCAAATGGAAGATTTGATGGTACATGTGAATGAACACAGTCGAGTCTCCAAGCAGAGGAAAATTTAGTCCCGCAGCAATCGTCCTTTGTTCAGAGACTGTTCTCTGTTGGGAGTTGAATGTTTATTGTTATTCTTTCTTAAATTTAAAAGGCATTTACGAATGAGTTAACATAATGGCTGGCTCTATCAACGATTGTGCTACATAGACTCCTTATTTAGTCCCTCCCCTGTGCCACGCCCCTTTACGTCTGGTTAATGAAACTACTCTATACTTATATTTGTGTTTTACATACCACATCCACATATTGCTTCAACAGATCTTAGTGAGGTGCCAAGATAGCTTTGAGAATAATTTTAACTTCCGAGCTACCGGAAAACATACACCAGCTTTCCGTGGGAAGCATGCGACAAATAAATAGAACGTAATATTAGGTAAAGGGTCTTTCTTAGTCGCAAGCACAGCATTAGCCCACTGCAATTGGCAGTAGGTGTGGTTATTGCCCATTAATACAGACTGATCAGTAAGGGTACAGGAACCCACGTATTGTCTGCTGTCTGGATTTCAGAGATGGTCACTTCTGGGAGTGTGTAAATGTACAGTAAGAATATAACTTTCAATAGGTGGCTGGCAGTTTGTCCATTCTAGAGTGTGTCTGCTTGTCATGAATACTGCAATGGGCGTGACAGTAGGCGTGGTTAGCCAGATATTGGCAAAGAAACCATGACGATGTACAATATGCTGAGTGAGCACAAATAGCAGTGATAGTCACAAGAAGCAATTATTGCATATACGTAAGTTTGAAGTAAATTGATTCATAAAGCTCCAGGACTACATACTGCGGAAAATTAAAATCAACACAATTACGTTTTCTTTTCTTGGACGAAACCAGGAATGGTACAAATACATAACATTGCCAACTCGGATTACTATAGGTCATTCCATTATGTTAGGTGTGCATTACTACAGGTTTTTAATAATTTCGCACAGACTCAAAAAAATTCCTTGGGTGCATTATAATGCGCAAGACGTCTATTTTTGTGGTGCATCTGGTGTGCCTTAATACATAGCTTCACCATAATTTCACAGACTCAGATATATAGATTTGTGTTAACTTATGGATCATTGGCTGGATAAATGATTTTTTATTATAATCTTTCAAACCCAACAGCATTGTAAAGGGGGAGGGGCTGTGAGTAAGCACGATGTTAGCAATTGTAAAGGGGGAGGGGCTGTGAGTAAGCATGATGTTAGCAATTGTAAAGGGGGAGGGGCTGTGAGTAAGCACGATGTTAGCAATTGTAAAGGGGGAGGGGCTGTGAGTAAGCATGATGTTAGCAATTGTAAAGGGGGAGGGGCTGTGAGTAAGCACGATGATAGCAATTGTAAAGGGGGAGGGGCTGAGTAAGCACGATGTTAGCAATTGTAAAGGGGGAGGGGCAATGAGTAAGCATGATGTTAGCAATTGTAAAGGGGGAGGGGCTGTGAGTAAGCACGATGTTAGCAATTGTAAAGGGGGAGGGGCTGTGAGTACAGTCTTTACGCCGCCGTGCAATTGTATTTGCTGACCGGAATGATTTCAGCTTCCACGTTCCACAAGAAAAATGCCGAGCACAAGCGATATTTGTAGACCTTCATTTTGAAGCCAGCAAATAATTTCTGATCAGATAAATCTGCTCTTCCTCCTTCTGACCGAATTTGGGCATTTAAGTTAGAGCAAACTTCAAGCAAGCACTTGTTCGGCCATCCAAAGATCACATTAATCGAATTGCTAAGTATATTCCAGTAAGAATGACAATTTTGGAAAACTTGAAAGCACAGATACTTCCGAAAAAACTGAAAACACTCCAAGCATTTCTGCTATGCTTAAGCCAAATTCAGTTTCTACTAAATCATCATCAAATGTCAAGTGTATGTTGAAAAAACTGAGTGATTATGAGGTTTTTCCACATGTGATTGCTGTAAACAGGGGGCTTATATCTCCATTTAGAGGAATAACAGCACACTCTGCTCAGCAACATGATTTATAGAGCTTTAGTTCAATAGGTAAAGAAAATTTTGAGCTTTGAATAAAAGCTTATATTTTACGAAATCCAAGCGTTAAGGTACCTCAAAGGAGAAAAAAAATTATTAACATTTACAACTGGAAAGAAAACTCAGAAAAAGTCATCAAATATAGCTCAGCAAGAACTTAAACGAGTACAGAAATGCATGCGGGAAAAAATTGTGTATGCCAACAAAACAGGAAGGGATTCGGATGTTATTGGCCAACAATATAATATAGAGCATCCACGTGCTTTGTGTACTATTAACAATTTACCTGTTAAAGGCCAAAAAAGTATTACTACTAATTTTTACCAAGCACGCTACAAAGAATCAGTAGTGATCAGTCACAATCTTCCCCACGATTGGGCTCCAGACTCAGCAATTTTAGAGGGCATGTTTATTATTATTATGTTATATAACACAAAACCCCTTCATACACACAAACTCATGCAAGACTATGCCAACTTTCTTATAAGAAAATTTATTGTACCTTATTTTGAAAAAGGTTTTCAAGATGTTCATCTTTTATTTGATGACCCAGGATGACTGACTGAAACCCCTAAATATTTTGAGCACCTGCAAAGAGATGCAACGCTTGAAGACCACAATTGTTTTATATTTTTTGATGATACCGAGGTCCCAGGAAGTTGGCATAAAGTACTCAAATGTAGAGCTTGTAAGCGATCACTAACCCTCTATATATCTGATTTTTTACTTAAGAAAATTCAGCCTTTCCTTTCTAACAATCAGAAATTTGTTACGTCAGGTGCCACAGGGAGTTGCTACAGTGCTGCAGTGACAAAGGATGCTGGAAGGTTTCAATTGTCTTGTATTGAATTCAGAGTGGATGAATCGGATACTAGAGTATGGCTTCATGTGAGAAATTCAGCTGGTACAAAAAAGTTCATCCTTTCTCCTGATACTGATGTTTACCACATTGGCCTCACACTAGTAATACCAGATGAAATAGTCACTGTTCAGCTTAGTAGGCCTTGTGACAAAGAGCTTAAGCTGATCAATGTAAACAATCTCCTTGATTTGCTAAGGAGAGATCCTGACTTAGTCCATGTCCCTGAACAGTGTATTCCAAGAATTATACAGGTGTTATTTGCCAATACTGGTTGCGATTACATTTCTTTTTCCTCAGGGATAGGAAAAGCATTTTTCTTAAAGTTTTTTTTTTTGAATATTCAAAATGTATTGCTGACCGACTATCCGGACCATTTAGTGGAGTTCTTTCTCAATCTAACCTTCAGGAAGCATCAAAGGCAAGCCTACTGATATTTATTCGCCTGGTAGGTTGTGCATACTTCAAAAAGCATGCTAATGCATTTTTTTGTCAAACTCCTTCCTCATTGATGAATTCAATGAAGAAGGAGGGCTTGACTCCTGAAGACCATCATCGTCAATGGTTGGATTCCATTCGTCAAACAATATGGGACAGAATATCCACGGAAAATGACACTATACCATCATTTGAGGCACTCCATCCAATACCATTGGTTGAGAAGTTGCTGGGTGATTCATGTGGCATCAAGCAGAATCTAATGCAATCATTCTTGCTTCTCTTAATGAATGTGGCTGGAGAAATAATAACAACGTACTGGAAATGGTGTGGGATACAGATGAAAACATTAAGAGTATTCAAGATAAAGTGAAGTTACTCATAAATGGTTGTAGGTGCCAATCTGGTTGCACAACACGAAGATGTGGCTGTAAGAAAAAAGGACAAGTATGTGGAGCTGGATGTCACTGTGCCAACTGTGAAAATACTGAATTCATTGTTACATATGATGAAGTCATCAGAATTGAAAGGTAAATATTTGTTACTTTATGTCATTGTTAATAATATTTTTTTCACTATTATTTATAGAGTCTTAACTTTAGAGGAAGATGTTGACCTTATAATGAAAGATGTTTTTGGTAGTGACCAAGTAGAGTTTAGTGATGATGATAACGTGGAAGAAGAAAACTATAACAGTGATAATGGCAACTACAGTGAAGATAACAGTGTGTGTGATAGCAGTGATAGTGAAAATTTAGAAGAACTATAAATTGATTTCTGTATTTATTGACTTTCTACACTATTATGTTATATTTTTATTGAACTGCAATGCTAAAAAATTTTTAATTTCTTACTTTAATGATATTTTAGTACCAATGTATTGAAAAATGATACAGATTTCAGGAATTAATAGTTAAACTATTGAGCTTCACATGTTTAAAACAATAGCATTCAAGGATGGACAGGAATTCTATTAGGGAGCACTTTGCAAAGACACTTTTTACAACAACTTTAAAGTATCTCTCAAACAAGCTCTTCTGGGGAGAGAAGATATACAGAAAATTTAAAATAACTTGCTGGAAGACATTAAATTAAGGTTATTCTGTATTTCTGAAGTTGTTTTAAGTTCTAATTATCAAAGGTACCTCCTACACTAGAAGTCTTCAAACTGACTGCATTGAAAAAGCAGAAACCGGAAGCAAGCAAATCGATGACGTAATAGGAATACGCGGGGCAAATAAATTGTACTAGACTGCGACGGGTAGCGTAAAGACTGAGTAAGCACGATGTTTGCAATTGCTTGAGGATTAACCTTACCATACGAGCTATGAGCACTGAGGTTGGTCAGCTCCGCCCTGTGAATGTATCGTACCACGTGCTCATCTCCATCGTCCACAAATTTGGTCATGGTTCCCGTCACAACTGTAGGAGCAATGGCAGACCCACGGTGAGTGTACTTCACTTGGGACACGTCCGTAGGGTCAAAGGTCACCCAAGTCACCACAAGGTCACAGCAAACCTCTGTGATAATAATAATAATGACTACTTCACAATTGCTAAACATCAGCCATTACCATGCACTAAACAAAAAATTTGCATTCCCATTTGTGTAATATTACAACTAAAGAATCTAACTTTACTTCCTGGGAAGTAAAGTAAATTGACCAAAATGAGAAGATGGCCATACAATCTCAAGGAGATGGGGGGGGGGGGGGGGGGGGGGGGGAAGAGGGCAGGCAAGCTACTAAATAGGTAAAGGGAAGAAGAAGTATTTGTGGAACTACACTGCCAGCTCCTTCTCTATAGATAAAGAATCTTGGTGGATCCATTATGCAATATTATGTAATGAAATCCGATTCTTTCTTTCCTATAGTATCACCCACTCAGGCAATAATTTAGCTATGTAATTCAGACTCGCCCGCAACTCACGTTTGGCTGCTACGGCTATCTGTTCGGGAGTCGTGGATGTAGCACGAGCCAAGCCGAACCAGACAAGACAAGCAACAGACAGAAACGTTAACCCTTCACGTTTCATTTCTGCTCTCACTCACTCGTTAGTACCACAAAGTGCAAACTGCTGCAACGCTGCCTTAACGAATATAACAACAGCTGTTGCTGTTTCGAGTTTCGAATGGCTCCGATTACAATGAGCTTTTAGTAGTGACAATTCCTGCCCAATTACATTGAGCTTTTAGTCGTGACGATTCCTGCCCAGTTACAATGAGCTTTTAGAGTTGACGATTCATGCCAATTCACTCACGATGGAGGACGTGAGTTCTCAGGTTAATGATAATGTCCACATAGAATATAGTAATTTGGTTTAGGAAAGGACATGGGTGCAAAGGCTCAAGTTTCACCTCCTGAACTTAATAGACCCTCTTCTTCCAGACAATAACCCTGTTGCCAGTGAAGAAGTGACTGCCATTTTCTGTGGTACTAAATTCTACGAGTTGGAGCTGGTCACTGTCAAACATTTAAATTCAAAAATAACCAGCTCATTTACAGCTGGAAGAGAAGACACACAAGATGGCTGTCGTGCGTCGTCGAAGTGTTGTCACCCTCCACTCCGCTCGGCACCAGTATTCTTAGTGGGAGTCTTGAAGTTCCGTGCGGACCCCCCAACCTTGTTCCTGGCAGACAAGACAGGAGAAATACCCTGTGAAGTGAGTATGAATATGAAATGTCAATACCAGAAACCTTTCTTTCTCATCAATGACACTACAGAATTTAAGTACTGTACTGTGTGTGCATAATTGGGTTAGGATCAGGAATTACATTAAAGAGAATCTTACGTCTAATATTTGACCAATGATGTGAATATTTGTTGCATTATTTGCAGGTGGTTGAGTTGTCAGAGAAATACATAGATAGCGCAATAGTGCCTATCAGATGGAATCTCATTTACTCCAACTCTGGTAAGCCAAGCTGCATCGTACGTGTATACTGTCAATGCAGAGTATTTTATATGTATGAGTAAGTTATATGTACACATGATGCACTGATGTAGATACATAATATATCTGAACGTGTATATATATGTTATACTTTGAATACTGCAAAATATCACGAGTCTGTCGGATGTATTGGGACGAGTGCCACAGGCACGAGTGCCAATACCCCGATCAGACGAGTGATATTTCGCGTATTCAAGTATAACATATTTATCATGTACGCATGCGCAAACTTAATCTTAGCAACGACAATTTTTCTGGAGCTAAACCAGTAAGCTAACGTTGTTATGGCTGAAGATATTTTATTACAGGATTTTTTTGATGACGAAGTTCTTGAAATGATTGAGAAACAATCTGAATATCTACAGAAACTCCCTATAGAACCAGCTGTTGCCAATCCAGTCTATACTAACGGACAAACGGAGGAAACTAAGCACGTAGAAGAAGCATCTTCTTCTGTGTGTTTGGACGATGAAGAGTTGGAAATGTTTGTGGACCAGCAAAAAAATTGTAACACAAAGAAGAAAACAATATCCGACTTGAGGAAGTGGTACGGCTGGTGTGAATCTGTTGGTGAGTGTAGAAAAATAGCCGAAATTCCACCTACTGAATTAGACAGATTATTAGGACATTTCTTTTGCAAAGTAAGGAAGAGTGATGACTCATTGTATGAACCTGACACTCTCACTTCTTTTCAAAGAAGTTTGGATCGTCATTTGACCCAAGAATTACGAAAGCCTTATAGCATCATCCGTGACACTCGTTTTTCATCCTCTCGAGAAAAGTTGAAAGCAGCTCGTAAAATGCTTTAAAAAAAAGGGAAAGGAAATAGGAACAATGCTGCTGAACCATTGGAAATGGATGACATTGACTCGATGTGGACCAGTGGATCTTTGGGGGACTCCAGTCCAGAGGTACTACTCAATACTGTTTGGTTTTTACTCACGATGCATATGGGGATGCGTGGAAGAGATGAACATTATAAACTTACATATGGTGATTTTTGTATCCACTCTACACCAGATGGTTTCAAGTATGTTGAATTTAATGAAAGAGATACCAAGACACGTTCAGGTGAAACAAATGCAAGTCGCCAATTCAAACCCAAAATGTGGAACACCCCCAACAATATCTCTCGGTGTCCCTTACGTATTTTTGAAAAGTTTCTTCAAAAGCGTCCAGTTGAAATGTGCAAATCTGAATCCCCATTTTATCTGGCTGTGAACTACAATTACTCCAATGATGACATTTGGTACAAAAAACAGAAGATGGGGAAGGATAGAATCAATACAATAATGAAAAGGATGGCTGCAAGTGCTGGATTGTCTGGGGAAAAAACAAATCATTCAGCTTGAAAAACAATGGTTACATGTCTTACCAAGAATAGTGTACCAGAAACACAGATAATCCAACTAACTGGGCATAAAAATCTACAAAGTCTAAATAGCTATAAAAAAGCATCATTACAACAGCAAAACGAAATGTCTCATGTCTTGAGCTCATACAAAAAGCCTGAAAGTAACCCATCTTCTTCATACCCTACAACACCATCGAGTGGTACTACTATGAACCAAGATTTAAGTGCTCAGTCCTTCTTTGCTGGAGCAATGATCACCAATTGTACAATAAATATTGGTTTTCCTACAGCAACAGAAACACAAAGTTTCACCACAATGTCCGCTGCACCTAATGACACAAAACCACAAATGAAGTGATTTACAATTCATATATACCTACATAGCAATAGACAGATATATCAAATTAATGTATTATTAAGATTTAACAAAAAACCTAAAAATATAAAATTAGCCTAAGGGGACGCAATAACACTTGTTAGAATGCCCTAGGGGACGCAATATGGGAAAATATTGGGGTAGTTTCATTTGTATTAATCTCTATGGGAGTTCTTGAGTTAAGTACATGATAAGTATACATACATATGTGACCGTCTACAGGAAAACCGGGCACAACGCGGCACCCTTCGAAAAAAATTTTTTTTGCACTTACAGAGTTGTCGGCGTCCAGATATTGAGCTCTCCAAGTTTTATCGTCGTAGCTTAAGTCGTTCCCACTATAATAGACCTAACCGTTCCCTTCCGTCGGCTTGAAACAATACATTTTTAAGAAATCGATCGATCTTTTCTCAATATTTACGCACGCCGCATTGTGCCCAGTTTTCCTGTAGACGGTCACATATATACATACATACATACATACATAATACATATGTACATACATACATACGTACATACATACATACATGCGTACATACTTATGTGTTTAATTTGCTGTTATTATCCATGTCTTTATCCAGCCAAGAGCCCCTCCCACATCGAGTTGCAGGAAATTGTGTTGCTGAGAGGAAGGGTCCTCCTGCCCGTGCCTCCTTCCCTTTCCCCTGCCTCTGCCTTGGGAGATGATGTCCCTCTGATGTCAGTCTCTTCTCTTTGGCATCTCCTGAAGTAAGATATACTCGCTAACGGAATTAGAAGTGGATATTTCGTGAAGCCATCTAATGTTTAGTCACTGCCAAACTTACCAATTGATAATTAGGAAATTAGCTTTGTATTATTACACGACACTGGTGACATAGGCTATTGGGTAGTATCACTATGCCAGGTCGTGTGATTGCCGAGGTATACTAACCCATCCCAACCCATGCACGATGATCAGGGTTGCATACAGAGATAGGGGCGCCCTGAGATTCCCACCCCCTCTCCCTTTACCAGCCGCAGTCTTCCCTCCCCTCCCCCCTCCCACACAATTTATGAAATTTAATATAGTACAATAGTTGAACTAGAATTCTATGAGTAGAAAGATTATAAAATCATTTTCGTGACCAAACACTGATCAGTGCATCAAAATAGTGTGGGTTTTAAAAATGGGTATGGCTAAATTCAGCTGTGTTTCCAACCCCCAGCAAAAAATCCTGTATGACACCCTGATGATACGAATAACCAAGAACACCAATCATATGCGTGTGTGTGTATGTGTGTGTGTGTGTAGTACTGATCGCAAGAGGTGTGGTCTCGTATCAGTGTGTGGCAGGATCACTGCAGTCAGTCAAGTTCTGGGAAATAGGTAAAGGGAGACCATGTACTGCAAATGTATTGTGTGCAAATACACTCAATCCTCCCAGATCCGGACGTCCCTATTACGGGCACGTCCATTAACCGGGCACCAATTGCGCGAGAAATGACGATACTTACCAGTCACGCAGTCGCGACGACAAGCTGCATTTTTTGTAATGGAAGTGTCACCAGTAGCCGGTAAACGGAAGAGAGCAGTGCTTACACTGGAGAAAAAGTTTAATATAGTGAAGGAATTAGAAAAAGGAATCTCTCAGCGCGCTGTTGGAGAAAAGTTTGGTGTGGCGAAGTCAACTGTGGCTGACATCTGGAAAGACCGGGCGAAGCTGTCTGCTGCAGCTTCTTCGAGTGAATCACCAGCATATTCATACAAGAAGCGTTGTATTGTACGCCCTCCTAAGTTTCAATTAGTGGATGAAGCTTGTTGGAAGTGGTTTAGCCAGCAGAGGTCTAAGGGTGCTCCTGTTTCTGGTGTATTACTCCAAGAAAAAGCAAGGCAATTATTTACTAAGCTCTATCCAGATGAAATCCCAGAGAGTTTTAAAGCAAGTACAGGATGGTTAAGTAAGTTTAACGTCCGTCATGGAATAAAGAATGTTCAACTGAGAGGAGAAACTATTATTTGCTGATATTTCTGCTATTGAGCCATTTGGTGAAGAGCTTAAGAATGTAATTGAAAAGGAAGGCTATAGTCGAGATCAGATTTTTAATGCTGACGAGACAGGTTTCTGGTGGAGAATGACACCTTCACATTCATTACACTCTGGTGCAGCCAGAGCAGCCAACTTAAAAAAAGCCAAGGATAGAGTAACTATTTTGGGTTGCTCTAATGCTGGTAGCTATGGTTTGCCTTTAGTTTTAATTAATAAAAGCGCAAAGCCGAGATGCTTTAAACATATGGACATGACAAACTTACCAGTGAGTTACTATTCACAGAAGAAGTCATGGATGAATTGCGAGATATTTGGACAATGGTTCCACCGGGAGTTCGTGCCCTTAGTTACAAAATTTTGTGAGGCACAGGGGTTGGAGAAAAAAATTCTTTTATTGCTGGACAATGCACCATCTCATCACTCTGCAGAAACCTTGCAGTCTGATGATGGAATGATAAAGACTATGTTCTTGCCACCCAATACCACAGCAGCAATACAGCCTATGGATCAGGGTGTCCTTGACCCATGTAAACGCCGATATAAAAGGAAATTGCTATCACATGTGATATTAGAAAATGAATCAGAAATAAGTCTGTTCCTGAAATTTTGAAGGGCATAAATATGAAGCATGTGGTCTATTGGATTGCTTCCGCTTGGGATGAAGCTTCTTCAGACAGTCTTGGAAAAGCATGGAAGAAGTTGCTTCCGGTGTGCGGCTCAGATTGTGATTAGAATCACCAAGAAGATGACACTACAGAATCATTTAGTACTGAGGTCACTGAAATTGCTCAGCTTGGACAAGACATTGATGATATCACTCATTGGATGGAAGCAGATATTAGTGACCCTGGACATCAAATTATGGATGATGATGAGATTGTGGCGGATATGATAGATGACAGTAATGAAAGAAATGAAGAAAGTTCAGATGAGGAAATTGTAAATGAGTCCAATGTTAGTGCAAGTGAAGCATTTCAGGCCCTTGAAGTCACACGTCGCTGGCTTGAACAACAACATGCAGACCCTAATCACCTCCTACTGGTTACGAAGTGGCGCGATGAAGCTTCCAGGATCAGAAGTCAGTCACTCAAGCAAACTAGCCTCCTTTCCTATTGCAGTCAAAACAAATGAAGTTACAACATAATTATATAGTCTATTTTATATTATAAACCTTATCTTACATTTAAAACATAACATCATCACTAAAACCAATTAAACAAATATTTATTTAAAGTTTTAATAAGGTGTTCCCAGTTACGGGCAAATCTGAGATACGGGCAGGTCCCGGTCCCAAGGTGCCCGGATCTGGGAGGATTGAGTGTATAACTGAAATATTGTTCTATTGAGTACTAGTGTAAATGGTAAGGAAGACAGTCGGCTTTCTGTTTTGTATCAATTATATATTTGCTTTTTCAATTTCTACATGGAAGCACATTGTATTGTTTTACCCTTTGGAAGGAAGATACATGTACATGGATTTAAAAACTGTCTGAATGTGAAAAAAAAAATTGGTGAGCGAGCGTGACACTATACAGTGGTGTCAAATTGAGAATCGGGGATATTTGTTTATATGTTTCAGGGAAGATAAATGCACCCTAACAACACACTCTTAACATCTCCCCCTCCTCCTCCTCCCCCAATGTTTTTTTTCCATCTTCCTACTCCACTGTTGTTGTTGTTATTATTATTGTTGTTATCATTATTACAGCAAGTCTGAAGGTCTGTTTTACTTGGTGTTGCTGTCAGATGAATATGATTCTCAAGCCAACATTACCATGTTCATCAAGGTAAGAATATCAGCATTTTATGGAATCTTTACAAGCTCACAAGACAAATTATGAATTTCTCCACCCAGTGATTCTCCCAAAGCTCATTCATTAGTGGGTGCTCTGCCTCCTATTCTGCTGGCCCCTACACCTAGTTTGAAAAAAAAAATGAATACTGTACTAATGAAGCACCAAAGGTGCGAACCCTCGGCACTATTAAACACTACCTAGCTATTGCAATATAATCTCTTTCCAAAAGAACAAGCAATCTGTTAGCTATTTTTAATGAGGTATCAAAATAGCTCGACCAATGAAAATGATACATGGAAACGCTGTCTTCATAAGAGAAGAAGCTAAACTGGCCAGAAACACTCACCTGTATATATTTTCAATGCGAAACTTAACTTCTTTCAACTCCGTTAACTTCCCCGGATTAATGCTTAGGAGCCTGAGCATAAAGCTAAGTACACCGTTGGCTGCAGAAATTATTTGTTCATGTGACTATGACAAGACACTAGGGGGCGTTGCCCATAAAAGCTGGTACCTACACGGAGTTGAAAGCTTCACTTTTTCTCAACGAATAGCCCGAAATTAAAAAAAAGTAGCACAATAAAAGGTCTTAAATCTTCGTCCTGAGTAAGTTCATACCTAAATCAACTGTTAATTGTTAGTAATCTCCAAAATCAGAGCGTGACAGACAGACAAACAGACAAACAGACAGGACGACTACCATAACCCTCTCGCGCATGCGCGCTGAGGGTTAATGAAAACAACAACAACAGCACATTTCAACCCCCTTAGTCAAGTTTCCAGCTGGCCTGATATTGCACCTCACCTGAAGCCATCACTATGATGTATTATTCTATTGTTTAAAGGGGTGTGGTCAAAATACCTACTAGATTTTTCTGGGAGAAATAGGCCTATCTTTACTTTTTTGTTTGTTTGTTTTGGTGGGAAGTTGTGGGCTGGGGTGTGGGGTGATATCAATTGTAAGTGATTTAATATGCGGTATCGTGACAATCTGCACTCCCAAAATACCATACAACAGCCAAAAACATCTAACAACAGCTGTCAGAAACTTTATCTCCAGTTATAGTGTCATAGAAACTCTCTAGGGAATTTCCCATGAATATTTTAGACTTTTCTAGTGGAACACACTTCCTTGCGTTTGAGCAGTTGAGCAAAGTGGCTGCTAAAGATTTATACTTTGATTCCATACCACTCTAGCTGCAGAAACATAGCAACAAGAAACTTCTATTCCACATAAGATAGTTGGTGTATATATCGGAGTGTCTATGTTTCTTGGATGGTCATTAGTCACAGTATTTGGGTAAGGGGTAGTTCTATTGCAGTAGCTGGGGGATGAGTGTTGTTGTTTTTTCTAATGGATATCTCAAGTTTTATTTCTTAAAAATAACAATAAAAATTCATTAAATGTTAATTTCCTCCTGCAGCTTACCTCTCTGTTCCACTATTCTGTCACCTTAAAGATCTCTGAACTCTATCATTTCAAATTTATGGAAGTCAAGCTCATTAATAAAGTAAGCTGTGTGTGTGTGTGTGTGTATGTTTAGGATAGTGTACATGTGAGTGGAAGGTGTGTGTGTGTGGGGGGGGGGGGGGGGGGGAGGGATGGGGCAGGGCGGAAGAGGTAAGTGTGTGTGTGTGTGTGTATGTGAAAGAAAGAATGAAGGTGGGGGAGAATGAGTGTTTAGTAATGCCCATACCTTACCACATGTAGTGCTTGCAAGTAAACTATAATCTAGTAATCACATTTACAGAATTTTTTTTTTCCCGAATTAAAATATACATTTTAGTTAAAATTATGATGCTGGCTACAGTATATATGAAGAAGATGATACTCTGTTCAACGAGTTGGATTGTCTTTGTCTTCATTTTTCGAGGGAGGCATCTTCATTGACTCATCTTTGCCGTAATTCCATCTTTAGCTTCTATTTAGGAGCCATAATATCTTCTATACTATCCCTTTCTATTTGTGCCTCGGTGAAATCAGGTCAGGGACTTTTCTTTTTTACTTTCTGTAGGCAATGGTACTGTCAGTCATGAAGGACATTTGTAGTGTTGAGTAAGGGCAAGGTCCTGGACTTCCTTTAGTTGCTTCTTAGCTTCTTGCAACTCTTTCGCAAAGCTGTCAAACATTTCTTTGCATCTCATAGTCAAATCTTTATCTGGTGTGTACTTGTGTGTTATTTTCCCTCCAACGTAATGTCCCGTGCAAGCTCCAATGACGACTCCTGCGGCTCCTATCAGTGCAGCACCTGGTGGGCCAACGACTGATCCGCTGGCCATTCCTGTAGCTCCGCCTACCACTGTTCCGCCCAAAACTGCACCCACGGTGGCAAAGGACTCCATGAGAGGTATATCTTTCAACGATTCTTCTAGTGTTTTCTCGAATTCTGAGCAGTCTTTCACACAAGCTGCCAATTCAGACCGGCAGTGATTCAATGTATCACTGATAGCTTTCTTGTTGGTGTTTACTAACTCCAAGTCGTTTTCTATCTTTTGTATTTCTTTTAAGACATGTTTCAATTTTTTTTGTACTTCATCTTCTTCATGCAGCACTTCATTTATTATTTTGTACTTGCGATAGTGACTTTTTTGTTGTGTCAATGGTTCAATCTTTTGTCTTATTTTTTCCTTCTCTCTGTTTAGATCAGTTTGAGCTGACTCTAACTTTTGTTTGTTTTGATGCAGTTTCATTTCAATCTCACTGATTTGCACTAAGTCCTTGTGCAAGTTTTTAGCCTCCAGCCTGAGTTCTTTGGAGTACTCTTGCTTGTTTTGGGCCAGACGTTCGATTAAGTTCTTCAGTTTTTTAGCATTGTCTTTGGTAAGGTGCTTAGCATTTTTAATGTAATCGGACATATTACTTTTAATATTTTCTTCGCAAACTTTGTCTTCTACTTGTAGAAGTGTACGAATATCTTGTAAGGTTGCTTCATTTCTGTGTTTAGTGTCATCTTTTTTGTCAGTATAGAAAGCAATTCTGCTATCTCTGACTGCTTCTCTCTCCTTCATTTCAGGAGTAATGCCAACTTCTTTGGAATTTCTCTCACAGTATTCTTTCACTGAGTTTAACTGTTTGGCTGCCAATTCTTTCATGGCTTCTGCAGCAGAATCACATTGGATATTCTGTAGAGCAACAATAATGTCATGCCAAGTGCTTTCTCTGTCCAAGGGCCAAGAATAAATCATTTCATAAATTCTGTCTTCCAGTTTGTGGCAGTCGCTTTCAATGCACGCAAGCCTAAAATTGGGGATTCCAAGTTGTGCTCCGATGAATTTCCATTTAGTTGGAGCATGTTGTAATATAATTATACATACACGTTGTAAATCTTTCTCAAAAATTTGGTCTTCGGGGGAAGACTTTAACTTCTCTACCTGACCTTCTTCATGAGAGTCAAGTTTTAGGATGCACTCTTCTTTCTTGAGATCTTTCAGAACCTTCTTTATTTTTGACCAGGCACACTTGTTGTTGCTAGTGATCCAGTAGTAAATAACTTGATAGAGACATTTGGAAACATCTTCTTTACATTCATCTTCTATTTGCTGTAGCACTTCTTTGGGAACATTGAGTGACTTCCCTACTTCTTGCCACTGCGATGAAACTTCAAGTAGTGCACAAGACACAGTCCTGATGGTGACAGTGGGATCAATATGAACTTTAAAAAACCATTGAAACAATTTTTCCAGCTTTACAATGACTGTATCCATTTCACAGTTGTTTTTGTCACATCCAGTACGTGGCACCGCGACCCGCCCACAAAAATGTTTTCCTCTCACCAGACTTCCTAGCAACCAAGGTAGCAACCTACTAATGATCAGAAAAAAATAGATTTTTAACACACCAGTAGCTTATCACGTGCACCACAGTCTTATCAGGTGAAAGGAGGATAGTGATTATGTAAACAGTTGAAAGAAAAATTTGGTGAGAGGCGCCGAGGAGGAGCTATAGCGCTGGTTATTTCACCGGCTTTAACCGATTGTTGCAGCAGTTTAGCAGTGCTTTAGGAGAGAAGCTGGAACCAGGTATGGCTTTAATAGGTATATGTCAATTACTATACTAATTCTCCAGGCGCTACTGTTTTTTTATTTGTAGCTACATTCAAATTTTCAACAACCGCTCTTTGGTTTGTGGTAAATGAAGAAGACTTGCAATACAGCTCTCACCCCCACTTGTGAGATCTCTAATGATCTCGGAACATCAGTCCTGCTGCTCACTGTTCTTTTGCTGGCACTACTACTACCAACTCGAGGAACTGAGACTTGTACCAAGGTAATAGGTTGAAAATGATGTGTTATACATATTTAATTTGTTAACCCTAACCTGACCACCAACGCCTGAAGGTACTGTGATCATTTTGGCAGCCGGCGCAGATGATTGTCCTTCCTCACTCATCAAGGCACGGCGCACAAGCTGGTGTGTAGCCTTCACTTCAGCCAATGTTGCTGGAGACGTGGATGGCTTACTGAGTACCTGTCGTAAAGTTACCTTGGATGGTGAGTTGATATCTTCACTGTAAACTTTACAGTGTCCTGCTAGGTGCATACTGTAATTTTTACCATTACTTTATTGTTGCAGTATTTTACACAAGAAATTACTACTTCTTCTAGCAGTGACAGTAGAATTGTGGATGGCCGACTGATTGTTGAGCAATCAAGTGTGTGCTGCAATATTCTTTTTTTCTTTTTCTTACCAGTTAATTTTCACTAGCATTAATATTATTGTTATTATTATTAATACTATTTTTTTAATTAATACTTCCTTACAGTACAGTTTTCATCTTGATGAGGTGTCCACTCCATGAGTACAAACTTAGGGAAAGGAAGTCCACTCTCCTTAGCCCTCTTTACTCGACTCATTTTCAGAAAGCAAGAATTGCAGAAGTTCCGTGGCAAATACTCTTCCTCTGCTGCTGGAATTTGGAGCCCAACTAAGGTGACAAGGTCATCTCTATGATCTGTGCAGGCATGTACTGGCTGTGTCTTCTTTCCCTTAGATTTATTCAACCTGTTACCACAAACCCTACAGTGCTTCTCAATCTGCTCAATATGATGATCCATCAGAATTACTGTATTTTGGGATGTGTTTATTTTGTGTAAAAAAAAAAGTAGCATTTGTTGTTTTCATTTTTGCATGATTTGGTGACTAATGAACACTCTAACCTTAATGAAATTCACAGAAGCACTTCTAGTCTGACAGAATACCACACTGTAGTAACCACACCTGAGCTAGTTCCAGAAGAAGCCCTACAAAAAGGTCACAAACTGACCTCGTGGAGATCGTGGTGTGAAAATTGGAATAGGAATTTCATACTAATAGCTTTGCTGTAGCCCCAATTACTGGCAGAATTGGAGTTGAACTGCTAGAGTATGAGGAATGGAAGTTTAAAGTAAGTAAAAAAAACTACCCCCCTCATGAATATATTAATGAGGTTACCGTAAATCTGATAGCGCGTGACTATTAACCGGTAAGTGCCACGCAAAAACAACTGTGTTCTGGTGTTTGTGCTGAGCTTGCATTGATGATGTAATCCAATAGGTCACATGAGTCATTTTATGACTTATTGAGTGTCGTATTGTCATTGGAATGTAAACACATATTTTACCTTTCCTGTTTATACTGGTACATACATGTAAGCTGTTGAAGCCACACGCCTCCAAAGACACGAGACCCTTAGCAAGCCTTTTGTCTTAATACAGTAGGAGACAAAACAAAAGCTTCGAATTCCGTTCCGTTGTACGGCCGTAAAACGGTAGTTTTTAACCGTAGTTTTTATCGTTGCATTCCATATCGTTTGGACACATCCGCCTCAAGAGCCTGTAAACAAAAAATTTAAATTATGTTATTAAAATTGTCGCAGAAAGAGTTCCAAGTGGAAACAAATTGGAGTACAGCTTGGAGTGGCCAAAGAAAAGCTTGACACTATTGGAAATGACTATCCCATGGTTAAAGACTGCATAATAGAAATGATCTATGAATGGCATTATAATGACAAAAATACTTGGCTTTATCTTATTAATGCTCTCCAAATTGTTCAAAACAATGAAATTGCCGAAGCTATTACTAAATTAGCTAAAAGCCATAATGGCGAGTCAACGGAAAATCAAAGTTTGAAGGAGATAAAAAGAGATAAAGATCGTGAAAAGGATCATCGTGATAGCCAGAAAGATGAGTGGGATAAAAAGGAAAAAATCTACATTACAAAAAATTCGCACACTGTTACGAGTGAATGAAGATGTTTCAGATGAAGACATAATCAGTGACTTAGCAAATCACATAACAAATGCTGGGTATCTGGACCAAGAGAACGCCGACACACTAATGAGGCTGATTAAACAATTAGCAAGCTATAAACAGGAATATGCAGGACAACTCAGGCAACAGACAGAGACATTGCAAAATCAATTAGAAATAACAAGCAACATAGGAACTAGACTGTATACAAACAAGCAAAATCTCGAAAAGCTAGAAAACAGATTGAGCCAAAATTAAAAAAAATTCAAAGGAATTTCGAAGTCATGTGAATCAAAGAAATCACTATGATATACTGAAAGTACAGAAAATGCTAGATGTGGAATGTGAGACCGATAAAAAGCTGGAGCAAGTTGTTACTAAAATTGCACACATTGAACAAAACCTTAAACTAGTTAATGCTAACTATGTTACTATCAGCGACATGCTCACTGATTGTGAGTTTGAATTGGAAGCGTGCACTAAAGAATGCTCCGGTTTTCTAGAAAAACTGCTAAAATTTACCGCAGAAATATTTCCCAAATCAAATTCTATAATAGAACAACTTTTTAAGGCTGGTGCAACTATTATTGGTACAACTGTGGGCGTAATGGCTACAGTAGTATCATTATTGAGTGGGCCTGTGGCTTTGATAGCAGTGCCAATTGGGACACTCTGTACAGTAGGTTGGACAGCTGGTTGGTTAAACATATGGAGAGATGAGTCAGAAATAGTCCAGCCCACAAATGTAGTGAAATAATAGTCGCTTTTACAAATGATTTGAAAGAAAGCAAAAGTGAACTGGAAAAAGTACGGATACTCACTTTAGAAGCTAGTAGTACAAGACCATGGTGTGTTACTTCATGATTAACAAATGGAACAAACTTCACTTCATGCTTCATCATTGTGCTTCCTTAATATATTACCAATAGCTACTTTACATTTTTATTTGCATATTTACATGTATATTGTATACATTATTTTTTGTCATTTAAATTAATTACCTTAAAAATGAACTTTAGTGTATATAATAGCATGCACAATTTTCGTATAACTTAAGCCACTCCTCTTGTCTAGATATTAGCTTAGGAGTTGTTCAAGTGGGGAATAATGTATGAGGTTAGTGTAGTGTACTGCTCTTTCTCTCTCAATTTTAAGAGCTCCATTTGAAAAAAAAAAAAAGAAGGCATCTTGTATTAAAAGGATGCAGCTATATGTAAGATTCTCCTCAACCATTCAAACTTTTTTTCAGGTAACTAAACTTGGCTTTCTGGAGTTACTTTTATAGTGAAATTTAACTATAAAGTGTAGGAATTTTTTCTCTGCTTGATAGAAGATTAGAAGCAAATCATTTTTGCCTTTTAAATTTTCTACAATGTATAATGCTAAAAAAAAACTAGATTATATATGAGATACTATTTCTTGTCTATTTATAATGTGAACTAGACAATCTATACTTGTTTACAGAAAACACCACAAGAACAGAAAGTACTGGCATCTACAAAAACTACTCTAATTAATGTCCACACTGAGCATGCCTGTAAAAGTTTGCTCCATTCCAGCAGTAGCTGTGAAAGTCAACCTCCTTCCAAAAAAATGAAGTCTTCAAACGTAGACGATTGCCATGTACAGATGAGATACCCATCTACAGAAAGCCCTGTAAAGGAATGCGTCAGTTACCAGGTGGAGTTTGGATGTTTTTTAATGATTACTTTATACTTTTCATAATTATTGACCTATAAAATATTTTGGTGTGTTGCTATAGGGTGTGGTATCAGCAGTTATTTGCCCAGAAGGAGGTGTATATGAATTAGATGGGCGTATTTTTTTATATGTGGCTCATTACGAAACGTCAGGGTTAGGCAGAGGACTAAGGTGTGGGGTCAGAGTTCAACTACACAATGTTCATTTATTTCGTCCTTCTCAAGGACCATTTCAGGTGATTGATTAGTAGCTGGGACCAAGGAGTAAAATACTTTAAACAATAACTAAAAGCATACATGTGTGTGGCTCTTTTTGATACTTGAACAGATAGATTAACTTCTGTACCATATGTATTTGTCAACTCAGCACATGAACGGCTTCTTTTGTTCTACTGTCAGTAAAATCTCATTCCTTAATTTCTCTCTGGAGGATTCTCCATATCTGGTAAGATGTTTCTGGCTGATTTATCTTTTGATGAAAACTACAGTTAATGTTAGTATAACTATTTAAAGAATTGTTATTTTTTTAACAGTTTTTTGTGTAAGGTGTATGCCAATAGTTTAAGCCATACATCTTTAGCTATTTAAGGGTTGACTTTCTGAAGACTTGAATTATCTATGAATATTTGAGGTATGGTATCAAGTTGTCATGGTCATTTCCTTTTTTCAAATTGGTTCTTTTTTGTTGTTGATTATCAATTCATTAAGGCCGGTTAATTGTCTCATTTGTCCAGAATACAGTCCCCATAGATTCAAACTTTGAATTTTTGACTTACTTCGATCCTACATGTATATGCGTCTTTTTGGGGTGATAATATTTATTTAATTTGAGATGATATCTATCTATTTTTACAACTAGTAACCCGAGATGTTAACCACATTTCCAGTGCCCTTAGGTAATTATTATACACACTCTCCAATGCCAGGTACTGCCATTCACATTATGTCATGGTTCCCTGTTTTTAAGCTCATTATCAACATTCAAGTAGGTAATTAACTATTTCTTTCTTTGTCTATGGGACAGGTGTTCTTTCCTAGGAACAAACTGCTGACTCTGATGAGATTGTGTAATATGATAGACACATGCTGGATGTTGTACATCTTCATAACGGCACGTAAACTACACCACAAGTAAGAATCAGTTATACTGTTAGTGATAGTGGCTTTTGCTATTAATTCTGTATTTAAGTGCCCCCACTTATAACTTATAATGGTAAGGAAATGGGCGCTTAAAAACAGCGAGTTGTAACCTAAAAACTGGAGCTGCTCACCAATCAGCTGTACACGAAACGCCTGCAGCGCTTAATAAAAATTGCTAATTACCGAGAAGAAAATGGGCACTTCACAAAAAGCAGCACTTAACAACCCAAGTTTACGGTAGTATCATTAGTTAGAATTAAATAAAATGATTTATAATACATTCTGCAACTCTTCGAATAAATTTTTTTGTGCTCCATGTTTTTCCATAAATATTTTGACATCTAAGATAAGAAAGTAAGCTTGTTTATTTCTTACCAATACCACAAATTAGTATTATACATGGTACAGAATTTTTCTTTAATACCTCATGTTATATGTGCAATGTACATGTTACTAAAGTATCAATGTGAATTTGCTTTATTTGAATCTCATAATTCTATAATACACTGCAGAATTAACTCCAGGAATGCGTTCAACATTGTCAAGTATCTTCACAACAAATTTTTAATTAACACAATTAGAAGAGATATTGTGATGGATCACATGACTGGTCCTAGTGCCGTCTATTTAGACAAAACCTCCTTCTATGCAAAACCTTTCCTGTCCACAATGGTGGCACTCAAGGAACGAGTCCAAGAGATGTATACTGGATCAGATTTTGAGTGGTATCAAGGTGATGAAGATGAGAAAATGCAAGGAGGAGAGGCTCGAGCTGACCTGGTATATATAATTAGAATGGACTGGATGTATGCAATGGTCAAGGCAACACATCTCCATAAGAAGGTGAGAAAAAGGACAGGGGAACTTCTGACCATTTCTAGACCATTTATTAGAGAATGCACACTATGTATTAGCATATAAAGAATTTCCTGAAACTACAAGAGGAACAAAAGAAAAAAGTTTGAGAGTGATTGAGTTATTTAACAATAACGCAAACTGGGTAGTGAAGAATTGAGGTATATTATTTTCTTATAGTAATATTCAAGAAAAGTATTGATTAAAGAGTTGTTGTTTTTGTTCTAACTGGGGTGTGAAGGTATATTTGTAACTAGATTTTTCTTAACTAAATGGACATGTGTGTACTTATAATGTGTTGTATTTTAGACTTTGTTAATTGGGTCTGTCGAAAGTTGTGCACTATCTGGGATGTTGCTGCTCCAAGATGATTCTGGTTCATTTCCTCTACTGTTAACCTTCAACTATCCCACCTCCAAGCAAAATCCATCAGACCATGACTGTTCTGACCTATGTCATCTTAAACTAGGGACAAGGATCATCGTAACTGACTTTACCATCATTTGTGAGAAAACAATAAACTTGAGTTCAACAGATGCTCCATCCTCAGACATCACCATGTACCTCCATGTGACGGACTTTTATGTCCTACCGGATATTCCAGCTAGTTCTGGAACTGTGGATGCTAGAAACACTGAGTCTAGTTTTCTCTTAAGAGACAGAGAAGACGGAAACAGCAATGTAGTTTATTTTAGAGTGGTGAATAAAAACTGTTCAATGGTATCATCATCAAGTCGACTAGAGTTCAGCTGCCAGGCCTTAGCTTACACCAAATTTACATCGCCCACGGGCCAATCTAAAATAATGAAGGATGATAAGAACTTGAGTATTCAGAAGGATGAGACTGTCATGAGTATTGTCGTCCACTTTGGTGGCCATGCATACAAGTGGCACCCCCTCATCCAAGTTGGGTACACTTATGAGGTTGCTCTTAAAGATCCTTGTAATGGAGTTCTGCCCTCATGGAATGTCTTGAGTAAGAACTTGGTGCTCAGTGTAACTGAGGATATGTCAGTGAAGCTTGTGGAAGGAGGAGGGGAGGAGTGTGGTGGCTGTGATGTGGGAGATATCAGCCTGAGGCTTCTCCTACCTGGATTTCCTACTCGCACAAATCCGCAGTCCACAAATAGTACTAAGTGAGTATAATTGTGAGTGCAATATAATATTATTGTAATTTATATACTTTTATTTATTTATCTACTTGTATATTCATTGGTTTTATTTTTTCTGCATGTAGTCATGCACTCTGTAAAGTGATAAACTACGTAGGTGTAGGCTAGTCAAATAGATTTTATGGACAATCTATCTAGTTTTCATTTGGCTGATGTAATTGTGTACTTCAGCAAAAAGTCTCAGTTTGAGACAGTCTCCATCAGAGGAATCATCACTACCAGAAGTTACAGAATAGATCACATGTCCCTGGCAGGGAATCTCCCAGTTATGGACTGCATCACTGCAAATCCCACTTGTTCAACATCAATACCATCACCACCATCTTCATCAGCCCCTCCCACCAGAACAACCAATAAGTGCAAGATAATGGCACTGACTGTGCAGAGCACTCTGTCTGCAGACACTCTGATGGTGTACTTAGAATTCCGCCAAGGGGTACCGCTTCCCTTGGGGCTATTGCCTGGATCTTTGGTAACGCTGCACAACCTAAGACTTAAAATGTCTCGGACTGGTAATTACTACTGTACCAGTTATGCCCTCACTAGCATTCGGATCCACTCCATGGATGTACAGCGTATCTCATCAGGCTCTTGGGACTGTAGAGATATAGCTAGATCTAAACTTGTTCATCTCTCCACTTCTTATTTGGGGGACTTGACCCTTTCCCTAATTAAAGGCCGTCTTTCTCGTAGCATGGTGTGCTTGCGTGTGGGATACATGACTACTTATCGCGTGCAATTGGCAAGGAGATGTCGGGCATGTCAGCAAGTGCTAGTAGGAGGACGATGTAGTGCTACTTGTGTCAATAGGAGACCAACTTATGAAGCCTCTATTAGGTTAGTGTACATCTGAATAGGCATGTGCTGCTTTCTATTGTGTATGTATTTAATAGGATGGTGGTAGAAGATGGAAGTGGGTGTGGCCATGTTTATGGCAGTGGAGGTGTGGTCAGAGAATGTCTTCAAGTGTCATCTTCAGAATGGCAGGATATGTGTTCTCTGTTAGATGATGTTGGTGAAGTTGTATATTCTCGTACTGCACAGCACCAGGTACATGTTTAATTTGTTTTTATACTAAATTTACTAAAATATTTACTTAACAATAGTGTTATTACTATTATTATTACATTATTGTTATTATTGTTGTTATTATTATTAGGTTCAAGAGAAGTCGAAGATGGATGATTCCATTTGTCAAACAGATAAAGCCAAACAACTGCTACATCAATGGGCAACACGACCTTGCACACTGAGGCACTTTAAGCTTCTTTGTCAACCTTTTGTAAGTCAAGCAGAGAAAGAAAAAAGTGTGGTGGGTGTGAAGTCAGATAGCATCAAGTTGAAGGGGATGGAGTTTAGTTCTCTGGCTCTGCCAAGACTGCAGCTGAGAGCTGTGACTGTCCTTGAGCTAGAAGATACTGAGGCTTGTGTGGAGGAAGTTAAATCTCTCTTGACTCTCCTGGACATTTGAGAGTGATAGCTATTTAAGTTTTTCTCTTTGGGTGTTCTTGTTTTCTTTGCTATGTTATTGTACTTGCATGTAGCTAATGTATCTTATGTATCATTTATTTACCATTGCTCAATGCTCAATACAAGAGGTGAGATAATGGTGTGTGAATCTGTAGACAATAATTGTAGCAATAGTTAATAGTTAATGCTGATGATCGAGGGGGCGGAAATCCCTCGAGCTGATGAATCTGAATGGGCAATCGAGCAAGTTGAAGGACCAGAATGCCGAACTAACACAAAAATGCCAGGGTCAAAGTACAAAAATGACATATTCTGCCTCCCTTGTTTGGAAGAATGCTCTGTAAGATGCATGTTCCTTGTTGTAGTGTGATCAAACCTTAGGAATATTTCTTCCAGTTCTTCAACGACTGCCTCCATTTTTATGTCATCTTCTCCCTATACTTTACTGCAGTAATACAATCCTATTTGTAATTGGTCACTTAGTAATCATTTTATGACTATTAGCGCCACTGTGTCGCTTGAATGTACACTTTTGTACATTTTTTCCAGCCTGTGTGTGATGTGACCTGCTATGAATTGCATTAGGAAAAGTGAGTGGGGGCAGGAGAAAAGTTTAGGAATGGTTGATCAAAGTTCATCAAGAATATATATTTTAAAAAGTAATGCTGGAAGAAAAGGAATACCCTTTTAATCACATGATATTAATTAACCTTTTAATTGATAACCATGTTTGGAAACTTTGCTGTTTAATTGGTAGTAATTGGGTGTGTTAGTTCACTGCAGCTCCTGACCACACCCCTGCCCCCCTTTCCTTGTGCCTTGTATTCTAGCATCTTCTTTGAGCACAAAAGGAAAGGCTAGTTCCTCTTAGAATTATTTTTAAGAAAAGTAGGGTTTTTCCTT
>WLWD01000608.1_pt1:0-100000 | contig 234552 bp, 168 predicted proteins | sample 6712731 | NCBI WGS metagenome assembly WLWD01 (sample SAMN12718690, study PRJNA576275) | sponge metagenome | isolation source: marine sponge | host: Mycale hentscheli | place: New Zealand: South Island, Marlborough, Capsize Point | collected 2014-11-01
AACAACAAAAAAACAAACAAGCAAAACAACAACAAAAAACCGGTAGTACCGAAAGCTTTTTTTTTTTTTTTTTTTGAAGATGACAAAATATTGCATTCTACGAAATAAAGTATTTATGTGCACTGCTGCTCAGATACTGAATCACACGAAACTAAAAGCTAAAAATGCTGATATGACAGTATTCTTAACCAACAACTGCCAACTGCATGTAAGAAGGCTCTATACATACTCCTCAGACAGAAAAACAGAAGATGATAGTAAGAACTAGTACTGACTCTTTCTTCATTCCCATTATAATTAGAGGTATGATTTGTTTTAGTTAAAATTAAAATATCAGCCATAATTAAGTTTTGATACAATAATTACTCTGTTCCACCCCAACAATGACTTAGCATTGTGTACTATCTAATACTGAGTGTGCTATTATAACCCCGAACATTGCAATCCCAAGCCTTAAAATAACACACTCACTCACCTGAGCTGGTCTCCATTTTGAAAGTTTTCAGATGCGTTTTGGTGCCACTTGTTTTTCTTGCGCCACCTAGCTCTTTCAGTAGTGATTCTATGCCTTCATGATAACAATGGCATTCAAACAAAAAGGAACACACCACTACCTGATTACACCAAGGGAAGGCCTTTGCAGGTCAACTTAAAACAATGCCAATACATGATATACTAAATTGAACATTAACTTGTTTTCATTGGAACTTTCTGGAACTTATGTACATCCACCAATACCCCCTCCTTCCCCCTAAACATTCACATGGACTATCTAGGCCTTTCCATTTGTGAAAACTTTAAAGAAACCTTGACCAAATTTAGACATTCTCACTGCTAGGATAGGTGCCAAGTTTTTGAATTGAAAAATAGGGACATCGTATATTTGACCTGACCACACCCATCTTGGACCACACCCCTTAATAAATTATAACGGTACTGACAGGTAGGCTGGAATGAACAAGAAAGAGATTATTAGATGGTAGCAAGAGTTTACACTAAATCTTAGTTATTAAGCTCCTTTTTGCACAACATAACACTAGCTTTCTTTACTCTGGCTGTTAGCACTTCTCCCAGACAAATGAACATGAAAATAGAGCAAGCTAATGTCTTATTACAGTTTGCTTAGTAAGCAATATCTAGTCTCTGAGGCAAAATAGAAACCAAACTGCATACCAAGCATACTATTTTATTCCACTCGAAGTGTCCGACCTATGTAGTCTTGCGAGGCCACATGCAGGAACATTCAATATAATGGCTTATTCACAGCACTCCTCTGAAGGGCACTCCAACTTTTCAACACACTTGTAGGATATATCATAAATCACAGAACATCCCAACTTCCTGGTACAAGTGAGACTAAGAAACTAGCAGTGACTTTTTAAACGGGATGCTGTGAATAAGTTATTATATTGCATTTTCCCAACCCTTTCTCCTTTCCCAGCGTATTGGTTCCAGTTTGGTGGCATGTAAGACTAAGACCTTTGTGACTCCAGAGGAGAATTTCAGTAAAAAGTTGGCAAAAGTCCAGTTAAATTTAAATTGGTTGTAGTACAGTGCTAACTTTTTTGGCATTGTAGTTTTCTCAACTAGATACATAACATTAAACTTTGAAGATATGGTGCATCTTCTTGCAATTTTTTGAGTACAAGCTGTACATAATATAGTCTACCTCACCTGTAGGTTGAGGCTTAGGACTATCCAACAGTTCTCTAGAACTAGTCCTGTTTGTAGACGTCCTCCTGCATGCTGATACATCCCTCTCGCGAAGAGCCATTGCTCCACGTGTTTCCTGTGACATACAGGGATAGACAACAAGAAGAGACCCTCCCTACCTACACAATATCACTACACGTCGACCAGCTAAAGGCATGTCAACGACCTTTACCATTCATAATCGCATAGCGTCGCGAGTATTACGCACGTAAACATTTCGCTGCGGACAGATGATATACGGGAGTGGCGGTTGGCGGTGCTTTTAAGAATGGAAACAATGGACATTGATGCGCGTTACCTCCTGATAAATGACTTTGCTTAGCTAAAACGGCGGACAATAAATTTGCCACTTCTGAAAGGCAGAACTATTACCTAGGATCGAGTATGACTAAGAGTCTTTGTATTTAGGTGGGTGCTCGTTGAAATTGGTTACTTGTGCATTTGCTACTTCTGCCTCCTGTACATGGCTGAACCCGTAATAAGGAGATTATTTACTGCAGATTTTCTGTTTGTTGTCCTCAATTTGTCTCGGAGGAATTTAACTTTTATAACCTATGGAATCATCCTTACTGTCATGGCCATAGACTAGCAGAGTGGCTTGCACAGAACTTCAAAGCAGCTTCTATGAGATTAACTGATGACAGTGGATCACTGAACAAAAAACAACAACTGGCAGCCAGACTGCTGTGGTATGTCCAGGGTGAACAGTGAGGTGTGTATGTGTGTGTGTGTGTGTGTGTGTGTGTGTTGGTAGAGAGGTGTGGTGTGGTCTGTGCAACAGGAGGTTCAGGATAGAGGCAGATAAGAAGAGGCACAAGTGTGCAGACGAGAGGAAGAAGCCACTCAGTCAGCAGAAAGGAGCGGTGAAGTGCATCTCCTGCAACAGATGGTTTGGCAGTCGTGGAGGATTAGCAGTCCACAGATGTCACAGTGATAGACAGTGATGCTGAGGAACTAGCAGGATGCTTGAAGTCCCCCCTATAGGGACCGCGTGACCGTAGGACGGCAGCGGAATTACAAGTTACAAGTGTGTGTGTGTATGTGTGTGTGAGTGTGTGTGTGTGTTGAGTGCATATCTATGGATGAACATAGCCTGCTAAAGTAGACTCCTGCTTCTCACAGCGGGATAGAGAGTGATAAAGCTCTTACATCAGAACGACAGGAATTAGTTTGCTATTGAATATGATGAAGTTGCTTAGCTCTAGTGGGAAAGCATGAAAAGGAGTTGGATGTGAAGGATAAAATAACATCTAACAGGTAGAGTTTCTTGTTAATGTCATAGTTACTCTAGGGGACTCTAGCACCCAAAACCCTCTCTCTCCCTTCCTAAGCCACTGAATTTTGGCAACTCGGCCAGGAGTGCTTGCTATGATGTCTGTCTGTGGCTGAAGTAGTGCAGTAACTACAATTGTGTCTTCTTTTTGTCATCATTCATAGTGCCAATTGTAGTCATAACCCTTCAGTGACTACAATTTTATCACAGCACTGTACAGTGATTAGAAAAATACTGATCAGTAAGTAGATCAGTGTATACCAGTATTGAGAGAGAAACATAATAATAGTAATAATAATAATAATAATAATAATAATAATAATAACAACAGCAACAACAATAATAATAATAGTAATAATAATAATAATAATAATAATAACAACAGCAACAACAATAATAATAATAGTAATAATAATAATAATAATAATAACAACAGCAACAACAATAATAATAGTAATAATAATATTATTACAGTAGAATGTCAGTTATCCTAATATGTTGGGATTGAGAGGTGTTCTGACAACTGAACACTATAAAAAATGTATTATAAATACGTGAATGAAGGGGTGTGGTTAGGCAATTATTCATTTCTGTACATGCTATTATTAGATTTTGGGTGTCGGTTAACAGTTCGGATAACTGAGATAACTGACATCCTACCGTATTACTATTATTATTGTGTTGTTATTATTTATTATTATAGTAGTAATGATGATGATGATGATGATGATGATGATGATGATGATGATGATGCAAAACAATCAAAAAATCGTTAATAAGTACAGTTATGCTTTACTCCAATGGCTACATTTTCTTCAGTTTTCACTTTAAATCTGCTTGTAGGGTACCTTTCTAACTTAAAATATTCATTTGTGCTATTGTCTGCCAATTGCTTCATAACATCCAGTCCATACTCTTGGGTAAGAATGGCATTATAAGCAGCTTGGTCATAACGATGGCACGCATACACCCCTTCTTTCATGCGTGAGAAATCACAGGGAGATATACTTGAACCTTTGGGTGATATACACTCCTTGTGTAATGAGCAGTCTACCCAATACGTTAGAAACTTGTCGTTTAGCTCCTGATTAGGCCAAAATTTCTCCGCACCAGCTTGAAGTGAATCTCCTATAGACGCATACTCTTGTTTAACTGAAGGTACTTCATCATGCCATCGTGGGTGGTGGAAATAAACAGGTGGGTGTCTGAACGTCCTGAAATAATAGGGAACAATGAAAAACGAGGAAGCAGAGGTTTCAAGGAATGCTGGAGCCGACAACTAGCATCATAGTATAATATCACTCCATCCTCATATTCCCGATACATTTCATTGATCACTAATGGCTTCCAGATATATGAAATTGCTTTCTAACCTCAATTCTCCTGGGTCATACAGTAACCAGCAGCACCTGATAAGAAGCACTTAAGCAGCTACTAAGAAAGGCAGTTTTTTAAATTTATTTCTGGTAAAGGGTTTTCAATTGTAGTAACCCCTCGCCATAGCTTTTTGAAAACAAAAACAAAAACAACAACAACAAAAAAAAAACAACAACAAGCTTTTCTTAATTGTATAGGTCGTTGAGTTACATTTCACATACTCATTACATATGTAGCAACCTTCTAGATGATGAAGGCAAAAATTACTGCAGTGAAGACAATGAACCACTGATTATAGTACACCAGTCGGAGCGTGTCAACAAACTATATTTTCACTTGCCTACTGGGCATGAATTAATATCTTGCCATGTCACTCTCTGACTCATGTAATAAGTATTTTATACATGCATTTTGTATACAAGGTTTCGTACACGCTTGCTGGGGTTGGGAAACACTTCATGTACTTAGTCACACCTGTAATATTTGTAAACCCTACTCTACTTTGATGCACATGCCTGTATGAGAGAGCATGTTTCACTGATCAGTGCTACTCATACATTCAACTTAGCTAATATACAATATTAAAAAAATTAGGAAGGAAAGATTCCAGGGTTAGCTTAACTCATGGAAATATGGCAATACAACCATCCTCTCCCTCAAGCTATTGCTTACATTATATGGGTGTATAGATATCATGATATTCAAATAGTTTATTTTGTTTTTTGTTTTTTTATTGGTTACATGTAAGAAGGAATGTTTAGTTTGTTTTGTTTTGTTTTTATCATGAAATACAATACAATGTTTCTCATAAGTAAGGCTGGGGCTAAACTCAATAGATGTCCCCCTCACCCACTCCCACCAAATCTATAATTCATTCTTTGATTAGCACCATTGTTTTTTTTTTGTTTTGTTTTTTTGCATTACAGAATTGGATTGGGAATGAACTGGGAGGGGGGGGGGGGGGGGGGGGGTAACAACGACTGAATGAAGAGAAGGTGGGAAGAAGCCACAAACCAAAGCATATAAATAATTATGAGCTCCCAATGTGGTCAATTTCTTTGTGAAAGATTTCTCTAAATCAGCAGGTGTGATGTCTAGAGAATAACTGTGATTTAACCCTCCCCTTGAAGGAATTAGGAAATAAAGTAATAATGGTATATACTAGATTGGTGATGGGTTCATAATACTTAAATGAACATTTTTGTGGCTGCATTTACACAACATAGTTGTAGTAGCAGTTATAATAGGTAATAGTACCATATGGAACTTCTGCATTCAGTCAGCAATTCTTCTATTTTAAAAGAAATTATCCAATATTATCTAATGTTGCCATTTTTGTTTATACATTGCTGTAATGTAGTACTTCCTTTACAATATTGAAATGAGGAAACAGTTATTTTTGTTGTTGTTGTTTGTTTATTTTTATAAAATTTTGGCTACTGGAACACTTTGTCGTTGAGTGTTTGTCCACCCGGAAAATTTGTATCGAACAAGATTTAGTAGCACAGAATCTGTCAAATTAGAAGGTGAATAAGCCATGTATGTACTTGGAAATTGAGCTTCAGTTAGTACCCTAGTTCAATTAATAGCTATTTTCTGTGCAGACTAATAAAATTATTCTTGTTTTTTTTTTTTTTGTTTTTGCATAGCTAATGGTAATTTGCTTGATAAGAGTCTTTACAGAAAAGAAATTAGAAAACAAAAGTAAACATGAACTCACCTGTACTGTAGAATCTTAGTATTTCTGTGCACTTTCCAGTGCTACTGTCAATTGTACGTCCCATGGGACTATGGTTTGAACCATAGAAAATCACACACAATGTCCATGCTAAATTATATAATAGAAATTCTAATTTATGTGCAAGAGTGCTATCAGGGTCATACAGGATTTTTTTTTAACTGGAGGGGGGGGGGGGGGGGGGGGGGGAGGGCGGGGGTGGGGATTTGTAAGTAAAAAAAAAAACAGACAAGGAGGGCATCTGTCTTAAATGCACATGAAGTGAAAGGACTAGAACTAGTAAGTGTTGATTTTGAAGGAGTGTTCGGCATTTTTAAACAAACTAACCTTTGAGTGTAAGGCCATAAATCACTTAGCTCTGAGTAGGTTGGGTAACATCTTTTATCGTAACATTGTTATCACGTGAGCAAATCATTTCTTGCTGCCAGCAGTATAGTTTTGCTTTTGACGGAGTAGTTTACCGGGTGCTAGAATCAGAGTTTAGTGTTGAATATACTAGTGAGTGTCCCTTTGCATGTGCTTCTCTTATGAAGACAGCATAAACACATTTACCTTTTTTTCATTGCACGAGCTGTTGTTGATACCTGATTATATACCAAGTTATAAGTCAAAAATGATATTTTTTTGAGTTACCATTAATGTATGTGTAGTCACACAAGTGTGAATTTAAGAGAGAGACAAAGCAGCTGTAGAGAAGTAGAAAGAGATGGTCAAGATACCCCGACATAATCAGCAAGTTGCCACCCCAGTTCCTTCTCTAAGAATTTTGATAAATGCCGTGGTTATCAAAAGAGTTTTGAGCAACATGCAAGATAGTGTATGTAGGTGTGGTGCGACTGCCTGTTGTCAATCCCCCCCTCCCCAAATTGCATCCTAGTTCAGTATGTCATTTCGCTGAACCCAAAATGACAGCATTTAGCTCAAAATGATTTCATGCTAATTATTCCCTTTTGCCTTGTAACTTAGTATATGTATAGGGACAGTGCTCTTCATCGAGCTTCTCCCCTAACTAAGTTTTCTATATAGAACCAGGCCAGTAGGCAGTGTTTGTGCTTTGTATTACATATGATTGGTGGGAGTGGGCAAGGAAGACTGGATTACATGCACTTCTTGCATTATACAATGGCTATATTCTTTATGTGGGAGGTTCATCAAGTGGGGAGAAATTTACTTAAAAAAATATCATTTTTGACTTATAACTTGGTATATATATATAGAGGTCAGTGGACCTGGCCGAACTTCCCTCCCAACTAAATTTTCTTGATGAAACCCTTTGTTGTTGTTCTTGTTATTGTTGGTGGTGTTACTTTGGTGTGTGTTGTTTATTATACACTTTACCCACACGACTTCTGGTCAACTGTGAACTTTGATGCCTTATGTGTGCCTAGTCAGCAATAGTCACAGCCCAGCTAATACTACCTGGAACTATTCTTTGGGTGCCCCTGCCACCAGGAACTGAAGTGTATAACCTCACATTGATGTATATTATGTAGGCTCATTGGAGCAAGAAAAGATACAACGAAGCTATCCACATAAAATAATCACAATTTGAACTTAATGCAGACAGGCATTCTAATAAACTCTATCTGGAACTCGTTCATTGACTGATTAATCAACATCCTTTGACTCATATTAACCATCCATCAACACCTCTAGTATCATCTATTGACAGAAACCATAAATTCACCAGTCAAGTCACTCATCATTCCATTCCATTGTTGTTGTAGTCCGGTAGTCAAATTGTGAACCTAGAAATATCAATACACTGTTTACCGAAGAAATGACACTTCACAACTAACGTGTACAGTTCTTCATTGTATAATCGTGTTTGTATATGCATCAGGCTATGGTCCTATAACATAATCTGTGCTAGTATTTTTTGTTTGTCTGATGAATTCAGTCTGGTTGTCTTTACTGGATCCAGGCCTATCATGTATGTGTAGCATGTGGCTGTGCTTGATGTGTTTATGTGTGTAATATGATAGCGTGTATGTATTTGCATATGGCAGAGAGATGTGTGTTTGTGTAGATGGCAGTGATCTATGTAAGTGTGTGTAGATGATAGTATGTGTGTGTGTATATATATATATATGATAGTGATGTATGTGTGTAGATGATAGTGAGGTATGTGTGTAGATAACAGTTATCTATGTATATGTGTGTAGATGATAGTGAGTATGTGTGTGCGTGTATATGATAGTGATGTGTTTGTATATTGACGATAGTGAGATGTGTGTGTGGTGTGTGAAGATGATAGCATTGTATTTACATTGACAAATTTCCTTATATTGTTATATTATTGTATTGTATAGGGTTGCTATGTTGGAAGATGACCGGATACAGGCTGTCACGAGGAGGACTACATATTTACTAACATTATGAACATGACTTCATTAGCTGTCTCAGTCTACTTTTTGGATCATGCAAGTTCTACAGCAAAACTACATTTTTTTATTTTTTTTAATTTGGTAGCCATATTGCCATTTTATCATCATGTATGAAATTCACAAATTCAGTTAGATAAAATGCAACCTGGGCTGACTGGGATGAACTCTTTCTCATCTGGACCAGTAGAATAGTTCCAAAACGGGAGGGATGAGGTGAAACAGTCAGGGCAACCCCAGCTTTCACTAGAGTGTTGCAATTGAGAATATTCAGTTTTATCAATGCCCACACACTTAGTATGTAACCACTTAAAGCAAATCTCTCATTCCACAGCAGATTGTTTTCACTGCACAGCTCCACCACAGTGGCCACAAGGGTACTTCACTCCACTCCTGGAACTTCGTTTTCAATGTATGGCTTCTCCTAATCCTTCCATCTAATACGGGTAGAGCTTCCTTGGTAACTAAAGAATGACATTGTCTCCAACTAGAAACTACTTGAACTGTACGTTTCCAAGGTTACCGCTGCACCCTGTTTACAAGCAACGTTTAGGTAAAGTGTAAAGCCTAGACCGCTATACCTTCAACTATTGTAAGAAGGCTATATTTGTGAGCTCTAACACCTCACCTCTGGACTCGACATGAATAAGCAATCTAGACAAGTAATATTGGCAGCGTTACTTATTATCTTAACTAGTACACTGTTTTACTTCTTCTCTGGTGGTGGCCCAGTCAGTTTATTTGAAGTCTCTTATTATACTCATACTACTAACTTTACCAAAGGCTACTCTTATAGCTGTTGTGAAGAAAGCAGGGCATTGACAGTGAAAAACATATTGGAACTATGTTCTACGCAAAAGAATCAGTCTTCAATTTCTCGGTGTGATTGTGAGGCTCTTTTAACATGCAAGTTGGTCGTGATTACTGCCTTCTCAGAAAACCACTTCAAAGAAGCTACTGACTTTCTGACTTCTGTTCAGACTCATATGCCTGGTACTTCAATTCTGGTCTATGACTTGGGTCTCAGTAATGGCAGCAAAAGTATTCTCTCCACTTATTGTGACGTGTCTGTAAGGAGAATCAATTTTAACAGATATCCAAAGCACATTCAAGACCTTTTTACTTGTGCATGGAAGCCATTAGTGATCAATGAAATGTATCGGGAATATGAGGATGGAGTGATATTATACTGTGATGCTAGTTGTCGGCTCCAGCATTCCTTGAAACCTCTGCTTCCTCGTTTCTCATTGTTCCCTATTATTTCAGGACTTTCAGGCACCCACCTGTTTATTTCCACCACCCATGATGGCATGATGAAGTACCTTCAGTTAAACAAGACTAGGAAAGAGTATGCGTCTATAGGAAATGCACTTCAAGCTGGTGCGGAGATATTTTGGCTTAATCAGGAGCTAAACGACAAGTTTCTAAATTATTGGGTAGACTGCTCATTACACAAGGAGTGTATAGCACCCAAAGGTTCAGTTGTATCTCCCTGTGATTTCTCACGCATGAAAGAAGGTGTGTATGCGTGCCATCGTTATGACCAAGCTGCCCTTGAATGCTATTACAACGAGGGAATTTGGGTTCGAGTTAGTAAATAATATGGCAAAGAATAGCTTTAATGAGTATTTTAAAATAGCAAGATATTCTACAGGAATGTAGCTACAAGATAAAAAAGGGCAAGGAGTGCAATCAAACCTTAAATATTGTAAATTTAGAGAGGTTGTAATTAATGTTGTTTTGGTTGAACATTTACATTTTAGTTATAGTTTTTTTACAAAAATATTTCAAGATTAATTTTAGTTTTTCACTAGCAAAGACTAAAATTTAATTTTAATTTTGTTTTTTTTTAGAATTCAATTTTTTTAATTCAAGTCATCTAATTTAGATAGTTTTGTTTTTCAAATGCAGACATCAATTTAGTTTTTGTATTCCACCATAATTGTTAGCTGGTTTTTTTTTTAGCTTTTTTTTATTGTTGTTGTTGTTGTTTTGTTTTTCTAACAGGATTACAATAATTTAGTTTTTTGAAGTAATTATTATTACCCTGTGGCCAGTCTCTAATTACTGAAATACAGCATGGAGACTAAATGATTTGAGGCTGATAGAGCGTTGCCAGAGTTACACTTTTGAAGTAAAAAAATAATAATAATGGACACAACGGGTGAGAACAGTCTTGGTAAGACGGGCTCTGGAAGCAGAGTTGCCAGTGAGAATCGGGAGCTGGAGAGTCGGCCAAAGAGAAGGAAAGAGGACAAAGGAAAGAGCAAGATGGTGGCATCTTCAGACGAGTGCCCGAGCCATGGGGATTTAGAGGAACGAGTTGTAGAGCTGCAGTCAGCTATGATGACCATGAATTAGATGCTGGAGAGCATGTTTGATATGTGGATAGAAAAAGAAAAAAAAGGCAGATAAGGACAATGATCACAGCAACCATACAGCTGGTACGTCAATAACGGAGCGGGATATATATAATATATAATATATATATATATATATATATATATATATATGTTTAAAAAAAAATGAAATAAGTGAAAGACATGATATATGAGCGGGAGAGAAGAGCAAGCTCTTCCAGTTAGCTTCCCAACACAAAGTGAGGGGCTTGAACGAGCTAGTGATTGAGAGAAATGATTCAGGGACAGAATAACTACGTGTGGTGGGTAATACGGATATCCCTGACGCTCGCTCCATTCAGCTTTGCTGGATGTGACTTTCTTATGGGCTCAGTGGACTATGTATTTAGCGTGTGTGTGTGTGTGAAGAGTCTGACTAATCAAAGTGGAAGATACTAAGGGTAACCCACAGATTAGACAAAGAACTATAGAGGGAATGGAGAGATGAGAGAAGGGAAAAGAGTGAGAGTGAATTGAGTACTACCTAACTAAAGGGAAACTGTGAAGCTGTGTACAGGCAAACCGTCAACACCTTGACTATCTAGTAGTAATGCCTAGAGGCCACGGTGGCTAGGCAAGAGAATGGGAGCCTGAGCTCCTAAAAAACTGTGGACAATGATCATGAGGTGGCATGGGGATCTCATGTTGGTATGATCTGTGTCTGTAGAGACTGAAATGCCCGCAGTTGACGTGCTGAGAAGTAGCAGAGTGGTGTGTGAGTCAGAAGGCACGAGCTGTGAGGCGGAGGTCTGGCTGAGGAAGCTCACTGATAGCACCAAAATGTTGTCTGAGGCCAGTGGTAAAGAGGCCGAGAAGTCGGACAAAGTGTATCTAGTGGACGGGCTCCCGCCTCTCACCAAGAAGATGGTAGAGGCTATAAGGAGAGGTGATTTTGTTCAATTTGCTGATTTCCATGTCTTCCATTGAGGACGCAAAGCGGGAGAGGACGGTGTAAAGCACACAGAGAGAGAAGGCCTGTCTTCAGACAGGCACAGCAATGATAGCAAGAAGAAAGGCGTCAGTCAAGTGCCAGATGCGTTGTGGTGGAGGATGTGCTTTTCATTGTTCGAAGCCGCCCGAGTGAAAGCCAAGTCGTCAGAGTTGGCAGAGACATTGAGGGCATATCGAGAAGTCATAGTAGATATGGCCAGACGACATAAATGGGAGTTTGTCTCCCAGTATGACAGATACTTCAGAGAAGAGGCCGCTGGCAAGTCGGAGATGGTGTGGAACAGAGCAGACGCCACTTTGCTGGTCCGAGAAGTATCTCACCCAGAGGCAAAAGCTATGAATAGAGATACTGGCGGCCTTATGGCAAGAGGTGGCCAGGCAAGTGCCAGCATGAGCCAGAGGAGAGACAGAAAGCAACCTGGGGTTGCTTCAGATTTAACAAGCAAGCACAATGGCTTGTGCTCATTTGGGCAGCAGTGCAGGTTCGTGCACGCTTGATCCAGTTGCAGAAGTGATCATCCTGCTCATAGATGCACCAGCAAATCAGCTGGAAAAGCGCTGAGGAGAGAGAAGGATGGTCCTCAGTGAGCTATCTGAGGAATGGTAGTGGACTCTTGAACAGTCATAAAGATTACGAACATGAACATTAAGTGTATGATTATTAATCAGTTCATATTAGTGTTATGTAGTGAAATATCCACATGTAACAATTTATAGTAATTATCGGTGTAAGGTCTTGATAGAGGAAATACGGGGTCAGACAGGAAGTTTATCTTTTTATAACTAACACACATGCTTACATGTACACACACATTTTAGTGCACACACACATGCATGCTTACTTGCACGCACACTTGCACGCTTAAATACACACACGCATGTGCTCGCCGTGAGCACAGACTATGCACACGTACATTCCGACCAAGAACGGGAGGAATGGGTTTGGTAGTAGAGAAGTGTGTCATCTGCTTTGATTTTGACTCAGGTTACAGATTTACAAGCCAGTTGTTGGAATGGAGAAAGTGTCGGTGGGCTCATTGAGCAAGCCTGTCCCAGGAGCAGACGGCATGGTGACGCCTCTGAAATGGGAAGCATGGGAGAGTGAGCTGGCAGAGCATCATGATAGAGAGTGGGTCGGCTTCTTGGTCAGAGGTATTTGGCACGGGTTCAGACTTGGACCCAGGGCCGTAGGAAGCAAATTTGAAATGGTACGGCCAAAGAAACCACACCCACTCATTATTAATATGTATTTTTAGATCGATGTTTGAAGCACAGAAGTAGCAGGCATGCAATGACAGCACTGAAATCTCAATTTTCACTTAAGGCAGACCTCTAATAATTCTGGTATGCACTCGGGAAATAGACATGTTCTCTCATATAGACTTTCATCATTCTGGAGCTTATCTCTGATCACAGATACTGCCTTGTCTATTGGAAACATTGGTGAACAGGGAAGACAAATCAAAACTCACGATCATTTCATCAGATCTCAAGCATACACTATTAAGTGTTTGGATGAAATGTGTTCAACTTCATTTAAGATGTACTGCACATACTGCTGCACTCCATAATAATCATATGCAATTTCAACAAAACCACTTGAATTACTCTTCACTAAAAAATTGTCTAGTAATTATAATGTACCTGTGCACTCACATTGAGATCTATCTAGTCATATACCTGTGCACTCACACTGAGATCTGTCTAGTCATGTACCTGTGCACTCACACTGATATCTGTTTAGTCATGTACCTGTGCACTCACACTGAGATCTGTATAATATTGATTAGCCCAGCAAAGCAAACTTTTCAACAATTTTAAAGTTGCCCCATTAATTAAAAATCAAAATATACACAGTAATTTAAATGTCTACTATTACAGTATTGTTTAACTATCTAACATCCGGTTGGGGCAACTTTATTCCTCCTGCAGTAAAAAAATAATATAAAATAAAATTATAAATTCAATATTTATGCTGACATAATGTATAATAAAATTTAAAAATTCAAAGAAAGCTGCTGTGCAGTTGAAAATACAATTTATTCACAATATGGAACTCAACTGTATCTGTTTTGCTACTGATTTATGCTTTGGAAACCATGTATATTATTTGCGAGCAAGCGAAGTGAATTATTAGGGGTAACATAATTAAAAATCGAGGATATTTGTTTGTTTGTATATATATATATATATATATATTATATATACTAGTGATGTGCATGAGCACAAATATTGAACTAGCCTGCCTAGTAGGGCCGGCCAGATTATGCTCGAAATTTTTTGAATTATTTATTTATTCCAAAAAAATGTGTTATTATTGCATTATTATTCTATAAACTTTCTTATTATTCTCATATTACTTCTAGGAATAAGTGAAATAGTAATGACTGCAGTCTATATAGCTAAAGTTGGTACGATATGAAATGAATGAGTAACAGAATCAGTCTCTCTTACTGCTATACTGACGAATTACTCAATATAGAGGGTTCACTCTATTGCTTGCTTCTCTCAGTGAAAATTTTGTGAATATCCCAGTAAAAATGTTCAAAGAATGGAGAAAACATGCTCTGCTACAGCTGAAAACAGTTCGAGAAACCATTTAGCATAATTCTCCAGATGACTTGCCGACTCTGAGCCTGAGCTGTCAGCTCTTCCAGTATTATTTTTGGAAGTACAATAACAAGGTGGCCAACACTACCCAGCTGCTTTATTCAAGTAATGAAGATCTACCTTATAACCAACTTGAGCACAAATACGAGCGAGCCTGATATTTAGGTAACATAAAACTAAGTATTGTTACTATGTTTTAGCTTAGTTCATGTAAACACTATGATAGCAGTCATGACTTTTTATTGCATCAAACAAATACAAAATCACTCTCTTACCTGATCAATGGTAACTTTTGTAGTATCAAACATCTGCCATTCTGATAATCTCAATTACCAGTATCTCTTGAACAAGCTCTCAGCTACGATAAAAAAAAAAACCAGTGTTATTATTTGTAATTTTAGCCAACAAATATGGAATTACTACTTACCTCAATTTCCTGAGTTTTGATAACTTCTGTAGTATCAAATTTAACTTACTTTGATTATCTGAATTAACTCGAATTCTTGACTACAAGCTCTCAGCTACAAAAACAAAAGACAATCAATTTTAGCACACAAATACAAAATTACTTTCTTACCTCATATTCTTGAGCAGTGGTAACTTTTGTAGTACCAAATTTGAGCCATTACTATTTGAACTTACCAGTCACCGTTGACAACAAGCTCTTAGCTACAAAAAAGAAAGGGCAGAGTTATTTTTGCATGTCTAGCTAACAAATATGGAATTACGTACTTACCTCAGCTTCCCTGGAGTAGTAGTAGCTTCTTTAGCATTAATACTACGGCATTCTGACTACCAATGGCTCTTGACAACCAACAATTGGCACTCCGTATCCCCCCTAGAATGGCGAAGTTTTGAAATTAAGTCTGGAAAAGGGTTTTCAATGCCATAGCAACCGGTTGAATCAACTTTTGGTTTCTTGAAAATCAAGCATTTTCGCAGGAATTTTCTTACACTTTGGAGCTTAAGTATAAAGTAAGGCTTGCTTAATGCTGTAGTTTCAGAATAAACTGGGGTCAAGCCTAAAAAGCTGTGTTTTTTAGGAGAAAAAAGTTGCCCGCGCGCGCGTTTAAGGGGCATACGTACCATCCATACATACATAATATATATAACATATACCCGATTTTGCAGTATTCACCCCTACTGTCTCGCAAGCTTCGTTCGCTCGCCAATAAACAAACATCCCCGATTTTCAATTGTGTTACCCCTGAGAGTGTCTCACTCGCTTCGCTCGCCAATAATATATATATTTATTCCACGCTAGGTATCTTCACAATGATATTTTTGGGTACGTGACCGTGAGATATTTCAAGATATCACAAAGTTAGAGCAGCTGCTATAATATAAGCTGGGGTCGTGGGAAGCCCCTAGTGAGTTTTCGCCAACTTTACACCGTGAGTTACCAAAAAACTACTCCAATGAAGATATCTAGTGTGGAATAAACCACTTATTACACTCGTCAGAGTGATATGGCTAGATATTTCACTCTCAGGCTTTATTTTCTCTCGCCTTTGGTTCGTGAAAATATATTAGCCTGCTCGTGAAATATTTCACCATATCACACTCTGACTCATGTAATAAGTACTATATACATAGAATCTTTCAGATTAGCGATCCCGTATCATTCAAGGAAATTTTATTGTTTACCCTTTTGGATTACAATATTTTTTAATGCCGCAAGACGCACTTAGATCTTAAAACTTACGTTTAGACTGAACACTATGCAGTATTTCTTTAGAAATTGTTGTTCTTCTTTTCTAGCTGCAAAATGTCAAAGATTACTATGGTATTGAGATCCTTTAACAGACATAATTTTAAAATCTCGGCCGTCTATGGTTAGCTGTGAGTGCTTCTTGTCAGTAGCTACTGGTAACTGTGATAGTCAGAATGCGATATTAGGGACTACAAGTACTCTGGAAGTTGAGGTAAGAAAGTAGTTGTTTTGTTGGATAAAGTACGGTCACAACAACTACAAACTTATACTTTTAGAAATGGACTGATATAGATTCTTCTGAAGTGTTTCATTTCTGCACAGGCTTGCTTTCCATTTGTGCTCAAGCACATCATTAGTATCAGTTACAGATACTCTTCAGAGTCAATATGTAGTTATTCATGCAAGTAAAATGTTCAAGTGGCTGAAAAATATTTATAGAAAGTTAAGAAAAAATTTTCAGACAAATTTATAAACGAATTTTTTCCATGCTTATATTTAATAATTTCATGATATTTCATGTACTGCAGAAACTGCTCAATGTACAACAACCAGTATTGCACAAAGTCAGTTCATTTATTTATAATTATCAAGATGAACATTCTCATAACATACCTGATGCTCTTAGAGGTCATCCCACTTTTCCTTGATGAATTTCCATTACCAGATTCTTCATCTGTCTCAGATATTTTCATCTTCTTGTATTTACAATATGCAATGATGAGGATAATACTAGCAGTAAAGAATAATATTCCAGTAACAAGTAGGGACACTGCAATAATTATGTGAGGCTTTAGATCCACTACCACAGGCTCTGTATCTTCCTCAATTACCTGGCCACGCTCCTCTATCTTTCTATTTTCAGGATTCAGATATTTTGCTAAGAAAAACAAAGACAAAATAATGTGCAGAATTAGTTTTATATTCAGATTTGTTCATGGAAGTATATTTATCGACTAGCCTAGGTGAAGCAAAATTAATATAAAATATAAATATTGCTTACAATATGGTCTAACAAATTTCTCTGACAGGCTCATAAAATATAATTTTGTTATTGTTAGGATTTAGAGTAAAGTTTTCTAGTTGCTATAATTGTTATATTATTAATACACCAATATTCACAAAGAATTATGAAGCATCTCTCTAATTATACTCTTCTTTTAATTCATGCTTACTAAAGTCGGGTGAAAGTCTGCGTCTTGGATGAAATGATTCATGTATGTAATCTTCATGGAAGTCTTTATTGTTTAGAGGACTTGATTCTGTGTTCTCTTGCAGTCTCTTTGTGGGATCTGGTGCACTGTGAAGTCTATTCCTTACATTTATAAACTTTTCACTCAGATAGTTCAAACCATTTTGGATCATATTAGGTATCTCTGGGGCATGTTGTGTAATATATTGTAAAGCTCTGACATAAAACCCATCTACCGTTATTACTGGTCCATCTCTCACGCTTTGCTCTTTGGTGCCTAAAATGAGGAAGTACAAAAGAAAATGTGCAAACAGCCCTATTATTATAGTTTGATTTTTTTTTATTTTGAGGTTATACCTGTGGTTATGGCTGTGGTGGTTATGGCTGTGCAAACTACTACAATAAAAGTGGAAGACTTTGTGTTTAAGCCAGATAAAGAGTATATCTAAACTGAGTGTCTGCATACTTTGTGGACTAGATCTATACAATGTAAAGGTTAAGTGTACCTAATTTGGTGTCTTGAGACAGTTTTATTAGCTTTCAATTTCAAATACTCATATAAATAGCAAGTGAGAAAATTGTTTAAGCTGGCAAATATGCTATTCCAGATCAAGTTGGATGTTAGTTATAATGTTAAAATAAGGATATGAAAGACATTCATTAAAAATTAAGACCGCTCAACAACAACATTTGTGGAAGCCCTTCTCCCAATTACTACATCTATGCATGTATATATATATATATATATATGACATCATAAATTAGAGCAAGCACACCCACGCTATAATGAAAGATGCCGCTATAATGAAAGATGCCGCTAAAGACGCAGGTAATTCAAGAGAAGGTAAAAGTTGCCCAGAACTGAAATGGAGGGAGATAAGGCTTGTGCTGAGCTGTGAGTGAAACTGTTGAATCTCAAGGACTCTAGCAGCATTTGTTTGAGATTTATCTTGCACTCTAAGGTTAGAGAAGTTCCTGCTACCTTGCCACCAGGAATAGGGAAACTACAAATGGAAGCCATGTATTTTGATGAATGTGGGAGTAATCTCACTGTTTAAACAATGGCGTTCATTTAGGGAACGTGAATGAGAACACCGCAGTTCTCATAGTTCTGCCATATTAATCCACTTTTTTTTAATAGATAGAGTTTAGAAGGTAAACAATGATATACTTCAGTTCAATGTGATAGTAGTAGGCCTAACATTTAAAATCTATGTTTTCTACTTCGGGTGTAGTGCATATATTTGATACATTTACTTTGCATATCAAGAACAAGTACATATATGACGTAAATTCACATAAATGACTCAGAGTATAATTCACATTTTTAAATGTCTTCATACCAGTTGTCTCTTCGTCTTTTGAAACCTCCTGCTGTAGTGGAAAACTATTGGAATTTTGACTCATTTGATTGACATTGTAACTTCTTGTGTTGGTCCCCATCAGTTGAGACGACCTTTCCTTGGCCCTGTTTTGCTTTTCATTCTTTTGTCCCAAGTTAAACATTTCTGTTCCTAGTTTACTGTCAAATTGGCTAATTCTCTTATGTGGTAAAATATCATTTACATCATCTTGGTGGAGTGCTGCACAGTTAATAAATAATGACAATTTACTATCAACTTGAGTAGTAATAAAGTAGTAGCTATGCCAATAAATTATTACAATTATACTCTCACTTTAACTTAACAATTCAAACAGAACAGCAGAAGAAATGTAATCAATTTATACATGCAAATGGCATCTGAATTTATAGTTTCCTCACAAATTATGCAAAAATTACAAATAAAGAAAAAGAAAATGAGGCATAAATTATTCCACTTTGAGTATTGAGCTAGCAACATCTGAGTTGACACAACATTATAAACTATACAAATTGTGCTAGAAAAGTTCTTTCAGAAATAACATTCAATTCAAGTTAGCTACAGCTAAGAGAAAATAATTGTGATGTAGACTCACATAAATCATCTGGTAAAGAACTTGATGTGGATGGAGCTACATTTGACTCCATTGTTTTGTATAGCTCTTCTTCTTGAGAAGTTATATAATTGTTTCTATTACTAAATTCCATTTGCTGTTTTTGGAAAGTCTTTGAATCTGAATTGACATTGGCACTTGGTGCTTTAGTTGGAATAGTTTTAGACATCCATTTCTCGATCATCTTGTTTTGGTTTTCTTTTGACTGAGCTAAGTAATGTGTTCCAGTTTCAAATTTGCTGTTTATTTGTTTGTTTTTATTATATGGCAAACTGTCCTTTACCTCAACTTGTGGGTGTGCTATGTATTTAAATATAGTCCAGCTTTCAAGAAAATTCATATAAAAACAAAAATGTGATTTTATTTAAGTATTTTTTAAAATATCAATTCAGCTTAAAGTATTCAGAATATTTAATTAGCTAAAACTTCTTAAAACTCACACTCATCAGGAGTAGTTGGTGAAGCAAAATGTTTGGGATGATATTTTTTGTAGGCATTCTCTTCTTGAGTTGTAACAGAGTCTATCTGCTGTTGTTGAGATATTTGATCAACATAGTGACTGGGTACTTTAGTTTGATATGATTGGGACATTCTTTCCTTGTCCCTCTTTTCTTGTTTCCTGTCATGACCTGAATATAACATATTCTCTCCAAGTTTGTAGTTATAATTCTCATTTCTTCTTGGAAATAGTTTTGTGTTTTTCTCAACTTGTACTAATGCTGCAGGAAAAATAATTTATTGGATGGCTTGAGTAAATTCTGTCAAATTATTTCATTTATATGAATGCAAATGAGTAATCAATAGCTAAATATTTAAATAGTGCAAACTATATAAAATACCACTGCCTGAAAAGTGTCCATTGACAACCAAAACAAAATCGTAAATTAGTGTATAATGTATTGATAACAAAGTTTGTTAACCTCTACAGCCTTGTAAAGTTTTTGTTAATTCTAATTACCAAGACAGTGTACGGATTTTGTTATGGTTGTAAATGGATTTTTTTCACCCTGTGTACCTGATTTGAAAGTATACTATTGTTATTTCATGACAAAACTAGTATATCGGCTATTGGACATGTATATCAGTTTCACTTGATATATAGCAACAATCAAATGAAAAAGTAAAGAGAATGATAATTAAAGAAATTTAAAATGAATGCTACTTAAATATTCTCAGAAAAATATTTTTGAAGTAATCAGCAATTTAGTTGTCTGGACTAATTTTTATCTATTATATATGGCAAAGAATCAAGTACAAAGTAAAGGTAAACTTGCTTGCTTTTAGTTTTTTAAGTAAGTGAAGGAAATGTTTACTATTTTAAAAGTAATATGAATCTTTCTTCCTTTTACTCCATGCTAACAAATTTGGATAATGTTGACTATTGTTTTAACTTACGTAAGTTTAGTGGAGTAGTTGGTGAAGTTGGAACAAATGATTTAATACCATTTCTATTTCTTTTCCAAAAGTCCATGTTCTGTTTCCTGCCCTCACCTAAACGAATTATTCCTGGTAAAAACTTCCTATTACTAGACTTATAGTTACGTTGTGACAAGAATTTATTTGATGATGTATCAGTCTGGGTGTCAGGGATAGCTTTTACATCAGAAAGAAGATTTCCGTTTACTACTTTGGTTACTATTTTTTTAAGAAACGATCTTGAAGATCCAAGGAGACTAGAAATTTCTTGGAGATTAGGTATATTCAACGTATCCTTCATATTACTACCATTCACTTTTAGCATAAAGGTTCCATATGTTTGATTATCATCGTGTTTGAATCTCAGATATGAATTCAGTCCATCAGATTTCACACTATATATGGTGTTTGAGGGGCCTACAGGCCTCCCATTTACATACCATTGAAGCAATTTCTCAGGAAGGCCTGCATACTGTGCTAGTATTGTAGTATAAATGGAATTTCCCAATCTTTCCTGAATTAGATCTGTTATGTTCACTTCAAATTTATCTGGAATTAGCAAGTATAATTGGGTGAATAAGTCAATGATTTAATGTTAGTAACACAATGTTTCATGGCAGTGTAATCTAATTCTAAAATTGCTTGCATATTTCTAATGTGCATTGCTTCACAATAAAACATCTCCAGCACAACTATCACTTAGGAAATATATCGCTAGAAAACTAATGATTACTCAAAATATGGGGATATTCTATATTAGGAAGCTGCTTTAACATGAAGTAGGTGGATAAGTTTTGAAGTCTACCACATCATTTTACATGCCTTAAAGCTAGCATGTTATTATAATCTAACCGTGCTTAGAAGTGTAATATTGTTATTGTCTACACTAAATCTACTATTTCAATGGATACCCACATCAACATGCTTATACTATTATAAATACAGATTTTGAACTCACTAGTTGTGATTAGTGTCTTTTGTGCTGATTTAGTAGTGACATTGGTGGTGCAACTGTAAAATCCTCTATTTTTCACATCAAAATGATCGATGGTAATATTAGAGTATACAAACAAATATGGTGACAGTCCGTTCCACAAGTTTTGGTCCAGGTCTAAAGTTGTGTTAACAAAAGTTAGTAGTTTTGCGGTTGGTGAAATGCACTTCAATAAGACCTTGGCATCATACGGAACTTTCACTAAATGTCTGAGATATTTCTGAACTTTGCCATTTACTGCTACTTGTAAGGATGCTAGTATTTATAACATTACAATGAAATGATCATATATATATACACATTGTGTAATGCTTATATAACTATAAAAGAAAATTTAACAATTGCTAAATCTTATGTATCACCGAAATTGTAACATTAGCATGATACTATTTACGAGACTGTGTAATCAAATTCCATTGTTTTAATAGCTTCACATATATATGTATTCCAGTAACTGTTGATAGAATAAAACTATGTTATAGTTAGTTAAGTTTTAACTCACTCAAATCTGGTGAGAGAGTTTGTAAAATACTTTTTCCTTGAACAATTTTTTTGTGGGTATTCTTCTCTAGATATTTAACATGAGCAGGTAGGTGAGTCCATTCATTGACTGTATTTTCTTGTTTCCTGTTCTGTCCTAAACGAATTACTTCTTTTAGGAATTTCCTATCACTATTTTTGTCTTTGTTAGGTGCCAAGTTTGCTTGTGAAGAAAAAATTAAGTTTTGACGGACATAATGACTCTTTGGTTTAGGTTTTTGTGTCTTGTCTTGACCTAAACGAATGACTTCAGGTCTAAACTTTCTGCTCGTTGACTTATATGTATTATGTGACAAGAACTGATTAACAGATGTGTCAGATTGAGGATCAGGATCAGCTGTGACATCAGAAAGAATACTTCCATGTGATATTTTGGTTACTACTTTCTTAACACTATTTTTTGTGGATTCAAAAATGCTTGAAATTTGTTGAGGATGAGACAACTTTAGTGTATCCTTCCATTTTGTACCGTTCACTTTCAGCATAAAGGTTCCATATGTTTGATCAACATCGTGTTTGAATCTCAGGTATGAATTCAGTCCATCAGATTTCACGTCAAATACGGTATTAGTTGGGCCTACAGGCCTCCCATTTACGTACCACTGAAGCAATTTCTCAGGAAAGCCTGTATACTGAGCTAGTATTGTTGTATAAATGGAATTTCCCAATCTTTCCTGGATGAGATCTGTTATGTTAACTTCAAATTTATCTGTTAGTAGAATGTATATTTAACGAGAATTAGTTGATAAATCAATATAAAATAATATACAGTCGAACCTCCGAACAACAGCCATGCATGGGGACGAACCCTTTGGCCTTTGTAGAGAGTTTGACCTTATTTCGGAGTTTTTTGGATTAGATGAAGATCTTGTGGACCCAGAATGAAAAGTGACGTGATTAAATACATTAAATGAATCAGACGGATTCTTAAGACATTTAACAAAAAATAATAGGTCTAGTAATTGTAGGTAGTACATTAGTGGTAAAATATTGAGATGTATAAGTCTTAATTTGTAAGAAATATTATAATTATTTAAAATGTATTTAGTTGCACGCCGTCGAACTCTTTCCAATAAGATATGTCTTGTATTTTGTTGGGAAACCATAGCGGGGAACAGTAGGTCAGCTGAGATCTTACAAGTGATAGAAGGACTTCTTAATGTTAATGGGTGATGTGCAAGGAATTGTTCGCCTAATTAAATACAGAGACCAATAAGCTTTGCTGCATATTTATTTGATGTGGACAGACCAAGATAAACTATATATCAGAGATTAAAATACCTAAATCTTTCTGTTGAGTCACTGTTTTAATTGTATCATTACCGATGGTGTAATTGTTGTTAGTAGATGATGATAGGGAGACGTTCATGTATGCACATTTAGAAGTATTTAAAGAAAGTTTTCAAGATTGACACCATGACAATAAATTGTCAAGATCCTTTTGAAGAGCAAATTCTCACTTGCAGAGTTTAGAGAGGCAATAAGTTTGGCATCATCAGGAAATAAAAACACAGACGAAAAAGAGCAGAGAGACGGTGTGACATAAATAAGAAAAAGCAGAAGTCCAAGTACACTACCTTGAGGTAAACCTGATTTGACAGGAAGTAAGTCAGATTTACACCCTTCTACCTCAACAAAATGCTTTCTATTTTGTTAGTAATCTTTGAAAAGTAACCAAAGAGGACCAGTAATGCCAGTTAGCCACAGTTTATACAGAAGTTCATTGTGGGGGACTGAATCAAAGGCTTTGGCAAAATCAAGAAACACAGTTTCTGTGTGTCGCTTTGACTCCACAGAATTGAAAACTGAAGTATAGCTATGATAGAAGAAGTTGTTGAAGAGTGGATCTATTTCTGATAAAACCAAACTGTGTCTTTGAAATTTTTGGATATATAAAATCTATTATCTTATATTAGATTTATGAAGAATGTTTAGGAGAGAAATAGGCCTGTAGTTGCTAACTTCAGATACACTTCCTTTTTTGTGGAGAGGAAATAATTTGTGTACCTTCCAGTCAGCTGGAATGGAATGAGATTCCATAATGACAGTAAAGAGAAGAGCAACTGTATGTGCAAGTGAAGCGCAGAATTTGTAAATATATGGGAACGTAAGTTTAGCTTAGTGATATACGATATTAATGAATGTCTTCAAGGCACTTCACATCAGGTTAGGTTAGACAGTGATCAAAAGCAAGTGATATCAGTATTATCTTCACTCATGCCTGATATCTCTAAGCTTTCTGTTAGATATTGCACGAGAATGGGTAAATATAGCCCCTCTCATGTAAGGCCTCGACCTCTACTTGTGAAGTTGTTGAGAACAACTGAAGTGTCTGTAATCCTATCCAACCGAAGTAAATTGACCAAATCAAAGGTGTATATAAAACCTTATATGACCCCTTCAAAGAGAAACTCTGAGAGTATTCTCAAAGGAGAGAAAGTCTTTGATTTCCTCTGGGGCAAACCCAAAGGACATTAAAGGTAAAAGCTTCTTTTAAATGGATCTGTCTATGGATCAGTCCAGGGATCCTCTTTTTCACTCAATGTCCAGAATTCAATCCAAGTTTCCTCTGATTCGCACGTTGACGTGGATCCAGTAGATAGCACACGCTCTGGTCCAAGGAGAGAGAGTGAACAAAGGCGCCGGTTATGGCCTGGAAGTGCCCTGTATCTACCGCGTGTTCGGCCCACCTGTTTATGTCTGCCGAATGAGAGAACTAGTTAATAGAGGGACATCTGTAATGAATGTAAAATTAGTATTAGCATTCATTTAGTATTATGTCTTATTAAATTGAAAGGCACACAAGTCATAAATTAGTTAGGCGTGGCAAGCTAAAATTGAAAGGCTAGGCAAAATGGAGGCATCAATAAGTTGGGTGTGGCTAACTGGCCGTCCCAAGAAGTAAATTTTGTACAAGACATTACATTTTGGGGCACACAACTTGGCCGTTGTCCGGAGTAGAGAGTCAACCGTTACTTGGAGTCAAAAAATCCATTACATTCATGCAGAAAATACTCCGTTCCCAACGGTCTGACCGTTGTTGAGAGTCTGACCGCTTCTCGGAGTCCCGTTGTAGGGAGGTTCGACTGTATAGCTATTTCACGTCTTTGCAGATAATCAAATACATAATTTCCACAGAGTATGTCTCATTTCAACTTCTTAGCTATCAGGTTGACATCCTAAAAGTCACCATTATATTGGTGATTGCTATTATTAAATAGCAACATGGAATAATTACCACTAGAATACCATCAGATTCTACAATTGATTCCATATTTCAGAATTGCACATCTTTTATGTAAAAATTTATGGTTCTGAAGAATTTGACCTGATAACAAAACACTACCAATGATAATAATAGTGTTATGGCACAGCTAGTAGAAGACAGCATTGAAATCTGTTCACTTGTTCTTACATGCCTGATGCTTAATCTTAACCTTCCAATAGTGTTTTGATGTGTTATAATTCTCATTACTGTAACTACATTTTCAATTAATAATACTCATCAACATACTTGCATATACAATTCTAAATACAAACTTTGAACTCACTAGTTGTGATTAGTGTCTTTTCTACCGATTTAGTAGTGACATTGGTGGTGCAACTGTAAAATCCTCTATTTTTCACATCAAAATGGTTAATAGTAATATTTGAGTATACAAACAAATATGGTGACAGTCCGTTCCACAAGTTTTGGTCCAGATCTAAAGTTGTATTAACAAAAGTTAGTAGTTTTGCAGTTGGTGAAATGCACTTCAATGCAACCTTTGCATCATACGGAACTTTCACGAAATGATGAAGATATTTCCGGATTTTGCCATTCACCTCTACTTGTAAAGTTGCTAGTATTTATAATTATTACCATGTATTACAATGATAAAACACTGATACAAAATTTTTGTCACTTCATGGATGCAGATGAAAGTGTTTTGTAGCTAACCATTCTAGTAATAATACACAGTTCTATAAGCTAGTTATTACTGCAAAATCACAAAAATTAATTAATATTAATATTCGACTAAATTATTGCAAAATATGACAATCGTAATCTATGCTGAGATTCATTGCACTTTTGGTATTGTACTGCTATATTTTCTAATCATTTCAAAGCAATATGTTTAGTTATCAAAACTGATTTTTAATTTAATCTTAAAGGTTCACAACATTCCATTTACCATACTGTGTCAGAAGGTGTAAAATGTGGCCAAATTAGAAAATAGACTCAATACTCAGGCTCGTTCATCCAAGAATTGGATTGTAAAATGTGTAAAGTGTAAATCCATTCTACTACTTACGTAAATCTGTTGGAATAGCTGGAGAAGGAACTCTGTCTGTATTATGAGATTTCACAATCATTTGTCTGTTGCTAGGATCTAATTGTTCTTGATGAACAGATGAATCTTGGTCGACATAGTGACGTGTTCGCTTAGTTTGAATCTGCTGACGGATCCATTCATTGAGCAGGTTTTTCAGTTTCCTGTTTTGACCTAACTGAACTACTTCAGTTTCTTCTTTACTTCCTATACTGTTGTTCCTATTGAGTGTCAAGCGACTTGGAGGAGTCTTCTTAATAATCTTATTAGGTGTTGTATTTGGATCTAAAAATTCAGAGCATTATAATCAGAAGTTTCTTTTTGATGTAATCATGCAAGTCTGTCAGTCTGTCTGTCTGTCTGCCTGTCTGCCTGTCTGTTAGTCTGACTGTCTGACTATCTGTCAATCTGTCTGTTTGTTTGTCTGTCTATCTCTCCATCTGTCTGCCTATCAGTCTGTCCATGTGCCTACTCTCTTTATGTGTCTGTTTGTCTTTCCCTTTCTCTTAGTCTGCCTCTCACTCTATTCATGTGTAAATTAATAGGAACTTAGTGAATGTTAAGCTTACTTAAATTTCAGACATACTTACAGATGCAATATTGGAATTATTTAGTTGACTTATTATTATCATAAAGTGGAATTTAAAAATGGTGACATTTAAGCTGTTCCTAAATTGTAACATTAGCATCGTACTATTTAAGACACAGTGTAGCTAATCAAGTTCCATTTTCAATAACTTCAACAATATTCTTCAATTAGCTATAAAAGAATTTAAGAATTTGTCGTAATAAATTTTGTTATAACTCACTAAAATCAGATTGGAGAGTTTGCAAAATGTTGCTTCCTTGAACGAACTTTTTGTGAATATTCTTCTCTACAGATTTAGCATGAGCAGGTAGGTGTGTCCATTCATTGACTGTACTTTCTTCTTTCCTGTTTTGTCCTAAACGAATTAATTCTTTCAGGAATTTTCTATCACTATCCTTTTTGTTAGGTGCCAAGTTTGTTTGGGAAGAAAAGATTGAGTCTTGATGGACAAAATGACTTTTTGATTTAATTTTTTGTTTCTTGTCTAGTCCTAAGCGAATTTTATCTGGTAAGTATTTTCTGTTTGTAGGGTTGTGTTTATTAAGTGATTGAAATTGATCAGACGTATCAGATTGAGAGTTAGGAGTAGCTTTGACATCAGAGAGAATATTTCTGTTTACTATCTTAGTTACTAGTTTGTTAACTATATTTTTGGAGGATCCAAAAAGATGAGAAATTTGTTGAGGATGAGGCAACTTTAGTGTATCCTTCCATTTTGTACCGTTTACTTTCAGCATGAAGGTTCCATAGGTTTGATTTACATCGTGTTTGAATTTCAGATACGAATTAAGTCCATCATATTTGACGTGAAATATAGTATTTGAGGGGCCTACAGGCCTCCCGTTTACGTACCATTGAAGCAATTGCTCAGGAATGCCAGAGTATTGAGCTAATATAGTAGTATAAATGGAATTTCCCAATCTTTCCTGAATTAGATCTGTTATGTTTACCTCGTGTTGGCCTGTAATCATGTAATACACGATACCTTAACTGAAGAATCTTGTAATAATGTACATTATATTTAGAGAAGTATGCATCCATTACAAAAACATAGCTTAGTATTAATAAATTATGCAAACAGATTGTAGTGCTTCAGAACTAATGACGATCGAGATTACATAGTGAATAACAAAAGAGTTTTGAAAATTGTTTAGGTTTATCTAAATTATTATAATTAAAATAATTAAAAGAGCTAATCAATTGAATTAGCTAATTATCTACAATTGACAAAATTTGCATTAGTTTTTCTCACTTTATCCTTTACTTTCCGAATTAAACAGAAGTATATTATAATGCAATACTATAATTTCATGATATACAAAGTAAACTGTTCAATAACTAATGCCTAATCAGCTATATCTTTTAGGCCATATACAATAACCTTAAAATACTCAATCTGTTTGTAGTTTATTACAAGTGATACCAATGTGTCACACTCAATTAAGAACCTTTGCTCTATGAATGCTCTGTAGTGTAACTGAATGATAATACACTCACTTGTTGTGACTAACGTCCTTTGTGATGATTTTGAATGAATATTTGTTGCACAGCTGTAAAATCCTCTGTTCCTTGCATTAAAGTGGTCAATTGTAACATTCGCTGATATGAATAAGTAGGGTGAAAATCCGTTCAGAAAGTTTTGATCCAGATCTAGAGTTGTATTGATAAATGTTAATAATTCCACATTCTGTGACCTGCAAGTTAGGGAAACTTTAGCATTGTAGGGAACTTTGACTAAGTGATTCAGATACTTTTGAGGGATCCCATTGACTTCTACTTCTAAATTGCCTGTTTCAAAAATGTAAAAACTAAACTTTGAACAATAATATTAATTATGACATTGGTTACAAGTTTATCAATTGTTATTTTATGGCTTACAAATTATTAATGCTGTTGTTGCAGTTATTTGCATTTCATTTCAAGCTGTTAGCTGTAACCAAATGATTATTGCTTTATAATGACACATTTTTCTTACGTGTAAAACAAAAGCTACGTCCAAACACCCAAATCTCATTGCCACAAGTAAGTGTGGCCAGCGCTAACCTATCACGCACAGTTCTCCCTTACAATGATGCCACTTAACACAACGCTGCTTTTGCATTGTTGTTCGACACAAATGGTGAGCAAGAAAGTATTTTATCCTAAAATCCGTAAGAAGATTCTTCATTTTATTCTTCGAGTAGAGAGTTCACGATCTCAAGCCCTTAGAATGATTGTAGACTTCCTACTTCTGGTTTTAATGAAGCCCAATTAATATTAATGGCAACACTCCAAGACAAATTATATTCTATTTAAACAGACGCTTATGATGAAAGAAGTGCATTCCTCCAGGTAGCATGTAGAAATTCACTGAAGTCTAACTGAACAAACAATTTAGTCAAATATGTTGAGCGCAAATTGTGAATTCGAGTATTGCATAAATTGAACGAGGCCGTAAATTGCACTGGATGCCATATAAAGGTGTTGAGGTGTAAAAAACTGGCTAAGTCTTGGGGCTCTTAAAGTCCTCTGATACATGTTTCCTTACACATTACTTAGTAAGTTACAAGAATAGGCACAAGTCACAAGAGTATCTAGCTATCCAGTAACACTATGTGTCCTGAAAAATTGCTAGTTCAAAATTTATAACATTATTAGCTGTAGCAAAGTTAAGAGACCAATAAATTTCATATTGCCAATTATTACAAATTAATTGATACTGTATTATCTTATTTTTGTACTTTAAAGTCCTTCATATCAATGTAACTCACCTACCACTGGATGCAGCGTAAAAGTATAAATAAGTAACAAAATCATCATCATTTTGTTACGGCACTTTCACTTTTAGGATAAACGCTACAACTACCAATGACGCAAACTCTCAAGCCCTTTATGTGGTCGTGGCCACGCTAACTCTGCGCGTTGTTATTGACAATAACAAGTAATTAATCGCTTTATTAGATTTGAACTTTGCTACTCAGAATTTTATGTTTTTGGAGATTTGTTTTTTGCATTTCGACCCATTTTTGATATAGCGCCTCCTGAGAGTACTTTGTAGTCAGGTAAGCTAATATATTCTTGCTTCCCTCTGTAGTTCTACTTGTGCTGAATAGTATGCCCAAAGGGTTACAAATGAAGATTCTCTGAGACTACCACATGCAAGGCACACTCACTGGCAGTGAATGTGCCTTGCAAAGACTACAATTAAATCTACCTTTTTCATTGCACAAGCTATACTGATACCTAACTAGGTAATGCAAAAAAAATTGGTATTTGGTCCAAGAAATAATTTTGTAATCACGAGCTGGTAAAACACCACCAGTATATTACCAGGTCATAATTTTTAGCTATAATTGTGGTTAAAAGAGTATAGATCGTAACTACTTTTTGTTATATCTTCTCTAGGATACGTTTGTTATTTTGAATCTTTTAGTTTTACTTTTTACATTAAACTCAACTGACTTTTATCTTTAGTCTTAGCTACTGATATCTTGAGAAGTTTAGATTTAGTTTTAATGTTTTCAGTTAAATAACAATTAACCATTCCCATACCACCAAAATGCTACATAAATAAAAATAGTTTTAGCTATACTGTGATTTATTTTAATGTTACTTACCCTCCACCACGTGTAAATATAAGTAACAAGATGATCATCATTTTGTTACCGCACTTTTCACTTATAAGATAGACGCTACTACTACCAATCAAGAGAACTCTCAAGGCCTATGTGTGGGTGCGGCCACGCTAACTTTCTGCGAGTTGAAGTGCGCATGTGGGAAAGTTTAATAGCACTTACACGGACTGTTCGTGGGTAGGTAGTTTTGCTTTGTGCTAAGTATTATGCGGAGTACTCTGCTGAGACTAGGGTGAGTGTCTCTTGCATTTTTAGCTTCTCTTACTTGATTACATTTACCCATTTCATTGCGCAAGCTATACTAATACATAAACTAGATATGTTGCACAAGCTATATTAATACATAACTAGATTTTTCATTGCACAAGCTATACTAATACATAACTAGATATTTCATTGCACAAGCTATACTAATACATAACTAGATATTTCATTGCTCAAGCTATACTAATACATAACTAGATATTTCATTGCTCAAGCTATACTAATACATAACAAAATACTTCATTGCACAAGCTATACTAATACATAACTAGATATGTTGCACAAGCTATACTAATACCTAACTAGATACTTCATTGCACAAGCTATACTAATACATAACTAGATATTTTATTGCACAAGCTATACTAATACATAACTAGATATTTCATTGCACAAGCTATACTAATACATAACTAAATACTTCATTGCACAAGCTTACTAATACATAACTCGATTTTATTTTGCCCAGCAAGTTTGTGTTTGTTCTGAGAAATGATTTTGTAATACTAGCAAATTTTCTTTGTTCTAACATTCACTATGTTGATTAAAACTTTAGTTCAATTTTCCAACTGTATTTATGTTGTTTTTTTTTGTTTTTTTTTTGTTTGTTTGTTGTTTTTTTTTTGTTTTTTTTTGTTTTGTTTACATGCTTACTAAATTTTACTTATATAGCTATCTCAAATTACAGGTCTCATTAGTTCTTAATTTGAATAATACTTGAGTCTAAATAAGTTTGGTTGGAAAATATGAGGTAAAAGTAATAATAGATGATGAAATTTAATGGTTGATACTGTTATTGTCAGTAAGAGAATGAGACTAATAGAGCGACAATCAATATACTGGAGATGAAACTGGACTGTAGGAGTTGAAAGAACATTAGCTAGCTGTGGGATTTTAGTGGAGTGGAATGTATTTGTGACCGTCTACAGGAAAATCGGGCACTGCGGCGGCGTGCGTAAATATCGAGAAAAGATCGATCGATTTCTTAAAAATGTATTGTTTCAAGCCGACGGAAGGGAACGGTTAGGTATACTAGTGATGTGCTTGAGCACAAATGGCGAGCGAGCCTAAAGACTACACTATTTTTATATGAATGATTTTGACTTCTAACACTGAAGCTACTGAAAATAAGGTCCAGTTTTAAAATTTCGCATACACGGTAAAGGGATTTCAGTGCCATAGTAACAACTCTCTGCAACTGCTTGAATTGAAGGAAAAAAACAACAACAAAACAATACACGTTATTTAAACGTTTTCTTATTCTTTAGCTAAGTTATGGTTGTAACACACAATGCGTTGACACAACTGGACATGCACCTACAGACTTACCTTCGTGGTAATCTAGTGGACAATGTATTTTCAAGTAAATACTGTTGCGCACGGCTTATAACCATGACAAAGAGCGCATTGACTTACCACCGCCACTAACTCGAATAGAAATGGAAGTCCCTTAAGTTTTCAAGTTTTAACTGCACCCGCAAAAGAATTCAAAACGGTAAACAATTCAATTTCTAGGGTGATGATGGGTACTGATCGATAAACCAGAGGATTCTGTTTAGTGTAATTTGGGATGGGGTCGACCACGTAACTAACACAAAAACGCGAGGGTCAAAGTACAAAATGACATACGTACGTCCAAACATATATACAAATAAACAAACATCCCCGATTTTTTCATTTTTACCCCTGTAAGTGTCTCGCTCGCTACGCTCGCTCGCCAATTATAGCGGGAACGAATGCTACGACGATAAAACTTGGAGAGCTCAATATCTGGACGCCGACAACTCTGTAAGTGCAAAAAAAAAATTTCGAAGGGTGCCGCGTTGTGACTGGTTTTCCTATAGACGGTCACATTTGTAACATAACAGAATTTGCTAAAATTGGTGAGATCAGACTGTGTTTGTGAAAGAGATAATGTGTATAGTTATTACAGAGTAGTGTTAGCAGAACTTTATACTTTTGTGCAATGTGCAAATGAGTCAAAACAATTCTTGGATATATCTGCTGCTTCTACACCTAACAAGAATCACTCTCTTCCTGCTTTGGGGGATTCAATTGAAATAATTTCTTTCCGTAATTTTGTCACTCATTAGTCAGGGTGGCACATCAAGCGAAAAAAAGCTGCTCACGTTGAAGTCGCGACCCACAGTTGAGCTGCGATTGCTCGCTTACGTCATGGTCTTAGTGAGGAAAAATCGGATGGGGAGCTCTGTGGTAGAATGACTACCTCCCACATGAAGCTAACTTAATTCATGCTACCCTAGACTTGTCCATGTAACCCTACCCTAATGCAATTTCATTCATTCACACTCATCTTATTCATACAATTACATTCAGGTAACGTGACTTTATTTAACTCTTACCTATGCACACACGTTCATCCATGTTATTTCCCACCTCACCTTTTGGCAGGTTTGGGATATATTGGCCAGCCTCACTTTATTGTACAGATCTCACTTTATCTAAATACACTAGCGGAAGGCTCTGCCTAACTTTCCTCTCCTAATTAGAACTCTGTCTGGGAGGTATCCTTGGCTGATTAACCTAAGGATAGGAAGGGCTTGTCTCACTCAACTTGTACCAAACCTAAGTTGACACTTGGACTAGGAAGCTCCTTGACTGGAGTGGGTGTATTCTGACAGTGACTTCTCTGGTGGCAGCTACCATCCAGGCTCACACTACCTAGCTCATCATACCACAAGCTCCCACAAGACGCTTTTCTTATCCCCACGCCCACATAATTGGTATGGTAAAGGGTCGTCAACGCCGGACTGACATTTGAACGTAGTAGTCGCGTTTATAATTCAATCTTAGTTCCCTGTACGGGAATCTGTTTACACATTCTGAACTTTTCGAAGGTCCGAGTATAAAAAGGATAATCTCCCTCTTCCTCTCCCAAGTCTATCCTTGGATAAAATTTTAAAAAAGTTGCAACGCAAGAGAACCCTCAAGAATGATTCATTATTCTTTCAATTTGATCCATGCCACATTTAAAACTAGTGTCCCTATTTACAAACAGCTATATACAATAATTTTTGCAATGATATAATGGAATAATCTAGTCTGACTCCTATCAAAGCCTTGTATTTGTGCAGAAGTACTTCTTGATTGAATATAACTCCTCGAGATAGTATAGAAGTACTCTGAAGATGGTATGCTGTATATCTAGTGCAGTTGAACTTAGCTGCTTCAATGGCAAACAATATTCTTCTTCTCCTTTCTCTTTTATAACCTGCCTTTTTTGTTTTTTGTTTTACCTTCTGTAGAGTGTTCTCAGGACTCATTTGAGTTATACTAGAGCGTTGTTTCACGCATGTCCTCACAGGCAAATTAGAGATATGGCACAAGTCCTATATCAATTAAGTTCAGTTTGACCACTCAAATTATGTGGGATTAAATAAAGTATTACTCCAATCAAATAATAATAATTGTAAATAAGTGCAATAAAATTTAAAACGTCAATTATACAACAAAATTATAATTATAATATTATATATACTATTTATCTTACTTCAGTTGTTTCATTTTAAGGTCACTTACCCTTTACCAGGAATGGTGTAAAAGTATATAGTCAGGTGGCTTAGGGTCATATTTTGGTCAAATGGGGACGAAGCGGACAAAAGCACCAAATTTTTTTTGATAACTCATATGGTACTTAGCTTCAATTCTGAGGGGGGAGCCACCTCTGGGTGTGAATAAAATGTGCTATTTTTGCTGTTGAAACATTTTGGGATATAAAAATTGCTGATTCAGCACTTCAAACTTTAAAAAATGCATGAAAGCTATTTTTTCCTTTGGCAAATTAGCATACATTAGCAGCTGCCTTGTGCATGCAAATTCCTGCACTGCCTTGTGGTGCATTATCTGGAGTTCATGAGCAGCTGCTTGTCAAGTACTCACTGAAGTCATGGATTGGACTTTGTGCATAGTCTGCCAGCAGAAAACTCGTGAGGCACTTAAGTGTCCCTTGAATGCAGGGCCTTCAGGAGGCCAGTCAAGTGCTTATGCAACATTCCTACAGAATGTCAAGGAATTCACAGACCTGAATCAACTGCCAGTGCCACTCAAGTTTGGACAAGATATAAATGTTGACCAGCTTGTTGAAAAACAAGCCAAGTGGCACAAATCATGCTACTTAAAATTCAACCATGACAAGCTTCAAAGGGCAAGGAAGAGAGGAAGAAGTGAGAACGCAAGCAGTAGTTCTACAGATAAGAGACCCCGTTTTCTCCGCCAGCCTCTGAACAAGATGAACTGCATATTCTGCGGAGAGGAGGATGGGCTTCTCCACGAGTTTCAGACTCTTGATGCAGATGAGAATGTGAGGAAAATGGCTACAGATCTACAAGAGACAACACTGTTAACCAGGATTGAGGGTGGAGACCTCACAGCATTAGAGGCAAAGTACCATCTGGCCTGCTTGACTGGACTAAGAAATAGGCATCGCTCTTTCCTCAGGCAAAGGCTTAGTTCCCGGAGCAATCTTGAAGAGAGCCAGATAGAAGCAAGAGCCTTCGTTGAGCTTGTTACTCACATTGAAGATGCCGTGGCAGATGGCACTTTCTGTTTCAAGTTTTCATCATTGCGCCAGATGTATGAAAGCCGCCTGGGAGATCTTGGTATCAGTAAAGAGGTCAACAAAGTTCGATTCAAAGAGCGAGTTCTGTTACATTTTCCCAATGCACAAGAGCAAAATGATGGAAAGAATGTGATTCTTGTTTTTGACCAGGGGTTGCAGCAAATTCTCAAGAAGTCCATGGAAAGTGACTCTCAAGAAGACATGTTTATCTTGATGAAGGCTGCTAGAATAGTTCGTAATGACATTTTTTCATTCAATGGTTTCAACTTCAATGCCTCATTTCCCCAAGCATGTCAGAAAGGATCGTTACCTATGACTCTCAAGTTACTAGTTACAATGTTGCTCAGAGGAGCTGATATTGTGGACCAGGATTCTTCTGATTCACAGGCATGTCTCTCAGTAGCACAGACTATTCTTTTCAACTGCAAGAAAAAGGCCACCACTACTGCCAAAAAGAGAACTTCCACTGGAAAGAGTCGGCATTCCTTGGAGTATGAGCCACCTCTACCCCTCTACATTGGACTGAATGTTCACACACAGACAAGGTCTAAGAAGTTGATTATGGAGCTGCATGCGTTGGGTCTCAGTGTAAGCTATGACAGAATTCTACAATTGGAGAATCAGCTAGCAACTGCTGTCACTGAGGATATTGTGAAGAAGGGCATTGTGTGTCCTGCCCAGCTGCGTATAGGGCTTTTCACTCTTAGTGCTTTTGACAACTTGGATCACAATCCATCAAGCACCACAGCCAAAGGTGCTTACCATGGCACAGGCATCAGTCTGTTCCAGTCCCCTACCAAATTGAAAATGGGATGTCCCCAGGATGGAATAAGCATAGCGTCTTTAGAAGCAAAGAAGAAATGTGTGTTACCCGACAAGTACACTGTTGTGCCAGCTGTTGAGTTCAAGAAAGACAAAGTTGCAGTTCCCAAACCATGCAATGAGATTGAGGTTGTTGAGGGCCACCTTGAAGGAGCAAAAGCACAAGAGAGGTGCTGGCTTGAACATTCCATGAAACTGATAGGGAAGGATGATTTGAACAAGGATGATACTATCGCCTGGTCAGCCTACCATGCCTCCCTACAATGCCCATCTGAAGACATACAGCCTGCTCTCACACAGCTCTTGCCATTGTTCTATGAAAAGGCTGCAACTGCTTCTATGGTCAAGCATGGGATGGATGTGATCAGGGAAGCGATACAATTCCTGAACCCTGGACAGATTCCTGTAATTGCCTTGGATGCACCACTCTATGCCTTGGCAAAATATGTGCAATGGAATTGGCCTCATACACATGGTGAAACAAAGTATGTAGTCATGTTTGGAGGCCTCCATGCTGAAATGGCAATATGGAACACATTTGGAGATTACTTGGAGTTATCTGGCTGGACTACGGCACTAACACAGGCAGGTATTGCATCTTCAGGTACAGCTGATTCATTCCTCAAAGCTGCTCACCTGACCAGGACAAGACATGCCCACCAAGTAAGTGCCCTCGCTCTGAGTAAGCTGCAACAGGATGCTTTTCTTCAGACTGAGGGACCACATGATGAGAGCACACAAGAGGCCTGGAGAAAAGATATGATTGCCAAAAGTCCAACATTCCAGTATTGGGATACTGTACTTCGGCTGGAAATTCTTGGTCTGATCTTTGTCCGGTCACACAGAGAGCGTGATTTCTTTCTCTATGTGGAGTCACTGAAGAGTCTAGCACCTTGGTTCTTTGCCCTTGACCACCAGAACTATGCTAGGTGGATTCCTATTCACATCCGTGACATGGAAAGTCTGGATACGTCGATCCGTCATGAATTTGAGGAGTGCGGACACTGGGTGATTCAAAAGACAACAAACAGGTTTTCTTCTATGCCAATCGACCAAGCTCATGAACAAAATAATGAACTTGTGAAAGGTTCTGGAGGAGCTGTGGGACTTACTGAGAATCCATCAGCATTCAGAAAGTGGATGATAGCCGGACCAGAGCAAGCACGACTTTTACAGGAGTTTGAAAACGAATTCATCCCAGAAGTTGTAAACCAACAGAAACACCATGAAGAAGGCTTTAGCTCACAAAAGACGTTCAAGGAACAAGCAAAGAATCTCATTCAATCCATCAATGAGATGGGCAATCCATTCCTTGATGAAACTGATGAACTTCTGGCACTGGACACAAGAAATGTCATCAATGAATCTGTAGTGAATACAGTCCGTACTGTGGAAGCAATTGGTAAGCAGAAATACGAAGCCTACACAGAATCAGTGATCAAGGACCGTACATCCTCTATACATGACCCCATCAAGAAGAGCTCATTACCACTCTTCCGATGTCCAACACACAAAACCAAGAACAAACAGACAGGGAAGATTTCAATGCTGAAGAATGATGTCGAGCTCTTTTCCCGTCTGTACATTGTCATGCAGCACAGAGAGGGTGACATGGGTACATTCTTCAGGCATGAAAACCATCCTTATCCTCCCTCCTTATCGATCAGAGGAAAAATGCGATCAACCCAAAAATCTGATCTGCTGGGTATCCTAGTTCAAGAGACAGAAAATGAAACTCCCACTTCATTTGATGTTAAAATACTTGATGGTGCAGCTATAGTCCACCTTCTGCCTGCCACCAATATCACTACTTTTGAGGAGTATGCTACTGATGTCTTCATTCCACATATCAAAAAGCAGTTAGCTACATCTAACCGTGTTGATGTGGTGTGGGACACGTACAAGAGTAGCAGCATCAAGGAGTCAACAAGGGAGAAGCGAATACGAAGGAAGGTGGCAGGCAAAAACAAAATACCAAGCAACTGGCCTGATTTCTTACGTGACTCTGTCAACAAGCAAGAGCTGTTCACATTCCTCTCCAGCAAAATTGAGCTGATGGAATGTTCAGAAGGCAAGCAGATTTTCACCACTGCAGGTACAACAGTGATTGCCAGAGGAACACACCATCGTATGGAATCATGTGACCACGAAGAAGCAGATACCAGGATGCTTCTTCACCTTCAAGACGCTCTTGCTAAGGGCTCTACGACATGCTTGGTTCGCACAGTGGATACTGATGTCATTGTCATCATCATTGGTAAATTCCATGCTTTGCTTGCTAACTACCCAGCTGCAGACATATGGATTGCTTTTGGCACCGGTAAGCACTTCAAATATATTCACATCAATGACATCTGCAATGACTTGGGGAGAGACAAGTCGGTAGCATTACCTTTTTTCCACTGTTTTACTGGATGTGACACCACCTCAGCTTTTTATGGCAAAGGAAAGAAGTCAGCATGGGAGGCCTGGAAGGCTTACCCAAAAGTGAACGAAGCATTCCTGCATATGGCTAGTCACCCTTACTCTCCAATTACCATTGACACTAACTGCTTTCGTCTACTAGAGCGCTTCACTGTTATTCTCTATGACAAAGTAAGCAACTTAGAATTTGTAAATGAGGCAAGAAGGGAGTTGTTCTGCCAAAAGAATAAAACAATGGAAACAATTCCACCCACACAAAATGCTTTGTTGCAGCACTGCAAACGTGTTGTATATCAGGCTGGAATCTGGACGACCAGTGATTTGGCTCAACAGCAGGCACCCACTCCAGAAGGACATGGCTGGACAATGGACAGTGAAACCAAGTCGTGGCTTCCTGTATGGACCACACTACCTATGTCATCGAAAGCCTGCAGTGAACTTGTCAAGTGTGGCTGCAAAAGTGCAAAAGGCTGTGGTGCAAGGTGTTCTTGCAAGAAGGCACACTGGAAGTGCACTGAACTGTGTAGTTGCTATTGTGATAAATAGATGTGTGAACTCCTCCACTTCCTGAAATTTTTATATTAGAATGATTTGTCTCTATTAAATTTTCAATTTTATTTTCGTGGCACGAAAATATCTATTTTCGTGGTTATGCCCTTTTCCCTAGTAATTAAGGGGTATATCAGTTAATAACACCCAACACAACCATATTTGGAGGTGGCTCCCCCCCTAGAATTAGTGTTGGGTGCCATACGAGTTACCAAAAAAAATTTGGCGCTTTTGTCCGCTTCGTCCCCATTTTTTCACTAAGCCACCTGACTAATATATAAAGAACAAAATAATCATTATTTCGTTACCGCACTTTTCACTTATTTGATAAACGCTAACACTACCAATCACCTGAACGCTGATATATGGGTGTGGCTAAGCTAGCTTGCTGCGCGTTGTTCTGACTTTCAGCGATCCTACCTGTAGGTTAATTAAAACTATCTATATTCAGGTTATGCAATATTAGGTTCAGCAATGCATGAATTTGAATTAAGTGAAAATAATGTCTATCGTAATGAAACAGTATATCTTTACACAGGGAGAAAGCACGTAACGTGGCAACGTCTGAACCTACTATTTCTGAGCAGTACACGAGAAAAGAGTATAGATTTTTTTTATATAAGGGGGAATTTTTAGTTTTCAATTTTGATTACGTCCCCCCCTCTTCCCCCCCCCCCCCCCCCCCCCCCCCCCACCCAGCCCCCCTAAACCCCAACTGTAAACGAGTGGGTACTGAGCAACAACTGAACTTTAGTAAACGCTTTCTTGGAAAACAATATTTGCAATTAATAACCCTAACCATTCAGCTAAGAGCTATATTAATATCACCCAGGCGTTTCTAATTGTCCAATAGTATAAGAATAATGATATTTACAAGTAGTCCTTGTGTCATGATATTAGCTAGCTATCTCAGAGAGTTTAAATAAGAATATATGAAAACTAATTACTTCATAATACTCATGTAGCCAATACTGTAAAATATTTATTTTCTTCCCTATACATGTACTACATATATTGTTTGCTGGTTTACCTTCTGCTGCAAATATTGAGAACATAAAAATTGTGAACAAAATATTCAGGGTACGGTATGATAATAGAGTCATTTTTGTGAAATATATACACTACAATGAGCTTTGAGAGGAGCTTTAATTTGCCTTTCACACTAGTCTGCTGTAGTCTATCCTTTTCCCTCCTTATGTGGGCGTGGGAGAAGGACAGCTGTGAATTCCACTTGGATTCTAGTCTCCTAAGCCAGACCCTTTTCCTAACGGCAAGTGGGGAAAGAGAGTCCGGGCAAACGTCTTCACTGGTTTGTTCCAGTGGAACTTAATCACGACATACATGATAAGGAAAAAGCACGGTTATTTCAGTAAACTATGTAAATTACCAACCTGCTGATTCTGAATGTGCTGTTGTAACGTATTTGTTCTCTTAAATACAATGCTGCTCTGGAAGTCATTCCTGTTTTGATTCAATTGTTCAGTTAAGTATAAGAAGCTATTTGAACCACTTGTCAACTGAATTCCATTCAAACTTTGCCCAAATGTGAAAGCTTGCAGATTATAAGATAAATAAAAAATATTAAATTCTTTAACCTAAACTGCATTTTTTCCTGTACTGCAAACTTTGTGCTGATCGAATTTGTACCATTACCAGATCTTGTCACATATAGCTGCTATAACCGTATTACATAAACATCGAATTCATGGCTGCACTAAACTTGAACGTTCATAAACTTAGCACTTTTACTGCTGTAACGGTCCGACGAAGTGCAGCATGGCCAGCCTTATAGATGCAATCCCCATTCCCATTCCCACTGTAGAGGAGGCTAGGTAAAGAGTCTGGCTTGCGAGACTAATAAGATTTGTGCTGGAGTTATTAGCTAAGTGGCTCTAAATCTGGTCGCAGTACCTGTAATTGGTGAGATTCCTTTGAGATTGTATTAATGCGCACAAATTAAAAGTGAACGTGCCTATAAACTTGAACGTTTATAAACTTAGCACTTTTACTGCTGTAACGGTCCGACGAAGTGCAGCATGGCCAGCCTTATAGATGCAATCCCCATTCCCATTCCCAGTGTAGAAGCTAGGTAAAGAGTCTGGCTTGCGAGACTAATAAGATTCGTGCTGGAGTTATTAGCAAGTACCTGAATGGCACAAAGTAAAAGTGAACGAGCCTATATACGCAGTGCAGGCCACTCTAATAATCAAGACTAACTTACTGAACAGGAGGTGGAGTGGTCTTTAACTAGCCTGTGCAGCATCAAGTTTTGAAGTTATGCTAGGATTGAAATATAAAGTATTGTGTTGGTGTTTGCTATTGTAGAAATAAGTGTCATTGGACAATAAGGTAAACAGGCCTACGTTTAGATTTTCTTGATAGCGTGCTGGAAGCAAAAGTTGACCTTAGTGGTCGGATATTTAGAAAAGTAAAGTTGCTATAGCTAAAAGCTAAACGTAGGAAGCGGGAACATAATGGGAGGAAGCCCTAGAGTCTTGAATCGGCAGATAAGCTTGGACGTTGCGGAGAAACAACACCAAATGTCCCAGAAGTAAATCGCTCCTAACTCAGTTTACAAAGATGCCAATGGTCTGAATTTTGGTGTACAGAGAGACCTTATCACCCTAAATAATTTCAGCATGTTAAATAATTGCCACCATTTCTTGAAGTTTTTTTTTTTCAGCATCAATTTTTAAGGCAAATGCGTGGGCCGGATGGGTCTCCACCCTTAACTGGAGCTGAGTGTTTAAAGCTACTTCCTCAAATATCTCCATGTACAAGTTGACCACTTCTGCAGAAACAAGAGAACGCATGGCTGCTCCATCTATTTGTTCATAATAGTTCCCGTTGTTCATAATAGTTCCCCTTGTTCCTAAAGCAAGTTGACTTAAGGCAGACCTCTAATAATTCTGTTATGCACTCAGGAAATAGACATGTTCTCTCATATAGACTTTCATCATTCTGGAGCTTATCTCTGATCACAGATACTGCCTTGTCTATTGGAAACATTGGTGAACAGGGAAGACAAATCAAAACTCACGGTCATTTCATCAGATCTCAAGCATACACTATTAATACTCTTCACTAAAAATTTGTCTAGTAATTATAATGTACCTGTGCACTCACACTGAGATCTGTCTAGTCATATACCTGTGCACTCACACTGAGATCTGTCTAGTCATGTACCTGTGCACTCACACTGAGATCTGTATAATATTGATTAGCCCAGCAAAGCAAACTTTTCAAAAATTTTAAAGTTGCCCCATTAATTAAAAATCAAAATATACACAGTAATTTAAATGTCTACTATTATAGTATTGTTTAACTATCTAACATCCGGTTGGGGCAACTTTATTCCTCCTGCAGTGAAAAAATAATATAAAATAAAATTATAAATTCAATATTTATGATGACATATTGTATAATAAAATTTAAAAATTCAAAGAAAGCTGCTGTGCAGTTGAAAATACATTTTATTCACAAATGGAACTCAACTAGACTATGTATCTGTTTTGCTACTGATTTATGCTTTGGAAACCATGTATATTATTTGCGAGCAAGCGAAGTGAACGAGACTCTATCAGGGGTAACACAATTAAAAATCGAGGATATTTGTTTGTTTGTATATATATATATTATGTATATATATACTAGTGATGTGCATGAGCACAAATATCGAACTAGCCTGCCTAGTAGGGCCGGCCAGATTATGCTTGAAATTTTTTGAATTATTTATTTATTCCAAAAAAATGTGTTATTATTGCATTATTATTCTATAAACTTTCTTATTATTCTCATATTACTTCTAGGAATAAGTGAAATAGTAATGACTGCAGTCCATATAGCTAAAGTTGGTACGATATGAAATGAATGAGTAACAGAATCAGTCTCTCTTACTGCTATACTGACGAATTACTCAATATAGAGGGTTCACTATATTATTGCTTGCTTCTCTCAGTGAAAATTTTGTGAATATCCCAGTAAAAATGTTCAAAGAATGGAGAAAACATGCTCTGCTACAGCTGAAAACAGTTCGAGAAACCATTTGGCATAATTCTCCAGATGACTTGCCGACTCTGAGCCTGAGCTGTCAGCTCTTCCAGTATTATTTTTGGAAGTACAATAACAAGGTGGCCAACACTACCCAGCTGCTTTACTCAAGTAATGAAGATCTACCTTATAACCACATTTAATGTATATGTCCTTATTGTATAAGAAAAACAGGGGAAAAAAGCTGTATTGATTTTCTTTATAAGTAAGGATTATATGAACTGATTATTCTCATTTTCCCTTTATTATTCTCCTAAACATCTTATTATTCTAGAATTATTCCACTATGCTATTTCATGTCTTTTATTCCAGACAATATGCTAGCATTATTCGGCACGGCCTACTGCCTAGTTAGGTTACATAAAACAATTGTAACATTATTATTTTTAGCTTAGTTCTTGCAAAACAGTATATTATAGCAGTTCACCATTAGTTAATAAAAAAATACTTCTTACCTTAATATCCTGAGTAATGGTAACATTTCTGTACTATCAAATTTAAGCCATTCTGACTACCAATCAGTAACTCTTGAACAAGCTCTCAGCTACAATAAAAAAAAGTCAAGAGTTACTTTAGTAATTTTAACTAACAATAATATGGAATTAGTACTTACCTCAGCTTCTCCCAAGTAATGGTGGCTTCCTTAGTATTAATATATAGCCATTCTTGCTACCAGTGACACTTGACAACAAACAGGCGGCATTTAGCAGCCCCAAAACGACAAAATTTTGAAATTACGTCTGGTAAAGGGTTTCATTGTCATAGTAACCAGTCGCAGTAACTTTAAGGGACTTGAAAAATACACTTTTCGCAGGAATTATCTTACAAATTGGAGCCCAAGTTTCAAGTAAGACTTGCGCAATGCTTTTGTATCAGAAGAAAGTGGGGTCAAGCCTAAAATGTCGAGTTTTAGGAGAAAAAAAGTCCCCGCACACGCGTAAGGAGCATACATACCAATCATATAATAGTGGTTTGCTTAAGCACAAATGGCGAGTGAGCCTTAAACTACACTATTGTTAAATGATTGATTTTAACAACTAACACTCAAGCTACTAAAATAAAGTCGAGTTTTTTTAATTACTTATATGCTGTAAAGGGGATTCAATGCCATAGTAACAGCTCCCCGCGTGATATTCTTGATAGTAGTTGTAATGCACAATACTATCACACAACTGAACATACCTACGCAAGACTTACCTTTGTGGTTCGTCTAGTGGACAATGAATGTTCAAGTAAATACTGTTGCGTAGGGCTTATAACTGTGATAAATAACGTATTAACTTACCACCGCCACTAACTCAAATTGAAATGGAGCTCCCATAAGTTTTTGAGTTTTAACTGCACCCGCAAAACAATTCAATTTCAAAGGTGATACAGGTAATGGTCGCTAAACCGGAGGATTCTGTTTAGTGAAGTTTGGGACGGGGTGGAACACGGAGTGAACACAAAAATACGAGAGGGTCAAAGTACAAAATGACATACGTACGTCCAAACATATATAACTAGTGGTGTGCTTGAGCACAAATACGAGCGAGCCTGATAGTTAGGTAACATAAAACTAAGTATTGTTACTATGTTTTAGCTTAGTTCATGCAAACACTATGATAGCAGTCATGACTTTTTATTGCAGCAAACAAATACAAAATCACTTTCTTACCTGATCAATGGTAACTTTTGTAGTATCAAACATCTGCCATTCTGATAATCTCAATTACCAGTAACTCTTGAACAAGCTCTCAGCTACGATAAAAAAATAAACCAGTGTTATTATTTGTAATTTTAGCCAACAAATATGGAATTACTACTTACCTCAATTTCCTGAGTATTGATAACTTCTGTAGTATCAAATTTAACTTACTTTGATTATCTGAATTAACTCGAATTCTTGACTACAAGCTCTCAGCTACAAAAACAAAAGACAATCAATTTTAGCACACAAATACAAAATTACTTTTTTACCTCATATTCTTGAGCAGTGGTAACTTTTGTAGTACCAAATTTGAGCCATTACTATTTAAACTTACCAGTCACTGTTGACAACAAGCTCTTAGCTACAAAAAAGAAAGGGCAGAGTTATTTTTGCATATTTTAGCTAACAAATATGGAATTACGTACTTACCTCAGCTTCCCTGGAGTAGTAGTAGCTTCTTTAGCATTAATACTACGGCATTCTGACTACCAATGGCTCTTGACAACCAACAATCGGCACTCCGTATCCCCCCTAGAACGGCGAAGTTTTGAAATTAAGTCTGGAAAAGGGTCTTCAGTGTTATAGTAACCGGTTGAATCAACTTTTGGTTTCTTGAAAATCAAGCGTTTTCGCAGGAATTTTCTTACACTTTGGAGCTTAAGTATAAAGTAAGGCTTGCTTAATGCTGTAGTTTCAGAATAAACTGGGGTCAAGCCTAAAAAGCTGTGTTTTTGTGGAGAAAAAAGTTGCCCGCGCGTGCGTTTAAGGGGCATACGTACCATCCATACATACATAATATATATAACATAATACCCGATTTTGCAGTATTCACCCCTAATACTGTCTCACAAGCTTCGTTCGCTCGCCAATACACAAACATCCCCGATTTTCAATTGTGTTACCCCTGAGAGTGTCTCACTCGCTTCGCTCGCCAATAATATATATATTTATTCCACGCTAGGTATCTTCACAATGATATTTTTAGGTACGTGACCATGAGATATCTCAAGATATCACAAAGTTAGAGCAGCTGCTATAATATAAGCTGGGGTCGTGGGAAGCCCCTAGTGAGTTTTCGCCAACTTTACACCGTGAGTTACCAAAAAACTACTCCAGTGAAGATATCTAGTGTGGAATAAACCACTTATTACACTCGTCAGAGTGATATGGCTAGATATTTCACTCTCAGGCTTTATTTTCACTCGCCTTTGGTTCGTGAAAATATATTAGCCTGCTCGTGAAATATTATTTCACCATATCACACTCTGACTCATGTAATAAGTACTATATACATAAAATCTTTCAGATTAGCGATCCCGTATCATTCAAGGAAATTTTATTGTTTACCCTTTTGGATTACAATATTTTTTAATGCCGCAAGACACACTTAGGTCTTAAAACTTACGTTTAGACTGAACACTATGCAGTATTTCTTTAGACCTTGTTGTTCTTTTCTAGCTGCAAAATGTCAAAGATTACTATGGTATTAAGATCCTTTAACAGACATAATTTAAAAAACTCGGCCGTCTATGGTTAGCTGTGAGTGCTTCTTGTCAGTAGCTACTGGTAACTGTGATAGTCAGAATGCGATATTAGGGACTACAAGTACTCTGGAAGTTGAGGTAAGAAAGTAGTTGTTTTGTTGGATAAAGTACGGTCACAACGGCTACAAACTTATACTTTTAGAAATGGACTGATATAGATTCTTCTGAAGTGTTTCATTTCTGCACAGGCTTGCTTTCCATTTGTGCTCAAGCACATCATTAGTATCAGTTACAGTTAGACTTCAGAGTCAATATGTAGTTATTCATGCAAGTAAAATGTTCAAGTGGCTGAAAAATATTTATAGAAAGTTAAGAAAAAATTTTCAGACAAATTTATAAACGAATTTTTTCCATGCTTATATTCAATATTTTCATGATATTTCATGTACTGCAGAAACTGCTCAATGTACAACAACCAGTATTGCACAAAGTCAGTTCATTTATTTATAATTATCAAGATGAACATTCTCATAACATACCTGATGTTGTTAGAGGTCATCCCACTTTTCCTTGATGAATTTTCATTACCAGATTCTTCATCTGTCTCAGATATTTTCATCTTCTTGGATTTACAATATGCAATAATGAGGATAATACTAGCAGTAAAAAATAATATTCCAGTAACAAGTAGGGACACTGCAATAATTATGTGAGGCTTTAGATCCACTACCACTGGCTCTGTATCTTCCTCAATTACCTGGCCACGCTCCTCTATCTTTCTATTTTCAGGATTCAGATATTTTGCTAAGAAAAACAAAGACAAAATAATGTGCAGAATTAGTTTTATATTCAGATTTGTTCATGGAAGTATATTTATCGACTAGCCTAGGTGAAGCAGAATTAATATAAAATATAAATATTGCTTACAATATGGTCTAACAAATTTCTCTGACAGGCTCATAAAATATAATTTTGTTATTGTTAGGGTTTAGAGTAAAGTTTTCTAGTTGCTATAATTGTTATATTATTAATACACCAATATTCACAAAGAATTATGAAGCATCTCTCTAATTATACTCTTCTTTTAATTCATGCTTACTAAAGTCGGGTGAAAGTCTGCGTCTTGGATGAAATGATTCATGTATGTAATCTTCATGGAAGTCTTTATTGTTTAGAGGACTTGATTCTGTGTTCTCTTGCAGTCTCTTTGTGGGATCTGGTGCACTGTGAAGTCTATTCCTTACATTTATAAACTTTTCACTCAGATAGTTCAAACCATTTTGGATCATATTAGGTATCTCTGGGGCATGTTGTGTAATATTATTGTAAAGCTCTGACATAAAACCCATCTACCGTTATTACTGGTCCATCTCTCACGCTTTGCTCTTTGGTGCCTAAAATGAGGAAGTACAAAAGAAAATGTGCAAACAGCATAGTTTGATTTTTTTTTTTTTGAGGTTATACCTGTGGTTATGGCTGTGCAAACTACTACAATAAAAGTGGAAAACTTCGTGTTTAAGCCAGATAAAGAGTATATCTAAACTGAGTGTCTGCATACTTTGTGGACTAGATCTATACAATGTAAAGGTTAAGTGTACCTAATTTGGTGTCTTGAGACAGTTTTATTAGCTTTCAGTTTCAAATACTCATAAAAATAGCAAGTGAGAAAATTGTTTAAGCTGGCAAATATGCTATTCCAGATCAAGTTGGATGTTAGTTATAATGTTCAAATAAGGATATGAAAGACATTCATTAAAAATTAAGTCCGCTCAACAACAACATTTGTGGAAGCCCTCTCCCAATTACTACATCTATGCATGTATATATATATATATATATATATGACATCATAAATTAGAGCAAGCACACCCACGCTATAATGAAAGATGCCGCTATAATGAAAGATGCCGCTAAAGACGCAGGTAACTCAAGAGGCTAAAGACGCAGGTAACTCAAGAGACGGTAAAAGTTGCCCAGAACTGAAATGGAGAGAGGTAAGGCTTGTGCTGAGCTGTGAGTGAAACTGTTGAATCTCAAGGACTCTAGCAGTATTTGTTTGAGATTTATCTTGCACTCTAAGGTTAGAGAAGTTCCTGCTACCTTGCCACCAGGAATAGGGAAACTACAAACAGAAGCCATGTATTTTGATGAATGTGGGAGTAATCACTGTTTAAACAATGGCGTTCAATTAGGGAACGTGAATGAGAACACCGCAGTTCTCATAGTTCTGCCATATTAATCCACTTTTTTTTAATAGATAGAGTTTAGAAGGTAAACAATGATATACTTCAGTTCAATGTGATAGTAGTAGGCCTAACATTTAAAATCTATGTTTTCTACTTCGGGTGTAGTGCATATATTTGATACATTTACTTTGCATATCAAGAACAAGTACATATATGACGTAAATTCACATAAATGACTCAGAGTATAATTCACATTTTTAAATGTCTTCATACCAGTTGTCTCTTCGTCTTTTGAAACCTCCTGCTGTAGTGGAAAACTATTGGAATTTTGACTCATTTGATTGACATTGTAACTTCTTGTGTTGGTCCCCATCAGTTGAGACGAACTTTCCTTGGCCCTGTTTTGCTTTTCATTCTTTTGTCCCAAGTTAAACATTTCTGTTCCAAGTTTACTGTCAAATTGGCTAATTCTCTTATGTGGTAAAATATCATTTACATCATCTTGGTGGAGTGCTGCACAGTAAATAAATAATGACAATTTACTATCAACTTGAGTAGTAATAAAGTAGTAGCTATGCCAATAAATTATTACAATTATACTCTCACTTTAACTTAACAATTCAAACAGAACAGCAGAAGAAATGTAATCAATTTATACATGCAAATGGCATCTGAATTTATAGTTTCCTCACAAATTATGCAAAAATTACAAATAAAGAAAAAGAAAATGAGGCATAAATTATTCCACTTTGAGTATTGAGCTAGCAACATCTGAGTTGACACAACATTATAAACTATACAAATTGTGCTAGAAAAGTTCTTTCAGAAATAACATTCAATTCAAGTTAGCTACAGCTAAGAGAAAATAATTGTGATGTAGACTCACATAAATCATCTGGTAAAGAACTTGATGTGGATGGAGCTACATTTGACTCCATTGTTTTGTATAGCTCTTCTTCTTGAGAAGTTGTATAATTGTTTCTACACAAGCCTTACCTCTCTCCATTTCAGTTCTGGGCAACTTTTACCGTCTCTTGAGTTACCTGCGTCTTTAGCCTCTTGAGTTACCTGCGTCTTTAGCGGCATCTTTCATTATAGCGGCATCTTTCATTATAGCGTGGGTGTGCTTGCTCTAATTTATGATGTCATATATATATATATATATATATACATGCATAGATGTAGTAATTGGGAGAGGGCTTCCACAAATGTTGTTGTTGAGCGGACTTAATTTTTAATGAATGTCTTTCATATCCTTATTTGAACATTATAACTATATATATATATATATGACATCATAAATTAGAGCAAGCACACCCACGCTATAATGAAAGATGCCGCTATAATGAAAGATGCCGCTAAAGACGCAGGTAACTCAAGAGGCTAAAGACGCAGGTAACTCAAGAGACGGTAAAAGTTGCCCAGAACTGAAATGGAGAGAGGTAAGGCTTGTGCTGAGCTGTGAGTGAAACTGTTGAATCTCAAGGACTCTAGCAGTATTTGTTTGAGATTTATCTTGCACTCTAAGGTTAGAGAAGTTCCTGCTACCTTGCCACCAGGAATAGGGAAACTACAAACAGAAGCCATGTATTTTGATGAATGTGGGAGTAATCACTGTTTAAACAATGGCGTTCAATTAGGGAACGTGAATGAGAACACCGCAGTTCTCATAGTTCTGCCATATTAATCCACTTTTTTTTAATAGATAGAGTTTAGAAGGTAAACAATGATATACTTCAGTTCAATGTGATAGTAGTAGGCCTAACATTTAAAATCTATGTTTTCTACTTCGGGTGTAGTGCATATATTTGATACATTTACTTTGCATATCAAGAACAAGTACATATATGACGTAAATTCACATAAATGACTCAGAGTATAATTCACATTTTTAAATGTCTTCATACCAGTTGTCTCTTCGTCTTTTGAAACCTCCTGCTGTAGTGGAAAACTATTGGAATTTTGACTCATTTGATTGACATTGTAACTTCTTGTGTTGGTCCCCATCAGTTGAGACGAACTTTCCTTGGCCCTGTTTTGCTTTTCATTCTTTTGTCCCAAGTTAAACATTTCTGTTCCAAGTTTACTGTCAAATTGGCTAATTCTCTTATGTGGTAAAATATCATTTACATCATCTTGGTGGAGTGCTGCACAGTAAATAAATAATGACAATTTACTATCAACTTGAGTAGTAATAAAGTAGTAGCTATGCCAATAAATTATTACAATTATACTCTCACTTTAACTTAACAATTCAAACAGAACAGCAGAAGAAATGTAATCAATTTATACATGCAAATGGCATCTGAATTTATAGTTTCCTCACAAATTATGCAAAAATTACAAATAAAGAAAAAGAAAATGAGGCATAAATTATTCCACTTTGAGTATTGAGCTAGCAACATCTGAGTTGACACAACATTATAAACTATACAAATTGTGCTAGAAAAGTTCTTTCAGAAATAACATTCAATTCAAGTTAGCTACAGCTAAGAGAAAATAATTGTGATGTAGACTCACATAAATCATCTGGTAAAGAACTTGATGTGGATGGAGCTACATTTGACTCCATTGTTTTGTATAGCTCTTCTTCTTGAGAAGTTGTATAATTGTTTCTATTACTAAATTCCATTTGCTGTTTTTGGAAAGTCTTTGAATCTGAATTGACATTGGCACTTGGTGCTTTAGTTGGAATAGTTTTAGACATCCATTTCTCGATCATCTTGTTTTGGTTTTCTTTTGACTGAGCTAAGTAATGTGTTCCAGTTTCAAATTTGCTGTTTATTTGTTTGTTTTTATTGTATGGCAAACTGTCCTTTACCTCAACTTGTGGGTGTGCTATGTATTTAAATATAGTCCAGCTTTCAAGAAAATTCATATAAAAACAAAAATGTGATTTTATTTAAGTATTTTTTAAAATATCAATTCAGCTTAAAGTATTCGGAATATTTAATTAGCTAAAACTTCTTAAAACTCACACTCATCAGGAGTAGTTGGTGAAGCAAAATGTTTGGGATGATATTTTTTGTAGGCATTCTCTTCTTGAGTTGTAACAGAGTCTATCTGCTGTTGTTGAGATATTTGATCAACATAGTGACTGGGTACTTTAGTTTGATATGATTGGGACATTCTTTCCTTGACCCTCTTTTCTTGTTTCCTGTCATGACCTGAATATAACATATTCTCTCCAAGTTTGTAGTTATAATTCTCATTTCTTCTTGGAAATAGTTTTGTGTTTTTCTCAACTTGTACTAATGCTGCAGGAAAAATAATTTATTGGATGGCTTGAGTAAATTCTGTCAAATTATTTCGTTTATATGAATGCAAATGAGTAATCAATAGCTAAATATTTAAATAGTGCAAACTATATAAAATACCACTGCCTGAAAAGTGTCCATTGACAACCAAAACAAAATCGTAAATTAGTGTATAATGTATTGATAACAAAGTTTGTTAACCTCTACAGCCTTGTAAAGTTTTTGTTAATTCTAATTACCAAGACAGTGTACGGATTTTGTTATGGTTGTAAATGGATTTTTTTCACCCTGTGTACCTGATTTGAAAGTATACTATTGTTATTTCATGACAAAACTAGTATATCGGCTATTGGACATGTATATCAGTTTCACTTGATATATAGCAACAATCAAATGAAAAAGTAAAGAGAATGATAATTAAAGAAATTTAAAATGAATGCTACTTAAATATTCTCAGAAAAATATTTTTGAAGTAATCAGCAATTTAGTTGTCTGGACTAATTTTTATCTATTATATATGGCAAAGAATCAGGTACAAAGTAAAGGTAAACTTGCTTGCTTTTAGTTTTTTAAGTAAGTGATGGAAATGTTTACTATTTTAAAAGTAATATGAACCTTTCTTCCTTTTACTCCATGCTAATAAATTTGGATAATGTTGACTATTGTTTTAACTTACGTAAGTTTAGTGGAGTAGTTGGTGAAGTTGGAACAAATGATTTAATACCATTTCTATTTCTTTTCCAAAAGTCCATGTTCTGTTTCCTGCCCTCACCTAAACGAATTATTCCTGGTAAAAACTTCCTATTACTAGACTTATAGTTACGTTGTGACAAGAATTTATTTGATGATGTATCGGTCTGGGTGTCAGGGATAACTTTTATATCAGAAAGAAGATTTCCGTTTACTACTTTGGTTACTATTTTTTTAAGAAACGATCTTGAAGATCCAAGGAGACTAGAAATTTCTTGGAGATTAGGTATATTCAACGTATCCTTCATATTACTACCATTCACTTTTAGCATAAAAGTTCCATATGTTTGATTATCATCGTGTTTGAATCTCAGATATGAATTCAGTCCATCAGATTTCACATTATATATGGTGTTTGAGGGGCCTACAGGCCTCCCATTTACATACCATTGAAGCAATTTCTCAGGAAGGCCTGCATACTGTGCTAGTATTGTAGTATAAATGGAATTTCCCAATCTTTCCTGAATTAGATCTGTTATGTTCACTTCAAATTTATCTGGAATTAGCAAGTATAATTGGGTGAATAAGTCAATGATTTAATGTTAGTAACACAATGTTTCATGGCAGTGTAATCTAATTCTAAAATTGCTTGCATATTTCTAATGTGCATTGCTTCACAATAAAACATCTCCAGCACAACTATCACTTAGGAAATATATCGCTAGAAAACTAATGATTACTCAAAATATGGGGATATTCTATATTAGGAAGCTGCTTTAACATGAAGTAGGTGGATAAGTTTTGAAGTCTACCACATCATTTTACATGCCTTAAAGCTAGCATGTTATTATAATCTAACCGTGCTTAGAAGTGTAATATTGTTATTGTCTACACTAAATCTACTATTTCAATGGATACCCACATCAACATGCTTATACTATTATAAATACAGATTTTGAACTCACTAGTTGTGATTAGTGTCTTTTGTGCTGACTTAGTAGTGACATTGGTGGTGCAACTGTAAAATCCTCTATTTTTCACATCAAAATGATCGATGGTAATATTAGAGTATACAAACAAATATGGTGACAGTCCGTTCCACAAGTTTTGGTCCAGGTCTAAAGTTGTGTTAACAAAAGTTAGTAGTTTTGCGGTTGGTGAAATGCACTTCAATAAGACCTTGGCATCATACGGAACTTTCAGTAAATGTCTGAGATATTTCTGAACTTTGCCATTTACTGCTACTTGTAAGGATGCTAGTATTTATAACATTACAATGAAATGATCATATATATATAAACATTGTGTAATGCTTATATAACTATAAAAGAAAATTTAACAATTGCTAAATCTTATGTATCACCGAAATTGTAACATTAGCATGATACTATTTACGACACTGTGTAATCAAATTCCATTGTTTTAATAGCTTCACATATATATGTATTCCAGTAACTGTTGATAGAATAAAACTATGTTATAGTTAGTTAAGTTTTAACTCACTCAAATCTGGTGAGAGAGTTTGTAAAATACTTTTTCCTTGAACAATTTTTTTGTGGGTATTCTTCTCTAGATATTTAACATGAGCAGGTAGGTGAGTCCATTCATTGACTGTATTTTCTTGTTTCCTGTTCTGTCCTAAACGAATTACTTCTTTTAGGAATTTCCTATCACTATATTTGTCTTTGTTAGGTGCCAAGTTTGCTTGTGAAGAAAACATTGAGTTTTGACGGACATAATGACTCTTTGGTTTAGGTTTTTGTGTCTTGTCTTGACCTAAACGAATGACTTCAGGTCTAAACTTTCTGCTCGTTGACTTATATGTATGATGTGACAAGAACTGATTAACAGATGTGTCAGATTGAGGATCAGGATCAGCTGTGACATCAGAGAGAATACTTCCATGTGATATTTTGGTTACTACTTTCTTAACACTATTTTTTGTGGATTCAAAAATGCTTGAAATTTGTTGAGGATGAGACAACTTTAGTGTATCCTTCCATTTTGTACCGTTCACTTTCAGCATAAAGGTTCCATATGTTTGATCAACATCGTGTTTGAATCTCAGGTATGAATTCAGTCCATCAGATTTCACGTCAAATACGGCATTAGTTGGGCCTACAGGCCTCCCATTTACGTACCACTGAAGCAATTTCTCAGGAAAGCCTGTATACTGAGCTAGTATTGTTGTATAAATGGAATTTCCCAATCTTTCCTGGATGAGATCTGTTATGTTAACTTCAAATTTATCTGTTAGTAGAATGTATATTTAACGAGAATTAGTTGATAAATCAATATAAAATATACACACTTCACGTCTTTGCAGATAATCAAATACATAATTTCCACAGAGTATGTCTCATTTCAACTTCTTAGCTATCAGGTTGACATCCTAAAAGTCACCATTATATTGGTGATTGCTATTATTAAATAGCAACATGGAATAATTACCACTAGAATACCATCAGATTCTACAATTGATTCCATATTTCAGAATTGCACATCTTTTATGTAAAAATGTATGGTTCTGAAGAATTTGACCTGATAACAAAACACTACCAATGATAATAATAGTGTTATAGCACAGCTAGTAGAAGACAGCATTGAAATCTGTTCACTTGTTCTTACATGCCTGATGCTTAATCTTAATCTTCCAATAGTGTTTTGATGTGTTATAATTCTCATTACTGTAACTACATTTTCAATTAATAATACACATCAACATACTTGCATATACAATTCTAAATACAAACTTTGAACTCACTAGTTGTGATTAGTGTCTTTTCTACCGATTTAATAGTGACATTGGTGGTGCAACTGTAAAATCCTCTATTTTTCACATCAAAATGGTTAATAGTAATATTTGAGTATACAAACAAATACGGTGACAGTCCGTTCCACAAGTTTTGGTCCAGGTCTAAAGTTGTATTAACAAAAGTTAATAGTTTTGCAGTTGGTGAAATGCACTTCAATGCAACCTTTGCATCATACGGAACTTTCACGAAATGATGAAGATATTTCCGGATTTTGCCATTCACCTCTACTTGTAAAGATGCTAGTATTTATAATTATTACCATGTATTACAATGATAAATCACTGATACAAAATTTTTGTCACTTCATGGATGCAGATGAAAGTGTTTTGTAGCTAACCATTCTAGTAATAATACACAGTTCTATAAGCTAGTTATTACTTCAAAATCACAATAATTAATTAATATTATTATTCCACTAAATTATTGCAAAATATGACAATTGTAATCTATGCTGAGATTCATTGCACTTTTGGTATTGTACTGCTATATTTTCTAATCATTTCAAAGCAATATGTTTAGTTATCAAAACTGATTTTTAATTTAATCTTAAAGCTTCACAACATTCCATTTACCATACTGTGTCAGAAGGTATAAAATGTGGCCAAATTAGAAAATAGACTCAATACTCAGTCTACGTTTATCCAAGAATTGAATTTTAAAATGTGTAAAGTGTAAATCCATTCTACTACTTACGTAAATCTGTTGGAATAGCTGGAGAAGGAACTCTGTCTGTATTATGAGATTTCACAATCATTTGTCTGCTGCTAGGATCTAATTGTTCTTGAAGAACAGATGAATCTTGGTCGACATAGTGACGTGTTCGCTTAGTTTGAATCTGCTGACGGATCCATTCATTGAGCAGGTTTTTCAGTTTCCTGTTTTGACCTAACTGAACTACTTCAGTTTCTTCTTTACTTCCTATACTGTTGTTCCTATTGAGTGTCAAGCGACTTGGAGGAGTCTTCTTAATAATCTTATTAGGTGTTGTATTTGGATCTAAAAATTCAGAGCATTATAATCAGAAGTTTCTTTTTGATGTAATCATGCAAGTCTGTCAGTCTGTCTGTCTGTCTGCCTGTCTGTCTGTCTGTTTGTCTGAATGTCTGACTATCTGTTTGTCTGAATGTCTGACTATCTGTCAATCTGTCTGTCTGTTTGTTTGTCTGTCTATCTCTCCATCTGTCTGCCTATCAGTCTGTCCATGTGCCTACTCTCTTTATGTGTCTGTTTGTCTTTCCCTTTCTCTTAGTCTGCCTCTCACTCTATTCATGTATATATTAATAGGAACTTAGTGAATGTTAGTGAATGTTAAGCTTACTTAAATTTCAGACAAACTTACAGATGCAATATTGGAATTATTTAGTTGACTTATTATTATCATAAAGTGGAATTTAAAAATGGTGACATTAAAGCTGTTCCTAAATTGTAACATTAGCATCGTACTATTTAAGACACAGTGTAGCTAATCAAGTTCCATTTTCAATAACTTCAACAATATTCTTCAATTAGCTATAAAAGAATTTAAGAATTTGTCGTAATAAATTTTGTTTTAACTCACTAAAATCAGATTGGAGAGTTTGTAAAATGTTGCTTCCTTGAACGAACTTTTTGTGGATATTCTTCTCTACAGATTTAGCACGAGCAGGTAGGTGTGTCCATTCATTGACTGTACTTTCTTCTTTCCTGTTTTGTCCTAAACGAATTAATTCTTTTAGGAATTTTCTATCACTATCCTTTTTGTTAGGTGCCAAGTTTGTTTGGGAAGAAAAGATTGAGTCTTGATGGACAAAATGACTTTTTGGTTTAATTTTTTGTTTCTTGTCTAGTCCTAAGTGAATTTTATCTGGTAAGTATTTTCTGTTTGTAGGGTTGTGTTTATTAAGTGATTGAAATTGATCAGACGTATCAGATTGAGAGTTAGGAGTAGCTTTGACATCAGAGAGAATATTTCCATTTACTATCTTAGTTACTAGTTTGTTAACTATATTTTTGGAGGATCCAAAAAGATGAGAAATTTGTTGAGGATGAGGCAACTTCAGTGTATCCTTCCATTTTGTACCATTTACTTTCAGCATGAAGGTTCCATAGGTTTGATTTACGTCATGTTTGAATTTCAGATATGAATTAAGTCCATCATATTTGACGTGAAATATAGTATTTGAGGGGCCTACAGGCCTCCCGTTTACGTACCATTGAAGCAATTGCTCAGGAATGCCAGAGTATTGAGCTAATATAGTAGTATAAATGGAATTTCCCAATCTTTCCTGAATTAGATCTGTTATGTTTACCTCGTGTTGGCCTGTAATCATGTAATACACGATACCTTAACTGAAGAATCTTGTAATAATGTACATTATTTAGAGAATTATGCATCCATTACAAAAACATAGCTTAGTATTAATAAATTATGCAAACAGATTGTAGTGCTTCAGAACAAATGACGATCGAGATTACATAGTGAATAACGAAAGAGTTTTGAAAATTGTTTAGGTTTATCTAAATTATTATAATTATAATAATTAAAAGAGCTATTCAATTGAATTAGCTAATTATCTACAATTGACAAAATTTGCATTAGTTTTTCTCACTTTATCCTTTACTTTCCGAATTAAACAGAAGTATATTATAAGCAATACTATAATTTCATGATATATAAAGTAAACTGTTCAATAACTAATGCCTAATCAGCTATATCTTTTAGGCCATATACAATAACCTTAAAATACTCAATCTATTTGTAGTTTATTACAAGTGATACCAATGTGTCACACTCAATTAAGAACCTTTGCTCTATGAATGCTCTGTAGTGTAACTGAATGATAATACACTCACTTGTTGTGACTAACGTCCTTTGTAATGATTTTGAATGAATATTTGTTGCACAGCTGTAAAATCCTCTGTTCCTTGCATTAAAGTGGTCAATTGTAACATTCGCTGATATGAATAAGTAGGGTGAAAATCCGTTCAGAAAGTTTTGATCCAGATCTAGAGTTGTATTGATAAATGTTAATAATTCCACATTCTGTGACCTGCAAGTTAGGGAAACTTTAGCATTGTAGGGAACTTTGACTAAGTGATTCAGATACTTTTGAGGGATCCCATTGACTTCTACTTCTAAATTGCCTGTTTCAAAAATGTAAAAACTAAACTTTGAACAATAATATTAATTATGACATTGGTTACAAGTTTATCAATTGTTATTTTATGGCTTACAAATTATTAATGCTGTTGTTGCAGTTATTTGCATTTCATTTCAAGCTGTTGCTTTACGTTGCAAGAAATACATGACGTTTGGACTTAGTTTTTTTTGTCTGTTTTTTTTTTACGAGTATAGGTAGAGCTTCTCTTTAATTTCAAATCTCAATTAATTGGTAATTTAAATAATACTGATGGCAATTTTAGTTTTAGTTGAATTTATCTGATAATTCTATGTTAAAGGATTAATCATAATTTTTTAGTAGTTAAAGGTATAAATATTATATTTACTTTTGGTTCAGAACTTTTGTCAGATTTCTTTTACTTGATTCTTTAAAGAAATCAATTGACTGACTGACTTATCATAGTTAGATAATGATATCTTGTGAGATTTACTTATGGTAAAACGTTATAATTAGTAAGCATAACAATACTATTTCTAACACACTCCATAATATAAAATTTTACACAAAGTTAATTACCCTCCAACATATGTAATTTTAGAGCATAAAATAACCAAATGATTATTGCTTTATAATGACACATTTTTCTTACGTGTAAAACAAAAGCTACGTCCAAACACCCAAATCTCATTGCCACGAAGTAAGTGTGGCCAGCGCTAACCTATCACGCACAGTTCTCCCTTACAATGATGCCACTTAACACAACGCTGCTTTTGTATTATTGTTGTTCCACACAAATGGTGAGCAAGAAAGTATTCTATCCTAAAATCCGTAAGAAGATTCTTCATTATATTCTTCGAGTAGAGAGTTCACGATCTCAAGCCCTTAGAATGATTGTAGACTTCCTACTTCTGGTTTTAATGAAGCCCATTTATCATTAATGGCAACACGCACTCCAAGACAAAATATATTTTTAAACAGACGCTTATGATGAAGTGCATTCCTCCAGGTAGCATGTAGAAATTCACTGAAGTCTAACATAACTAACAATTTAGTCAAATATGTTGAGCGAAAAATTGTGAATTCGAGTATTGTATAAATTGAGCGAGGCCGTAAATTGCACTGGATGCCATATAAAGGTGTTGAGGTGTAAACTGGCTAAGTCTTGGGGCTCTTAAAGTCCTCTGATACCTGTTTCCTCACACATTACTTAGTAAGTTACAAGAATAGGCACAAGTCACAAGAGTATCTAGCTATCCAGTAACACTATGTGTCCTGAAAAATTGCTAGTTCAAAATTTATAACATTATTAGCTGTAGCAAAGTTAAGAGACCAATAAATTTCATATTGCCAATTATTACAAATTAATTGATACTGTATTATATCTTATTTTTTGTACTTTAAAGTCCTTCATATCAATGTAACTTACCTACCACTGGATGCAGCGTAAAAGTATAAATAAGTAACAAAATCATCATCATTTTGTTACCGCACTTTCACTTTTAGGATAAACGCTACAACTGCCAATGACGCAAACTCTCAAGCTCTTTATGTGGGCGTGGCCACGCTAACTCTGCGCGTTGTTAACCGTAACTGGTAACTGCGCAGCGCACCCGAAAGGGTTATACAGTAGTGGTCCAGTCTGTTTGGTGATAGTCTGTCCATCACGCATGGATATTGACAATAACAAGTAATTAATCGTTTTATTAGATTTGAACTTTGCTACTCAGAATTTTATGTTTTTGGAGATTTGTTTTTTGCATTTCGACCCATTTTTGATATAGCGCCTCCTGAGTGTACTTTGTAGTCAGGTAAGCTAATATATTCTTGCTTCCCTCTGTAGTTCTACTTGTGCTGAATAGTATGCCCAAATGTTACAAATGAAGATTCTCTGAGACTACCACATGCAAGGCACACTCACTGGCAGTGAATGTGCCTTGCAAAGACTACAATTAAATCTACCTTTTTCATTGCACAAGACCTAACCAGGTAATGCAAAAAAAATTGGTATTTGGTCCAAGAAATAATTTTGTAATCACCAGCTGGTAAAACACCACCAGTATGATTAAAATTACGAACTAATGTGACACGCAATTTGGGATAGCTATAGCTAGCAATACATGAAGGTTTTAGTAAGAACTTAAAAAGTCAAATTCGAGGTTTAAATCAAGATATAATACCTGCAAGTTATTTGATATTACCAGGTCTTAATTTTTAGCTATAATAGTGGTTTACATTAAACTTAACTGACTTTTATTTTTAGTCTTAGCTACTGATATCTTGCAAAATTTACATTTAGTTTTAATGTGTTCAGTTAAATAACAATTAACATTTCCCAGACCACCAATAATGCTACATAAATAAAAATAATTTTTGTACTATACTGTGATGTTATTTTAATATTACTTACCCTCCACCACGTGTGGTGTAAAAGAATATATAAGTAACAAGATGATCATGATTTTGTTACGGCACATATAACTTATAAGATAGACGCTACTACTACCAATCACTCTCAATGTCTATATGTGGGTGTGGCCACGCTAACGTTCTGCGCGTTGTTAAGCCCAAGTGCGCACGTGGGAAAGGTTTATAGCAGTTACACGGGTTGTTTGTGGGTAGATAGTTTTGCTTTGTGCTAAGTAGTGTGCGGAGTGTACTACAATTGAAGAAGGTTCTGCTGAGACTAGGGTGAGTGTCGCTTGCATTTTTAGCTTCTCTTACGTGATCACATGTAACAATTTGCAAATGAGTCAAAACAACCCTTGGATATATCTGCTGTTTCTACACCTAATAAGATTCACTCTCTTCCTGCTGCTTTGGGGGATTCAATTAAATCACTTATTTCCGAAATTTCGTCACTCATTAGTGTAGATGGCACATCAAGCGAAACAAAGCTGCTTATGTTGAAGCAGCGACCCACAGTTGAGCTGTGATGGCTCGCTTACTTCAAGGCGTAAAAACGCTCACGAAACACAAACTTTACATGGTCCTCAGTGTTAAAGTCAGGTATTTGTGTGAGGACAAATCCGACGGGGAGCTCAGGTCGGAGTATATAAAGGAGAATCCTCCTCACGCTCTCCGAAGTCTTTCCTTGGATAAAATTTAAAATAGTTGCAAAGCAAGAGAACCCTCCCAGAATGGTTCACCATTCTTTCAATTTAATCCATGCCACATTTAAAATGAGTGTCCCTATTTACAAGCTGTATACAATAATTTTTGCAATAATATAATGGAATAGCTAAATCCTTGTATTTGTGCCCAAGTACTTCTTGATTGAATATATCTCCTCAGGATAGTATAGAAGTACTCTGAAGGTATGCTGTACGTATATCTAGTGCAGTTGAATGTAGCTGCTCAATGGCAAACAGTACTCTTCTTCTCCTTTCTCTTTTTATGGCCTGCTTTTTTTTTTTCTGTTAAGGTTCTCAGGACTTATTTGAGTTATACTGAGAGTAGTCTCGCTTGCCAGACCCTTTACCATACCGCTTCGCTGGGAAATGGTCTGGGGACAGACGTAGGGTTTTCAGGTTCTCTACAGGAATGTACGTAGAGCCAATAAGATTGTACCAATCACATGACCAACCTCACACTATTTAATTTATTGCTAATTGAAATGATTTAGCCGTAGCTCTCCACCGCGCGTCGGTTAGTCAGCTGTGTGGTTGCTGCGATATGGAAACGTTGAAAGAAGTTTTTAGAAGTTTTTAGAAGTTTTGTGGAGGGCATTGGTTACAAAGCTGCGCGTGCAGAACGGAGGGTAATTCTTTCCTTCGTGCAGATAAAAGATATTTCGTTTCCCTCCCAAGGGGAAGTGGGAAAAGTTTTTGCTTTTATGCTCTCCCACTGTTTTTTGACAAACTTAGAAATACACTCCGTAAGCACTGCCTGAAAAGTGTCCATGGACAACCAAAACAAAATTGTAAATTGGTGTATAAAATCTTGATAACTAGTTTGTTAACCTCTACAGCCGTGTAAATTTTTTGTTAACTCTAATTACCAAGGCAGTTTACGGATTTTGTTATGGTTGTAAATGGACTCTTTTCACCCTGTATAAATTCACGCCCTTACAACCAGTTCAAGCATGCAAGGTCTTCAAAAGCGGATGTAGATATTCCTGCAGATCAAGCTAAGGCAGTTAGGATTAAATTTAAAAAAACTTAACCACAACATTAGGAGGCAATTAAATTCTTTACGACTCAGGTCACGTGGATTCTTCGATTGCATTCCGCCAGAACCTGGAAGTAGGGCGAGTGTCCCCAGACCCTCTTTTTTCCCCGAGCGGAGGGAGGGGCATGAGAGTCTGGCCCAGAGACTAACAACTAGAGAGTTCAATCACCGAAGTCATCACAGGCAAATTAGTATAATTTAGAGATATGGCACAAGTCGTAAATCAATTAAGTTCAGTATAACCACTCAAATTATGTGGGATTAAACAAAGTATTACTCCAATCAAATAATAATAGTTTTGTAAATAAGTGCACTAAAATTTAAATCGTCAATTACAACAAAATTTTAAATATAATTTATATATACTATTCATCTTACTTCAGTTGTTTCATTTTAATGTCACTTACCCTTTACCATGAATAGTGTAAAAGTATATATATAGAACAAAATGATCATTATTTCGTTACGCACTTTTCACTTATTTGATAAACGCTAACACTACCAATCACCTGAACGCCATTATATGGGTGTGGCCAAGCTAGCTTGCTGCGCGTTTTGTTCTAATTTTCAGCAATCCTACCTGCTTAAAAGTACCTATATATTCAGGTTATGCAATATTAGGTTAGGCAATACTTGAATTTGAATTAAGTGAAAATACACTTAAAGGATATAAGCTATTATTATATACTAGCAAGTACCCCGCCACATAGTGGCGCTTGACGTATTGCAAAGTAAGAATGCAGTATCACAAGTTATCCTGCTCAATTATCATTCTCTACCATTGGTTAAGGTTATATAAAGTTTCCCTCTCCTACTCTCTTTTTTCTGAACTATCTGAGCTTTTCTTCTATCCCACCACTCCTATCTTCAGCTCTTCATTTTTAGTCATGGCGCCCCCTTTTCCATCTCTCCTGCATTTCTGTCCGACTTTGAGAAACTTTTGTCTTCTAATTGCACTTTAGCCTTTCCAGTCAAACGGCCAACGTACCGGAAGTCATCCATTGACCGCTAAAACCTGAAATAACTAGTGATGTGCTTGAGCACAAATGGCGAGCGAGCCTAAAGACTATACTATTTTTATATGAATGATTTTGACTTCTAACACTGAAGCTACTGAAAGTAAGGTCCAGTTTTTAAATTTAGCATACAGGGTAAAGGGATTTCAGTGCCATAGTAACAACTCTCTGCAACTGCTTGGAAAGAAAAAAACAACAACAAAACAATACACGTTATTTAAAAGTTTTCTTTGTGATATTCTTTAGCTAAGTAGTGGTTGTAACACACAATGCTTTGACACAACTGGTTGAGTGTTAGTTGTTAAAATCAATCATTTAACAATAGTGTAGTTTAAAAACTCGACTTTATTTTAGTAGCTTGAGTGTTAGTTGTTAAAATCAATCATTCAGCGAGCGAGCGAAGCGAGCTAAGCTGACTCAGTCGTGTTCAATTGTGATTTCAGATATAATGTATGCGTACGTCAAAATTTTTCGCCCGCGCTTCTAATTACGCAAGTTAGGTAAAGCGTTCACAGTTACAGTATTTTTCAATTAGCGAGCGCGGAGAATCCTGCTGCACAGCCTTATGCAACTTTGTTTCAACCAAAAAGTTTATAGCTACTCTCTTCTTGAAACAATTGTGAAGTCTTTGTCACTGATGCTAACTGAGAATGGAAAGGGTGACACTGTGCACTACAGTTAGATGTAATTTCTGTCCTATTTTTCTGTAAAAAGAGTCTGCTCGCTCGCCATGCATTTGCGCTATTCGAGCGCACCACTAGTTTAACAATAGTGTAGTTTAAGGCTCGCTCGCCATTTGTGCTCAAGCACACCACTAAATTTTTTGTATAGAAACTTAAACCAATTAAATCTATGGCATATATTTCTCTGGTCCCACTGCTAGACTGTGAGGGTGGCCCCATTGCAGTCTTCCAAGACCACTTCTTAGGACTGAGTGGGCACGTGTTTGGGGTGTGGTCTAGAGTTTGGCACTTCTGGCACCAGTTGTCTGTGCTAACATCAAGAGGACATCACTGTTTCAAGTTTGTTCATTTTTTTTTTGCAGCCTTCCTTTTCCTTGCAACATTAATTAGTTGCCAGGTCCATCAATTTATGAGGAAAAAAACATTGGAATCATTTAAACATGTTATTTAAGAACTAGCATAAAATACCTAAATTTTTAGAAGTTCTGCAGAATGTTTCTGGCTTTTTTCTTCAGGAAACATATTTTTGTTGAGAAGTCTACGAGTTTTGGTCCAAAACCAGCTACTGCGAATCACAGATAGTCTGCTTTCTAGTAACCAACCAGAATAGAAGCCAACACTTTAAAAGAAACAACTAAATGATGCACACTTCCTTATTTTTTCAGCTTTGTTTTTAAAATAATATTGTAAGAATACAGAGCAGCCCAGCGCACATTCACGAGAGAGTTATCGGAGTCGTCCAGTCTGTTTATCTGTCTGATATGCTCTGATTTTGGGGATTACTGACAATTAACTGTTGATTTAGGTATGACTTTACTCAGAACGACGATTTAAGATCTTTTATTGTTGTATTTTTAAAAATGATTTTTGAGAAAATCCAAGGCTGTCAGCTCCACGCAGAACTTTTGTTGATAACACGTAATCATGTGAGGTAATAGCTAATTTCTTGCTGTATGCTTTGTTCTATTTTGTGCTGAGAAATCAACCAAGTGCCTCTAGAAGGAGTCAGTGAGTATCTCCTACATGTTAATACCTGATTGATCTGAAAAATTATTTAATAGCTCTAGTGTGTAGTAGCTCTGAAGGTTCGTATCTTTGGTGCTTCATTGAAAATGTATTTCTGCAACCATAGATCCATAGGTGACCTTTACCATCATCATTTTAATAAAGACAAAGCATGTTCATTAACATGCCTGTTACTAACAGGTGTGTTACAGGCACTACTACATGCATGTTATCATAACAGCCGTATAACATGCATATAACAGGCGTGCAAAACATGCCTGTTCTCCCAACAGTCGTACAACTGTTGTATAACATGTATATTTCATTTGTGTTGGGTGCAACAGGCCTGTAATTGCGTAACATGCCTGGATACCTCGTAATCTTGAAAACCCTGGGATTGAAGTGAGGCTATATGTTGAATTAGGGCACTTCTATTCAAATGGACATGAGTACATTAGATGGCCGTCTTAGTGAATTTTATGGCCAACTCAGGAAAATGCGTAGCACTTCTATGAATCTTTAGGGTAATGTTCGGAGCTTTGGATGGGTATTTCAAGGGAAAATGGTGCTAAATTCAGTATTTTAAGAAAACAGGGAGTTTGATAAAAGAGTAAATTGATATTAAATGGAAAATCTATTGAATTATAGATTAGGAAGTCTTGGAAAACAAAAAGAACAGAGACGGTGCTCTTTCTAAAGATGGTGAGGAGTCGCTGTGTGTGGAGTACTCGGTGATGAAAATTCCACCGCTTTGAACCTGCTTCTTTGAAGGCATTAGGTTCCCTCTATTTATATATACCTCCTACAGAATTCAGACCATCATTACACTATTAGTAATATCCTTAGGCAGATTATGGTAGATTATGTAGTTAAAAATAGGCACCGTTTAATAGAAAACACAAGGCAAGAACAACATGTCCTACTAAGCATGTGCACACCAGATATAAAATAGATGATAACCATAGCAACTATGAAAGGAGTTGCTGATGATATAGACTGGGGAAATTTCAGAAAGCCAGTTGTCAACGGATAGAATAGCAACAGTAACAGGTCACAAATGTGGGAAAAAGTTTGAAGGATTATGCATCCCCTGACTCAAGTGACTACGACTTAATCCACCGATAAACATTTGCCACCTGCTTCTGAAATTTCTTTTGTGTCATTCACCCAAAATAACATGTGTTGTAAAACTAACACATGCTATGTACATCTGCTGGACAACAATGTTTATTTGTTTGTTTGTTGTTATGCTTAAAAGTATCAAATTTACCATGTCTGTAGGCAGAACATGAGCTTAATGCAAAATGGCATCTGTTAAAATATCAATCCGATGAGATAATCTCATTTCATTTGACAGTGTGGATTATAACTATTCGTCAATGCTCAGACAAATGTCAGAACAATACTAAGCTTGGTATGACATTTAAAAATCTGGTAGGACAAATGTTACTACATATTTTCATTGCTGTACAGACTATGGTAGGGCAGTAGTACATATTTGTATTGCTTAATAGGCTTCAGAATGAGTGAAATTAAATCATATTATTGATCAATTGTATATATTTAAAGAATTGATCGTTATTTCAATTATTGTGTCAATAGTTCAGTGAAAAAAGTATTTTGTCAAAAGTCTTGTTCATGGCTGTGGGGCTGCCCATCTCAAATAACATGTAGAACAAGACTGTGGTATTTGTGAATGATGTATGCATTAATTAAGCTATTGTTGTTGTGAGAAGAAACGTGTTGTTACATCTTTCTATGTTTAGTTTTGTGTCACTTTATGGTTAATTTATGTCATGCAGTCATGCCTGGTTATATATACTCTGGCTGGGCCTCTTTTTTGTTGAGTTTTGTCTGAGTGTGAAAGTGTTGGATTGTTCGTGAACCTCTATCTAACTTGCAGAGGGTACCTCTGCATGCTTCAGGGTAGCTAGATAATTTAGCAACTAGTGGAGACCTGACAGTAAGGGAAAGGGAAGCTCTATCCTGGTCTGGCTTTCATCTGACAACTCCTGGTGGCAGCGGATACTACCGAAATCGGGGAGAGAACTTTGAACATAGCGAAGGCCATACCCGCAAACCCCACAATGGCCTCAGCATGTTGTGAGTGCAGTAGGTCACTGAGAGTTAATGCTGAAGTGTATTGTTGGGCTATGTTACCAAGTATAGGATATTTAATTACTGAACATGGACACTGGATCAAATTATAATTATTAGTCTAAGTTTGAGTTAGGTGCATCAAAGTAATGGGGAAAATAAATCTGGAATAAAGCAAAAAACAAACCAACAAACCATAATTTAAAACTAGAAGTTAGAGTGTAAAAAAAAAAAAAAGGGGGAAAGTAAGGGGAAAAGGGAAAAAAGAAAGAAAAGTACCCAATACATGTAAAAGAAAAGAGTAAAGGTAGGGAAATAAATAGAAAAAAAGAAAAAAGGAAAGAAAAATAAGTGCCCATGCTGGGATTGAACCCTAACTGTTAGCTTTGGCAGGAGCTGTTACTGCTAACCGATAACGAACCGATATGCCAGAAAAGCATAATAGCTAAGAATACGATTATAACCAAATCTGATCACTTTGGCCTGCTAAATAGCTGACCAGTTAATGTTTGGTCGGTTATCAAGCACTCTTGGGCAGCAAATGTCCGATGGCCAACTATATAATCCACACTGTTTGAGGATTCTGAATATTATTTCTGTGTATTAATCCACACTGTTTGAGGATTCTGAATAATTATTATTTCTGTGCTATCAAAGTCTTTGAGCAGCCTCCCATCAGCCAGACTATGACCTTTTCTTGCTAAATAGTCACAATTTGAACGTAAATGTGGACCAAGGCATTCAAGTGCACTATCTGGAACTCATTCATTGACTGATCAATCAACATCCTTTGACGCATACTAACCATCCCTCAACACCTCTAGTATCATCTATTGACAGAAACCATAAATTCACCAGTCAAGTCACTCATCATTCCATTCCATTGTTGTTGTAGTCCGGTAGTCAAATTGTGAACCTAGAAATATCCATTCCAATGAAGTTTTCATTTGCTGATTTGTATTCTTTAGCAGAGATTGAATTGACTAGACTATACATTAAGTGCAAATGTTCAATTTAAAGGGGGGAAATGGGAACTAACAAAAATACACTGTTTACCAAAGAAATGTCACTTCACAACTAACGTCTACAGTTGTTCATTGTATAATCGTGTTTGTGTATGCATCAGGCTATGGTCCTATAACATAATCTATGCTGGATTTTTTGCTTTACTGCCCAGTCTACTTTTTGGATCATGCAAGTTCTACAGCAGAACTACATTTTTGTATTTTTTTAAATTTGGTAGCCATATTGCCATTTTATCATCACGTATGAAATTCACAAAATCAATAGATAAAATGCAACCTGGGCTGACTGGAATGGACTCTTCCTAATCTGGACACACAGTAGAACAGTTCCAAAATGAGAGGGGTGAGGTGAAACAGTCAGGGCAACCCCAGCTTTCACTAGAGTGTTGCAATTGAGAATATTTAGTCTCCACACATAGTATGTAACCACTTAAAAGCATATCTTGCTTACCACAGCAGATTGATTCCACAGCACAGCTCTACCACAGTGGCCACAAGGGTGCTTCACTCCACTCCTGGAACTTCGTTTTCAAGTATGGCTTCTCCTAATCTGTTGAAAAACATTCCGTCTAACACGGGTAGAACTTCCTTGGTAGCTAAAGAATGACATTGTCTCTAACTAGAAACTACTTGAACTGTACTTTCCAAGGTTAACGCTGCACATGTGCGCTCTTACCCATACATACTTTTTCACTTCTGTGGTATTTCACTTAGTTTCCACTTAGTTACCTTGCAATTTCACTTAGTTAGGCCCTATTTCATTTTTTTTTCTTTTAAGATCTTGCAAGATTTTTTGCTAGGGAATATCCCACCATTCCATAACACAGCCAGCAGGTACAACCACAGTTGGGCTGAAGTAACTTTATGAAGTTGAGTGTAGCAGTGCAGCAGTGGTGTTTTGGCTAGTCTCCTGGGTAATCTAAAGCAGCTGCTATGACTTCCAAAAGCCACCACCAACGTGTAGGTGTTGCTAAGAAGCTGCTGGAGGAGTCGATTGTGGCAAGACCAAGAGATTCTGCAACCACAAAGGTATTTGTAAATCCCACCATATGTAATAAAACCCAGGGGGGGGGTTCCAGTTAGTTCCCTACCACTACCTTGCAATATAGATTCTGTGGTTGTCCCAGTTCCAGTCTTGCCTAGTGATCTCAGCTATTTTCTACCTGTCACTTTCCTCTTAATTGTACCATCCACAATGTAGTCTGAATTGACTACATTTTACTATTACAGAATGTAATAGTAAAAGAAGCACAAAAAGTGTGAACCCTCAGCACTACTATACTAGCTATAATCATAATGTGCAAAGAAAAAGGTAGATGTAAATGCTGTCTTTTAAGATAATTTAAACAAGTAAGGGACACACACTGATAATTTCAACAAGAAACTTCAATTCAAGTACTCAGGTTTACTTGTCAGCGCAGAGCAAATCTACTGGATAGAAATGAAGCACCAAGGGTGCTAATACACTAGCTAGCTATTACAAAGACCAAAAGTAAATTTAATTGGAGTAAGTATGAATATGAATCATGAGAAGTCGAGCAACTCGTGCAATGAAACTGTAGACATTAATATGCTGTCTTCATGAGAGAAGCTTACCAGTGACACTCACCTCACCAGTAGTTCAATGGAAAACTCTAAGCGCTTTAGTAACCGCTGAGAAAAATGTAATGACTGTCTGATTATAGGGGGCGTTACCAACAACTGCTTTACAATCCTACGGCCTAAAAATAATTAGCTTTTTCTGAAAAAACATGTCTTAAAGGGACTTAAAATGTCCAGTGCAACATTTTGATGCTTCAATCTTTGGGAGGCTGCCATCTTCAAAATCCGTGTAACAGAATGTCTGACTGACAGACAAAGTGAATACTGTAACCCTCTCAAGTATGCACGCTGAGGGTTAGTTATTGGCTCACGTGGTTACAAGGTGACAAAAGGGGGAGTTACCTGCTAAAGCTAGTACACACGGAGCTGACAGCTTTGTGTTTCTCAAAAATCAGCCCAAATTTAAAAGTAGCACAATAAAAGGTCTTCAATCTTTGTTCGGAGTAAGTTCCTACCTAAATCAACAGTTAATCATCAGTAATCTCTAAAATTAGTGTAACAAACATACATACACATAAACAGATACGATGACTAACTAGAACCTTGTCATGCATGCACGCAAAAGTTTAATAACTACAGTGAATGAATGGCTGACTACACAGCTATTTACAGTTCTTCCACAAAATGAAATCCAGAACCGTTCATGGAACCTACTGTAACACTATTATAAAGATAATACATATCTTATCTACTATAATATGATGCAGAAACTGTTGAAATATACCTTCTTCTTTCAAGCTCGCAGTTCACTTCTTCTTGATTTAGTTCTGTCCCTCCCAAGCCCTTACCAGAAATTTGATGCACTCCTAAATAAGTAAAACATTAATAAATAAATAAATAATTGTATATTATATTTTCATCTGTTGGCATTGTATGTGTGTCTTTGCATGTATGGCTCTGTATGTGTGTATGTGTGTTTGTGTGTGTGTATATATTATATATATGTGTGTTTGTGTGTGTTAAGTTTTTCCAACACACTTCAAAATTTGTATTGCTTCTATTGTGACAACATAGCCAATGCTCTCTGTAAATATATTGTATTGAAGACAAAGCCAAACCACTTGCCCCCTACCCATCCAAGTTGGGGGGCTGGATCCATACAACATTTTGTTCTACTGGAATGTAATTAATATATTTGAGAGGTGTGGCTTGGGCACAATGCAAATCCAAATGAAGGTGTGTGAAACTTCCTATGGTGATTTTGTCGTATGGAGGGCAGAAGAACTGTTAATTGAGAGAATTTAATACAATGAAACCTTTTGTATGGAGGCGTTAGAAAAAGCAACCAAGTTTTTTATTTATGGCATTCTTTCCTGAAGTGATTGGAAAATGGTATTCGAGATCTGCTGAGATCGTCCCACAAACTTCTGTGAGCATGGAAGGACAGATCCTGCCTCAAGACCAAGAATCGGAACATTCCTCTCCTGAAATGTGGTGTTACTGTCTGACTGAGGAATCAGGAGAAATAACTGGATGTGATAATCAAGGATGCAAGTACGAATGGTTTCATACTGCTTGTTTAAGAATTGACAAAATACCTAAAGGTCAATGGTTTTGTCCAGACTGTATCAAAGGTAAAGATAATAAAAGAAAAGTACAAAAAACAAGAAAAAATTGTGACTCATAATAAACTGTATATAGCTAATATTTTTCTAGTAGCTATTATTTTCAAGTTATATAATTTATTGTAATTTATCATAATACATGTAGTTGCCTGTATGGCTATGAACATTTGATTTGTATAAACCAAAAAACAAAACAAAAACATGACTGTAAACAATGGTTTGAAATAATAATCATTCAAATGGCACAACAGAGTCACAGCAATTACACAATGCTGCACAAACAGTGACTATCTTGTTACACATGATTAAGCTAATTGGCAGGGTAGAACGTAGTATTTTATACTTTAACTTCATAAGACCAATTACTTTTTCAACATGTATTCTTACATGGGCAAGTTCACGTGTAACTTCTATGTCGTATCTGCTTAGCTGCTTCTTTCCCCTGGTATAAGCAGGTAGCTTTACTTCAGCACAGTGCAATCCAGCAGAATAATGGATGTTGAAGCGTCAGCTAAAATTAGGTCTCCATGAATCAAGTTTTCCAATATTCCACACAGTTCTCTGTGATATGTACATCAGATGCACGCCCTCCCCATGCTTTTGACACGAATGAAATACTACCTTGAGGGGTTATGCCAATTAGAAATTTGCATGTATTATGGTGTTTATAATTTGTTTGTGCTCTAGCCATGAGTGCAGTTGGTCTCTCCATAAACAGCTCAAAACAGTCAATAATAACTATGCATTTGCTAAACTTTTTCCGAAATTCCAGGGGCATTGTTAAATAAAGTTCTCCACGATCAGGCCATTTTATTAGTGATTTCAATCTTTCCTATAAAACATCCATCCACTTATGAAACATTCGGGAAATATTGGAAGAGTGAATTCCAAAAAGATGAGAGAGATGCTCTAAATCAAAATTGTTACGTAATCGAGTAAGAACAATTATAAACTGATTCATTAGAGGTAAAGATGAATTTGAAGTAACACAAGGAGAGACGAAATCAAAAACTGCTTTTAATACTTCAAATGAGGGGAGGCGGGTATAATGCACACCTTTGAATCACTTTCTTGTAGCGTTTCAGTAGTAATAACAGAATACTTTAAACTTTAAAGTATCGATGTGTTTTTGCAAAACCATATGGTCTTTCCTCAACATGATATTCTCCTCTTTCAATTTGATATTTTCTTCATCTAGCTCCCCATTCTCCAACGAAAGATTATCTGCTACATTTTCTAACATTGATATTTTATCCATGGTAAGATCAGTTTCTGTTGAGACTGTGCTGCCAGAACAATGAACTTGACTCAATTGTGACAAATTATCGACCTCCATACTCATGTGATGAGCACTATCATTACTGTGAACTGTATCTTCTCTTCTTCTCTTGTTTGCTTCATCTTCAAAATATTCCATTCTTCTTTTCCTTGTTTTTTTTTAGTTCTAGAGTACTTAGCCAAGTTATCTTCAGCTCTTTTCGTTTGCGTAGATGAAATATGACTAAACAATGTAGGAATATATGCTGGTGAAGCAGGATCATCTGATTTTTTGCCACCAACATAGTGGGCACTACAGATCCAAGATTATTCAGTTGGCTTCCACCTATTGAAGCAACCCACTTGGATTTCCGGTCTGAGTCTGTAGGGAATCTATAAAGCTGTAGTCCACAGCCTTTGCGGTACCAAGCACCACAGCAACTCTTTCCCTAGTTGGGCGGAGCCCGACCTCTGCTGGGGAGAGGTCGGGCTCCGCCCAACTACTCTTTCCCCCCTTGCCACACTCTTGCCACTCAAAATGGACGCCGAGTACACGCGCGGGCAAAACATACCGTGTAGCCACGCCTATCGCAAATGGTCTATAAGTGCCAAGTTTTTAATCACATTTGAACGGAAAAGTGCCTGAACATTTCCTTGATTTCTACTTCGCGAACTTGGTGACGCCAGACTACCTCAGTCGTTACCGGTGGCAGGGCACCCTAAGGTAAAGCCTGAGAGACCGTTAAAAGCTATAGCTATTTGTGAGTTAAGAACCGGATTCTTCTGACTACAATTGCTTCAAGTAAATTGTACTTCTTATGCGATTCATAGCACCTCACCTCTGGACACGACATGAATAAACCATCTAGACCAGTAATATTGGCAGTGTTGTTACTTATCATCTTAAGTATTCCATTGTTTTACTTCTTTGGTCCAGTCAGTGTATTTAAAGTCTCTTATACTCCTACTCCTAACTTTACCAAAGGCTACTCTTACGACTGTTGTAAAGAAAGCAGGGCTTTGACAGTGAAAAAAATATTGGAACAGTGTTCTACGCAAGAAAGTCAGTCTTCAACTTTGTGGTGTGATTGTGAGACTCTTTTAGCATGCAAGTTGGTCGTGGTTACTGCCGTCTCAGAAAACCACTTCAAGGAAGCTTTTGACTTCCTTGCTTCTGTTCAGACTCATATGCCTGATACTCCAATTCTGGTCTATGACTTGGGTCTCAGTGATAAGATCAAGTATAGTCTTTCCACTTTTTGTGGAGTGACTGTGAGGAAATTCAATTTTGACAAATATCCTAAGTTCATTAAAGACCCTTTTGTTTATTCATGGAAGCCATTAGTGATCAATGAAATGTATCAGGAATATGAGAATGGAGTGATATTATATTGTGATGCTAGTTGTCGGCTCCAGCATTCCTTGAAACCTCTGCTTCCTCGTTTCTCATTGTTCCCTATTATTTCAGGACTTTCAGACACCCACCTGTTTATTTCCACCACCCACGATGGCATGATGAAGTACCTTCAGTTAAACAAGACTAGGAAAGAGTATGCGTCTATAGGAGATTCACTTCAAGCTAGTGCAGAGATGTTTTGGCTTAATCAGGAGCTAAACGACAAGTTTCTAAAGTATTGGGTAGACTGCTCATTACACAAGGAGTGCATAGCACCCAAAGGTTCAGTTGTATCTCCCTGTGATTTCTCACGCATGAAAGAAGGGGTGTATGCATGCCATCGTTATGACCAAGCTGCCTTGAATGCTATTATAACTAGGGAATTTGGGTTTGAGTTTGTAAAGGATATGGCAAAGAATAGCTGTAATGAGTATTTCATATTAGAAAGATATCCGACATCAAAGTACAAGGTAAAAATGGGCAAGGAATGCAATCAAACCTTAAAAATTTTAAATTTATGAGAGATTGTAATTAGAACATGTTTGCTTGTCCTTGACCATCAGAACTCATTTATCATCAGGCACAGTCACCAAACTTGGTTTCTGACATTGTTTTAATCAATATTTTTTATGTTTGTATTATTCGTACTAGTAAAAAAAATTGTATATCCGTCAACTTGACTTCATGGTCCATTAAAAAAAAAAACTGTGGAGTTTGTGGGTGTTGTTTATTGGCGAGGAGGGGAGCAAAGAGCGAGCGGGACACTCTCAGCCGTGCTATCACTCGCTAATAGTCGGCCAGCTTTAAAAAAAGTTATTTGCAATTGTAGCTAGCTACACTGTATCGTTTACTCACTATCGCCTTATTCCAGGATTAGCTTCCGCTGGAACTTGTTTTCAACGTACGACTCCTCCTAATCCGTTGAAAAACATTCCGTCTAATACGGGTAGAGCTTCTGTGGTAAAGAATGACATTGTCTCCAACTAAAAACTCAAAAACTGTATGTTCCAAGGTTAACGCTGCACGCGTGCGCACTTACCCATACTATTTCACTTAGCTAACTACCTCGGTATTTCACTTAACTTCCACTTAGTTACCGAGGTATTTCATGTGCAGAATGGCTGACCATCACCATTGACCTCACGCAATGTCTTTGCGCGCGCTCTTGTTGCCAGCTTTCACCTTCGACCTTTGTGGAAGTTGTCCTTGGCGAACCTGCAAGATTGAAGTACATAGGAGGAGGTTGGTTGCTCGTAGTTGGTTAGGCCGCATTGTGCTACTGGTGAGTGATGATAGGAGAAGAGGACTACAATGGCATTCACTTATGCTGTGTGATAACAAGTACGTGTAGTGTGATGTGTAGTGTATAATAGATAGCTAATAATGAATTGCATTTAGGGTTATGGTGAATGACAGATTATTTGCCATGACAAAAAAACAGAGTTTTGTTTAAGCAAACTTTCTGAACTAATCATTTCTGCCGCCAATTCATTGCTGAAAGTGTGGGTTATCGAATACAATTTTATATTACTGTAGTTTGAGTAATAGCAAGGGTAACCGTGCTATTGGGATCAATAGCACTCGTAAAGCAATTGAAATCATACTCGGCGAGTGCTATTGAAATCATACTCGGCGAGTGCTATTTCAATTGCTTTATGAGTGCTATTGATCCCTAATAGCACAGGTTACACGTGCTATCACTCGCTAATAGTAGGCCATCTTATTTTTTAATCATTTGCACTAGTAGCTACACTGTATCAGTCACTCACTATCTTCGTATTCAGGATTAGCTTCCTCTGGAATTTCGTTTTCAGCCTATAACTCCTCCTAAAATGTTGAAAAAATTCCATCTAATGCGGGTAGAGCTTCTGTGGTACAGAATGACATTGTCTCCAACTAGAATATCTTGAACTGTACGTTTTCAATGTTAATGCTGCACGCATGCACACTTGTCCGTACTATTTCACTTAGCTGCTGTGGTATTTCACTAAGTTTCCGTGCTATTTCACTTAGTTATGCACTATTTCACTTTCCCCGTGCGATTTCAATTGAACAGCTATTTTCCCCATACATTTTTGAATGGGCAATTTACGTGCCGTACTATTAAATTTAGATATTGTTAATTAGTTACCTACTGAAAACATTATGAAAGGTAATAATGAAGCACATTCAATAACTTAACATGAACAAAGTCAAAGCCTGTTTCTTTTTGGTTTTCTCATCCATGTATATCTTCCATGTCATCTTGGCAGGTAAGATTTTTGTGATTACAAGTGTGGCAGTAAACACTTAGCCACTGTAACTAATAAAATCCCCCCCCCCCCCCCCCCCCCCCCCACCACCTATTTTTTTATTTAAGTTGGTACAGAAGACATCTATAAGGTGTATTGCCTTTAATGTCGATTGCCCCCCCCACCCCCCCCCCCCCATTCATATTGTCTAACTTAGCTCCCCCTTGGGTGACAAGCCTGAAGAGCCATAATGATAATAGGGATAATAGGGTGTATTGAACATCTCTACAATCAGTATGGGTCATGAGATCCTCAGAAGTGTATCTGAGAATTGGCCAGAGATAAAGTTATCATAGTGACAGTGGTTAGTGTGCAGTAGTTCAATATAATGGGATTTCCTTGATAATATTTGTTATACTAGGTATAAACATACTTGGTTATTAAAGTTCTTTTTTTTTTTTTTAATAGTAGAGTATGAATATGATGGGATTGAAGTCAGCGGCTTCTATACCGATATCTGAACACAGCTGATGTCTTAATTTACTTGTAGGCCATAGAAATTTGAAAGTGAGTAGCTGCAGCCAATAGTTCCACATTAGTTCTCAAGATTCTGGTCGAAGCATTTTTTTAAAGTGAAAATTCATATCAGGTGGATTTAAGTTAAATGGGGAACAAAACAATTGCTGCTGCATTAATGCAGCCACGGAAGTCGATCACTTTAATAAAATAAAATAAATACAACATTAAAGCTTTAGTCATTCTCGGCTGAAATAATTATTGTGGTGACCCTGCCCACTATTATGGACACGCCCACCACACAATGCAAGAGGAAGACTGAACCTTACCTTACCCATTATATATATAACTATGTTTATTGTTCTGTTTCATCCTTTACCAGTATGTATGCTGAATCATGCTGACTCGTTGCACACACCTTCACTGAGCATGCTCAGACTGAACACATGCATCATTATCACCATCCTCATGATTTTGATGTTCTTGCTGAAGCTAAAGAATTAGAACTCTTTACTTTAGAAGGAATTCTGTTGTGTGATGTGCTAACTAGCTAGTTGCATAGCAGTGGTGGCAGCATATCTACCTATTCCCTCCCAGCTGCCAGTCACATCACCACACCCAGCGGTGGTTCACAAGACAGAATTGGAAACTCTGTCTACAAGTGGATCTGAGGAGACCGACTACTACAGTTACTACTTACCCAACCAATTCTACATCCTGTTTCATTTCCTGGAGCAGTTCCTAAAGCAGCTTCTCTTATAGCAGCTACATCCCCTCCCATTTCCGGTGGCGGCTACACAATTGACACAACCAGACCAGCATCAGTTGAGTTTGTATGTGTTTGTTTGATAGTTTGTGCACACACCAGTCACTCTTGTGTAATCATTGGGACAGTCATACATATTAGTCACTATTGGTAATCACAACCTACATTCGGTCACAACTCAATTGGCAGCCATAACCTGTATTCAATCACAATCCAATTAGTAGTTCTCACCTACACTCAATTACAAGTTAATTAATTAACACCTACATCCAATGAAATTCATTTGGTATTTAATTAATCATGGCATATGAGGGAAGGCCACATCTCAGACACACTCGAAACCGTCCATTGAGAATGGTATTTTCTGATAACCCTTCTGCAAATTTCAGTGTGTCACCATCATCTGACAGCAAAGTCACACACAAACCCGACGACACAGGTGCCTCATCCAACCAATCAGATATAGCACAACTTGAAAATATCAAAGCAATTACTGAAAAAGCCAAGGCATGTAATGTAGACCCGCAACTACTTTTGTTGGCGGAATTCATGGCCAAATCACACACCCCAACTGTCACTCCTGTAGTCACACCCGCAACATATCCACAACCTAGTCATCAAAGATACGACATCAATGCTAAACAGATTGGTATCATGCAAGAAGGGGAAGACATATTTGCAGTACTTAACAGGTTTCTGTACAGCCTGAAGGTGAACAACATCCCACAGAATGAACACTTGAGAGCATTGCCAGCCGTGTTGACAGGTCAATTTAAAGATGCTTACTACAACAATATTGAAGGGTGCCACTCATATACCCAGATGAGGGAAATATTGCTTGCAGTTGGCGGATACACAGTAAATGATTGTCTCAATTCATTCCCATTGAAGTATAGACCAGGAGGCAGCACATCTGTGACACAATGGTTTAACATGTGGACGTACAAATTCTCAGTCATGTTGAATGGTATACCATTCTTGGACAATCTCTCTGAAGCAGCCATTGACAATATTGCCAAAATATTTGCAGCAACCAGTGTTGCAGCTGGACTGCCCAATGACATGGTAACTATGTAGCTATGTAGCTACTGAACTACTTAGGATGTGGTACTTTCAGAGAATTTTAAGTTCATGAATTTTCGGCTATGGGTGAGCCTTCTAGTGAATTTCCACAACTAAAAAGAAATGAAGTAAAGCCAACTGTATATAGTCAGCTAAAATAAAGGACAAAGACTGTTGTGAATGTGGTGCAGCCCTTGAATGAGGTGTTAACAAAATGAATGAAATGACAATTTTTGCACAGACAAGTGATTGAGTAATAAGCACACATATATGTAACTCTAGAAATGAAATAAAGTAAATAAGTCCTGAGAGTCAGGTAACGTGGGGAAGAAGATAAGGATAAGACAGGGAAAGAGACACAGAATAAAGTTACATGTGTATGTGTATGTATTGATAGAAGCAAATAACACAAGTTTTTTCCGAGTGGCCGACGAGGCCGAGTAGGACACTCGGAAAAAAGCTTGTGTTATTTGCTTCTATCAATACATACACATGTAACTTTATTCTGTGTCTCTTTCCCTGTCTTATCCTTATCTTCTTCCCCACGTTACCTGACTCTCAGGACTTATTTACTTTATTTCATTTCTAGAGTTACATATATGTGTGCTTATTACTCAATCACTTGTCTGTGCAAAAATTGTCACTTCATTCATTTTGTTAACACCTCATTCAAGGGCTGCACCCCATTCACAACAGTCTTTGTCCTTTATTTTAGCTGACTATATACAGTTGGCTTTACTTCATTTCTTTTTAGTTGTGGAAATTCACTAGAAGGCTCACCCATAGCCGAAAATTCATGAACTTAAAATTCTCTGAAAGTACCACATCCTAAGTAGTTCAGTAGCTACATAGCTACATAGTTACCAGGGACACCATTTTTAAAACCGTACACCCAACTATCACTACATTCCTGCAAGATTGCACAGCATGGTGTCCAAAGCCAAACACTCAGTCACTGAATCACTCATATCAACACACTAGGCCACAGCCACCACATCACGGTAACAATTATTATGGCAATCAATCACATCACGGTAACAATTATCATGGCAATCAATCACATCACGGTAACAATTATCATGGCAACCATTCACACCAGGGTAGCAACTATCACAATCAGTCATACAGGGGCAGATACAATTATGATCACAGTCAAGCAAGGCAGGGAACACCTAGCCACACTCAACAGTACAGAGCTCCGTTGCTCAATCAACCAACGTTACAGCCACCCAGAAGGCAGTATCCTGATCCCTCACATGTTACATGTCACAGGTGCAAACAACAAGGCCATTACGCCAACACTTGTCAGAATCCACCTGTGCAGCACACTGCAACCAATCAGCCACAGCCACAGCAGCCTACTCAAAACATCACAAATGTTCATAGGCAGCAAAGTGCCAATAATGGCAGCCACAGCAGGCCAATACGTATGGTTGACATTGTAGGGGACACACCCACTGACACGGAATCTGACATACCCACTGTCACACATCCAGACACACCCACTTTCACGAAAAGTAATCACATTCTCAGCAAGTTCAATGAGCCAGAAGCTTTCGTAACACAAGGCATGGTGAACAACATTGCCATTGCTATAATATTAGATTCCGGAGCCAAACGGTCTGTGGTTTCACAAGACTTTATTGCACACGACTCTCACCCAGTTGGCATAGAAACTATTTGTGGAATTTCACAAACACCCAGCATGGTACAAGTTCATGATGTTTCAGTTGCAATGACAGGTCTCAATGGCACTTGCAGAGTGGCCGTAGAAACGTCACTTCCACCAAAGACTGTGTTGCTCGGTACGGACTTGGGCACAGACAAATTGCTTGAGTTGCTTAATGACATCAAAACCAAACCAACCACTGTATTTTCAATTACCCGGTCTATGGCAGCACAGGATGCAGCTGCAGATAGAATCACTCTAGCACTGCACGCTTCGGAAGGTGCCAACCCATTGCCATTAGAGTCACTTCCTGACATACAGGAAGAGGTGGAGCACTCAGTCACACAGAATAAAGTTGTTCACTCAGACACTGATTCGGTTGTAACACATACCACATCACCAGCATCACATGTCGTTGACACATCATCCTCACAGTTGTATGTTTCATTGCCTAACTTCTCATTTGACGGCATCACACGTGACAAATTTGTTCAGTTGCAAAAGGAAGACATTTCATTGAAGCCATTATGGGAACAGGCGTCAAAAGGTGATGAAGCATATTTCATAAATAACAATATCCTCATGAGTATCACCTCAACTCTCAATCACCACAGTCACGCTCTACTGGTACCTGCACCACTGAGACGTAGTGTACTAATTGCAGCACACGACGGTTTGGGACATGGTGGCATTGGCGCCACCAGAGCACTAATTAACAAACACTTTACGTGGCCCAGCTTGAAGAAAGACATTACTGACTACATTGATGCATGCAACACTTGCAAGCTTAATAACAGAGGTGGAGGCACAAAATTACCATTGTGTGAGCCACAGGTTATTACTGAACGTTTCGAGAAGCTTGCCGTTGACGTGGTAGGACCACTGCCCACCACCAAGAGACATTACCGGTACATACTAACATGTATTGATTTGGCAACATCATTTCCTATAGCAATTCCCATGCGCACGTACACGGCTGCAGAAACAGCACAAGCATTGCTATCAATAATTTCTTGTTTCGGATCACCACTTGCAATACTGTCTGATCAGAGTGCAAATTTCCTCTCAACAACACTTATTGCTATATCAAAAAGTGAATATTGCCAGAATCACCACAAGTCCATACAGGCCACAGTCCAATGGAACTTTAGAACGGTTTCATGCAACATTAAAGGCTATGTTAAGGAAATCATTGGACAATCAGCAGCAAGACTGGCCCACAGCACTAGATTTGGTGTATTTTGCTAGAAACACTCCACATTCTAGAACTGGTCATACACCCTTTGAATTAACATTTGCAAAGCCTACCACTTTTATTTTGCACACGTTGAAGCAATTATGGACGGGTGACACATGCTCAACAGTCAATGTTCCACAATTCATTGCAGATGTTGACAAACACACAGCTGCACAATCATCAATTGTGAAGGAGGCACTCAAATCAAAACTCAGCAAGCACAGGCTAGCACTTGAATCAAATGCCATTTCTAATTTCAAGAAGGGTGATACTGTGTTAAAGCGAGCACCGGGACTTAATAAATGCCTTGAATCATCTTGGGAAGGCCCATTCACAATTGTAGCTCTGTTACCACCAGTAAATTGTAAAATTATCCCAGCAGGGCAAAGCAAAGCAAAACCAAAAGTGATACATCTATCCCAATTAAAGAAAGCACCCAATATGGAAATATTCAAAGTTGTCATTGTGGATGAAACAAAAGCAGACATTTGTGAACCAGCAAATAGCAAACCATAACCAATTTCATTGTCACCTCAGCAGCAATTGCAGCTAGATAGCACATTGAGTAAATTTCAATCAGTGTTCACAGACAAACCAGGTATCACGAAAGCAATTACTCATTCAATTAAGTTGTCATGTACCACACCTCTATGGACACCTTCATATACCGTACCACTAGCACACAGGGAGGCTTTCAAACAAGATATTGACATGTTACTTGAGCTTGGTATTATTAAAGTATCTCATTCTTTGTGGTCAAGTCCACCAATACCCATCAAGAAAAAGGATGGCGGCATACGTATTGTGTGTGATTTCAGGAGGCTTAACACTGTCACTATTCCGGAACCCTTTTTAATGCCGACAATTGAATCTATCATAGCCAAGTTAGGCAGTTCAACAATTTTGTCCAAATTAGACCTACTGAAAGGATTCTATCAGGTTCCGATGGAACAGGAATCGAAGCAATACACTGCATTTTGCTGTGCACACGGGAAGTTTCAGTTTCGAGTTATGCCTTTCGGGTTATGGAACGCACCAGCCACGTTTCAATTATTGATGCAGAGAGTGTTGGCTGGATGTGAACAGTATGCATTGCCTTATATAGATAATGTAATCATTTATTCCACATCATTTGAGGATCATCTCATTCATGTTGCAAACACATTGGAAAGACTTGCACATCACAGTCTCACGGTCAAGAAAAGCAAATGCCATTGGGTATACATGTCATTTGAGTTTTGGGGTCACATGGTCGGCAGCGGCATAGCAATTCCACAGGCAAGGATTGAATTCATGTCACAGTATAAAATTCCCAAAACAAAATCACAATTGAAGGCATTTCTCGGTTTAATTAATTTATATTCCAAATTTATTCCAGCTTTTGCTCATCACACTCATTTTTTGTCACCTCACACCAAAGCATCATATCCCAACATGGTTAATTGGAGCACGGAAATGACTGAATCATTCAATTATATCATCACCACTATTTGTAATCATACAATGTTGATTGTGCCATGTTCAAGTGATGCACTGTGTGTCTTTGTGGACGCCTCGACCACCGGAGTGGGAGGAGTCCTGTGTATGTCGAGGGATGACACATGGATGCCGACTGCATTTTATTCGAGACAGTTGCAATCAAGGGAAAGTAAATATTCAGCTACCGAGTTAGAAGCACTGGCTCTACTCACAACCATCGAACATTTCAGTTATTATTTGAGTGGCAGAGAATTTGTAGCATACACAGACCATATTGCTCTCACCCACATACTGGACAAGGATGGCCGCAACAGCAGCAGCTACATCAGCAGCAGCCCCAAACTCTACCAAGTGATGGAGAGCCACCTTCACAAAGAGGGGGGGAGGTGTGGTGACCCTGCCCACTATTATGGACACGCCCACCACACAATGCAAGAGGAAGACTGAACCTTACCTTACCCATTATATATATAACTATGTTTATTGTTCTGTTTCATCCTTTACCAGTATGTATGCTGAATCATGCTGACTCATTGCACACACCTTCACTGAGCATGCTCAGACTGAACACATGCATCATTATCACCATCCTCATGATTTTGATGTTCTTGCTGAAGCTAAAGAATTAGAACTCTTTACTTTAGAAGGAATTATGTTGTGTGATTTGCTAACTAGCTAGTTGCATAGCAGTGGTGGCAGCATATCTACCTATTCCCTCCCAGCTGCCAGTCACATCACCACAATTATAATAATAGCATATTTTCTCTTTTAATAGCCAATATAGTTAAGTTACAATTAACTATATTGGCTGTTAAAAAGAGAAAATTTTTTTGCTGCTATATGCGAAATATACGGTAATTAAAATACGTCTAAAAGACTGCTCATTCTGACAATGGCAAGAACCTTCATTTGCTGTATACCCTTTACCAATTTTTTTGGACCATTCAAGCAAGAGTTTATGGTTCCTTGTTTTACAACGTTTGAGGCTATTATGCTTCTTGAGAATGGTGATTTTAGTCATGTTAGAGAAGAAGAAAGTAAGGACACATAGTTAACTACCCGTGCAGCTGTTTTCCTTAGGGTTAGAACTGTAGAAAATAATGATGGAGCCTCAGTGAAGACTGTATAATCAAGCAGTACTTAAGTCCAGTAGGAATTGAAGTCTACCTATTACAGGTATTTGTAGGAGTTGAAAGTGCTTGGAGTGTGAGAGCAGCAAGCAAGAGAAGGTTTGGTTCAGTTATTAGAAGTGAATGTCATACTATTCTGTGTTGAAATCACTTTATTTACCTGTATAAAGTTGGATTTTTTTTCTACAGTATAGCCGTATTTTATACATTAAAATGTTATGGGGAGAGAAATGGATCTTATTTTATCACTTTTAACCCTTTTGACACCGACTTTCTTCAACCCTTCGGCCATCTTTTAGAATTCAAATTTGATTTTTGAATTTCTACCACAAAGCTACCGCAATAATCCACAAACAAACAGTCAGGCATATATACATGTAGTAGGTAGCTATAGCCTTATAACAGCTTCTATAAGCCGGAAAAATAACCGGAACCTGTCCATCTTACAGGAGGTTTCGAGGAGACTCTGAGGAACTAACCTAATCGATTGCTCTCAATGTCTGGTAGGAAAAACTTTATCCATATTCTTCCAAAATGCTGAGGGACTCTCTATAGGCTTCATACTTCTATTCTAAGTGTTTGAAGTTGGTAGGCAACAAAAAATTTGGGTGCTCGGCATCCTGAACATTCTCGGTCAAAAAAAATTCTCGATCTTCCGTTTTCAGACAATTAAAAAACAAAACTTATCCTGCCCGTACACGTACAAAGACTACTTTATGTATAAAAAAGAAATGACAGTTTAATCTAAAATGGAATTTTTTTTTTAAATTCAGATAACGCGGACCTGTTCTCGCCCGCATATATGCGGTTACGGCATCGAAAGCGGTTAAAAAGTCACTGATGAAGGCTCCATGGAACCGAAATGTTTAAACTATTATTACAGATACTACAGAAATTAAAAATAAATATATTTTAGTATGAAGCTGTATATTTGTATGTAGTAATAATGGATCTTTATGTAATACTTAATTAAGTTATTTTACCATCACTTCATCCTTGGTCTTAATTTGTGATACCTAATAGTTTTAATCAGTGAATGAGTATTGATCAAAACTGAATCCTGTCATTCATTAGTAGTGCATGCCTGTGTGTGTGTGTGTGTGTGCAACTAGTTTACTGTGTAGGAATGTTTGTTTTTTTCTTCTATAATTGAATCATGTTCAATTTCTTATATGATATTTTCAATGAATGCAATTTTTTCCCTTTATGCTGCCTACAAATATTTTTGTGAAATATGCACTGTCCACACATCGGGGATTTGAAACTGTTGCATTTTCATATCTTCCGCTAAGTTTATCTAATTTAGGATAATGAAATTTTTTTATTATAAGGTCTATCATTTAGATAGAGCTGAGGTTTCTTCCCTGTGGCTAACCTCTCAAATTAATGTTGTTGTTTTTTGTGTTTGTTTTTTGTTGTTGTTGTTTTTGTTTTGTTTTTTTTTGTTTTTTTTTGTTGTTGTTTTTTTACCACACTGTCTTGACCGTTCTATTTCTGCATTACACTATGTGTTCATGGATCTACCTCTTGTTGTGTTACAACTGACTCCAATCTAGAGATCCAGAACCAACCACTGTGTTAGTGAATATTTTTAAGAGACTATACCTCTCTAACTGTTTCTAACAATGTCTTGGTAGGAGTAGCTTGCAGAGTATAAGTTGAATTTCATGATTGCATTTATTCACTTCAGTGTGTTTTCTTTTTCTATTGCTTTTCTTTGTAGTGGGATGGAGTGGGTGAAGCTGCTTTCGATGTCTCTGACTTAGATCAGCTGTGAATGATGGCTCAAGAAGTGTCAACATTTAATCATGGAGTTACCTGACACTGCTGTAATGATGGCAAGGTGAGTGTTCTCTAGAGTGTGTTTGTAATATAAGAAAGTACTGGTTCCAATAGGTCTACATTGATGTAGTTAAACATAGTTAACAGAGGGTGGGGGGGGGGGGGAGTTACACGCGCAGCAATAGGGAGGGTGGGGCTGGGATAGGGTGATAGGCTGATAAGGATTGTCACAGGAAGCTTGTCCCACCTCCAACCCCTGCATTCCACCAGTATGTAGCTTCTTAAAATAGTGTTTTCCATCCCTTACGGATGTGATACCGGGTATGGAGGGGGGGGGGGATGTAAGCCACCCCTGATTAGCACCAAATGGGGCGGGGTTACCCAATAATTACGGCATCAGGGCTCGCCACACCTCTCTCCCCCTCAAGGTTGGGGGGCTCCAGCTGACGTTATGCTACAGCAAGGGCGCCTAGCCTTACGTAAGCCCGGTCTGCCAAACCCTAGGTAAGATTACGTGAGGTAAGTATGGGGTATTTAGGTGATTAGACCAACGTAGCGCAACGGAGTTAACTAGAATATATCACCAACACTCAAAGCAATTAGTGGCTCTGGCTAGCTTGTTGTGGTCACTTAGGACACAAGTGTTTGTGTGACAATAAATATACATGCAAATGTGTATGTCAAGTAATGTAATCAGATGTCACAACTGTATATGAGACCAGTACTATCACAAGATGTTGACAGTCTTAGTGAGTAGTCATACTCTGGCAATCTCTGGCAATTATCTGAAGGCCGATCTTACACAATATAAGCCTGTGATTTTCCCCTAAGTGAATTTGTGCCTCCCAAAAAATTGCCGATTTAATTCTGGGGAACAATATTGCAGTCATAAGGAGTGACTAATGCAGTAACATTAACACATGATCCTGTGACTGTTCTGTTGGAAGGTGTCTATTATTTCAGCTACCTTTATTTTGTGTAATCTATGACCTTCAGTGGCATTGGCATCAGCTGTGTCTAGTTCAGTTCTAGTTAGGAGGTTATACCTCCATGTATTCTACATAGCAAAGAATTATGGCACATTAAAGTACAACATTTTGATGCGTCTTTCAATCTACAAGAGGCCACCGTCTTCAAAGATCCGCTGTCATGTGACAAAATGACTGACCGACTGACAGATAAGCAAACTGAGTACTGTAACTGTCTCACACATGCACGCTGAGGGTAAATAAATTGTATAAAAATAGAATTAACACCCACACCCTAGACACCTTGAAGTCAAATACAAACACACAAATTGTTTAAAATCATAAACTGCCTACTACTGTCTCAGCTCACATGTTTGTAACAATGGCACAGTTATACTGTAAAGAGGGAAGGCATTTCAGTTCATTGCAACATCTTGAGTTTCATACTTGTTGGAAGTGAAGTAAAGCTGTTAGTACCAGATGAAGCTCTTCTTTCCGAGTCTGGCATGGGTGGCTGAATTTACCACAAAACAATACCTGCAGAGGGAGACAAGAACATTGATCATTCAAGATAACAATATGCTTGTGTGTTTGTGTGAAATACTACCTTATACTATATTCTGTGTGGCACCCATTACTCCAGGCATCACTCGTGACTTATTTTGAAATTAATCAGCCAGTGATCCAATTATTAATTTGATAAATGTCATGAGTTATTCAATAGTTGATTTAGTGACAGGATGGACTTAAACAATAAGTGCTTTAGTCAACAGAAAGGACAGTTAGACAACTGACCAATGTAGACTCGGACAACTGGAACATGCATTTAAAGGAACAGCATGATGGATAAATGGTTATAAGAAATGCACACCTGTGGATTCTTTTCATTATGGCTACTGCTCCTAATATGAGAGATTTGACAGAATTTAGTTGCTGAAGTTTTTATGCAAAATTCAGCATCTCACACCCAGAATTTCACAAGTACAACATCTCCAAGGCAAGTTTTTACTTCTTTACAATGGCATAGCTGAGGAGGGGCCTAGGGGGGCTTGGGCCCCCAATCACAAATATTTCATTAATCAATCATGGTTTCATTTTAACCTGGTCCATACATTTTATACATCACAAACACTGGTCTCGAGACTAGGCCCATCATTTTCTGTCCAGCTATGCCTCTGCTTGTTTAGACTAATTTCATAGTCTGATTAATGTCTTTGAAGCTAGATGTGACCCAAATAATGCACTTTCATGAACCTCACCATACTTTAAACTTTGTATGGTTACAAAAGGGGAGACAGCTAACCAAATGTGGGGGGGGAGGGGAGGATTTGAGCTGTCTAAAATCAGCAGTTTTCAATTATGTAAAGCAAAAATATAGCAAAAATTGGGGGAGAGGGGGAAGAGGTGATCAAGCCCCCTTGCCCCCCTATTTCTCGGCGTACATTACCAGTTTAAATGTTGTGTAACAAAACAATTTAAGTACTTTTGACTGGTCATCATCTCAGTAATTATAGTATAATGAAGTATTTTATAATAGATAAAGTATATTAGCCACATGATTTATTTTTTTTGGATGATTACCAGCTACTCCAATATATGCACATTTTATTTGTTTTATTATACAACTTAAAAAACAAAAAATAACACTATTGATCATAAAACTCCTCTGCATAACAATAATCACGTATAGTAACTTATTGTTTTTTTGTTTTTGTTTTTGCAGTGAAGAAAACCCAATTGGAAGACCAACTCTTAAAATTACCAAAGATGATATCACTGCACTGAGGCAATTACATTTTTCTTGGACCAAAATATCTCAAATGTTGGGCATTTCACGCAGCACACTGTATAGACGTCTAGAAAGCTATGGCATTTCTTCTAATTCGTATACAAATATTTCTCAATCTGACTTAAAGGAAGTTGTTCATAAGATAAAGAAAGAACATCCTACTAGTGGGGAAGTTATGCTTCAAGGCCATCTTTTACAAAAGGGAATTAAGGTTCAGCGAAATAAATTACGATCTGCTATTCATAGTACTGATCATGCCAATACTGTGATGCGGCGATCAGATGTAATACGTCGCAGGGTATACTCTAATCCTCATCCAAATGCAGTCTGGCATGTGGATGGAAATCATAAGATGATTCGCTGGCGCCTAGTAATACATGCTGGTATTGACGGGTTTTCTCGTTGTGTAGTATACCTCAAATGCTCTTTCAATAATTGTGCCACATCGGTGCTTGATGTATTCTTAAAGAGTATCTCTGAATTTGGCATTCCTTTTAGTGTCCGCTCGGACCACGGAGGAGAAAACATTGAAATATGGAAATTCATGCTTTGTATTCACAAAAATTCTTCATGTGTAATTACTGGTGCGTCTGTTCATAATGAGAGGGTGGAAAGGCTATGGAGAGATGTAACGAGGTGCATCTCCCAAAATTTTATTAAAATATTTCAGAAACTAGAAGAAGAAAACATACTTGACCCTCTTAATGAGGTAGATATATTTTGCTTGCATTATATATTTTTGCCACGAATAAGCAAGAGCTTGGATGAATTTCGACGAAGTTTGAATCACCATTCATTGTCAACTGAAGGAAACAAATCACCTCTTCAACTATTCACTGAAGGTTTATATTTACTTGCTGAAGAAGGCGGTGCAATAAACCCAAAACATCATACTGATATGGAGCTGGACGAAATTTTATCAATCCCTAGTGATGATGAAGTGCCGGTGGTTAGTGTTCCTTCTACCAAGTTTCAGCCTTGTCCTCAAATACTTTCCGACCTGCAATTGCTCATTAATCCTCTCTCTGATAGTGACGATATGGGAAAAGACTTGAATGTCTTCAAATTCTTGGGCTTCATTTACAGATTGGTTGCTCAAACTATCAGAAATTGGACTAGATAGCTACTAAACTAATTCAAAACAAATTGTCTAATATTGTGTACCATTGAAACACAACACTTCAGCAGATTAAACATGAGAAAGGTTACACACATTCATGTTTGTCAAGTTCCTGTTTGAAATGGTCCATAAAAATTAAAAAGGAGGCACCCACATCCCTGATTATGTCTGTGAATACATAGTATGATCTGTTGATCAATTACAAACATGAAAAGTTGGGACCACCCTTTGCCCTGGTTTATGCCCAGGCCATGGTGGATGTATTGACTAGCTATATTAGACTACATAGTTACTGAACCTAAAGATAATTCTTATTATTGTCAAGATTGAATTTCTTACTCAGAAGGTTGATACAAAGCAATACACACAAAAAAAAAAACGGAAGAGAAAACTGTCAAAGCAAAGCATGACGGGTAGTACTACAAAGTGACTGAATTCAAATGTTACCAAATCCATGTGAACAAGATATACAGTAATCCATCTTTTCCTTGAATTCTTCATACTCCAATAAATCCATACTTCGCGGAAAGGTAATAGACAAAGCACGAGTAGAAACTGTTGGTAGTCGCTCCTCATCCATGAAGTTAACACTTGGTACATTTTCAAAACCACTTGCTGGTAACTTTGCAGTTCCACTCAAAATTTTTAAAATATCTCCCAAATTTACAACATTTTCTTGATAACAGTTTTCAATGTATTCGTACCAATACATTATAATTGCTTCTTCTTTGGTTCGCTTATTAGAACCATTATCGGAATACTTAACTACAAAGGAATCACACAAGTATTGCGGAGTAACTTCAAACAAAGAAGATGCTGCAAATAAAGATCTTGTTTCTAGAGGATGAATACAAGTAACCAGACCAAAATTCAATGTCTCATCAATTCCCTTTTTCAATTGTACTAATTCAGCATGTACATGAAAATATACAAAATTAATCCAAAGAGATCTCATCAATTCTTCTTTATCTTTCAAAGTAATCTGTGTGATGGGTTTATAATAACCACATTGAAAGCGAAAGCTGAATGTGTAACGCCGTAGTTTTTGCTAAAAAGTTTGTCTAAAGTAAATCATGGTTTAGGTAAAGATGGAGGTGTATTATTATTGAGTGATAGCACAGCTAACCGTGATATTAGGGATAAATAGCACTCATAAAGCAATAGTACGAGGCAAAGCTGAGTGATATTTCAATTGTATTACTCGTGCTATTTATCCCGAATACCACGGTTAGTCATGCTATTACTCATACAAACATTATAGAATACAAGAACAGTTAAATACTTACTTGATGAAGGCAGCTTCTCACTTCCAAATCTGGGATGTCATCTACATCAACTGGACTTTGTACTTTGTCAAATACTAAATAATCTGCAACAGCTTCAGCAAAGCATGCTGGTGCTTCACCACCTTGAACAATACAAGTCGCTATTGTCTTCCCAAAATTATAATACATATTTTTTTGCTAAAGCCTCAACATTGTGAACTGGTACAACATGGTCGGGAAAACCAGAAAAATACGATGACTTAAACATTTCCTGGATGACTAAATGAAATAGCTCTCTCCTTGGCCCACCATCATCGACTGCAGCTTCACCAATAAATCTAACTCGCAATAATTTTGAGCAATTAAAGGAGTCCTTTGAAAACTGCCTAAGAGCATCTGAAAATAATATGTGTGATCTTCGAACTCGCAAGTGTTGCACATCTTCATCATTTGATGATGTCAACTCTTTGATACTATGCTGCTGTAGTATGTGCTTGATCACAGATATATCGGTTTGACTTGTGCTACATAAACAAACATACAGATATGTTTTGATCAAAATATATAGTAAAATATAACCTAGAGCTGTGATAACACAGTGACGTAATTGTAACTCTCGCAATCGCTGGGAAAGTTGTCCGTGTGTGTCTTTAGTAAAACAGCTAAGACGTCCTACTGGCACTTGCTACAGTTACTGTGTGGGAGTGCATTATGAAGGTTAGTTATAACACTACTTTATTCAGTGTACCAAAAATTGTTCGGGGAAGCTTCATTATTATAAAACGCTGTTTTACAAAGTACATTATTATGTTACGAACAGACGGTATCGTCTTTTTAGTTCTTTGTGTGCTCATTAGAACATGTTCAAAATCAAAAAAATATATACATTACAGATTAACATTTTAAATAAAAATGATGGATATCTTTGAAATTATGCTAAAAAAGAGATTTATTGATAGATGTAGAAGTATGTATGTCAAGCAAAATGGAAATACGCATATAAGCAAGAAAGTATATTGTTATAAATATTCCTCTTCAGATACACTGTTATCTTCTCCAAAAACCCAGTCCGTCAAATCATCTATACCATCTGGAATGACATTGTTACCAGTAGAATCAGTGTGGAACACTACTTCATCCAGGTATTCTTCCGCTGTTACATCAAGTAAGTTAGTGTCTTCACTCAATAGTACTTGCTGTACTTCTTGCCTTTATAGAAGTTGTCAGATCTGAAATGATGCCTTGCAGGTCTGTGTCTGTGCTGACTACAGACTCATTTTTAAGAATTTGCAACTGACACTTATAGCAAGCAAAACACACCTTACTATCTGTAGATATTTCAATGTTGTATCCAGTATTCTCAAAATATTTTTGGACTCGTTTTGCATCAGGGCAAGCTCAGGTAGTTTTGTTACGTAAAGAAATATTGCAGGTTGGGCAGGTTGTTTGAAGATTTAATTCTTTGTTTTTTATCAAAAAGTAATGGTGCTTGCATAATGGAAAAATTTCAGAGTTTTCAGTATCTATTTCCAATGACGTGATAGGTGTATTTCTCATGCATGTAAATGATTTTTCAAAACAATTAGAAACACAGCACTTTTCATCCTGTTTTTTTTTCTTCCACCTTGGCAAAGAATCAGGGTTCTTGAGAACTCTGGAGATATCATGTCTATACAGGGTCGACATATGGGAGAATCTAAGATCTAGAGTAGTAACATATGCGATGGAATCTGGATCCTTCCAAGATTTTGCTGTTGACACGTTAGAGTTGGACTGGCTGCAAAGAGCACAGAAGAAACCCTCACTTGTGCTGGGTTGCTCAAATGAAAGCCTGCGGCGGCTTCTTTCTGACATACTACAATAGATTATAATAATGATATTATTACTTCAATTAATTATTGTAATATTGTCCAATAGCTAGTTGAGAAATATATTGAAAACACTCTTATGTACTTCAATTTCACAACTGTGCTGGAGGATGATTTCACGCAGCATAGACAGCCACCCATCCTGGAAGCTCTAAAACCTATGTATGTCTCTGTTAAACTTGTTGTTGTCAGGTGTCATGTGTATGTATAGAGTTTCTTTGATCTTTAACTCACGATTCTTATATACTGGCTCTGTCTACAACTCTTACCGCTTCCCATTTAATGGTGTGATGTTGCTGCCAAGCATGTTCAGCATGGCTGAAACCTTCTCATCACCTCCCTTACAAGCATCCTGAGGTTCTTTCACTCTCTGCTCAAACCTTCTAGTTGTTTCACCTATATATACTTTACCACAACTGCAGGGTATACTGTACATTAGGGATGACTCAGTGGTAATTGGTATAGTATCTTGGACTTTAGTAAAGATGTGGTCTTATTGTCTTAACCGACTTAAATGCTGTCTTGATGTCAAAGTCTCTACACACTCTCTGAATGCTCTCACTTAATTCTGCTATGTATGGAATAGTCAGAATCAAGCCTTTCTCTTGCTCAGTATCCGAATAATCTCTAGAAGGTAGCTAACTCTTTGGAGACTCCCCTAATGGTTGCTTGTCATAACCATTAATTCAAAGTGCTTTGTGTAGGTGTTTCTCTTCTTCATTCAAGTTTTCACTCATATTAGTTACCCTCCTAGCTCTCTGATACAAACATCTCACTATTCCTCTCTTTACATGGTTAGGATGATGAGACTTAAAGTGAAGGTATCTGTGTGTGAGGTTTTCTGTACACAGTGGATGTAAGCATACCATCACTCTCCGCTCTCTTTAATAAGCAATCCAAAAACACAGGTTTAACTAGTTCTGAGTTTAACCCTTTCCTTCCCGACTTAATTTTACCATGCGTCGACCTCTGGCAACGACGGTTAATTAACGTTTTATTTTATATTTTTGTTTAGGCTCGTGTAAACCCTTAAAAATAAATTTTACCGTATAGAATTTGCTTTGAGCTTTCCAACGATATAAATAATAAGTTAGGTGATTCTACTGCCCATAACAATTCCATACATTTGAGCTACCAAAAAAGTGTTGACAATATTTGTATATACTTGTATATAAAAAATATAAACACTTGACAAAAAAGTTATTATTGCAAATATATATCATTACAATGATATAGATCATAAATGTTAGATCACAATTGTTCTGTTCTTTCATCATAGGTGAGATAAAACTTGGGCACAGGGGTGACTGTCATCTCAGGAACAAAAAGAGCATCACTGTGTCAAACGTCAAGTTGGAAAAGATCAACAAGAATTTCCTAAAAGAATATACAGTAAAACCTCCGAACAACAACAGGTCTTGGGGACAGATCGTTTGACCTTTGTTGAGAGAGTTGCCTCTCTTCGGGGGTTCTTAGAATATTATGCCAAGCAACAATGATAATCCATAATATAATAGAAATAGACCAATGAATGATTTATTGAGGTGAAAAATAGTCAAATAATGATCTCTGTGTTAGTGATTTTCTTGCAGATTTTGCTCGCCAAACCCTTCCAATGTCAGAGACAAGAGTGCTGTAGTAGTCTTCAAAGACGGATCAATTGTTGGACATGTCCCCATTAACATGGCTCCAATTCTGTACCAGTTTTTAAGAAGAGAAATCAACAAGACTTTTGTTGAAGTTAAGCGTGAAAAAGTGAACAGAGGTGGCGGCTATGGACTGGAAATACCCTCCTGTGTTTATCGTTTATACGGTCCGCCACAGTATATACAAAGATTGAAAGATACTCTTGAACCACTAATCGCTGCTGGACATTTGTAACTAGCTATTAAGAACAATTATTATATATATTATGTAGCTATAATTTTACTATTTTGACCGCTCTAGGATAATTATCCCTGGCCGTTGTTAAGAATTCGGGGGTGGCCGTTCATCGGAGGCTATAAAACTATTGGAACTGTACTGTAAACGTTTCGTTCCACTAAAAACTATCGCTATGGAGAGGCTGACCGTTCTTCGGGAGCCCGTTGTTGAGAGAATTCACTGTATACATTTTTTATGACTGTTACAGAAGCACAACACTGTATATATATAGCGTAAGTCCTCGATTATCGCCCCGACTTTGCCCCTCTGGATTTAACAGGTTCCAGACTTGCTTTTATTCTTACTGGAGTAACTTCACAATAAAAACAATGCTTCCTCTATAAAGTAGCATCATGTTAGTATTGCTACTAATAAATACAATGGAGCTTTCAACCGCTGAACAGGAGCTCCCCGCACCTCAATTATCGCTTGGGGCACCCGATTATCGGCCGCCCATAGACTTTGTATACCGGCATTATCGGCCTCTCCAACTCTCTCTGTTACAGAGTCGTCACGAAGAAAAACTATGCTAGGAGGTCCCAATGAACGTATAAATCAGGCTGAATACCCTTTACCATAAAAATTTCACGATTTTCTTACGTGTGGAAAAAAAGTTATTTTAAGGTATTTTTTTATATGGTACATAACGAGAAGACTTTGACATAAGAAAATGATCTCCACTGAGTTATTATGGGATAGAATCTTGTATTAGCACAAGAGAAAAATTTGGTGATGAAATGAGACAAGAAAATGTTATAATTCTATTTAGCACAACGGACAAAGACGATCACTCGAACTAGAATCTTCATAATCAATGCAGTCTTCATGTATCCACCTGTCACACTTACATTGAAGCCATTGGCGATCTGTACCAGCGTCGTCATCATAATTTCCAAGACAGACACAACAAATGTCTGAAAAAACTGTAGAATCAATCTTGTTCTTCTTAGTCCTTCTAGAACTGACTATGTCTTGTGCCTGCCTCTTTGATCCTCTTCTAGTGTCTTCATTTTCTACCATCACTGAACACCTTGTAGCAACTGTGAGCAGAAGTTGAACTTATTTATAACGAGACCACCAGGGTTTTTGCGATAGAATTTGTGGCACTCATTTCTCCATCTTGCCTTCAATGAACCAAACAGACTCACATCCAGAGGTTGACATTCATGGGTGGTGTGCGGAGGGAGACAAAAAATGACGACACCTTTTTTCTTTGCATACTCAATGGAAGTTGGTTTAAAATGAGAACTATGACCATCCAATAACAGTAGGATAGGACGATGTGGTGTAACGTTTGAAAGAAAGTGCTCGTCCAACCAAAACTGGAATAGCTCTTGGTCAATCCACCCATTGTCACTCACTGCATAACGAGTGCCAGAGACTTCATCAGTGCACCACTGGGGATTCATCTGCTTTGCTGCAAAAATTATAAATGGTGGCAATATCTGACCGGTTGCACTACCACATCCAACTACTGTTACTTGAGCTTTGGTTCCAGAAGTTCTGTACCGTACCTTCTTCTGTCCCTTTTCTGCTATTACTTTCGGTGGTCGTGGTTCTAGAGGCATACCTGTCTCATCCATGTTATAGATTGCTTCTGGGTGTCCATAAAAATTGTACTTCTCAAATTCATTCTTTAATAAACCAAAATAGTAATCTAAATTGCTCCTGGTCAAGGCATCCATACGAACATTCACTGTCGCATCTCCTGCCCGAAGACGAAGTTGAGGATTTCTCTTGAGGAAATTTGTCCACCACCCATTGCTAAGATTGAAATCATCAGGTTTGTTTTTTCTGGCTTGAAGGTAAGACTCCACAATACATTTAACATCCCTTCTTGTTTTTCCGTATCCAATTTTTGCACATTCCAGTAGAAAGTCAGAGAGCTCTCCTTCTTCATCTTTTGATAAGTAAGATCTGGGACCAGGTCTCGTTCCATGAACCACACGGCCATTGAACCTATCCTTCAAAGTAGACAAAGGCACACCATGCTGTTCTGCTGCAGCAGTTCTAGACATACCACCTTTGTTAACAGATTCTATAGCTCCGAGCATTTGTTCTTCACTGTATTGCATACGAGGAGCGGAGGAGCGTCCTGAATTTTCTCCCGGAGACTTTTTCAATGATTCCTTTGACTTTGCCCGACGAAAACCTCTCTTCTTTTTGTTTGGCATAGCTGTAATAAGTGCAAAATGCTGCTAACAAATTGCAGCGAAAAATGGCGTTACTTTGCCGACACAGCAAAATAATCGGAATTCCGTTACATTTCAGTCCCGTAACCGGAGTTCCGTTACATTTTTTCCGTGGGCGATAATCGGTGGCGGACGATAATCAAGGAATTACGCTATAGGTGGACAATGTTTTTTCAAGTAAATACTGTTGCGCACGGCTTATAACCATGACAAAGAGCGCATTGACTTACCACCGCCACTAACTCGAATAGAAATGGAAGTCCCATTAAGTTTTCAAGTTTGAACTGCACCCGCAAAAGAATTCAAAACGGTAAACAATTCAATTTCTAGGGTGATACGGGTACTGATCGATAAACCAGAGGATTCTGTTTAGTGCAATTTGGGACGGGGTTGACCACATAACTGACACAAAAACGCGAGGGTCAAAGTACAAAATGACATACGTACGTCCATATATATAAATAAATAAATAAATAAACAAACATCCCCGATTTTCGATTGTGTTACCCCTGTAAGTGTCTCGCTCGCTACGCTCGCTCGCCAATAAATATATATTATTCATTTGATACAGGAGAATATCATGAGTCTGTTGGCTTAGTATTTACGCGAGTGCCGCAGGCACGAGCGCAAATACCGCCAATCAGACGAGTGATATTCTCAGGTATCCAATGGATAATAAATTTATTAGGTACTGCTCATGGGCGAATACCTTGGTAACAAGAAATTTACCTAGGGGGACGTAATAACCCAACGTAATAACTATGAACACAGGTGATATGGAAAAATATTGCCCTAAGCCACATCCTGTTTACTTTAATGCATTTTCTATGTGGCAACAGTTATCAGGCTCTGTTCAGTACCTAATAAATAAATATAGCGAAATCTCGATGAGTTACCCCTGATAGTGTCTCGCTCGCTTCGCTCGCTCGCCAATAACATATACCCGATTTTGCATTATCCACCCCTAATACTGTCTCGCTGGCTACGCTCGCTCGCCAACTAAACAGAATCCCCCGGTTTAGCGATCATTACCCGTATCACCTTAGAAATTGAATTGTTTACTGCTTTGAATTCTTTTGCGGGTGCAGTTAATACTCAAAAACTTATGGGAGCTCCATTTCTATTCGAGTTAGTGGCGGTGATAAGTTAATATGCTATTTGTCACAGTTATAAGCCCTACGCAACAGTATTTATTACTTGAAAATTCCTTGTCCACGAGACAAACCACAAAGGTAAGTCTTGCATAGATATGTTCTTGTGCGTTACAACTACTATTAAGAATATCACAAAGAAAAGTTTAAATAACATGACTTGATTTTGTTTAATTCAAACAGTTGCGGGGAGCAGTTACAATGGCATTGAATCACCTTTACCGTATATACGTAATTTAAAAACTCGACTTTAATTTAGTAGCTTGAGTGTTGTTAAAATCAATCGTTTAACAATAGTGTAGTTTAAGGCTCGCTTGCCATTTGTGCTCAAGCACACCACTAGTATATATATATATATGACACGAGACTTGAAGAATTTGAACTATCAATATTATTGTAAACATTCGTATTGGTAGGAATTATTTATCTCTCCTTGTTTTGTTGTTCATTGGAGTTTTTGTAATTCTTTTGTATATTTTCTAGGCTTTGAATTACCGTAAGTTTTCTGCTGCCAGTGACGTGTGGAGTTATGGGATAGTCATGTTCGAGATCTGGAGTCTCGGTAGACAACCGTATGAAGGAAACAACAAGGATGAGGTCATGACTTCAATAAGTACTGGTGTGCGACTGTCTCCACCTCCAGGATGCCCACGTGCCATCTACAGCATAATGATCAAGTGCTGGTATGAAATTGGATTCACGTGTTTGATTACTGACTTTAATCAGTTGCTCCCTCTCAAGATTTAGTGTTTCTATTTTTTGTTTGTTTTAAGTTGTATTGTTGTTGATGTATATTGTGCATCTATGTTAAATGAAACTTAGTCTCTCTTGGGACTTCTATATTGAATAATGTAGCTAATAGTATTCCTTCTTTTTTTTTATATTAGAATAAATATCAATTAGATGTTGTAATACTTTGCCCTCCTTCTAAATTGTTGACAATTAATTGTTTGTTTTGTATCTTCTAGGCACTCTGACCCTTCCTCCAGACCTTCTTTTGATGCCATCTCTGAACTCGTCTCCCTGTCAGATGCCAAGATTCTAAAGCCTGGTGTGGAAGCTAGTGAAGAGAGTAAGGACCCACCCAAATTTCCCTCCCTTGGTAGCACTTTGGCCAGTTCAGAACATCTCTTCAAAGACCTCCAAGAGACATATCTGTCATCTTGAATACACTGTGCACTGAAAAATCAAATTTCTGTTCGTCAATCAAAGCTACTAAACTTTAATGCATCAATAACTAGAACCTTTGATTCAATATGAAAAATGTATGAAGTTAACTTATTTATTTAAAAAGATAGAGAATGAAAAAAATGGATACTCTGTCAAACAAAATTGTGGT